>Ga0206131_10000036_pt1 | contig 179204 bp, 188 predicted proteins | sample Helgoland_Spring_FD_148636 | JGI IMG/M metagenome (GOLD analysis project Ga0206131, IMG submission 148636) | Pelagic subsurface seawater microbial communities from Kabeltonne, Helgoland, North Sea - Helgoland_Spring_Bloom_20160517_1 | ecosystem: Environmental > Aquatic > Marine > Epipelagic ...
CATGTACTTATTAGTATATTATGAATAAATTAAATAAATAAAAAAAGTTTTTCAAATCAAGGCCCTGTCTCTGAGTTGGGCTAGGCTTACACAGCAGGTCTTAAGATTACGCCTGTAATAGCGTTGAGCCCCGACCAACTGGCCCGATGTGCGTGAGTGCGTGACCGACCATGCGCATACATGGGTGCACACATATTTAATAAAAATTATTTAATGAAGTACAAAATTAATCAGTGATAATGAATTTATTTTTCCTTGACGTATATTTAAGCAAGTGTGCCAATTCAGCATGCGACAAACATGTCATCAAAATGATTTTAGAAACCGCCCAGTTGTTATACAGCGCATGGCATTGCCGCGTCAAACAGTTGCCCCCGTCGGAATTGCAACCGTACCGCAAGACGCATGTCAATCACCCCATGTCGATATGGGTTCGCAAAGACGAAGCCAATTACATGTTCGCATGTTACTACGGACTCTTGTTATGCGCGGAGTACACGCAGCGTTACGGAAAATACCACAAAACCGAAGCACATTTGCGGCAGTTGTACCAATGGGGGTTCCCACCCCAACAATTGGAGGAGCCACCCATGAAAAAGTGTAAGTCGGTAGATTTTGCCTACCATGATATTACATCTGGGTTGAAACGTATCCCATTGTGTATGCCAAACGAGTATTATGTCCGTGACAAACACGGCAATTTATTGGGCGTAGAATCCTATCGAAACTATTACAGGAGCAAACGAGACAATTTTAAGATGGTCTGGAAGCAAAACAAACCAGAATGGTTTTGTTAGTATATAAGTCCACCCGTTTGTAGATAAATGACTAAAATTAATATTGGTAAGGGTTCTTCAAAATTTTACTGTAATTTGATAAAAGCATATTTAAAAAACCATGAAAAGGTTTCGGTGGTAGCAGGCGGGTTGCGCATGAATCTCGGCGTGTGGGTATGTTACTACATATCCAAAGAATTCAAAGTCGAAAAAACCAATGTACACTACACGGAGGATGATCGGACACATACCATATTCTCTTTCGATGTTACGTGCGAGGAGCCAGTAGAGACCGAAGAACCCAAAGAATATACAGATACCTTGGTGATAAGGGTTGCGAAGAACTCTTCTATCAAAAACCTTCGCACGGTCCTGTATAATGTAAACGATGTACAGATCATCGCTGCCGGGGGACTTTGTTACAAGGCGCTATTTCTTACTACCTTTGCCTTGAAGTATCGGTTTACTCTTCAAAAACTGGACATTATTTGGACCGGGGACCGCGTTGGTATTAAAATTAAACTATATAAGGAACCAGATGGTGATAAAAGATGCCATTCAAATACCGAACTTGTTCAAAATGCGGAAGTAAATACCGACAAATGATACTATTAAACGGGTCGCTCGTCTGTTATGGGTGTTATCATCGACAGTACCGCCATGAACCGCTTGAAGAAATACCCAGTTACCATTAAATTCATGTCGGTTTGCAACAAGTATAAGCATTCGTCCTTGTCGCGTGTTTCATATATATTTACATGCGTTTCTATATCCGCGGGGAAACATCTTTGTTTCCATTTTAAAAACATATTAATTTCTTTTTCTTTTATATCTACCAATAGTATATTGAATTTGTAAGATTTTAATATAAAATCAAAGCTCCCCATGATATTGTTTCTCTCTAATTTTGTACAAAAAAATTGCTGGTTTCTAAACATAAAATCTTCTATAATGTGCGTCTTTGGATCACATAAGCCCTCTATACCACGGGAAGATAGATACAAATATTTCATAATATAAATAAGATAAAGTTATATTTATATGGCATTCACAAAAATCACCGGTGACCAAGAGCGGTATGTTATGGATGGTGGTTTCAGTATAGTAGACGACTACAATTTATCTTCTTACGATGGTAATAAATACACATATTGTAGAGTCCCGGGCGGGATTGTGCATGTATATACTTTTTACGAGGAAGTGAGTAAAATTGGCAATATATCACAGTTGGTGAAACCACCTTCCCCCAAACCATGCGTGCGTAGTCGTCGTAAGGCCAAACCAAAGCTTGAGGAAGTATTGGAAAGGCTCACAGAGGCTGTGGAAGATTTGGCCACGCCAAAGGTAAAGATAGAGACCACCGAACTTCGAAAACAAGTAGAAGAATACATCAAACAGAACGGTGATAAGACTATGGGCGACCTGATAAAATACTTGGAAGAATTTTACCGCCGTGATCTAACCGACTATATGGAGATAATAAAGTCGTGCAAATGGCCAAACATAAAACGTGTTAATTTTTTAACATGGATGGACGAGTTAGACCCAGAGTACGGCGGAGATTTTAGAATGGCCTTTCGGTTGCCATCTGGAGTGAAATATATATCCGGTGATTACGCCGGGGGTATATTGCAAATGGGAGATTGGGGAGACATCCCTAACGAATTACAACCTACCATATTGGAAGTTGTAAGAGAGAAGGTAATAGAACAAATGAAACAGTATAATAGTGATTAAGAGTATATAAGATATTTAAATATAAGATAAATGGACAACTTTACACCCAAACGTGCGGCTGAAGGTATCTATGAATTTACACATACATCTGGTCTAACACTCTTATTGGTACCCAAACCCGGACTAAACATTACCACCGCAAATATCACCTACCGTGTTGGTTCTAGGAATGAAGGTTTAGGAGTTCGTGGTGCGACGCACTACCTTGAGCACGGAATGTTTAAGGGTAGCAAAAATTTTAATAAAAAGCTTAGGAATGGCATGTGGAAACTGGAAGAGTACGGTGCCTACATGAATGCCACCACTTACACCGACAGAACCAACTATTTCGCCGTAATAGACAGTGATAAACTCAATGAAGTGGTAAAGCGAGAAGCCGACCGAATGTTTCAGCCATTATTGGACGCATGCGAACTAAAGAAAGAAATGACAGTTGTACGCAATGAATTTGAGCGAGGTGAAAACAACGACTTCGAAGTCTTGCAAAAAAGAGTCATGGCGACTGCTTTTATGGCACATCCTTACCACCACAGTACCATAGGATGGCGTTCAGAGATCGAGAATGTCTCTGCTGAAGCTTTACGTAAATTTCACGACACCTTTTACAAGCCCAGTAATGCTACCTACACTTTTTGTGGGAACTTTGACACCAATGCGGTGATGGAAATGGTTCATAATGAGTTTAGCAAGTTCGATGAAGCGGATCCAAGTGTACCAACCATGTACACTACCGAACCTACACAGATGGGGCAGCGTAGGGTCATGATGCAACGACCCACCAACTGTGCTCTAATGTGCATTTCCTTTAAGGCACCAAATGGTCTTCATCATGACGCTATCGTGTTGGAGGTCATTGCCAATATCATATCCAAAGGACCACAGGCGCTATCGGAGCAATTCAAAAAGGATGAGTCTTTACCCATTCACGACATCATAGCAGAGTGGGAAAGGATGCGCGACCCATACTTATTTAGTATATGGGGAACTACCAATCGAGCTACCGAAGATGCTCTACAAACAGCAGAAAATACTATTCATACGATCACAGACATGTTCCAGACAATGAACATGAAAGAACACATTGCAAGAGCTAAACAATACATCAAAAACAGCTGGGACAATGAAATGTTGGGGACGAGAAACACTGCCATGGCCATTAACGAGGCCATTGCTAGAGGAGATCCATTCGATGTTCATAAGCGATTGGAGGTATTAAGTAGTATAGACGAGAAAGATGTCAAACGCGTGGCTGCCAAATACTTTGATGAACGACGTAGCACCGTTGGGTGGTTGCTGCCGGGCGATGTTGCGCCAGATATTGTAACAGAGACCTATCCCAAATTGGACACCAAAGAATTCCAAACTTCTTCTGTACCTTCCAATGAAGGCGCTTCCTTCGAAGCTTCCAATGGCGAATTTACCAACTATGCGAATGGCAAAGCAGATGTTCGCATTTCCATTCAGGATTCCGGTGTTTCTTTGGCTTCTTATGTAAACAAAAACCTATTGGCGGACTTGATACCAAAGGGATTTAAATTGAAAACGACCACCTGTACTGAAAACCAACTATACGAATACTTGTCTCAGCGCAATATTCAGCGTCATATTTCTCCGGGTGTAGATGCGCTTCATATTCAGGCTTCCATACCAAACGATGAGAAGGTAATTACATCCGCCACCGGTCTTCTCTTGCATGAGATGAACTGTCCTATATTGGGGGAACCAAGCTTTATGTATCTGAAAAATAAATGGTGCTCCGAATTATATGGTTCGAGATCGAGCGTCAATGGTCGTGCCAAGGTTGCTTTCCGTCAAGTTTTGTTTCAGCAATCGGATCCCAATTATCACTACTCGGTCGATGAGGTTATCGAACAATTGAATAACACCTCCTATACTGACATTGAGAAAGCACACAAGGATCTTATAAGCGGTCCGAAACTGGTGACTGTAGTGGCTCCAAACAATATTTCCAAGCTGAGTAACAAAGGAGAGTGGAACCGCGAGTATACCAATGATCTCATGGCAACCGGAAGACAGAACGATATCCAACTACCGGGGAAATCATCCGCGGTGTTAAAGTATGGTATGGTCGTCGAATACTCTGATGCCTTGAAACTGGCAGTTGCTGTTCTTGGGAATGGATTTACTGGTCGTTTGATGCGTATAGTGCGTGATACTTACGGATTGACGTACGGCATCAATGCTCGTTTGGTCCCCCTGAAGGGCTGTGCTGTATTTGAAGTAACCGGTACATTTTCACCCAAATTGTTGGAAGAGGGTATTACACGTACAGAGGAAGTGATTAAACAATGGTTATCCGACAAATTAAACGAAGAAGAAGTACAGGTTCAGAAAGGCGAGACCATCGGGTCTCAGAATGTTCAGTATGATTCACCGGGTGCTTTGGCCAGTGCTATTCATCATACAAAGATTATGTATGGAAGTGTAGACAGGATAAATAACTATTCTGATATTATTGGAGCTGTTACACTGGATCAGATAAACGAGGCGAAAAGCGCCATCACCTTTGAGAAATTGGCCAGAGTTAGGGTAGGTACTTTTTAATACTATAAATATATTAAATAAATTATTAAATGCGTATAGAGTCTATCATAGCCAGCGTGCTTATTATTATATCTTTAATTCACAGTGATATGCCTGATTGGTTTGTCGTTGCTATACCAAGTGCTATATTTGGATTCACGATTGTATTCGGTTATATGAATCAAATGCTAAGTTATACATATGAGTATTATAGATATGCGCATTTATCTATAGTGTGTATACCATGTATCATAGCACCAGCGGCTGTAATTGTAGACCCCGACAACGCGTTAGTTGCACTATGGTTACGCATCAGCGGAGTAGTAGCGTGTATTTTATTCTCTGTTTTATTGTACAATACCATAGACACGGGTTGTACACTTGAATTTACGAACGAGTGTTTTCGAGGTGTTTTGGCAGATTTGTCTTTATTGGGAATCATTCCGGCGGCCTTGGATATATACTTTGGCTGGTGGTCCATTGGGTCTGGTATATCTTTGTTTCTGACTATTCTTTATGGTGGGGTTTTATATCACCCTGATCATAAAGGGGGTGGATCTAACAATAGCAAATTAACTAGTAACTATGAACAACAACGTCTGTTCGGTAGTATAAATGATGAGGATATATAAAAAAATGAACGAAGAAGAAGAAGCCATATGGGTCAACCTGAAGATTATGGCTAAGCTACAGCCATTTGAAAAACTGGGGACAAGACGAACGCACTTTGAAATAAATCCATCTCATACTATACCGGAGTTTATTTATAGATGGTGGAATGGAGCGAACAGAGAAAGTGATTTTAACCGGATAAAAGATTTGTACAAAGACGCAGAAAAACTGCTAGAGACCCAGCCGGATCGGGCAAAGAATCATATACAAGATTCTATAAAGGGACTTCAATCGCTTCAGAAAACATATGAAAACGATATCACGATGAAGGCTAGAATAGATTGTTTAATAGACGATGTAAACAAAAACTTAAATTAAAAACACTTATATTCACCAGTCAATAAACCAGTATGTCTATCTGCCCCAGCATCCATATTTCTATAAACATTTGTATCGTCTGTTATCACCGACCACATTTCTAACACTTGTTCCCTTGTGCATATGTCGGTTGGGAAAATTCCACCATACCTTAGAGTTGCACCGATGGACACCAATATACCCTTCGCCGATTTCCCATTGTATTCGGAGTCTATGTTTCCACCCAATGATAGGATACATTTTACCATTTCTATATCCATGTTTGTAACCGATAGATGCATAGGTGGAAAACTCTCTACATTGGCAAAATAGTTCAGATGATAGTCGACCGGTTCATTGTAGGTCAATACCCAATGCTTGGGCAAGGCCGGTGTATAACGAACCAATTCTTTTATTAGACCCAAGTCCCTTAAACTCATTGCGTGGTGGATTGGTCCTTTGCATTGTGTATCGCGTGTGAACATTGCCGGGGATAATAATGGAACATGTTCTATCTTCTTACTCAATACCGCCGAAATTAAAGGCGTACGCCCCTTGTAATTTTGAGCACATGGGTCCAACCCATTTTTTACCAAAGTGTTGACAAATACTCCAGATTTTTCGGCGGCGTAGTGCAAAGGAGTATTGCCAAACTCATCTACAACATTGAAATTGAATCGTCTTTGTATAAATACATTGAATGCACCGGTCAAACCCGCTTTTACGACAAATAGAACAATGGGTGTTTCTTGATTACCGACGGTGACATTTTCGTCAAAGAGCCAAGGTTTTGTCCTTGAAAATTCTTCTCTAGAAATATTGGTAGTAGTATTTCCCATTTACGTGTAAAAAAATATATTAATATACGCTATTTTAGAGGTAGTGTTTTCGCCAACGGATATAATCTTTGAAACTCTTTTAAGAAGGCAGTAGCAACTTCTTTGTTTTCGATGATCATGAGGTTTTCTATATTTGTACATGCGGATTCGGTTAAATTAAATGAACCGGTGCTTACCCATAAGGGATTCTGTGAATTGTCCATGCCGACCAGAAATTTATGGTGCATAAGAGATGCGGATCGTCCTCGTCCACATCCCAATAATTTTATGGTTGGGATACCATCGTGCTTGGGTAAGGTCTTATATTTTGCTTTCGAGGCCTTTGTCCTTGCAACTTTATCACGTGTACATATAATAGAAACTCCCTTTAGTTTGGACAGGGCTTCTATTATTTTAGTGTTGGTAAACCATGCCGCGCAACCCATTACATACTTTGTATCGGCCTTTCCTATTCGCTTTATCAGGGTCTGAAGGATGGTATTCGTGTCAAACATCAACTTGGTGTCACCGCAAACAATTAACTTTTTTCTAGAAGTATCCGTAATTAAATTATTTAAATTTACTATTTTTGGCATTTATGGTATAAGATAAGATATATTTATAGTGTTTATTACACGGGAGACTCTTGGTTCCGTCTTCTACGCTTCGGTTTGTTCATTTTGAATTTTTCTCCTGATTCGGTGTAAGTCTCTCTATAATTTTCTAAAATGCTAGAATCTTCTAAAAACTCTTCCAAATTCTTTTCGGTGAAAGAACACCGCTGTACTTCCTCTCTACTAAATTCATAACCCCCGACGTCTAGATGCATCACATCGTTTTCAACCATATGTTGTTTGATCACGTCAGTGTTGGCCTTTTGTTCCTTTCTAAGTTGTTTTAGTTTTGCTTGTTGTTCGAGAATTTCGGGCTGTAGGCCTAAAAAGTCGTCGCATGCTTTTTTGTATACGAATTTGCTAATCTTAGACATTATTTTACAACTCCGTTGGTATATTTATACCCCATTTTTAACAGACATTCGAAAAGAACCCGGATTGCCATATAGAAGTCAACAGCGCCATTAGCGTAACAATGCCTATTAAAGGTACATCAATAATTTCAGATACTTCACCCTTCATTTGATTCAACAGGGGCCGTATTTATATTTTGATAATATAGATACATCGATATCAATACCAAATTCTGACATAAAGGAGGTATCATACCTATAGACAGAGAGGTGTCCTCGACAAAAACACCATGAATTATATACAATGTGTAGCTGACTAGCTGGATAAATAAAGAGAACAGGGAAAGACCTGTAGTCTTTTTAACTTTGTATAGCGTATACATCTGTGGTAATTTGTATGTAAATACCAAGATGTTGGCAATCCATGCGAATACATACATGTAGTATATAAAACATATTGGATTCAATATATATGCCTAAATTAGTACAGTGTATTAAATGTGGAAAATCATTTTTAGGGACTACTTATACACTGATAGAACACTATAATAAATGTACCCCAAGCCAAAAGAAGGATATACCATTTACAGCAAATCAAACTGCCCGGCGTGTGACAAAACCAAAGAGTTGCTCCCCAGAGCCAGATTCATCAATTGCGATGCTTATCTCGAAGCAGCGGATGAATTCTTAGACTTCATATGGTCTTTGCCAAGTGCCGGAACCGTTGTTAGCTTTCCCATGGTATTTAAAGATGGTAAGTATATAGGTGGGTACAGTGAAATAAGTAATCAATTTAATAAAGATGTTAGTTTTTAAAGTTCTTCCTTCTGTTTACTGGCATAATTTAGATATCCCAATTCCGCGTTAAGCGTTTGTTCTTCCAGTGTTTTGTCCTCCGACAGTTTCTTGTACTCTAGTTGTAAAACTTCCACCGCTTTCTTAAACGTTGATTCCAGTGTTTCCAGTTGTTCCTTAACCGTACTCTTAAAGGTTTCCACTTCACTTTCCGTTAGTTTGTTCACCTTTTCGATCTTCTTTAGCTCGTCTTCGGAACATAATTTTGGGTCATCGAAACAACTGTCTTGTAGATGCTCTTCTACAAAGTTCTCAAGGGAATTGTAGTCTCTACCCTTGTCGTAACTCTTCCATCCAAATCCATCGGAATACTTTAGCGTCGGATACCCCTTCACACCGTGTTTCTGGCATAATGATTGCTCCTTTGTGCAATCGACTTCGGCAACCATTACATTGACCGCATCGGATAGTTTGTCCCAATCCGGTTTCAGTTTTTTACAGTGACCACACCATGGTGCTTTGAAGGCCACTAGGCCCTTTTTGCCTTGTGTCATCTCATCGAAATTGTCGGTGGTTAAGTATACGGTTGCTTGGGTGGTTGCGATTAAAGTAAATAAGAGAATTAGTTTCATTTTATATACAAAATGGTACATATTTATATGGTACTATTTTTTAAACTCCAAATACTCCGATGCTCGAGAGAATGAATATGCGGATGCGAACACATACGTATGCCATAGGGAATGACAATAGAGACGATCTTCCATGTGTTGAAATATAAATGCTGAGGCACCCAAACAAATTCCCGCGGCGGCCCACCATGCGAATTTTTTTCGATAGGTTGATTTAACTGTCATATCACCCGCAAATAAATGGTAGAATGATAATCCTATCGCTATCATGACAAATACCAATGCAATAAACAAAGCGTACTCACGAAACACGATGGTCGCTACGCCGGACCCAATGGTTATCATCATGTTGATACAGAGTGCTGGAGTCAGACGACATCTCCACTCCGCTGTTTGTTTAGGTCTTCCTAGGAAATTGCGTGCGAAGAAATCCTGAGTTTCTGACTCTGGTGGCGGTGGTATAGGCATCCACTGTATACAGTAAGACACGATACTCATGATGGAGAAACATGCATCGACATCTCCATATATCTCGTCATCCCCCGGTAGACCGAGACCTATTTCTGTCCAGTGGTACATGATGGAAGAGAAACAGGTGATAATCAATAACAGTTTCAACCATAAACCCTGCGCCTGTGCAATGGGGAAGAAGGCAAACATGTTTGTCATCACCAACACAAACCTCCCAACTTGATGATACGCTTCCCCGTGGAATATAAATTTACGGAATAAAATGAACATGGAATAGGTCACAACCGATATGCCGAATACGATATCCATCTCTCCTTGGTCGTCATCTTCTTCTAGGGTATGTTTGACACCAAGGGGTAATACTTTTTGCTTCATTTTTGAGTTGAAATGGGATATATATATGTGAAAAACAGCTGTATCGGGCCATTTACACTATATATTACATGTAAGGTATACATATATATGAGTGGTTTGGGTACACTCATCGCTAACAATTTGGGCAATATATTGACTATTTGGAATCTTGCATATGATACAAAAGACCAAACCGACGATGCCAAAATAAATGATATGATGGAAAGTTTAGAAGCCATAGAGGCTACCATGGATACAGAGTACGACCACATTATATCTATGCATGATATGATGATTGACAAACAGGCCAGAATCACTTCCATGTTTAATTATTACCAAGAGATGGTAAATGGATTCAATACTATCATGGTACTTATATTGGGAATAACAGTTTCGTTGTTTAAACCATATATTGAACAACCGCACTTTCTTGGCTGGTGGGTTGTTATATGGGTAGGATGTTTCTTTTTCGAACTAGTTGCTATTATAGAAGGTGTGTTTATTTCTGTTCGTTTGTCGTATGCGGGAGCAGAATTCATCAATGGGGATGATAGGGAAGAGAGACATAATCGGTGGATAAAAACATATGATCTGCAAAATTTGGAAAGTATATCCGCTATTATTCAAGTCATGATGATTTCTTTTCTCTTTGCAATGATTTTCCTTATCATAGGAGTTCACTTAATGTTTTATCAGGATCTCAATGAAAAGGATCCTACGTTTATTACATTGTCTGGGATACTTATTGGGATATTTTTTATTATGCGCTTCCTTTTCAACTATGGGTATCTCCTTAACTTTCAAGGTTTAAACATGCTTCAACTCAAACTGGACATAGAAACCAATCGAAACCCACTACATAAACCATTGGCGGACATGATTAAAAATTATAATAAGATCAATGTTAAGATGGGTTGTTTGCAAAAATTATGGGGAGAAGACAAAAACAAATGGATGTCTATGCTGTGTAACAAAGCAAGCGGCGGAGATTGCGACGATTCATCGCTGTTTGATTTGGAATCGAAGTTGGATTACGTTATCACGCAGTTTTTAGCGCGAGAGGAAAAACAGAAATATATCGTTTTAAGATACACCAGACGCATGAAAGCTATCACTAGAAAGCTACGGTTGCACGATTGGCGGATAAACACGTTATTTAACAATGAACTGGTCGAGGATGCTTTTAAAAATAACGACCAGTATATATCCCCATGGCATATTTCTTATATAGGTTTTTGGGTTGTATCTGGCGCCGGAATGATTATCTTGGCTACAATAAACTTCGTGTGGTTAATCCTTGCTTTTCTATTACTGTTTGCTTTATCAATAGTTGTTGGAGTTCTGGCGAGTTTACAAACACTGTTATTGGCACCGTGTAGAGGATGGAAAACAGATGGGCTATGGAATTTCTTTAATCGCATGAAATATTATAAGAAGAAAATCTATTTCATTTTATTCTTTTGGTTTTGGTTTTTAAATAAAAGAAGAGAATTTCTAAACAAGCTTATCGGAGATTATGAAGCTTTGCACAGTAAAGAAAGAACAGAAGAACTGGACCGTGACAATAAAATGAATGATAGTAGTGATTGCGCGGAAATACGAAGCCAAATTGGATCTACTGGTTTACGATACAGGAGTAATTTAAATTTTTAACAGGCTTCAAACGACTCATACGGCGCCTGTAACCGTCTGGCCACAAATTCAATCGCCCAATAGGTAGTAAACAGTATAGTCATAACTATATCATCGTTCATTCCGGCCTTACATTTACCGGTGTATATATGCTTTGCTAATTGATAGGGTGCATTTTCATTGCCAATCACCATCTTTTGGAAGGACAACATCTGCTTTTTTAATTCATTGCGAACCTTTCTATGCCTATCGTTGGCATCTTCAAATGGGTTCACACATACCCAATCGTTGATAAAATGTACCGCCTCTGTATTAAAGTAATTAAGAAACGAGTGTGTATACTTTTCTTTTCTATCATGCGTTGTTAATACACCACATTTACCCTTCTCATACTGAGTATAACACCGTCTCTCATCCTTGCACATATGTGCCATGTGTGCGGCTTCTAAACCCAAGTTACTTTCAAAAAAATTTATAATCCATGCATCACGTAAATCTGGATGACCTCGTATCGCACGAATATGGCCCAAAAGTAAGTGTTCCACCTGATCGTGATTTTTTGTTGAATGGGTCTCAAACCCAGCAAACACAATGTTGTTCATTTCCATTACCATTGTAACTATGGCCATCTGTGAGTCACCCCCACCGTTTGGATCAACTCCGAGAAAAACGTACTTCGCTTTGTTTTTAAGGACCCAGCACGATTTCGCCAGAAGTTTCTCCACCATGCCTTGTGCAAATATAGAAGCAGCATCGTTGGTGATTTGCCCCATGGACTCACGTGCAAGTAAATCCTTACGGTCTCCGTAAATTGCCTTAACCATGTCAAACTTGGCAGCGCTCTTCCACGGTGGTGTTACTGAGGCCATATGCGTACAATCAGCGGCTTTGCCTTGCTTCTGGCATTTATCACAGGACAAACCCATCCTTAAAGTATTAAATAAGGGCTTACCATCTCCACCCTTAAGCTCGAACATCTCACTATAGAAGTTCATTCCGTCTAATGGTGTACTGATAGCAATCAGAGCTGTTGTTTCCATCTCTAGCAGGGGGACAATCACCTCGAAAAAAACATCCAAGGCCATAAAGGCAGCTTCCTCCATATATACGACGTCTCCACCGCAACCTCTAAGCGTTTTGGCACAGGATGGATACGAGTGCACCTTGCGAACATCTAGGGGTGTAGGCCCCTGAAGAAGCATGGTTTCACCGTTGCATTTTAAGAACATGTGAGCATGTTCGCCCGATTTTATCATGTCCCGAATGAGCTCCAACAACTTTTGGCTTGCTCTTCTACCGGTGGAAAATATACACTGCTCACTATAAGGAACGGTCATTCCATAGGCAGCGACAAACATAGCTACGCTCGTACTCTTACCAAAGCGCCTCGGTGTGAGACATAACACCTGTTGCTTCAGGTTGTCAAAGCCGTTCATCTTCATCACCCGATCAACATCTATATCGGGGTCGTTACGATACAAATGCATGCACGTGGCTTGCATAAAATTTCTATGGAAGATCTTTTGCATCTTGGACCTCTCCCAACCCTTGTACGATTTGGGCACATAATCCAATAGTTTCTTTAGCTTGAACATCAATTTATCACCTTGAGCAGATTGTTTCTTTTTCGATCCTTCTGTAATGGCAGATATGCAAGTTTGAGGTTGTTTCGATTCCAGTTCTATCAACTTTTCTTCTTCAAAAAAGGAATAGGCCGAAGCCAGATAAGAACGAAAAGAAAGTGGTTTCGGATCAGGGTTTACTGACCTCTGACGTTTCGGTGTTGGTTCATCGAATGTGTGTCGTTCGGTTTCCATACTATATAAGAAACCGAGGATATTTATATAGTATGATACCCGATGATCTGTGGAGACATGTGGTCCATTTCTTAAGGGTTGAGGGGGCTGTGCAATTGGAGGCAGCTATTTCGAAAAAACTAAACCCTACTGAACATTATAAGGCGTTACTGTTCAAACAGAGTTATTTCAAAACATATGAATATAACAATAGGAAAATATACATCGATACCTACAACCTTTCTGGTACGGTATTTTCACAGGTTAAACCTCTTCCAAAACGAGAGTTTGTTATTCGTCATAAAGAGAAAATATCCACCAAGCAAGCAAATTTAAAAGCGTATGAGGTTATGTGTAAGAAGGAGAACAGGGTGTTGAGAAGACGGTTAGAGATGGTAGGTCTAGTATAAATACTAAATGTTTATTTTAAAAATGATGTTATTCGTAGTAACGACCACATATTTTGTACTTCCCATAGTTATGTTGGCTCTTCGAGATTTTTGGATGGACGAAGACTGGCAGACCATTTTTGTATTAATCCCCTTCCTCTATTCTGGCATGTCTTGCTGTGTCTCTCAACATAATATAGGATGTGAAATGAAACGCACACCAATCCGATGGATCATGTACGAATTGTTACGATGGAGTATTATTGTAACGATGGTATATGGGTGGTGGAATATATATATGTTTACAGTGTTTCATAGTTTAGTATGGGTTTGGTGTATATTAGAAAGTACATATATTAAATCTAGGGTTACATTTGTTTAAGCGACATCCCTGCCCACTCCGTCTGCCAGTAGTGCTGAGGTCAAAGAAACCATGAACCAAGTAGCTTCTTCATTCAGTTCCCATAAGTGTCCAAAGTCCAATCCAATCGCCACGATAACAAACCCGGCGACCAATGATCGATAGAGAGGATTTTCATTGATTGCAATAATTTCAACCGGAGCTTTTTGAGATTCGGCGGCGGCGGATGCTACTACACACAAGGCAAGGAGCAAATGAAGGGAAACCGCTACAATAGCAGCAATGTTTAAACCATCACCGTCCATAACACCTTTATGTCCATCATTGTCTACCCGTGTAATGATGATACCGAAAAGGTTCAATGCCAGAGAGACACAAACGGCGGATGCTCTGAACAATCGTTGGTCTGGGGCAACCGCCCTGCCTGTTACTACCCCTTCGGCGTTTACCACATCTGCTTGTGGGTAATCTTTTATGCGGTAACCGCCTAATTCTCCACTGAGTGGATTGAGAAGATTCAACCCCAAGCTATCATGGTGATCCAATAGAACATCCATTAGTCTGTCGACCGCATGGCAACTCCAGTACGCCCAAGCGAGACCGATTACATCATTTCTATGGTCACCCGACAAACTTTCATCCACAAACAATATACCCAGAATGATGCTTGCTCCCATAAGGGCAAGAGAGGATCCCGAATGGCGGAATAGTGTCATGGTATCACTTTCATCCTGTGATTTGGAAATACCATACGCTGATTTTGCCATTTTACTTCCTACCAATGGCACAGCCATCATCAACAATATGGCTGGCATAGACAGGGCTCCGTCATTGTATGGGTTTGGTTTTTCGGTCGCGTCTTTTGCCCAATAATTGACACCGATCAGAATAAGTGCTGCTAAATTAAGTGCTAATTGAATTCCACTGATGACTTTAAATCCGAGGTTCGCCATATTTTATTTGCAACATCCATACTTATATACCTTTTCTTTTTTATTTGTACTATAAATTATATCACCTGCTAATCAAATGAGAGCATCCAAGTGGAGAGCGGCTCTTATCGGTGATTTGGATCTAATTCATAAATTGAGGGAATCAACTATCATTCCGCCTGATACAATAAGAGATCAGTGTACAATGGAACAAGATTTAAAACGGACCTTCCCCACCATTGAATGGTTTAATACTGACAAACATTTAAATAATATATCTGACATACTCATGGCATATGCCAAAGTCAATCCCAATATAGGGTATGCCCAAGGTATGTGTTTTATCGTGTTTGTTTTATACAAAGTATATTATGACGATTGTCCAGAATATGCGGTGCACGATACCTTCTTTTCCTTGCATACCCTAATACACTACATCCGGCCACTATATCCCAGAGATAGTGAAGATAGACATATCACAAAATGGTTGGAGTCCACCGCAAGTATCATACGGTTGAAATTATTATATCGGTACCCCGTATTGGCGGTGAAACTAAGAAATACCGGTTTTATTAAACTATTGCTGATAAAAACGGCACCGGCTCTGTTTGCCAATTGGTTTAAAATGAAAGATATAGTCGTACTATGGGATTATGTATTTACAGGGGATATCTTCGAAAACATTCTCAGTGCAATATCCGCAATGATAGTTTGTAACCGAGATATTTATTTACATTTGAATGAAGAAAAGGCGCTTCAGATCACCGCGGTAAAGTCCTTTTACAAGGTATCTTCAGTCGTTTCTTTCGCACATACTTTTCAACGCTGATGGGCTCGTCGCATACAGGGCATTGTCGTTTAATACCCATCCATTTCTTAATACATGTATAACAAAAAGTATGCTCGCATTCTATGGTAGTTGGTCTATCACAGGGTTCCAAGCATATATGACATGATTCATTGGATTCTGACCGGGGTCTTTTTTTAGACATTCTACGCAACGCTCTACGTTCTTGGCTGTCCAATTCCATAGTGGTGTCCAATGGTTTCCATTCGGCCCTAACGGATGCGGTTTTAATCGCTTCTTCGTCCTCTAAAAAAATGGAGAGTGAACACTCCTTTGTACAATCCTCGTATCGCCTATTGACTTTCTCTTGTAAATCTCCTTCTGGTAAGACATAACCGAACTCGTCCAATGTTGGGTAGATGAATGAACGCATCAGATGTTTTCCAGTGTATAACGACATGTCTTGTGGTATTTTGCACGTGATTATACAACAATGCATATATAAATAAATTATGTCTTAATATATACAATGCTTTTTCTCTGGGCGATTGTCACCATCGTACTCATATTTATGTGGATATTTTTACTACCAATATTCGTAGTTGGGTTTTGTCTAAGTATTCCCTTTTTTGTAGTTGCATTGCCACTGTCTCTGGCAGTAGCAGCAGGTATATACATATCCGTAGACCATATCAAAGAATCCTCTTTAAGGGAAGTTCTTTCCTCTGCTCCATTTGAAGCATGGTTTGGTGAGATAGTGGTACCCATACCCAAAGGAAATCATCTTATCTGTTGTCATCCCCATGGAATGATTTGTACCATGGCAGTATTTGGTATACACTTCCAACCGAAATCCAAGACACTTATAGCAGTAGCACCAGTAGTATTCGTGGTACCAATTATAGGGTGGATAGCCAAACATCTGGGAGCTATACCCGCTACCTACGAAGACATTGGAAGAGCTCTAGAGCATACGAGCGTAATTCTTCTACCCGGTGGAGTTCCTGAAATAATATGCACCGAACGAGGGTTACAATACACACAGCGTTGGGGATTTTTGAAGTGCGTGCAAGACAACTTCAAGATAATTTGTGTACGAGGTCATGAGAGTTACTATGATATCATGCCATTACCATTGTATGATTTGCGTCTCTTTATTGCAAAGAAATATAATATACCAATCGTATTCCCGTGGGTATTTGGATACTGTGGAACGTGGATACCAAAACCAAAACCAATAAAACCAACCATTACAATATACGAATACGATAAAAGTAAAAACTTAGAAGAAAACAGAAAACAATATTATGAGTGGATCACAGGATAAAATTATTGATCTTATGTGTAGTCTTCATGCTGATTTGATGAAGGAATTGCAAGAAATGCAAAAAACATTTATTGAAGAACTTGCAAAAAATGTTGAAGACACACATGTCGTTCAAACCTTGCAACAGCACCAACAGGCCATGTTGGAACGAGTTCAACAATACCTCAACACATACAGAGACTTGGACAAAGACTTTAACACCGATTAAGATGTATCATTCTCTGTTGGAGGAGGATCCTCTTCTACAATGGTGTAGTCGTCCACTCCGTTGCACGTTATTTTATACGTGCCGGGAGTACGTATGTCGAAACAATGCCATTCCGCAGTTTTACCAGTTACATATGCATAGTAAGAGTGTCCTACGGTCATAGTGACCGAGAAACGACCAGAGTGTTTTACAGTGGATGACATCGTGTTTAATTCCCTAATTATTGTTTAAATAGTTCAACTTTTTTATGGGACAGCTCTCCGGGCCAGCTTGGTCGGATTGGTCGGATTGGTCGGGCCAGCTTGGTCGGATTGGTCGGGCCACCCAACGCTGTATTCATACTAAATTTGTTGGGCCTATTTACCTGCTAACAATTTTAGAGAGGGCACCCCTAAAACCAAAACATATTTTATTTAATTTAATTACGGTTCATGCTATATTCATGTTATTTATATAGGTTATCCATGTACTTATTAGTATATTATGAATAAATTAAATAAATAAAAAAAGTTTTTCAAATCAAGGCCCTGTCTCTAGAAGAGCTAGCAGGGGAATAGGCCCAAGTATTTTACGCCTGTAATAGCGTTAGCCGACCCGATGAACTGGCCCGATATAAGAAGTCCACTCACGCACAAGTGTTGGTACTCACTAGCATCAGTATCCATGGTACCAATGCATAGATTCTACAAAGTTGTTAACCAAAGCCCAATCAAAACCATGTTTACTCTTACAAAGAAAGGAAAATCACCCATCTCTGCCGCCTGTACCTTCAGCGGATGTATCGAAAGCGACCAGTCGGCCAAAACCTATGGTGAGAAGAGGGAGGCATATACTCACGATGACTTTACGAATATCGCCAAACAATTGGACGAGATGAACGCAGTCTTACCAGATGACAAGACGATTGAATATAGCATCCACAATCTATCTGACGGTGTTAAAGATGCCCCGGATGCGTACCTGATGACCATAGACAATCTATTGGCCGACCAGACCGTAAAGGGCATGTGGGAGTCCATATGCAACATAAAATATGAGGACACCGATCATCATATGTGGTCGTATGGCAAATGTAAGGTAAAAGATGCCCGCCTTAACACGAACATTGGTGATGTAGCACAGAAGGGTGATTTAACGAACCCTGACCCCGAAAAGAGACTGAGTAGTATCATTCATTACGACGACATGCCAGCCTTCAAACATGCGCGCGAATTATTCAATGCATTTGATATTGAAAAGATGCAAAACTTATACTGTGAGTTGAACTTCTATTTCCCCGGTGGAGGAATAGGAGAGCACGGTGATCGCGAACGCAATCAGGTGATGTGTGTCAATTTATCACCCGGGATCAAAAGAAAGATACAATTCCGTTGGTGGCATAAGAACAAACCAGCAAGCGAGTTGATGACTTTCAACTTGCCACATGGGGGCATATATATGATGTGCGGTAAAACAACCGGCAGCGACTGGAAGAAGTCCTCTATCATGACCCTACGACATAGGGCGGGGGCAGGCGACGGTGTTTTCTTGGGTAAAGCCGACAAGGTTATGGCATCCAGAGCGAAGAAAAGAGGATGGGTAGGGGTCGAGAAGCCATCAAAAAAGATAAAAGTATAATAATGTAATATAAATAGTACGACAATATGAATAAATGGGACAAAGTTTTAGTTTAAGCGATAACAATTTGGATATATTATATGCCATGGTTTACCGCTCAACTTAAAACTATAATGTAATATCTAAATTGGTCTCCACCTTATTTATAAATATACAAACGAACAACCATAGTACCAAGAATAAAATTGCTTGGTAACACATGTTATCTTCGATCCGATTCATTTGCGTTAAATATTAGAGTATATATACATCCAAATCTTAACAAAATGAGTCGTTATCGAGTCGTGGCGTGTTCTACGTGCAATAAAGTTTCCGAAGAATGGCGCCAATGTTACAACTGCCTTAATAGTTGGTGTGAACCATGTCAACTAAATTTAGAACTACACGGAGAGGAATTTCAACACCCGCCGGAGTTAAGAGGCAGAGTAAAATACGAATGTCCACACTGTCACAATGGGTTTATAAAAGACTCGAGGTTCATTTCCCCCTTTACGCATAAAAAAAGTAAATCATGTAGTATTATGTAATTTTATCTGTTTAAATACTTATGCCGTGCCATTAACATACGGCAAACACTCTGTAGTTTTATAAACCGATGTACATAACCACCCCAACAGTCGTAACATGGGCAAAAGGTATCTTTCCCGTACGTTCCACGGACGATACAATCCCAGTTTCTTCCCATGGCATATTCCCTAGACCCATATTTTATCCCGGTCCATAAACAATTACCACGCGGTGCGGATAGAAAGGAGGGTGGTCGTAAACTCATATTTGTTCTGGTTTTCACGTGCGATTGCATACGGGTCGGTAACGGGTACACATAGCTCGGTAACGGGTACACACAGCTTTGTGCCATGTCTGACAACTATGGGTGGACCAGTTGTAATATAATACATATCGGGCCACTTTATAAAATATAAATATCGGGCCACTTTATAAAATATAAATATCGGACCGCTTCATACAGCTGGTGTACACAAATGTCTTTTAAAAAATTGTTTTATCTAGAATATTAAAGACTCGTCAAACAATTACCCCAACATGACTACTCCTTGGCAAGAATCAATCGTAAAGCGGTTCGTGAAGGAAATATCACTTACCAAACAATTTACAGACTCCTTTGATGATTTTACCAAAAATCGTCTACGGGAGGTGGTGGGCCTCATGCGTCCCATACGGGCAAATTACTTTAACTCGGATGGAGACGAGCAAAGCATTACCTTGACTATACTTGGCGGTTCGGTTAAAGAGCCGGTGATGTTGGAGAAGGATGGAACGGTGCGTCCAATTTATCCCAACGAGTGTAGAATTCGCAACACGACTTACTCCAGTCCCATTTATATCGATGTGGAAGTTAAGCGATCCAACGGTACCGATACCATTATACGCGATGTCTACATCGGTAGAATACCAGTCATGGTATTTTCGTCCCTATGTCATTTAAGCAATCCAAAGGACAGGGTAAAACACGGAGAATGCGACAAGGACCCCGGAGGTTATTTTATCGTTAATGGCAATGAGAAGTCTCTAGTTGGTCAAACCTCCTCGATGCACAACCGCATGATTACGTACCTCAAGAATGGAGTTTCTGCCTGTGCCGTTAAATCGGAGCGTAACAAGCGTGTACATGTTACAACTATCAAATACAAGGACAATACAAGCATTATGTGTACCTTTCCACGTTTAGAGGAGGAGATACCGGTGATGGTTCTTCTCATGGCGATGGGAGCAGACATGGATGAAATTCGAAAGGTATTTGACAACGAAGAAAATGCCTGCCTCGAAGCATCGTTTCGTAATTTACCACCCACGGTGGAAGAAGCCAGACGACGAATACGCATTCGAGAAGTGTACAATGTCGGTCAATCCGAAGAAGATAGACTGGTCAATGCATTAAAAAATGTTCTCATACCACACATGAGCATAGAAAAAAAGGCGGTGTTTATTGTTGGTATGATACAGGAATTATTAGCAGTTGCCACGGGTAAGATACTACCTACCGACAGAGATTCCGTGGCAAATCAACGAGTGGAAACCTCTTGCACTCTTTTGTCTACACTGTTCTTGCATTTGATGATTAAAATGTGCAATGATACTCGTTTGTTGTGCCAGAAATCATTACCGAAACTAAAGAGGGGAATCACTGACGAAAAAATACGCAACTGGTTGTCTAAATCCAATACCATAACCGACGGATTTCAATACTCTTTGGCCACTGGAAACTGGAACACCACCTTTGTAGACCGACAACAACGAGCAGGAGTAGCACAGGCACTACAACGCCTGACCTACATCAGCACAATTTCACAACTGAGGAGAGTGTCTTCCTCGGTCGAAAAAACACAGAAACTGCCCAAGCCTCGTTACCTTCATGGGTCTCATTGGGGTAGGTACTGTTGTGCCGAGACACCAGAGGGACAACCTTGTGGTCTGGAAAAACAATTGTCGGTTCAGTCCTATACCTCTCTGGAACGCGACCCACAGGCCATACGTCGGGTGATTCAGCAGTATTTGTTGCCAATCGCCATCGAGAATTTGAAACACACGCAGGTATATATCAATGGTATATACGAAGGGAGCACTTCCGAAACGAAACGATTGGTGGACACTGTATTATTTACAAGGAGATCCGGCCAATTCGCAAAAGATATGTCCATCACATACAAACGGTGGAGGAACAACATTCAGATATCGACCACCTCTGGCAGGTTGTGTCGTCCCTTACTCATTGTAAAGGATGGAAAATGTGTATACGAAACCATTGAAGATGCCGATACTATGACCTTTGGCCAGTTGTTATGCGAAGGTGTTATTGAGTATTTAGACTGTGAAGAGGAAGATACCACTCTGGTAGCATTTTTCGCCAAAGATGTTACCTCAGAGCACACTCACTGTGAGATATCCAACGCCATGATGAATGGTCTATGTGCGAGTACCATACCCTTTTCGGACCGCAACCCGGGGACCAGAAACACCTACCAATGTGCCATGGCCAAACAAGCGCAAGGTGTAAACGCCTCCAATTTCCAGTCTAGAATGGACACCACCACCAACATTATGTGGTATGGTCAAAAACCTTTAGTGTCAACCGGTTTGGCGAACCATTACGGCGTCCATGAGTTGCCCACCGGTACCAACGCCATTGTGGCCATCATGCCTTTCCATTCCTTCAATCAGGAGGATAGTATCATTGTCAATCAAAGTGCATTGGACAGAGGGTTTGCCAGAGCAGATACCTACAAGACCATCAAAGAATCACTCAGCGGAAAGCAGTTTTCTGTATTCGAAAAACCGCAAAAGAAACGTCGAGTGGGTAAATATGACAATCTGGAAGGAGACGGAATGTTACGCCCGGGTGTAAAGGTTGAAATTGGTGACTGTGTGATCGGAAAAGTATCTTACGAAAAAGCACCCAATGGCCTCAAGGTAGAGGGAGAAGACAATTCTAATATGGCATGTGCAACCGGTACCATCGACAAGGTAATGATGTTTCAAGAGAGGAACGGGGACCGAGCAGTAAAAGTAAGGACCAGACAGACCAGAGTTCCGGTGATCGGTGACAAGTTCTCTTCTAGGCATGGTCAGAAAGGCACAATCGGTATGTTGTATACACAAGAAGATATGCCCTTCACAATGGATGGTATGGTGCCGGATATAATTATCAACCCACATGCCATCCCATCTCGTATGACAATTGGTCATCTAATCGAGTGTTTAACCGGAAAAGTATCTGCCATCAATGGAACCTTCGGTGATGCCTCCCCCTTCACTGGTAGAAAAGTGGAGGATATCATGCAAGAATTGCACAACTCTGGGTTCAATCGCAAAGGAGATCAACAACTCTATTCGGGAATGACCGGGAGACCAATAAAGGCAAAGATCTTTTTCGGTCCCACCTACTATCAGCGTTTGAAGCACATGGTGGATGACAAGATGCACGCCAGAGGAAGGGGAAGAAGAAATCAACTGACACACCAACCTAACGACGGGCGGTCTAATGGTGGTGGTCTAAGGGTAGGGGAGATGGAGAAAGACTCCTTCAACGCGCACGGTGTTCCATATGTGATTAATGAGAGAATGTGTGTATCTTCCGACGCACATGAAATGATGGTAAAGGGAAAGAAAGTGACGGTTCCATACGCCGCCAAGTTGTTGTTTGAAGAGTTACAGAGCATGTGTATAAATGTAGACTTGCAAGTAAAATAATTAAAACTGTAATTGTGTACTTTGTTTTTCATCTTTACGTGTTTGTGTTTCGCTTGTCGGTAGCTTCACATAATATCTATAATATCTATAGTCTCCACCCAATACACACAGAATAAGAAGCCAGAAAAAGAACAACCAGTATAACTCTGACCAAAGACCTATAATTAAGAATAACAGGAATACGCCCCCGGCCAATGATCCTCCAAATAATGATGGTCTATACGACACCGACATTTACAATATCACCTTGGTGTATTTATACTAAAAAGTAGCCAACAGTGGTTCTTTTTCCGGTCGGCTTTCTTCCAGCGTTTCGATTCGTTTTTGCAAGTGTTCGATCCACCGCGCCATAAGATAAAGACATATCGTGAATAAAATTTGAAAGGCCATCCAATAGAAATTTACATCGTACAAATAATTCAGAATGGAGCGTAATGATTCGGTGTTATGGTTGGTGGCATTAAACAATAATTCTTCGTTTTTATGGTTTGCATAAACATCGTAGTCCAATGTGGCAATTTGCTCTGCGCTCATTTAAACAAATTAAGCGATTATATATATACTCATATATAAAATAAAGCATGGGGTATCTCGCATATGAAAAATACAGGCGTTCATTGTTATGTTTGGTTTGTAAGGAAAAGGCTTATCGCAAACGGCTATGTCGATCCTGTTACAAACGAGACCAGAGAAGAAGGTTTCACTGTACCGCTGTAAATTGTACCTCTCCCGTTTTTGCTTCTACTTTGTGTCAAAAACATTATAGGGCTTGGCAAACCCATTGTCTTTATTGTAACCGCATGGTTTTTTGTAGACATTTATGTAGGTCACATTATAGGAAAGCTTTGGAATCAAAAGAGTTTCCCAAAGTACCAACCTGTAAAGAATGTGATAAAAAGACATACTTGAATGATTTTTGTTTAGAACATTTTAAAAAACAGTTTAAGAAGTGTATTATGGTAGAATGCAATGAACCTTCGCATCGGATAGGACTATGTTGTAAACATTATTTCAGACAGAGACGCGCTCAAACGACTTGAGCTCTACAGTTGGGACAGGTCGCCATTGGCATTTGTTCTTCCAACCACGAATTGATACAATCTATATGGAAACAATGACCGCATTGCAATTCGACACATTGATCGCATGGTTCTAAACATATAGAACATTCTTCCTCTGGTTTTGATATCACATCTAGTTTTATTTGATTTACATTTTGGCCCGTGGACATTATATTATACAGTATTTCCATGATCAACATCCGAATAATGTAAATTATAAAAAACACGAAACACCATAGGAGGAAAAACAACCCGGTAAATACTACAGGTCCATAGTCAGAGAATTTGATATAGATAAAAATCAAAATAGTTACGAAAGACGACAATGCGTACGACAATCTCTCCGAAAATTTCTCTATCCTATCGAAGTCCATTTAAGTTATTTTTCGACCGGTATTTATATTATTTTTATAAAGTGGCCCGACCTATGACCCGACATATGGACCGACTCGATACCCGACGCATAGGTACAAGCATATATATATGTGTGTACACCCACCAAAGTAGAAAACTTTAAGAAAGAGTTTAGTTGTGTATAAATAAAGCAAACAACTTATTAAAATGACTAAAGTTACTGTTCAAAACACCTCCTTTGCATCCAAACGCGCACAAGTTTTAAAACGGTGCCAATCCACGTCTGGTAATTCTTATACCGGAACAGGATTAAATATTTCCGACAAGGAATCCGACTCCGAGGTTCAGTCTCCCTCTACAGAAACATTCCCCAGCAAATGCAAAGAGTTTGGCAGCGAAGAATTGGATGTTCAGATATACAAGAAGCGAGGCGGAGAACTTATTCCCAAGATCACCCGCGAGAATGACACTAGAATGGTCAATGTAACTTTCTGGGTTACCGGAACCGTCCGGTTTTCGGACTTGGGGGCGAATGGCAATTTGGGCAAATTTACCGAAGATGTTAACAAGGCAAAATTTAGCGTCACCTTACAAGCAAAGGCCCCAGAGGAATTGGGTCAAGTCGGTGAAAACATCGAGAAGAAGACAACCGAAGCCATTGCATTTGCAAAAGAATGGTCGAACAAGGCAATGGGTGCCGCCTTTCACGACGAGGGCACATGGAAACCCCAATCCAAGAAACACGACGACGACACCTCCTTTATATCGGGGGCACAGCATTCTCTGGTAAAAATTCAAGAGGATGACGATGGAGAAGTAGAAGTTCTTCAACTAACTAGACGGTTAGAAGGTTGGTCCGGTGAACCAAACCGTCCAGTCTTCTGGAAAATGAAGGAAGACGGCCTGTACGAGCAAGTCCATCCGAAATTTATTAAAAGGGGAGCGGTTCTTTCCGTCCAGATGACCTTTCGTGCATACCAGATACCCGGTGGTAGGTATGGCATGGCGGGTGATCTAGGTAAGCATATTATAATTATGCACAGTCCAACCACGAAAAAGAAGGAAGAAAAACCAACCGCGCCATTTGGGATCCCATACATCCCATTTGAGTTGTGACTTGGGCATTTAGGCCACGAAAATAATATTAATAAGAAACATGTATAAATAGTATAGCAGAATATTTTAGATGTCCTACTTTACACCCACTAAACTGTTTGAGATACGGGAAACCTATCCAAGGGGAATTATTGGTGGCATTGAGATAGAAACTTGTGTGGACGCAGAAAAAATACGGAGTGCTAAAGCCGTAAAAGAACCTGAACCGGTGCTGCCTGAACCGGTGCCGCCTGAACCGGTGCTGGGGGACGAGGAACACCAAACATATTGGAAAACCCGCGGCTTCGTTTTTGAAGAAGATGAGGAGAAACCCACAGACGGCGTTCACCTCGGTGAACAATACAAATACAAAGGAAAACTTTGGGTAGTTTATGACGAATATTACACAGATGAAACGGAGGTCTTTACGCTTCAACTTAGAGTGTATACGGTTGAAGACGGTCATATTGATGTTGACAACGTGAACGCTAAAACTAAGATACTTCCAGAAGCAGCCTTGAACGATATGGTAGAAGATGGCACGGCAGAATACATCGGAATAAGTCCATGGTATATACATGGTACATGGCAAGAAAAGCCAAAGGAATTTGTTGTCGACCTCACTGGCATAGATATAGAGCCATACGTGGCGACGAAAGATTCGTCTATAATATGTGGCGAAGATACAGAAGCAGTAGAATACATAACAAAAAAACCGTATCCCATTGTGAATATCATGAACGGCAACACCACGATCGGCAAAGCAACCAACAAAGTTATGAATGTTTCAAATGGCTGTAGTATACTTGATAATGGTTTTGAAGAAGCCAGAATTACATGTGGAACTCATGTTCATATGTCTTACGAGGGCATCGACAAGGAAAATTATCCCGGGTTTAACGTAGTTATGCGCTATTTATGGATTGCATACTATCAGCCACATTGTCTTCTTCAATTCTATGGGTTTCAAAATAGATACAAGAATCGATTTTCATCGATATCAACTGACAAACCGTTGGGGAAAAACGAAATGTTTAATGAACTCCCTTCACAAGAGTCTATGTTTTGGCACTTTGAATTTAGAGGGTATGGCGAAATGCGTTCACAATGGGAAAACGGCGTTGCCAAAGCGTACTTAAAAACACTTATGAATCTATGGATTACGGCGAAAGATTATTACGAACAGAATAACATAAAAGGGGTTAAAGATATTCGAATTGTAGAAAGCAAAGCTATTCCGGCGGGGAAAGAAGACAGTCTGCAAGAAGAACTACGAAAAAATGTAATAAATGAATACGTGATTCACCTTATGTACTACAGTCTTCAGTGGGATCTTGCTGCCGTGAGTGGTGAGAACCAGTTGCGAATTTTACCAAATTTAAAATTTTAAATAAAAAAGCGAGTATATATATGTCTTAAAATATTTACATAGAATGTATAGAACCCGTCCACCGGAATCGACCATGGTTATTCCAAATAATCTTTTCTTATAATTAATCCCCCCCTTTACGGCGCAGTCCCGCTATGACTTTAAACTTGTGCGTTAAGGGTGCAAACACCCTAGATTCGGTCAGTGGTCTTTCTTTGACAATACGAATCGCCCCGCGATCTACAACAGTGGGTTTCGCTATGAGCAGGCCTGTGTCCGGGCCACAATGGACAGGACCACAAATGGAGATGGATATGGTGTAGCGTCACGCAACCACAGTTATTTTTTGCGAGCGTGACTTCAAGTGATATATCCCGCAATACTCTGTAGCTCAGTTGGGAGAGCTGCGGGCTCATGACCCGTGTAATACGCCGAAAGGCAGCCTAGGTTCGATTCCTAGCAGAGTAACCAAGTATGTCTGATGACTAGTCTGAGGTTTGATTCCTCTTCATGCTAATCTATTAAATAATCTTATTTGTCTTCCCATCACATTCGATTTTTCTCTGCTTAATAACAATTGATATAACATTTCTGTTGCTTTGGACCTCTTATCCGCTGTTAACCATCCCGCGTATGAATATCTATTGTTACAAGTCAAGTCTTTTATCCTATGGTAAGAATGTTGTCTTGGAATAAATAACACCAAGGTATTGTATTTTGGGGAAATCATTTTAAATTTTCCACCATGCCACAATAACTCTCCGCCACATTTGGAGGCATCCCAATCTTTTGTATTATAGTAGATGACAGATAGAAGACGACCCTCTTTGTGGTCCGTGTGTAATTCCAAATAGTGTTCATCGGAATATTTTGTCAAACGTATCATATCATTGCTTGTATTGGTCAATAAAATATCATTAAAGAAATCTTTATACCTGTCCAATTCATTTTGAAAATCGCGCAATAGATCCCCATCGTGAACGTAGCGTTTGAATTCCGCGGTGTCTTTGTTTCCATCTTGAAGTACCCAATCTACCTCATCGTGCACATCGAATCGTTCAGGTTCATCAAACGCATTTTCAATGGTTATGATATCTCCATTCCAGAGGCCCCCCGATATGTCCTTTTTGTTTTTTTCCCAATACGCCGCTTGGCAAACGGTGATACATAATAAATATAATAATCTCATTCGTTTTAAGCTATAAATTGCGGTATATATACGCGTGTTTTTAATTTAAAATGTTGCTGTTCTTGTTATTCCAGTTTGTAACATGTGTGCACGCTTGTGACTTACCAGTGTACAGCGAGCTACCAGAAGATCGTTCCCAACCATTTATAATAAAGGGGTTGAAGGCCAACTCGGCCTTTAGAGCAGAGGTATCACTGGATAATTTATACAAAACTCACGGAGAAAGATCTGTAGGAATTGATCATGATATTTCATATGGAAAGGTAACGGATGATTGGGAACATACCACGATGACTGATTTCTTAGATAGGTATGTACATCCGTACCACAACATGTCCATGGACGAAATATACGAGTCTGATGAAAAACAAAAGATGATTTTTGGTCCATCGGATACCTATGTCACGGGTAAGGGATACTCTATGATCCCACGGGAAACACAGGATATGTTCAAATGTATAGAAGAAACCAAAGAAAGAGGATATGGAATTGGTCCCAAAGGAACCGGAGTTGGATTCCATATGCATCACAATGTTTTGAACGAGTTGGTGTACGGTAAAAAGATGTGGTTTTTGTACGAATCGCTTGAAAAGGTACCGAAACTAGTAAACCGCAAGACAACAATGAGAAATGTTTACAAGATATTTAATCGAACAAAGAGTAAGGTTAAAAAATGTATACAGGAAGAAGGCGATATTATTAATGTTCCTTATCACTGGGCACATGCTACATTTAATCTAGAAACCTCTTTTGCGGTTGTTTGTGTCTATCAGAACGATACAGATGCATCTTGGTATATGAGAGGATCGACCACTGTGTTTCCATTCTGGTATAAACATCTTCCCGATATACGTTTTAAACTCGCCAAACAGCTCGATGTGGAAATACATGATATTATTGATCCCAATAAACATAGAGACTTTTTCGAGGAGTTATTACTTATGCATGGTAATTTTAGCATAACAACAACCCCGGGAAACAACATGGTATTGAAAATATCGGTGTGCCAGTCTACCTATCTATCTTTTACAACCGAATATTGTTCGAATGTGTTTTATGTAACCGTACCGGACTTGAAAAATGAACCGAGATATCTTTTTATTCGTTTTATGAAGGATCAATACGAAGAAGAAGAAGATCATATATTTAAAGTCGATGCTCAAAAAGACAAAAATGATATAGGATTTTTTTAACATAATATAACCACCCCCGGCGTAATCTCTCTACATTCTACAGTAACTGGACATGTAGTTACCAGCGCCTGTGGTACTATCACCTTCTCCGCTCTCTTCTTACAGGAACAATGACGATAAAAACAATATCTGTTGATAACCCAAATGTCCCAACTGTACAATGCAAGGGCTGCCAAAATTACAAGACCGGTAAAAATCAACAATACTTGCATCAACGGATCTCCTTCAAACATAGTATTTAATATCCATACAGTGATTTAAATGAAATGCTCACAATTATGTATAGTTCTTAACAGAATTGGCGGTATTATTATATGGGTGGGGGTTTGGAATTTATTAGATATGGTGGTAAAAGACGATGTAGTTGGAAATATATTGTATGCTATTTTAGGTTTAGGATTGTGGGCTGCTACTGGCGAGTTCAAAGAAGTGGACCGATATGTACAGCTCAGCGACGAGACATTCCCCGTATCCAACGGCGTGGACACAGAGGCGTAGGGTCATATACATTTCTCCTCAGGGCATAGGCTGCTGCTATATTGTTGCATTCCGCTATATTAACAATGCAACAATCGTCTTTGCGATAGTATTCTCGTAGAGTTTTTTCATCGCACTCTACAAGAGCGATACGGTTATCGTCCAACAGGGCAGCACCAGCGTCTGGTGGACATTTGGCGTAGATAGAAGTAATACATAACATAAACAGAATAAATCGAATCATTTTATTTTAATATCGTGACACTTATATACATGAGAAAACTCATACACCCTCAATGGTTGCTCTTCTCTTCTCCATCGTATTTCATTATCCCAACCCAAATACGGCACCTCTGTTGTCATAACCGGAACATATTTAAACTGGTTAAACACAGGGTTGCAAGTCCATACTTTGGGGTCGCTCATTTAATATATCTTATAAATGTTTATATACACCTATTTCAATTCGCTAATCGGGTCCAATTCCGATATATTCAAGTTCCAACAGGATGCGTGGACCTTGTAACCATTGGAGGCGTCTGTATCGCCCTTCTTGAAGAACCTCGCTTCTCTAGAAAAGTCTTCTTTGGTTTTGTAACCACATATCCATGCCTTATTCACCTTGGTGCTCACGCGAAGAAAGACATATGCATCGCAACGCTGCCGTGGGTTATGGTTGCACACAGAACATTCGAAATGAGGTTTGGGTGCATATGCCATGCTAGTTTTCTTGGTTTTAATCTCCAGACGCATTCCGCCGGGGGTCTTTAAATCGTAATTGTATATGTCGTCGGAGTCCGTACAGTTTAATAAATCACGGATGATCTCCTCGCCCAACATGCCCCATCCGTTGGACTTGCCTTTGGTAATGGAATTGCGAAGGACTCCCAATTCCTCGCCGCGCTTTTCTGCTCGGTCGTATTGGTCGGTAGTAACTGTTATTTCAATTGCATTGTTGTTATTTCTAACAAAGTGTTTCATTTTTGTGTTAGAGACTGCCATTTTCACTGTATTTAAGTATTCTTTGGTTTAATAAATGAGTCCGTTAATGTTACCGAAATCTGCGTATATTCAACGACAAGAAAATAAGCGAAAGCGTAGGAGTAAGTGGTTTTCAGTTTTGTTGATTCTCACTTATATCGTTGTAATACTACTGCCACTGGTGGCCCTATAAAATGGCCCGATATGCTAATCGTTCCTAGAATTTTCTTTCCTGTGCGTGGGGGTTGTGCGTGGGTCGGGCCAGTTTTCAAGTTGTGCGTGGGTTACCGATGTATATAACAATAGCTACACCATAATAAATGTTTTTGTTGGATTGCTTGGTCACGCTCCTCCTTGGTTGTTGCGCATGTTTCATATGCAAACGAATAATAGACGAGGAAGATTTGTAAACAATTTACACAAAGTTATCCAATTCCACAAACAAAATCACAGAAACATGCCAGCATACTCCCCGATAAGAAGAGCCACCCGTCATGTGGGAAAAGTTATCAACTACAATAAGCAAGCGGAAAAAATTGACCAACAAATAAAGGAGGCCGTGCGAACAGACAAACGCAAGTACCACGAGGACTGGAAGAAGAAGGAAAAGGCCTTCGACGAATACATTGATTCTCTTTTAAAACCGGAAACACCGCCGGAGAGAAAGCCATTGTCCGCATACAAATGGGAAGACCAATACGAAACGGTGGAAGCATTTCGCGACGATATCGCGAAGGTATTGGAAATGGGGGAAGAAAAGGCCAAGGTCATCAACGATAGTTTGGAAAAGGCAAAGACAGACGCCGCCCACATGGCATATCTAGCATATTTCACCAAGCATTCCATCCTAGATGCCGAAGAATCCGAACGTTTTTGGGAGAAGGAATGGAAGCGCCGCGAACAAGTGGCAAAGGACAATGCCTTTTGGACTCCTGAGCGCGTCAAGAAGTTGGGAGCCGCCATGAACAAGTTGATCGAAAAAGACTTTGGTATTGCCGATATCATGATGCGTATTATCGCCTCCACCTCTGACTTGAACCTATCAGAGGGCGTGGAAGTTGAAGACCTTCCTCACAAATCACTCTACAAACTTAAAGATTATGTGGAGTATGCAACAAGAAAGATGCGCAAACGCCGGTAATTGAAATCGATGTATATAAATAAACTTTAAACATATAAATGCAACAAGTGAAAGATACCTATTATAAAGCCTATAAAGATGCCCTCGAAAAGGACCTGAACGAAGACAAATTCGATTGGGTCTGTAAACTACATTCTGAGATTGTTATTCGTCTCTGTAAGATAGTCCCTAGACGTACGGATATTCATGATCAGATTGCGGAGAACATGGACCCAGTATTGTTTCGCCAAATGTTGGAAAACAAATGTTATAAGCCTGAGGATTTCGTAAAGTTGGTCAACTATGTATTCGACTGGATAAAAAAATTATGTTCCCCGGCCCGAGACGAGGAAGTGGACCGATCTTTACAGGCGCTGTATAGTAGTATGCAAGGCGGAGACACATTGGGAAAACTGGTCCCACACTTCATATTCAGTGTGCACGAACATTTGGACCACATTGAAGAGGATATGGTCCAACACAAAGACAAAGTAGACGAGTTAAAAAAGGTACTATATAAACAATGAGGTGTTTTATTAATATGCAAGAATTTATTGTACAACATATTTTACAATCGGAACTACTCAATGGGAACGAATTTATGAATCTAACCAACACATGCAAAGAATATCGCAAGTTCAATACCGAAAAAAGCCTCAAAAGGCTGTGGAAACATGGCAAGGTAAAGAGTATCAAAACTGCCCTGTACGTGGAACAGTTATTGAAAAAACATCCGGCGAAGGAAATATTAGAAGAGACGATTACCCCCTTGAAAGAATCGGAGGTGGTGTCTGCCCTCCGTAGACTCTTATCACAGGAAAAGATGGCCGCACTATCTACACGTTATAAGTCTCACGCGCCGTCTGTATTTCTTCTCGAAAGAATAGCCCCACTAAAATCAATATTGGGTAAGCGTAGTAAACGCTATATTTAACCTTTCTATAATGATTATTCTTGTAATACTGATACCAATATGGTGATATAGCATGTATAATACACATTGCCCCTGAAAATGGGTGCGTAAATAACATTCCTATACTAAACCAACTCATATTATCAGGTATACATGCGGAAACTATCGCTGACAATCCTGCCAGTACATCCACATATATATTATTTACATTCTGATCAATACTTCCAAATAATATCGCCAAGAATGCATGGACGATAACTAAAGAAGCCATACTTTGCTGTGTTATCTTTAACATCCTACACATGTTCATAATACAATGACCTATTCTCTGTCTCCAACTCATAAAATGAAACATGAATCCCAATACAACTCCACCAAACCATATAAACCCCTTCTGTTTTCTAAACCCACACACTGTGGTTACCCACCATGGTAAATATCCCCAGTGATATAATTCTTGTGTCAAATAAAATCCAATGTACATCCCGGTTAAACTAATACAGGGAACAACATCTTCAAACGCTAATTTTTTTGTATTGATATGAGTCAACAAATAAAAAAGCACCATTGCTACCAAATGCATTAGAGCAGAAGGCTGGCAAAAATAAAGAAATATGAAATGAAACAACAGCCACATGCGGTTTCTTTGGTGACAAAGTATTTATATACTCGATTTTGTAACAAATGGCATTGTCCTTTGTAACACCGAACGGGTTCCGTTTCTTTTCTGTCATGATTATGATTTCAATATTAATCATAGCGCTTGTAAATTCGATTGGTAACATTTTACCCAAGGGGATGGAACTTTGGCGGTTTTCCATTATTAATATTTCGGGCTTTCTACTGTTTAGCTATAGCATATACAAGGGTAAAAGTATAAGAAATCCAAAAAAGATATGGTATAATAATAGTTTTATTAGCAGTGGGATAGCACTCATATTATATGCAAACACTGTGCTTTCCGATGCCATACACACGTACGTACTCCCTATATTCTATATTGTAGAAATAGGAGTAGTGATATATATTGGAAACAAGCTCCGACTGGAATCCGATTACCAAGCATTTCAAGAGATGACTTCTTTCTCTAATCCAGTGGAGGAATAAGCTTACTTATAATTCGGTTGGATGTCATCCCATGCATCGAATATGTTTTTTGGTTTTTTCGAAGATCCATTGGATTCCTTGGCACGGGGGCGTTTCTTTGGGGTATCACGTAGAATTTTACCAGATTTAAGCTTCTTTACTTCCATGAAACGATCCAGTGCGGTTACCAAATGGTCGCCAGATCCTTCGGGATTGTGTCCGCGTTTGAAGGGATAGGTGCCAGACTTTAAGTCCAATAGAAACAGTTTCAAAGCTTTGGAAATCACCTTGAATCGTACTTCGGATATGATTACCTCATGCAATGAAAATTGAATGGGTGGCTTCGGAGGAAGATGGGTCAAATGGTCGTGTTTCAAGTCTTGTACCCATGTAAACCATTCACTCTCTGGTTTTCCAGATATCTGGTAGTGCATATGGTTCATGATATGAACAATTCCGCGACGCATTCTACGGAAGGATATCGTTTCTTCAAAGGAGCCGGTGTTCTTGTCAAGGACTGGTTTCCGACTATCTTCGCGGATTCTCTCACCTTCCCATAGCACACGAAGAACTTTTTTTTCCTTGTCCACTGCCAAGACTCGGCCCATTTTCATATCATTTCCCTCCATCGATAGGGCATCAATGATACATCTCGATTGCCAACCGGTGAAACCATGAGCTATCAGTTTTTCTTCTGTGGTCTGTGAAATAAGATAGATGGCGGTTTGCCTATGGTCTTCCCATGCATCTTTTGCTTCTTCTCCTTTGAGCTTTGGGTCTGGTCGGCAAAGATTTTCCGTTTTCTTGCAATAGTCCCAGAACCGGTCAACCAATTTGTCGGTACCATTTCCCGAGTCATGCGCATAGAGAATACGCTCGACTCGTTGGAATATCACCAGCATGGTATAATCATTGTCAAACCATGGGCGGTAGACCACATCGTCTCTTTTCAATTCATCTAAATGAAAATAGGTATGGCGTAGACCCTCAAACAAATAGTACCAACCGGACGGGTTGTAGTATTGGTAAAAGTAAGCTTTGCGTTTGTTATGGCAGGCCATCTCTACAAACATTTGTAGCTTGTAGTTTCTGGCAATACCGTCAGGTAATCTACCAACCGGGCATTTGATTTCGATCACATGATCACCGATGATACCGTCCGGTTTGGCTTTTAAGTTGTAAGGTGCAAACTTGTATACTTCTGCGTCGATACCGTCGTTTCCTTTAAAAGCCATGGGTTTACCCTTTAATATGGGGTCTCGTTTAGCATAAGCTACTTCATGTTTGTTGAAGGCTTGTTTTCGCTTTGACTCTCTACGTGGAGTGTCCGGTGTTTCCATAAGGAGAAACAGATCCATGAGAGATCTCCATGCTTCTTCTTCGCGGATCTTACCATGGGAGAAATAAAGAGCAAGAGTCTTCGTATTGAAAAGACCAAAGTAAGCATTCTCCTGTATGCGAAACTTTTCCCATTCTCTTTCGAAGCGGTAGTGGGTCCAAGTATAATTAAATGGTTTTACAAATTTAGCTAAATGAGAAGCTCTCAGTGTTCCTTTAGATTTATTAGACATTATTATGTTATAGGTATTGCTTGCTGTGCCGGTTCTTCGTATATATTTTTAAAATAATATATATCCGACTCTTCTCTTTTTATTACTGTATCCAGTATCCACCATTCTTCGTACCTCTTGTTCAACATTTTTACAATATTACGCGCCGATTCATGCTTGTGTACTATTACGCACGGAGAATCCATTTGACAAGCACTTGGTGTGTATATATACCCCACATTTAAAAACGGCCCGACTCAACGCTATTACAGGCGTAATTATAATTCATGCTGTGTAATGATAATCATCTTTAGAGACAGGGCCTCTATTTGAAAAAAACTTTTTTTTTATTTAATTAATTCATGTTATACTAATAAGTACATGAATAACCTATATAAATAACATGAATATAGCATGAACCGTAATTAAATTAAATAAAATATGTTTTCTCTCAGAGGGGTGCCCTCTCTAAAATCGTTAGCATATAAATAGCGTTGATTATTTTAGCTAGGACACAGCGTTGATGAAATCTACAGTTTAAGTTTTGCACTCGCTGCGTGTTCGTCAGGGAGATCAAATGCATACCATCCCCTAAAAATATATTTTTTGTTGTCAGTCACAATTTCTGGTGCATTTTCATCTTGTTCCTTCATTTTTTTTTGTAAATATTGTACTGCTTCTTTCTCGCTGTTTTTACTGGTTCCGAATTTTCGGAAATAGTCATGGTTCACCGAACGGACCGGCATGTCTAAATCTTTCCACGTACCGTCTCCGACTGTATACATTTTACCGTATATACATACGTTCTGCCAATATCCTCCAACCATATCCTCCCTAAGCATCGTCCACTCCTCACCCGGTTTCGCGGTCACGCCCATACCTTTGTATATTTCATAGCAAATTATTTCTTCCCGTTTTCTTACTACTGCTTGGTACATTTATTATCCTTATATTCCCTATTTATAACTAAAAAACTCAAAATATAACATGAACTGTAATTAAATTAAATAAATTTTTAGCATGTAAATAGCGTTGATTATTTTAGTATGTGTACAGTATTGGGGTTGAGTCAAACTGGCCCGACATGGGATGAAATTTCCATGCATGATATAATATTACACACACCGCAACCAGTTGCACGAGTCCGAGTATAGAAAGTACAAATACAATTCCATGAAATATATCCATTAAAAAGAAAGAAAGCACCCTTTATATTCTAGAAATAATAAAACTAAATGCCTAAACGTAAAGCAGAATCACAGGGCAAAACCTGTAACATTTGTCTGGACACGATAAAAAACGAAGCCACCTTGGACGGGTGTACACATACCTTTTGTAGGAAATGTATCGTGAAATGGTCCAAGACTTCCAATACTTGTCCCTGTTGTAGAAAGGAGTTCACGGAGGTGAAAACCGCCAAATCGAAACGAAAAATTAAGAGAGCGCGCCAGAGGGAGGAAGACGACCCCCGACATATAGTAGGAGAATTTCTAATGGAGACCCTCTCTCGGTTTATTGCCAGCGATAGTTTTAAAGTGATGGTAGCAGAGCGTTTTCTCCTCCAGCCAGATCCAACCATTCATTTCATCTGTAGACAATTGAGACGTTACTTAAACAACAGTGATTTAATGGACCATATCATATCGACCAACGAAGAAGGAGCCATAGAACAACTACAACGAGCAAGAGATGCAATAGAAGCCATGTATAGAACCGCACCGGGTTCGGAGGAAAATCCTATTTCCATAGCCATCTGAGTAGCACCAAATCGTCCATAATTATAACTGTTAGTATCATCATGTATACATAAACTTCTGTTGCGGGTGTATACCATTTAATTTGTACTATCCAATTTACCATGCATGCAATGGTATATACATATCTTGAAATTTTCTTTAGCCAGTTCATGTTATCGTAACACAGTCTAAGCCCGAGGTATATATTTACAGGGAATGCAAGTGCACTGAAGTATGTGTATAACAGTATCAACTGACCAACATTTGACTCTTGAAAATCAACTGTCCACGCCACCAACAAGAATATAATAGAAGCAGTGTGATGTAAACGCGTACTTGTAGGTAAATTGCTTACTTTGTACAAACCGACAACATCGTTTGAAACGTACATACTTGCAAATACTTTTATCGTATCGCTGTCAAACTCGTTGCGAATAATGCCCGGGATAATCATAAACCAGCCTAGTATGACCAATAGCGCTAGGTATACCCCCTTAATAACATTTTTTACCACGTAGTATTGTTTATTCACCGACAACGAGGAAAACCGAATAGTATTATGTTTGAGGTAATTTTGAGTATGGGTGTATGAGAAATACACAGTAATAGAGGATAAAATAAAAACAATAAATGGTAACATTTTATATTACTGTAAACTTTAATTTATACATGGTTAGAGCAAATACAACAGAGCCCGTGATTAACAACGGTGACTTTTCGAAGAATTGGAGAATAATGTACTTACCTCAGTTCTGTTTTACACTATCACAGTATATCTTTTTCGCTGGAGATGCAATGTATTGGTCGAAATAAGAACCTTCCAATGGTTTACGAACATTTTTTTCTAACCAGACCAATATACCTCGAATCATTTTGTATATCCTTTATAACGATCTCGCATCCTTTTATACTCCCTACGAATGTTAGGCAATGTATCCCTATCTTCTCGAGTTTCCGTATTATGGAAATAACAGTGACCGGTAGACCATGGTACTGCTATCCAAGGCTTCGGAACTTCACCTTTGAAATTCGAACAAGTTACGGTACAATCTGTGGCGGAACGACAATGATATCCGCCCATAACGGCTGTGATCATGGATAAGACGGTTAAAAATAGTTTCAACATGGTTTATTGGAAAATTGAGGCCTTATATAGGTGTAATTCGATTGCTATGTAGCCCGACATAGGCACCCATTGCAACCACCCCCATAAACATTACGATAAGAAATCCACCAATAAACCAACTTGCCATTTTATAGATCTCAATGCCCCTTTATACTCCAAATTGGATACCGAAGACCCGTGCAAACGAATCCTAGCAGGAACATGAACACAATACTTATAAGAAATTGAACTATTTATAAAATATTAGGGGCTATTTATATAACATTCTCTACACACTGCCGCGTATTTGGTTTTGTCACCGACCAAGGTCTGACCCTCTTCTTGTACAATTCGTTTGGTAAAGGAGGCATGAGTACCATCGTTACACGAAGAACAATAGGCTTGCGTGAATACCAAGTGGTCGCACTTTGGAACAAGCTCCAATATACTTCCAAATGGTTTTCGCTGGTAGTCTCCCGATAACCCGGCCACAATCACCTTGATACCTAAATCTTCTACGAAATGCATTACTTGTTCTGTCAGGTCTTCAAAGAATTGTGCCTCATCAATTGCAATGATATCCGGTTGTTCCAAATGAAGGTTTTTTAAGTCTGACAACTTGCTCACCTTTATACCGGGAACATCATGGCCACCGTGGGATACCACTGATTCCTTATCCGAATAACGATTGTCCATGCGGTGATTTACGACCATCACTTTCTTTCCAATGATACGCGAACGACGCACCATTCGTATCAACTCTGTACTTTTACCGCTGAACATACATCCCAGAATTAGGGTTAGCGACATCTTTACCAGATTGATGCTTGTTTATATACGACATAGAACATCCGGTTCCGCACAAGGTACCCCCGTAATTGGTGGTATATGCACAGGGTGTCATAATACATTTGCCCTCTTCGTATCTTAAACGGACAGAGAGACTACCGCCGCAATTATCACATCTCATGGGACCAGTTTCTTCCATCGTGATATGATGTCTACTATCTGTTTCAGGTTTCCACTTTTAGGATCGTCTTCACACTCGGCGTTACGGCGTTTTAATCGGGCAGGGGCAGTTGAGGGGCGTATTTTAGATACTTTTAAAGGCATTTGTGGAATAAAGGTTAATATATATACTCTAGATTAAACCCTAGGCATCTGTATCATCGGGCCAGTTATGGTAATATACTATTTTATTTATAGTGGTCCTTCATTGGTTCTTTTCCTACCATCACAAAGACCGTGGTAATACGCCTTGAGATTTTCCCAAACATGCATATCGCACGTTGTCGCACACCCGGTCTTCATTTTATCAAATAAATCCATTTGTTTTTGGTAGATATGTTCCCACCATTTGTAAAATGCGGCGTCTCCTCGTTTGTATATGTGTTTGGGCATTTGATTTAAATTTAATAATATTTATACACACTTTAGGATTGTCTCTAAATTAAAACTGGTTTTCCTTTTACACTCAGAATGGTGGCATCGGGATTAGGCGTGGGAGTGGTCGGGCCAGTTATGGTCCATAAGGTACCATAGTTTTCCCATGTCATACCATTGTAGAATTTGCGTTCAATAGGCCTCTTTAAGTAGTGAACTCCATCTTGTTCGATGAAACAGGACACACCATTGGCGGTATATTCCGTTGCTTTTAATTTAGGATAGTAGATTTTGGACATTTACTATATTAATTTAACATATATATACTAGAAATTTATCTGCGTGGTTCTTCGTCTATATTCGCACCTAGTTCTTCCCACGGGTAAGGCGAAGTCCCACCACGAAGACGAAGAACTAGGTGGAGGGTCGCTTCCTTCTGAATATTATAATCAGACAGTGTTCTGCCGTCTTCCAGTTGCTTTCCGGCAAAGATCAAACGCTGTTGATCAGGGGGAATGCCTTCCTTGTCTTGGATCTTTTGCTTAACATTTTCAATGGTGTCCGATGGCTCGACATCGAGGGTAATTGTTTTACCGGTAAGAGTCTTTACGAAAATTTGCATGGTTTATTAAAAAAGATGTGTGGGACTTATATACTCGTAATTTAATCTTAAATCACAATAGAATGCTTCCAGAAGGTTAGATACCAATTTTGATACGTCCTTCCACGATTCGTACATTATTTAATATCCATTGATAGCGTTCGGCGTCGATCCCCTGTAACAACATATCCATCTGAGCTATATGGCCCGATAATAAACGCTGACAATTCTCTAGACCTGTATCTATAGCGAGACAGCGTGGTGGAACCTTACGCCAACAAATATGGGTCGGGCCAGTTTCCGGCTCATGAACAAATAGGTACTTTAATCTGAATGGTATATCTTGGTGTAGTCTAGTTACAAACATTTGTCTAGCCAAATAGCAGGCGTGCAACCTTTGTACATACGGTTTTAATATGCATGTGGCCCGACCAATTTTAAGATCCGGAGTACACAATTCTAAGACTTCTTTGTTTGCAAAGACTATATTAGGCCATTCCTTTTTATTCAAAAAGTTAATGAGCCATGCAACCAACTCATATGGAACAGATAAAGACATCTTTTCGTAATGCATCACCGATAGATATACGTCGTTATCATTGTCCCACAAGGGCGAAGATACGAACTGTTTTTGAGGACCGACACCGTTCCGATATTAAGTCTATTTTGTCTGTAACGAATGAAACAAGCATCAATGTAGACGACGAGAGTAAACTACCCATAGGTGTTATATTCTTTCGAGATGGTAAGCAGTATGCCATGGGCGTGTGTAAACGACTTGGTGTGTACTCCATAGACGATGAGTTTACCATAAATGTAGCACAGGTAATATCATTCAATTTGTGGGGCCCATACCAGCGGGTTGGTTGGACATGTGGAGAAATCCGGCGCTTACTGGCGTGGAGAAAGCGAACCATGGACAAGCCGTGTAGAATATACATGCAACTGGTGGAACAGTTTGAAAAATCACGGTGGATGTTGTTTTGTTTTTGGCCGGGGAAATTGGAGGATTTGATTGAGATGGAACTACAGTTGATGGATAATGTAATGGAGCAGGACGATCTCATATGCGGGAATATGCGGACACGTATTCCAAAACTATACGGTCTTCAGTCGGTGGATGAATTGAAGAAAATGGTATGTGAACAATACGAAAAAACAACCTTTTCACTGAATGAAACCGAAATACAATTCATTCGTAATAGAGCGAGGTTTGGTAAACAGATTGAACAAATCTATAAAAATTAAAGTATAAATAAATGTACATCTTTTATTAAATGGAAACACAAAATTTATTAGTAGAACGTAAGCAATTACAAAATATAGAGTCTAGACTAGGAAATGTAGAAACCACGCTTCAAGAAATATTAGAAAACGGTGAATTGATGGAAGAGCGAATCAAAGAAAAACTTGTAGATATAAACGACGAGATTGTGAAGAACACCTCTCAAGTCAGACGCCTAAAAGCCCAGTTAAACTCCAGTAGATACAAACCTATAACTATTCTCATGTTAATAGTCGTGTCCATAGGTATTTGGACTATTTGCCTTTATTGGTGGAGGACTTAGCATGATTATCATGAAACGCGTCTCGATCTTCTTTGATCATAAGGTCTAATCTGTTCTCTAGATATGTAATATTATCTTTTATCTCCTGTAATTCAGTTTTGATATAGGCTTTCATCCTGTCTTGTTCATCTAAGATCATATCTACTCTAGATTTTAATAATTCGAGTGGTGGTGCACGTGTTACTGGAGAAGGTCTTACCACTGACATTTTAAAATAATTACGGATTATTTATACGTTCTTCTAGCATATCTACTCTAGATTTTAATGAGTTCAATTCTTTGTTCAGTCGTCGTAAATCAGAGCCTAATGCTATGTCTAAACTGGATTTTTTGTTCATATTGGCAATCTTTGTTTTTAACGATTCCACTTCTTTGTCCACTTGTCGTAAAGAAGCACCCAATGCTCTATCCCACCCGGATTGGTTTTCATTCGTTTTCTTTTGCAACTCTTCACCGACAATCCTTCTCACATCGTTTTCATCGAGACCAAACTTAGACATATAGAAAGAAAAATGATAGTAATATATATTAATTCTTTTTTAATTTATCGTATTGGCTCATCAGATTCAAGTTACTAATGGAGAAGAAAACGATGAGTGAATCGGAGAACACGTACAACACCGAAATTAAATAGCTCAATTCATCCGCCAGTGTTTCATTTGGTGTAGACATTCGCATAACAAGACCGAATACGTTGGTCCCGGCGAATATGATAGTTAATGCCAGCGTTATAATCAGAGATGCTCTATCATGGACTTTACTGACTCCCATGCCGTACAAATCCAGTAATAGATGCCCAAGTGTAATCCAGTACAATGGTGATTCAAAAGCTTTTACTACCATAAAAAAGGTGTACAACACACCCGACGGAATAAGAAAGGTGTGAATAATCCTAAGTTTTGCATTGTGAACCTCCATGGTTTTTAATACCGGTGCTGGTTTAATACTGAGCGAATCGTAGTCTTCTTTGCTGGCCGTTTCATGTGTATCCTTTTTGCTAAGAACCTTTTGTAGTGTTAACAGGCGTAATACTAATAGAACATCATTGAGAAACACCCAAGCTCCCAATAAAAACCATATACCTTTCTCCCACACTAATTCGAAGCAAGTTGCACTGGGTTCATTCAAGCATCTTGTAATAGATATATAATTTAACCATGTGACCACTCCGTCGAATAGGGCAGCAGCGGCTACAATGAATATACTTGCCATGGTTATCACGCTGCTGTCCGATACAGAAACGAATATAACTAATGGTTGTAGTAAAATGTGCATTTGATGAAGCCAAGACATATGGGCACCATTAAAATATGGTTCCACGGAAAGATACACCACTACCAAACACAACTGTGTAATGGCACCAACGCGAATTAAATTACGCGTTGTGATAGTTGCGGTGGTATCTATGGGTCTAAAATCCATTTACTAATTTAGAGCAATATTATATACTATAATTTTATAAAAACATACTATAATATTTAGAGGGTATTGGTAAAATGTCATGTTATGTCTGTTTGAAAAATACACGTCATACGTCTCCATGCATCTGCGAGGCCCCTATTCACCGGAAGTGTTTGATTCAGATGCAGAAGAAAATGCATTTGAACTATTGCACCCTCTGTTTAGAACCATTTTACGACGGTGACGACTCGGTGAAGATGATTTGGTTTCTTCTGCTGGTCGTTTTCTATCTTCTGTTGACACGTAGCGATCCCATGTAGTTAACCAGTCGTATAATTCTGTCATTCGTTCCATTTATAATGTAAAATAGAGTATATATATATCCATTTTTTATTCAAATGACATACAAAGAAGGCGATTTAGTAAAAGTATATGGAGAAACAGGCGAATGGTACGGTGAGATTGTAGGGGAAAACGAGGATGGCCAATTGGAGTTGTTTTACATCAACCGCGGCACAGTAAACAAATGGGTTTGGCAGTACGATGAAGACTGGGAGGTGGTATCAAAAAATTCTATATTAGAGCATATTCCACTTATCAAGCAAAAAGCCGTCGATTGTTACAAACAATTGGGGTTTCGACCTCTCACCGAAAACACATTTGTAAAATTGGACGATGAAATACCAACGGACGTTATGATTCCCACCGGAGATTTCGATGAGGAAGAGGAAGAATCCGATGGATCCTTGGACGATTTTATTGTGCCAGACGAGGAAGGAGAAGCATTTACCCCGGCGGATCCCTCTGTTCCATTCGTGCAAGAAACACACGAATTGGTTCACAAATACAATAATTGGGAACCGAAAACCCAACACGAAGAAAAATTAAAGGGTTTTGTAGATAAACTCAGTCACAAATACAAATTGAAGGACGATGAGAGGCAGTTTGTGGAGGGTAAGAGTCTAGATTATGACCACCCGCCATTAAAAAAGAGAAAATCCGGCGAATAATAAAAAATGGGGTATATAAGTCATCTAGATTGTAAATAAAAAATGAGTACCCAACAATCATCGAAAACCAAACGTAAACGCCGCGCATCCACCAATGCCATCCGTGAAATTAAAAAAGAACAGGGTAAAACCCATAATATTATCCCAGTGGCACCATTCAACCGATTAACGCAAGAGATTGCACAGGGGTTTAAGACCGATATGCGATTTAAAGGAGAGGCACACAAGGCCTTACACGCGGGCGCCGAGTCGTACTTGGTGGAAGTATTCCAAGCAGCAAATAAGGTCGCCATCCACGGTGGTCGTGAGACCGTTCAGGCGAAGGATGTAAAGTTGGTGATGGAGTTGTCGAGTAACTGAGACTATAAATATAATTAACATATGATATAACAATGAGTGTATTAACAAACTCTACACATTTTAATATTTCTAATAACACTGGTAAATTCTTGGAACTCTGTATTTCCGCGGATCAGAGTTCATCCTTCCGAATACACCATAGCTCTACCAATATATTGGAAATGCCCAGAAAACCTATAGAACATGTCTCCTATACCTCATGGCTAGTCGATAATGTTGCAAGTTGGACACGTGGGTCATCGATGCAAATGGTAAAAATAAATTTACCTGTAAAAGAAACACTCGAGTGTGAAATACACTGTACAGGCGCGTTGGAATTTTCAACCAGAATAAAGGATAAGAACTCAAAGGATCATAACGATGGTAGCATGGTTATTCCACCAGAGAATCAAGGGTGTGAATTGCACGTCATTTATTCGGAAACAAAGGGATTGGGATACACCAGTAAAGGCGATGTTGCGATTGGTCTTGGAGACTTATCTTCACAAACGGTGATTGTGTACAGCAATCTAAAAACAATGGACGGACATACCATTGAAGTCCATGACAATATACCGTCTATGTGTAAAAGCGTAATTTAAAAACAAACTATATAAGTTATATATTTCTTTTATAAATGAAAGACTTTCTTCTAACCAACCGCTGTACAAAAATACGCGTACAAACTTCGGATAAACATACACTAAAAGTGTTTTCCGTGTTTTATCAACATCCTGCCCTTATTCACCCAGACGGATGGAAATTGTTGGACCACGGAGATAAAATATTAGTGGATGAAAATACGCTTTGGTTATTAGAACAACACGAATGTGAGTTTGGGTACCAACCAAAAGAAGGTACCATTTTAACATGTAAGATTACCCCTAAAGGTAAAACAACCCCGAAAGAACTCGAAGAACATTGGGACGATATGCTTGCCTACTGCTCGGAAGTCAAAGGTGATTTCGCTAAATTTGTAGACAATGCCAAAGTCGAAGAACTCACGGATAAGTTGGATGCTGCCAATTTAAAGGTCAAATCCGATTCACAACCGGATGACTTGGGTCTCGCTTCCACCGATCATACGCTTGAAAATACTCTTGCATCGAAAGGGCAAACTCCTCCCAGTAAATAAGGCGTGGATTTGGTTCAGGTGATTGTTTTTCCATTTTACTTAACAATTCTCGTATTTAAATACTTTTTTTAACACAAACCAATAGTATATTTTATAAATGTTATAAGTGGCCCGAGTGGTCCGACCCAAGATTAAATGTTTCCCAACTAGTCGATAATAAATGGGAGTCGATACTAGGTAAACGCTCCAATATTTTTTCTTGGTTGGAAATAACCCGATCTAGGGCCAGTTCTAGGCGCGACATACGAGTCAGGCGTTCGAATATGAATGGTTTAATGATATCTTCCATTCTCCGCTGTAAAGAGAGTTTATTTTTTTCCCATTCTTTGAGGTTACGTTTGGTCAATAAATTCAAACCAGATAGCTCTGATAATATTATATCGATTTTCGTCGTAATACCAGCGATATCCGCCGATTTTTTCTTATTGAAACCGGTAGCCATTAAATCTTTCTTTTTTACTTTGTCCGTAGTTGTACCATAGAATTTTCCGTTCGAGGTCCAAATCACATCCCACCCCTCTTTCTTCTTTTCTTTTAATATGGCTTCAAACCACTTGCTCTGTTTATTATAGCGGACCAAAACGGCGTCTCCAGCTTTAAAATCTTCCATATCCTTAAAAAAAATTTTAAATTTCTTTTCAATTTCTAACGTGTTCTTTTTTCGCTGTGGTGTATACATACACAAAGGACATGTAGGCGATATACGGTCTCGTTGGGGTTAGTAGGCAAGCTTTTAAAGGTAGTTTGAGGTAGTATAGCTGTATTTTTCATTTTACATACCAATAACTATAAATTTTTTTTTTTCCTCTTTAATTTACGAAAAATCTAAGGGAAAGACAATATCCGATAATATAAATAATTAATAAATACTTCACGCACAGAAACAAAAACGCCAGCACTGGAAAATGGTCAAAAGGTGCCGTCAAAAAGGTTCAAAAAGTGCGTGTATATACTCGTATTATATGTCTGTTCAGTTATATATTTATATATGTTTATCTATCTGTATATCCGAGGTGTATTATGTTTGTATGTATATATATATTTATCACCATTATTTTGGTATAATTATGCATATGTATTGCAGATGTAGTGCAACTTTTACTAGAATTTGACAACAGTGCTGTGTAAGCGTAAGCTCAAACCCACATGACCCATCATGATCAACGCTATTACAGGCGTAAAATACTTGGGCCTATTCCCCTGCTAGCTCTTCTAGAGACAGGGCCTTGATTTGAAAAAAACTTTTTTTTTATTTAATTTATTCATGTTATACTAATAAGTACATGAATAACCTATATAAATAACATGAATATAGCATGAACCGTAATTAAATTAAATAAAATATGTTTTGGTTTGAGGGGTGCCCTCTCTAAAATTGTTAGTATGTACACAGGATTATTTATTTTAGTATGAACACAGCGTTACTCGTCTTTTGGTTTCTTTGGTTTATATAGGTCGTCCAAGTACAAATAAGATACAACAGATAGGGTGACAGCTAATGCTATTCCCATTACAAGTGGCGATTTTAAGTTTGAATAATTCATTTATTAATTGGTATGCTATTTATATACTCCACACAACTAGATCAATACAATCCTTTTGTTCATATGGTTCTACGATCAACGAATTGTCTGTCCATGAAATCATACTGGGTGGACATGCTTGAACAAATGGCTTACTGGGTTTTTCTATTGTGCACACCAAGTTATCGGTATACGCGCACTCCATTGGTTTGTAACTCGCCTGTGATGTTTCGTTTTTACAGTATGACCCCATGCTAATCATTTTCGGGGGGAAGGTCTGCGTCTGAATATATTCACCGTAGTCGGACCACAATTGTATCATCATTAACAAGAAAAGGACACCCGCTACAGAAAGAACTAGTCCTTTACAGACCATTTTACGACAGGTGGGTTTTTTGGCATGTGCTTGCACCTGTTCGACCAGATTTTGTCTTTCTAGATTATGATGGTGTTGAATGTCTTCATCCGAGTCTTGTTGAATTTGAGTATCTATTTCGCCGTCAATAACACGTGCCATTTTAAATATTAAAAATAATATATATATAGTTACTTTATTCGTCATCCATACTTTCTCCAATGCACGGCGCCATGAATACCCTCAAAGTTCCAATATCTGATAGTTTCGCACTACATCGAAACGGCATACCATTTTGATACCCCATCTCGACATCGGAGGATACATCACCGAGGGAGAATATCTTTGTGACATTTTTGTTGCCTAGTGTAACGCTATGCGGTTCGTTGCACGTGGTGTATTCGATACCAATACTTGGAACTGGCTGTTTAACATTGACCGTCCCCCCGTCCCCAACGCTGCTGAGTTTCAACATTTTGGGCGTCGGTTGAATGACAAGTGTTGATTTGGTGAAGTCCACGATATTCTTCTTCCATTCCTTTAGATAAGAAGTGTGCACTTTCACCGTAACATTCTCCTCTAGATCTGGAACTGCCATGTTCTCGTCCTCGATGTTCATTTGCTTGATGACGTATTCCATTTCTTTGTCGCCGGACATCTTCGTAAAGGTAACCGTGTCCCCATTCGAACATTGCATGATGAGAGAATCTTTCGGCTTGCTTCCCGACAGCGCCGACAATAACACCGTAAGATTCAGGCCAACGCTGACCGGATCCTCGCACTCAAAGGTTTCGAAATAATCGGCCGGGAGGTTTACATCAATGAAGACCGAATGGCAATTCGACATGGTAAACATGGTTATTCCGCTTGGGGAACATTCTAATTTTATATTTGTTTCGAACTGGGAAATGAACTTAAATAGTTCGTAGGTGTTTTTTGCGTCTCCGAATATACACTGCATTGTTTATTTGGGTTTAATTTATATTTATAGTGGTCTAACTGTTTTTTTTTAACTATATAAGTATTAAGTGGACCGACAAATGTTCAAATACTCTGTGAGTACCCCACAAGGAACCAAAATAATAAAGGAGTGTGGTCGGGCCAGTTGTGCCTGCTTCGAAAAATATGTATATGCCAAACGTCTTCCTATGCGAGAGTATTTAGACTACAAAAAGTGTAGGAAAAGAAACGCGTACCCGGTCAGTAGGGACAAGGAGAAACATGATCCAACCTATCCATTTTTACTATAAATAGGTAGTACCGATATATAAATGTTGTGGGATTTGGTCACCAAGATAGCATCTGGTATTGGACAAGTATTTAGTGCCAAATACTATGTGACACAGCAGCTGGCTCAGATGCAAGCACATAATATCAACCGTGATAAAATAAAGCGGAAGGCTAAAGGACGATCCCTGCCGGTCATCGAAAAAATATTCAAACGATACGATGAGCTTATTAAAGCAGACGAATGGGCATGGATAAAAAAGGGGGGGGGAATACACGCCGTAAAGATTAAAGATAAGAAGGTTAAAGATGCCAAGGGTGAATATCACAAATGTAAAAAGGGAATGCACTACGGTGTCTTCCCTCCTACCCCGACGGTGGAGGCTTCATTGACAGAATGCAAATGGGGAATAGACTTAGACCGGGATTATTTACCCGCTCTAAAAAAAGAAATGGCCGCGTTCGTCGAAGCATACGCCTCCGACCTCGAGTATTGGGTATTAACACTGGAGGCACTATTACAAGACATGGCTATATAAAAACCATGGTATAAATAACTTTCCGGAGTAAATAAATGTCAGTAGTGAGAAATGATTTCGATGCGGATGAACTCTTAAAGTTTGTCAATGAGCTAGAAGCTAAAATATTCCTCGTAATAGAAGAAAACAAACAGTTAAGTAGACGTGTAAAGGTACTGGAGGTAGCAGCAAAAAAACACGGGGTTCAAGTTGGTAATCACGAAGTGGATAAAGATGCATGTATTATAGTATAAATATAAGTTATAAATCATATAAATGCAAACTACTCCTATATATTTTGAACGGCACGTGGATCACGACAGTAAAAAATTAATCCGTATGTCAGAGTTGCGTAGAAAGGTAGTCCAAGCCTTGGAACTGAGCAAGAATGGATACGAACACTGTATGGAATATTATACGCATCTGGACAGTATAATGGATTCTGGCACCACACTTAACAGTTCTATACTATTTGTATGGGACAATAGTAATTCATCGTGTTGGAAATTTGAGAAATTGCATATTTTAAAGCTACTGTCACACTGGGCACATGACTTGGCAGTAGATAAACAACCAAAAGAAGCAAAAGATTGGTTTTCCAAAGCTGTCGGATTTGAGATAGAATCCATAAAAACACTCCGTACATATTCTTGGAGAGATTCCTCTATAGGGGGGTTGCCAATTATGCAAGATAGGTACCATCTATCAATGGCTCTGGTATATGCCTCGGACTATTTTTTTAATATGTACACCTTTAAAGAGTCTTACTTGCCGGTAAAAAAGTCGTACCAATTATTAGAATTGGCTTCTCGTTTATGGAAAAAGAATGACTATGAGCAATTGAATATCCGTCATGCATTGACGTTGAAACACATGGCCGAAGATTTAGAGGATGACAACTGTGGAGAAAAGGTAGCACTAATGGAACAGGCGTTGAAATTGCATGAAACGGAAAGTATACGAAAAGCATACAACTTGTGGTCACAACAAAATGATTCGGTCTATTACAACGAGGTGAAGACGGACAAGACTATTTCTTTCCTTTCTCTTCCAGATTCTTTTCAAAATCTTTCAAGTATATCATAAAAGTTTGTAGGTAATTTTTGGCATCTGGTACATTGTAGTTCTGTGCCAAATAAATTCCAACGGCTATTCCGAACGCAACACGTATCATTTTTCTACATATACCAGTCTTATATAATTATTTTTTTTTAAGTAAAAAACAAATCATTTTAAGTATTTCGCATGTGTACCAATTTATATATGGACCACCTATGTCCCATCTGCCTCGAGGATTCTGTGAGTATTTTTACCAATGTGTGCAATCACTCATGGTGTAAAGCGTGCCATGATCGCCTATTGGTGCACAATCACACAGAATGCGTAATATGTAGACATGCTATCATTTTACCTACAAAGTACAGAGAGAGGAAAAATTTTTACATCGAGTGGTTGTTATCGGGTGGCGAACCGGTATTGCGATGGAGACCAAAAAGATACCGCAGAGGTCGTTTTGAATACTATAAATATTGATACCCAATAAGATAAATGAAACATGTATTATATGGTTTGGGTACCATCTTAAGTATAATTTCTGTAATAATTTTTGTCTCACACCCGCGCGATCACCGGTTGGATTTGTCATTTTCATTGTATTGGGTACTGGTGGTAGTTTGTTTGTCTTTAGATTGTAGAAATGAAATGTTACGTAGAGAAAGAATACAACGTAATATAAATTCCAGTGCTAGAGGTGGATCATTACAAGTTTGATTATATATACCCCGACCTGTAATAAAAATGGGATGTGAGGTATCCATACAAGTACACCCCATGCCACCACCGGACACTATAGTCCCCGAAGAAGAGGAACCGACCATTGAAACTAAACCGGCGGTTGCAACGAAATTAGAGAGACAAGATTCGATGAGCTCTACCGTTACCATCATGTTGGATGAGAGCGATTTTCAATACGAGGTATAAATATATCCAACCATTATATAAATGAAACTGGCCCGACCCGAAAACTCTCTAGGATATCATGGCGCACCAATGTACCATTCTGGGTTCTTAGAAGAGCTGTTTAATTTTGTTTGGAACATGGGTATAAATATAATTTCGTTGCGTGTATAAATGGGAAACACAGTTACATTAAACGTAGGAAACAGCGGTGTAGTGGCCCCAATGTCATCAGAAGCCGCACCGGGAGGAGGTGGAGGTGGTGGTACAAATGTATCAGTCGGTAACACGAAGGAAGAAGAGGAGGAGGAAGAAGACGAGGGATGTGGTTGTTTAGAGAAGTTGGGATGTATGTTGTGTAGTGGATAAAATGTACTATAAAAGTATTTTCTGTACAAATAAAATGTCTAGATATACCAGTTATACAATAGAATTCACGGATGGGTCCAACCCGGACAGGGAAAGAAATAGAGTTGACTTATCCCCGTTTGTTATTAGTGATTTTACTCATCATATGATGGGAGAAATATCTGGAACCAGAAGAATGCGAAGAAGAAGAAACAGACCATCGGGTTGTCAATGTAGAGGTGAGAACACCTGTGTATTTTGTCATCCAAGATTGTTGCCCGAATTCAATAGTGATTCCTTCAGTCCGTCTGTTTCGGAAGCACCTCCTTCCCTGAACATGGTAGCCCCATCCCCACTAGAGCAGTTGGCGAATGTGGGTGAAATATTCTCCAATCCCAATCTTAGCCAAGGTATTATGTCCCTGATGATGAGTACAAATCGACCAAGTAGAACCAGAATAGCGACCTTTAAATGTGAAGGGGATTTAGGAGAATGTAGTATATGTCAGGCACAAATGAAGAGGGGGGATATGATTTGTAGATTACCATGTCAGGATACAGTATCCCATGCCTTCCACAGTGATTGTATTAAACCATGGTTAGAAAGTAACGATACATGTCCTAATTGTAGGAGTAAAATTTAGTCTTGTTTTACTATAGTGTACTTAATACCCTTCACATCCATCCCTTTCGTGAATTCCTCCAACGACTTTTGTGGAAACCCGGTATGCGCATGAGTGCTATACATCAATGGGAATCCAAATTTGTCACGAAATAATATGGCATCGTGGTGGAATACCTCGTAGAATGCACCGATTTTTACCAGTACCACGCGTTCGCGGGCCTCCTTCTTGAGACGAAACCATTCTTTGTCGTACCATGTGTATATGTCACCGTCCCAGAATCCATCCAATTCGTGGTCGTATACAAGTTTCAGGGAGAATTCATCTGGTTTGTATTCGGCAACGCGGTCTCCCATAGTGTGTGTGGCAAGTACGTAAAGATAACCGGTCTTCTTATTTATCCACCACCCGGTTTTACGGGCGCCGCCGCCATCTGGATCCGTGGCGGTGAAATAAAGACGGTCGTCTTCTTCGGCGAACAAAGTATAGTGTTGCCCGTATTGATGTTCGGCCCACCAACAGTCATGGGCTCTTGGGGAACGCTTCAAACTGGAAGTCATCCCGTCTGTCAGATCAAAGGTAATGGTGCCATTTTTTTGAATATGTTTGTAATCGTTTGTGTTCATTATAAATATAGGTGTTTTGTTGATAAATGTTGAAGGAGTGGAATAACTGGAAGAAATGTATAGAAGAAAAGAAAAGGCAGGAAAAGTGCAAGGAGTATTATACCATATACCTTATGGTCAGAAACAGTTGTGAGACGTCGGACCGTTAAAGTGGCCCGACATATCGGTCCGTCGGTCCGTCGGTCTACCTATCAACTGAAATTATAGAGATATGTAATAAAAAAGAAATACATTGTATAAACATATATTTATTTACAAAATGACTAAACGCAAACTACAAACTCTATATGACGAGGCCCGTGAATTGGCGGAGCGTAAGGCGGCCCTAGACGAAGAAATAAAGGATCTGGAGATCGACTTGAGCAAAGATAAAATAAACTTTGTAGAGATAACATTCGATGATTGGTTGTACAAAAGCAATGAAGAAGAATATTGGATCTATGAGACGGACTGTTTCCGTCAGATGGGTGTTTGGCAGGGTCTAAACGACGTCTCTGACGAAGAAAGAGAACATTTCGACGAATATACAAACGACTATTTCTATTATGGTAGTCCCAACTACGTAGATAGAAACCACCCCAGAGCAGAAATGACCGAGTGCGATTTGGGATTTGAGGGTGATTGTAGACTATCGTGTATCCGACGTTGTGACATATAATACACTATTTAATGGTTAATAAATATTTTAAATGCCTAAAACCTATGTCTCTCTACCAAAATGTCCCGTATGTCTAAAACGTTATTCTCACGCAGTAAAGCCTATGAGTTTACAACCCTGTTCACATGGTATGTGTGAACACTGTATAATACGCTACAGAGAAATCAAAGAAGAAGACGACGAGACGGATAACGAGATAAGATGTCCAAAATGTAGGGAAATCGTCATAGAAGAGAAACCAAACTACGACATGATGGAAATGATGGCACAGGAAGATTCAAATCACTATTGGACACAGAAACTGGTAGACTCGCACGAAAAGGCCGGCGTGGCTGTCGATGTACATAGAAATGTAGAAGTGTTGTCAAAGCTTCTTGTATCTAGAATAGTAAACGACGATAGAATACAGTCAATAGGGTACAAAACTCCACAAGAGTGGACGGATACAGACATTAAATTAATAAAGGATCTTAAACAAGAGGTGAGCGATTGTATTATAACACTGGAGATGGATTTTTCAGAAGCAACTAAATGGGTACAGGTATTGAATCTTCCCCGGGATTTTGAAACCTATTTTACCTCACAGCTTGTAACTATATTTGAAAATAGACGTTTCCTCCAAGATATGGACGCGGAATGGTTGATGGACTTAATTCCCACATCGGTATAAATATGTCGCATGTTCATCGAAATGGATAAAACACTTTTCGTATGGTCACTTATCAATATAATTTGTTGCACCATTGTAACAACCGGCATTGTCAATGATATTCTGGTATATACTTCCTTAGACGAACAGTTGCTCGATACACACTTTGAACGTACGGCAAAAGCCTTCTTTTTATTTGCCCTTCTAGAATTTGTATCCGCATGTGTAATGGTCGAGATGGCATCGTGGGCGGTCTTGCCTTTGATAATACTCCTTCTGGCGTGGTTTATGTCTGGATTTGCATTGTATTCAAATTACAAACTTGCATACGATGGAAACACATGTGAACACGAAGACAAGATGCGAAAGTCAAATGTAGTGAGGGGCATTTTGTGGTTTGGTAGGTTTGTATCTTTATTTGTATTTATGGTAGTTTATTATTGATTCAATCCATGGTATAAATATACAATATTATAAATAAAATGTCGAGATCTGTATTTCTTCGCAGCAGAACCCGGTCTACCAGAGCAGATAAGATAATCGAAGAACTAAACGACGACGAAAACCCGGACATGAAGGTGAATTTCCGAGGATATATGCACGGTGGAAAGGGGTTTGCACTGGAGGTGTTAAACATGGAAAATATAACAGAGGCCACTACAAACATATGGAAAAAAATAATAGAGGCCCAAGGTTTAACCGCCAGTATCGTTACGGACATGATGGGTGGCAAAGTAAATATTCAATGCATACACGAGGAAAAAAGGCAACCACGACGATCGTATCTGAATTCATTTGTGTATTTAAGCATGACGGTGTTTTTTATATATATGCTATGGACTCGCCATCACCAGCAGTAATACCGCATGTGACCATAAAGAAACACGGAAATCTACACGACAATGATTCCAGATTTGTAGAAGAAGTTATCAAGGTAGTCAGTTCATTGGATGGATCGTCTTCCATGAGGTTAAAATTGTTTACCAAATTTCCTACCAGATACAGTATTATTTTGTGTAACCCCCCAAGAATGACCTTAGACGACATGAATCAAATCCTGATGATGAATGCCAAAATAACCTCCCTTAAGGTAGATTTGGAAACATCCGAGCTAAAGATCGAGTCGTATAAGCACAATGAAGAAACCCAACGAAAACGCAAACGGTCAATTGCATTCGATGATACGGATATCCCGTCGGAATACGATTTGTCAATGGTAGATAAAAGGGATAGAAAACACATAGAAGGTATAATGAGAAATGTGTTGGGGATGACAACCATGGAATTTTCATCTGAAATAAAACCAAGCGCATCGTACTATGATTTAGAATTAAAGGATATAGAAGCATTAAACGTAGAAATTATTACGGAAATTGTAAACCGGTATAGGGCATTTATTACGGACACCATTTTCGATTACCCACAGAAATCATTCTCTATGAAAATACGTAGAAATGACACGCCTATCACACAGATACGTCAGAATATTGTACCGCGTAAAAGACTAAAGCTCCGATGACAACACTCGTTTCCATTGTTGGTTGGTCATATTTACCGTATCACCATCCCAGTTATCATTAATAAATTTAACGATAGGAATATTATTGTTTTTATTCTTGGGCATTACCAATTGTAACTGATTATTCACCGCTATTTCTAACCCTCGTCGTATCCTGCTTTCTAGACCCCTGCTACTTTGTTTCCATTCTTTCTTTAGATCTTTAGAATTAAGCGCCGTGTCGTCTGGTATCTTTATAATGATTACCGGTTCCCATGATCCAGCTGCTCGCTTGGTGATTCTAGGACCACCGGCTTCCAGTCCATTATGTTGGTTTAGACGTCTCAGGAAATTTTCTGTACATCCGATATAAGTGTGGGTTTTTATCTCTGGACGATCATGTGAAATTAGATACAAATAAAGTGGCATTTTATATATAAAAATGAAGGTATTTATATATCATTTCTGTTTAATAAAATGTCCTCGAGAGAAGCACCAAAGCCTCTCACCGAGGAACAGCGGAACCAAGTTCGTACAATGCTTAAACAACTTGGTGAAGCTTCGATTAGAAGATCCAAACGAAAACGCGAGCACTCTGTAAAACAAACACCTAGAAAAAGTTCTAAGAATCTATCACTGAAATATATAAAACCAAAGGTGCAAGAATCGCCGTTTGATGGAATAGAGGAAGGTCAAACGGTAGACGGTGTAGATCTTCCACCAATATGTAATACGATGCCTGTTGTACAACGAGTAAGGCTGATGTTTCTCCCCCTGTATTACGACGACATACCATTTGATAGAGAGGATATGATAAAAATGGTAAAAGAGGATTTGGGCTCGGACTTGAGTATAGCAGATGGTGGATCAAAGGATAGTTTACGATTTGTGGTAGATGGTAACCCACCGATACGGAATTTATATGTGTACCTACAACCATGCCCAACGGACAGTGAAAAATACATGTTACTTAATTGGATGTATGCCACTTAAAATCTCAATGCATTTTGAACTATTCTCTGCAAATGATGACTCCAAGAAACTTCCAACAGTTTATCTATGTATTTTCTATCTGGTAGGCTGAAGCTGCCATCATCGTAGAGACTAAAATGTTTTATTATATCATGTGCCGCCCTTGCTAGTTTCGCCGCCACGTATATTTCATCCGTGTCTATACCTTTTATAAACTCGTAGTTGAAGTCACTTTTGTTGTGTGAACTTATAACACTCCAACTCAACTGAGTGTCATCTTCTTTTACGGCATAGTGCATCATCACAACAAGTGATATTGCGATCCAATCTGAGGCAATTAACAATGTTCTTGGGTCCTCCACCGTTTTGGGATTTATGCGGCTGATAATATTCCACCACCGTGTTCTGTAAATTCTAGATTCTTTATCGATGGGCATAATCACAGCGCTGTCCAAATCAATAAAAGCCAGACAATCGCATGCGCAAAACATTATATTTTCCGGTTTTAAATCACCTATTGTTAGTTCGACATTATGCAATGCTTGTAGAGCTCGTATCAACTGCTTCAAATGAACATCCTGTAATGTGTAGGGGTCAGAATCCATCATATCTGCCAACGTCCCCTTGGGGCATACACTCAATTCGCGAAATCTAAACCCCTGCCATACCCACTCGTTTTTGGAATAGTTAAAGTATTTCTGGTATTTTTCTTCAACCCGATTCAGTCTATCTCTAATGATTCGATTTCTTATTTCCATCTCTGTCGAGAGGTCGTCATCGCTGTCGTCATCGCTGTCGTCATCGGTCTCTTCAACAGATATAGCCCGGTCATCCATTACATACACTGCTTTATATGAACCCCATGATATAGAAGAAGGATGCGTTCCAGTCATAAATGGTACTAACCATTTCGGTAAATCATCGGGTGGTTTGGCATTGTACTTCGTAATTATACGTTTTCTCCAATACAATTTATTATTACATTGCATTTACTTATGTACAGATTATTTATATAGACAATATATGTTATTAAACCATATACTTTATACACTCTTGCTGTAACTCGTCGTGTCCCTTAACCCTCGCAATGAGTTCCATATACCATCCTCGATACATGGCAAACGTATCATTGCCCTTTATAAAGACTAGAAAATCTTGTAAGGTTTTCTCTGTGGTTTCCGGTGTCATATTAATTAGTTTTTCAAGTTGTTCGTTTTCTAGGACAGACATTTATTGTCCATTTAAGACATATTTATACCCCACAATCCACAATTGTCTTATTCAGTCTCGCGTTGACCGCATTATGGAACTCACACACCCATTTTTCGGTCATTTCTACTCGACGCGATTCCAAATATTCCTTTATATGTTCTCTACAGTGTGGACATGGATACAACACGCCAAGTGTTTTCATTAACAACATGAATGCCGGGTCGTATTCAGGGTCCGCGTGTTTTACTATCTCATGCAATAGATACCATGTAGATTTTCCCAACTTGTCACGGTCTATTTCTTCACATGCACAATCACATGCTTCGCCTTCTGGAATTACTTCCATAAAGGTAGCTCCGGTGACAGATAACAATAAGAATAGTAATAAAAGTCGCATTTATAACATAAATAACACATATTTATACATTAGAATTTAAATGCTTTTGAGTTAGATTTTTTTCGTTCCAGCACAGCTTCGCTGAATTGTCTCTGAACCTCTTCGGGTTCGTTGCTATTTTTTGCTATTTCATCGTCTGAAGGTCTTTTAGTATATAATCTAGATTCGGGATAAACCTCGCGGTTTGTTTTACTATAAAGAGCCCATTGAATTTGGAAAGAACCACTCTCTAACACATTAGTTATTTTAACACATTTTAATTGCCACAGAAGTGTTTTTGAGTTACGATTTTTAACGACGGCCCATACATAATCACCTTTCTCCATGTTTACTACAAACACATGTTAAATTTATAATCAAAAAAAGTTATATAGTGTTACTTTCTTACTCTTCTTTATAATCTTTCTCCTCTCCGGCTCCAACTCCTTCGGTTTCCGTTTCTTCGCCCACGATGCAAATGCACCGGTTACCGCTGGCTTCTTGAGGGCATTACATATAAACAGTGTTTTGGGATTATCACAGAGTTTCTCTAATATTCTGGTGAGTGGGGGGATCATCTGTTTCTCCTTGTAGTAATCTGTGTCCACGATATATTTACCAGATGTAATTTCCTCTGGTAGTACCGCATTCTCTGACATTTTAAATGACTTCCCCTTTGCTATAACATATGGGACACGATCACCCGCTACAAACCCGTGTTGTTCACCTCTTTCTTCGTTAATACGCATGGCCAAGTTAACATGCGCTGCCATGGCTTTGTATTCGTGAGGAGACCTAGACAGTTTTTTACTCATGGTCAACAACTCAAGTGGTATTTTACCCATGGCAAGATCTCGTATGGCATCGGATACCACTTTGCATGCCGCCGTAACGTCCATTGTCTCCATCAATATATCCAACATCTTCTTCTGGGTTTTCACCAACAAGGGACAGAAATCACGCCGTACACATTCTAGACCCTTTATATCGACTTTGACGTGGCCTTCCTCGTATTTCTTTCCACAGTATCGCTTTTTCTTTATCAACATAAAGGGCAGATATATCTTTTCGAATTCCAACTCAATTGGTTTCAAGAAGTGTGAATCGACATACTCACCCATCTCTCTACCGATCTCTTCTGCTCTGGCTACAGTCTCTTCGGGTGTTTTGCCATCGCACAGAGACCGTGGAAGATGACAGAATACCGAATCGGTATTGTGAACAATCATGTTACCTATACCCGCATGGAAATGATGATTTTCAGTGGTAAGATCATACACGAATTTTTCATACGGTATTTCGATGATTTTTTTCACCGCGTTTAGTGATTTGCGCATTTTTGTACGAGTTCGAAGTCTAAAAACATTAGGTTTGTCCAAACGTCCATCAACAACTACGGTGTGCCCTAACGATTTTAATAAGTAGTAAATACCTTCACACGATTGTTGACCTTTTTGCGAAATTTCATAATGCTTTATATTCTTTGTTCCGTCTGCATCATGTAACCCGCATAGAAATGAACATCTTACATCTGGATGGGAATTTAGAATAATACCCGGTACGACTTTTTCTTTATCGCTGTTATAGAACAATGATCTCCATACGATACAGAACTTTTTGACGGACCCATGCTGTTTACAACAGACTGCAAGTTTGTAAACACCGGACGATTTAATTGTATCGTGAATCTTAAATGTCATTTCAGGGAATATATGAGATGCAATCTGTTGATATTTTATCAGTAGTGATAAATCTGCGTTGTTGATCGCCCATGTACTTTTCTCCTTTTGTCCTTTACCATAGTTGCCACATGAACCATCTCCCATAAACATGCCAAATAATCGTGCGATATTTGTGTCAACCGAAATCTTCCTACATACATCTTTCCAAATACCGCTCGCCGGCTGTTGTTTTAAACCGTTTGCACGCGCTGCTTCTTTACCGGATTCATAGTCTTTACCTTTGTATACAAATGTTCGTCTTACACAAAATTCAAACGTACAATCCATACCGACATATTCCGTGGGAAATGAATGCATCAATTCAGTTCCAATTTCAAGATCATCTGGTGATATCGCTTCACCGGTCGATGTAACTAGTGAATGGTCGTTTGTACAATCCACAATTCCTGTGTGAGTAGTGATACGCAACATTTTTTTGTGTGTTGCCAATTCATGCTTTATAATATTTTGTACACGTGTCCAACCATTTTCCGTCCAAGTGTAAATAGGATTTTCTAAGGTCAAATCTTTTATACGAACAATTTCGATGTGATGTCCCGTTTTAACTAGAAGTGGTGTATTTCCCGAAACACTATCACCGTAAACGCATTTAACACCGTGTTCTTTACCCCACACCGGATGATTCTCGATAAGATCTTGGGTTTTAAGTGTGAGACCGCGCCCATACTTTGTCACGGATTCTGCTATACGCTTATCGGGTAAGAACCCCACGCTGGCGCCGGTAAATCCATATATACTGTTGGCACATACCTTCAGACCCAACTGGCGACCATTGGCAATCTTGTATTGGACAGTATCCGGGTGATGCTTTTTCATTATCTTTTTCACCCTTCTACGCTCTGTCAACAAGGAGTCCAATATCTCCGGGAGAATGCCTTCTCTGTTTTCTTTTGTGGCAAAGATGATATTAGTGTTGTAATTGATCTTTGTTTGCATTCTACCATCCTTCCAGTAATAGTCTGGAACTGTACGCACTTCTTTACCTTCTGTCCACCCCATGTCCAACATCTTCTGTCTAGACACAATGGTCTCGTAGGACATATTCATGCATTGCATCACCGATGGATATAGAGAGGCAAAGTCCAAGGTGGCAATGGCATCCTTGTAGAATTTTGGCTTTGGCTCCAACACGACCGCTCCTTGGAACCCCTCAAAGGTTTCCTCTTTTACGGTTTTAACACGTAGTTCATTGGTCAACTCGTTTCTTCTCGCCCAAGTTTTTTTCGTTTCTCGACGAGGAATAAAATATGCCGGTGTTCTTTTCTTGCAATACCTCAACATGAGGGCAATGGTTCGAATACCCTGTCCTCGATTGAGAACATCGTTTATTGGAATACCAGTAACGCATGCCAACTGAAACGATACAAACAACTTACTTAGTTTGTGCATGATCTTACGAGTCAACCATGCATCCTTCACACAGTATACTGCCAACTCATCCCTGCCTTCTTTGGTTTGATATTTGGGGTGAATTTCGTTGTAATCCATTGGGTATTTTTGTGTGCCCAAAAAGGTTTTGGCAACCTCGTCCAACTTATAACTACTCAGGTTATGATTCTTTTTCATCACCTGATACGCATCGTGGTCAATGCGGCCGGGGCAGTACAGAGTTTTAGTAACATTTTTGCCTGCTTGTTTGCTCTCAAAAACCTTTTCCTTGATGAAGGATTCTACACCGATGAATCTACCCCATGAGGGATACCCGCCATTGTTTAGAACATGATAACGATCAAACAGATAGGGGTGGTCAAACAATGCGGTGTTATACCCCTCGATGATGTCAATGTCCTGTTCAATGATAAATTTATTGAAGGAGTCCAACATGTCCAACTCGTCGTCGAAATGAAATACTTTTACGTCGTCTGAGTTGTACGCGTCCAATGGTTCCGCAATAGGAGTTAATTTGTCCAGTGGATCTCCATTCGGCGAGTGTATAAACACATACTTTTTCACCGATTCGTTGATCTGTACGACTGCTCCTATGGTACACACTGGGTCTAAATCGGCACCGGGAAAGTCATACTTGCCATTGCCTCTGGGGTGGGGTACAGACTCAATATCGTAAGACAACACGTGCCATGGTGCTACGTCATCTCGATCGATTTGTTTGTGGGTGTTAACCCAATTGATTGCATTCAATTCAATATCACAGTATGTAGTCTTTGCTTCTACTTCCGAACCTTCGATTTGCATCCAACTACACGAGTATATGTCTCTATCGATGAGGTACTGGAGACCATAGTCTACCTGTTCGTTATAGATGGTGTGGGGTCTATCCAACATATATGCCCGGTGTTTTTCATTTATAACTTCGCCGATATTTCCCCGTTTCGCTGTCATCTCTACCATCTCGTTGCATTTCAATTTATTATCGAATTTCATGACAGATTGGCGTCCTATGAAATCGCATTTTCTAGTAAGAATGGCCTTTAGGTCGTTGAATTTCCACTTGTCTACCGTGGATATCTTCAGGAATTTGGGAGTATGCTTTTCCCTGAAATCCGTTATGTCCTGACCGTCTACCACCTCAAAATACGCTGCGGGCTTGCCCTTCAGGGCTTGTTGGATGTTGGTGATTGTGCCGGTCTGTTCCTTTTCATTCTTAAAGATACGCTTGCTTGTAGAATACCGTATAAGCGCGGCATTTATTCTTTCCTGTAAAGACTCCACTTTGGTAGTGTCTAGACGTATATATAGGCTTGGTCTAAATCCCGCCACATGAACCGCCACCGATTTATCATCTGTGGTTCTTCCAAAGAGAGTGATGGCATTGCGAGGTGATTGTGTATCCAAATGTTGAAACTCTATAATCATTTTTAAGTCCAATTTGTTTATTATATACGAGATATAATTAATTTGTTTTTCTGTTTGATAGCTGAACTGGTTCAGAGGTAGTCTGAATAAAAGTGGTCCGACAAGTGGCCCGATACGCTTTGTTTTTTACATTTATATTCGAATACATGTGGTACGTATGGTACTGAAGCTACAATCCGTTGGTCATCCGCGCACTTCCTCCACTCTTTGTGTTTTTCGTCTGACATCGGTGTTATATATCCAAACATCATGTTAGAAAATGCAATATTCCAACGACCCATACTCCCCCATGAAGCAAATGCAATAATTGAAACATTCGCGGAAAACGATATAACTATGGATATGTTTTGGGACCCAGAGGAGTCCGGCACGGATAATTGGTACCTTACCTTTTCGGGATTTGATTCCTATCGTAATTTCGCAAACCTAGCGTTAAACACCGAATGGTTTGGTGAGATCGAAGGGGTAGTTGTTCCATTTGGTGACGAGGACACGGGAATAGAATTCGCGGTAAATGTATTCTTAGACCTACCTGAATGGGACGACTGGCGGGAGATGTTCCAATGTATTCTTGGACAAATAGCATAATTTAGTATACATAAAGTACAACATGTTTTTCATAATACCTGCTATGTACCTACCAGACGCTATTACAGGCGTAAAATACTTGGGCCTATTCCCATACTAGCTCTTCTAGAGACAGGGCCTTGATTTGAAAAACTTTTTTTATTTATTTAATTTATTCATGTTATACTAATAAGTACATGAATAACCTATATAAATAACATGAATATAGCATGAACCGTAATTAAATTAAATAAAATATGTTTTGGTTTGAGGGGTGCCCTCTCTAAATTTGTTAGTATGTACACAGGCTTATTTATTTTAGTATGAACACAGCGTTGGGTGGTCCGACCTAACTGGCCCGACCATGCATTTTTTCAACAAATCGACCAAGTTGGACCACGCACAGTCGTATCCATAAAAGATGTATAAATACAGATAGGTATTTTATATATGGATCTCAAGATGGAAAGGATACGCAATCGAATCGCTAGTAAACTAGACAGTTTCACAGGGGACTTCGTTGTTCCTAAAAATGCATATGAACGGAGATTTTGTGACCTTTTAGGTTGGGAAACCTTCGATGGAAGGTATTACGATGCATTCGATGGTGAGACCTTTATAGAAATAAAAAAGGGACAAGGTGGAATGCATTTCGATATGGTGCGGTACGCCGAGATAGCGTTGGGATTTGGTACACAGAATACTGTCACTGTGTTTTTCAAGTGGAACAAAGCCAAGAAGTGTGTACAAGAAGCCATGGTAATAGACACGAAGGACATAATATCCTTTTTGAAGATAGATAGGGATTTTGCCAAGACATACCTTAAAATATACCGCCATGTTCCAAGGGGCGTGAATATATTAGCGAGTGCCACCGCGAAAGATCTACGGGGTATGGCAAAATATATAGTGAAACCACAGGATAGAAAACCCCTGTTGATCAAACTAACCATCCCTCCAAAGTTGAAGATTCGGTTAAAGTACCCCAAGGTAAATGTATATCATAGGAAGTTGTCCGAATGTGGGGAAACTACGGACTGTACAAAGTGGCCAAGAATAGATGTAATTATATTTTCTTAATCGGATTTTAAAAAACACTGGTATTTATTTATTTTTATTGACTTAATATGTCTACTGGTAGTAAATTATTGGGGGAAGGAGCATACGCAAAGGTGTATGATAACAAGGACTACGCTGTTAAAATAACGGAGATAAATAATGAGGAAGACCTAACAGCGGTAGTAAGAGAACAACACATATTGAGAATGTATCTTCCAAACACGGTTCCATATCGTTCGTGTTCGTACAAATGGGGGTGCATGCATCTGATACTTGAAAAGGCCACCTCTAATTTAAACCAGTGGTATAGGAATCAAACAAGTATTCCGGTGGAAAAAATAAAAGATATCGCCATACAACTGTTACAAGGAGTTTATTGTTTACATGAACACGGGGTTATGCATCGTGACCTGAAACCCGACAATATTTTATTGAAGGGTGATACAGTGTGGATATGTGATTTCGGACTATCTAGACAGTTTGCAAATGACTATGGGGTTGCTACCGGTTATATGGTAACAAGGTGGTATAGAGCTCCGGAAATATGGAGAAAAGAGAGATATTCCTCCAAGGTAGACATGTGGTCGGTGGGGTGCATTGTGCACAAATTGGTTCATGGGAAAGTTCCCGGAAAAACACTGGAGGAAATTCAAAAACGTGCACACGAACTGAAAAACGGCAATGATTTGGATACATTAATAAAAGGTCTATTGATGATAGATCCGGGGTCTAGATGGGATGCTAAACGCGCTCTGGCATTTATGGGAGAAGCGCCAATGAATATCCACACCGAAACCCCCGGTAGCCAATCGTGGATAGCTTCACCAATACGAGAAAAATGGTTTCGTATGTTTTATCGTGAATTTCCCAAAGAACACCGCGTGTTGGCACATGCGCTTATGTTATTCGACAGTGGAGACCAAACACCTGAAAATATGTGTTCCGCGATAGCAGTGTCCACCATGCTATTTAAGACACGCACCGCTCGAATATTACAGTATGTCATGGCTAAATTAAGGGAGTTAAAGGTGGGCGTGTTGGAAACCATTTCAACCTTTGTTCAGAATGTATGCGAAGGATCACACCGTTTAAGCGAGTGGGAACAGTATGAAGGTTCTTTTGAGGAATACGTAAATAAACGAGTTGGTAGTCATAAAAAACGTAAATATTTTTGCTAGTGTAGTTCCAATATGTCAATCATGTACCTTAGAAAAAATTGCTTCTTTCTCTTTGTTTTGTAAGATTTCGATCCGTCTGAAGTCATCACCTGTGTGACTGACTCGTCGTACCTCGTCCTCTCACTCCTTATTTTCTCTTCTATTGTCTTTTCCATGGTTACATTATAAACTTCAATAACCTTTTCCTGTCCTATTCGTTTCAGTCTACCCAGCGCTTGTTTCTCTACCGCTGACTCCAAACCCGGTTCTAAAAATACTAAAGTGTCTCCCTCTGTTAGATTTATTCCCACGTCTGCCACCTTGGTAGAAAGAAAGAATACTTTAGTATCACCACGTTTGAATTTCTCTATGTTTTTTTTTCTCTGTGACCGACTACTCTTTCCAGTGATAATACTGGATACTATGTCTGTTGCGTAGGTTTCAAGTACAGTATTAAACTGTGAGTAAACCACTACTTTGTTTCTCTTTTTAATTATATCCAGTAACCATTTTCGTTTGTTGCTTTGTGTCCGTTTAGAGTATACATCACAAATGTGCTTCGGTACCTTTACTCGTCGTCCCAGTACATCATTACAGACTACGAATCCATCGGCCTCCACCTCTTCTTCACCTTGAGGTTTTATTTCTTTGAATTGATCTTCTATCAATGTATTTCTACACACCGGACATTTGTTTTTAAATTCCATTGATCGTTTAATGCAATCGTGACAAAAAATGTGCTGGCAATTGGTGATCGTTGGTCTGCTAACTATTTCAAGGCATAGACAACAGGTTGTTTCTTCAAGTGCTTGTAGTGTTTGTTTCACCTCGTTGTCAAATTTAGAGTTTCCCAGACAACCTGTCAATTGATCCACGTTGGTTGAACTAAACCCATCTTGTAAACATCTTTCTCCCCACATATGCATTGGTATAAGAGAGGGGTCTATTGCGCATATACTGAGTCTATTCAACAGCGATTTAACCAACTGAAAATTGCTGTATACTCCACCCTCCTGCCATATATTTCTTATCTTATCGCGTATAATAACCGACAATGAATCATACAACAGAGTGTTGTCCGTGTCGTGGGTTATTTGTACTTCATTGATAGAAGGTTCTGGGATGTGTACATAATCACCCAACTCTGGCTTTATAACTATACTTGCTAGTTGTTGAACTATCCATTTGCTTCTATTATCCTCCCTTTCCATTATACATTTGAAATAGTTTTCTTGGTCCTGAAATGGTCGTATGTTTAACATCTTCAACTGTGGATGTATGTTTGAAAATGAACCCTTTCTCAAAGGCGTCGCTGTTAAACACCACCTAAAAGACGCATGTACAGCATAACATGCGGCAACCGTGGTCGAATTATAGGTCTTACACTGGTGTGATTCGTCAAATATCACGCGTTTAAACGCGGTAAAGAGGGAGGAAGACATGTCCTTGTTGTAATTCGATAACAGTGTTCCATACGTTGTGAATACAACATCCTGTCGGATTGCATCTTCTATGTTGTTCTTTCTACCATGAACTTCACCGTATGTTAGGTCTGTGAATTTTTGTAATTCTTTTATCCACTGGTCAATTAGTGTTAGTGGCAATACTACTAAGGTGGGCTTAATATCATAGAGGGCAATACCCTGTTTGATAAGGGCCAAACTACATATTGTTTTCCCCAACCCTGTATCGAGTGATAGTATACCACCTCTAGTGGGGATGGCCCAATCGTATCCAGAAACAGCGTTAAAGGTGACTCCCTCTTTTGTATTGAGGGTCAACAAATCATTTGTTTCGTTTATTTCCCTTGATCTCATTTCATACACGATTCGTTCTTGAAATGGTTTCAATGGGATCTTTAAGACAATACGACTTACTTGAACCGGAAGTTTAAATTCCAACGAACGTGATTCTGCCCAAGTTAGCGCACCCGGGCGATTGGATAGATACCACAATACTTTCGATATATAATTATATATGAAGGAGCGTCCAAACCCCGACATTCTTAACTTTGCATTGGTCGGTTGCATGACCGCCACGGTGATGGTTTCGGAAGTTGCACAATATGTCAATTCCGTTTTAAACATGGGTTTGGATCGAAGACGTTGTTCGATAAACATCGCACGTCTCCGGGTATTGACAGAATGATTGTTCCACTGGTTGATCTGTGATATTATTTCCATGTCAATTGGTTCTTCCATTATCAAGGAATTAATAATACACGTATTTGATTCGATAAAGTCGGCGGAACTGTCTCTCCAAAACACGTGTTGTTTTTTCCAGTATGCCTCATGGTTTTCCAACCACATGAGTATAACAAATATATCAATATCGGTATCGTATTTTTGTGCAAAGTGATTTATTCCATTGTGGAATATATAATACCATAGGTCCAGTTTTAGAGTATCCATGTCAATAGTTTCCATCTGTTCCCTTTCATAGGAAGTTCTTAGGGAAGAGAACCTGAGATCGGTATACGCGAACTTTAATTCTCCTATTTTTACCCAGTTGCAATCATACGGGTCTTTATCACCATAATCGATATTTATTTCTTCCCTTTTAACCCAATGGTAATCACCGTATGTTGTAATTAGGTATCGGTCTGGTAACATTTCATAATCGACCACCGTGCACGAAGATCCTCGCCATGTCCCCTTCGCTTGTAAGTATGGGTCGTTTAAGGATGGTATTCTAGGAATATAGTTTTCATGCTCACACTCCTGTATATTAATGTCTTGCCACATAGGATTTATCCTATCTGAAAAAATAGAAACGGTGTATACATGCCGGACATGTAAGGGCTGTATCTGGAGCTCATCTCCAACTCTAGATAGTACGCAGGATGCAACACCCAAGTGGGAATCCGCATCGAACAGAACTACATCGCCTTTCTTTAAATTTCTACGCGGAATTTCGCGATTTTTTACAACTTTACGTATTTCTACCATAAAGTCTTGTCTCGCATATGGTCTGAACCTTCTTCGTACCTTCATGTACGTTACATGCTTTCTATCCGGTTGAACCACGAAATATTCGTTGTTTTCATACAACACCTGATCCCCCCTTTTGAATTTGGCCTTAAATTCATTCGATATTCTGGATTTGCGTTTACTTTTCGGCATTTATAATGTCAAATGATTTATATATATACCATGGTTTGATTCTGCTGGTCGGACCACTTATGTTTTAGAGTATATATATTGATAACTACATATAAAATGTTGAAAATTAAAAAATTACATGCAAATGCAAAACTTCCGGAAAGAGGCACGGTATACGCGGCAGGATATGATTTATTTACATGCGTAGAGCAAAGACTGGACCCGGGGTTAAATAAAATAGCACTTGGGTTTTCCATGCAAATCCCACCGGGGCATTACGCAAGGATTGCCTGTCGGAGTTCCCTAGCCGCAAACAATATGTCGGTAGAAGCAGGGGTGATCGATGAAGACTATCGTGGAGAAGTCGTAGTTATGTTGCGTACTAGAGACAAGAGACTGGTTCAAGCGGGGTATAAAATCGCACAGATGATTATTACACCGTATGCGGCACCACAAGTGGAAGAGGTAGATAGTCTAAGTGATAGCGAAAGAGGAGCGGGTGGATTTGGTAGCACAGGCGCTTATGCGGTATTATAAATATGATATGTATTTTTACTAAATGAGATTTATTCTAGCGGTATCCGATGATAATAAAATAGCACTCGGTGGTGGATTGCCTTGGAGAATACCCCATGATTTTAAATGGTTTAAAATGAATACCTTCGGTGAATCCATTATTATGGGGAGAAAGACTTGGGATTCGATGGGCAGGAAAGCCTTACCGGGAAGAAAGAACATCGTGTTGTCTCGAACAAGGGTACCGGGTGTGACAAACATGCGTTCTTTATGGGAAATAGAATCCTATGTAGATACCTATCCAAATACTTGGGTCATAGGCGGTGCTCAGCTATGCGAACAATTATGGAATAAAGGTGATATTTTGTTATTGACACGGGTTCATGTAGAGGTTCCAAATGGTCTTGGTATTCATCTACCAAAATTAAAGTGTGTATGGAGTAAGAGCTTTGATTCTTACACTTTTAGTATAAATATAATAGAATGATTTCATATATGCGATTATTATTACTCTTAATATGTATAGCTTCGGCATTTTCGTTGAAAATAGACTGTTATTATATCACATCCTTTATTCAAGAGAAAAATGTGTTATTGTATCCAGAAACTGAAAAGAGATTGCACCGTTTATGTCCTACGGTGTCTGCACATATAGTATCTGGCACCGAATTGTATGATGGTGTCGTCGAGACTCTATTAAATCGTATCGATGGGTCTCCCATGTACAATTGTATAGAATGGTCAGAAGAAGATAAATATTTACGAAAAATTGGATTGAGATGTGATATGTTACGGGGTATATAAATCTATTCAATACATGTAAATGCTTATTTACGTTGACATAGATGAAACAATATGTTCATTTACCAAAATTAAAGTGTGTGTGGAGTAAGAGCTTTGATTCTTATACATTTACTATAAATATAATACAATGATATGTTAGATGAGATTTATAATATTACTCTTAAGCCTAGTCTCCATATCAGCTTATGATATCACCGAATGTAAATCAACCATGAATGTGGATGTTTTTGACTATGTTATCCCACTTTGGGACCCAAAGGACCCCGCGTTGAACAGAACGCTCCGTTCCTTTGAAAAAAACGGTCTATTAGATGTAGTTCGAAAGGTATACGTAATTGTGAGCAAAGAACATGCCACCGAAGACTTACAGAATATGTTTTCCGGTCTCGAGGTGATAAAAATCGAAGATATTGATATTCCGTTTGATCTTTCCCATGTTCATATAAAAATGATAAAACATTTTGCGGCACCATACATAGAGGGTATTTCAGACAATTACATGATGGGACCGGACGATACTATCCTAAATTCCAAGTTTCGTAAAGAGTACATTTTCAATACGGAAAAACAACTTCCCTATTTTCATTCGTTTGGGTCGGATTTAATCGGTAGGTGTATGGGATTTCGTAATATTGCTCCGGGCCATGGTCCCAACTTAATAAATAAATGCGCAATGAAATACATTATTGAGACATATCACGATGTAAAACCAGCAGTGGACCCGGTATGTGTTTATGCGGGAATATTGAATAGAAACAATATGCTCGCTGAGATATATGGTTACCATGATCGCCGATTCAGAAAGGTTGCGGGCATGGAATACTTTTCAGAATGTCACACAAACGGGAATTGCAAATGGCCCGGATTTGATGACTTGTTTGTAAACATACAAGGGGATGGTATCTCTATAGAGTATCGATTTCGGGGAAGGGAGCACGATGTATTTTCAACATGGTTTGAACGACAGTTCCCATCACCTTCTAGGTTTGAGAAGCTTCCAGACACATGTGAATATGAACACCAATGTACAGGTTGTACTACCTGTGTAAACGATCTTTGCAAGGCCTTTGATGAAGGTGAAAACTGTATCCCCGATAACCATGTCGATATAAAGAGGGATCTAGAGCTTTACTATGAATTCTACTACCTTCAATCCGTCAGTATCGAAGAGTATAGGTGTCTGCCATTTGGTGTATCGGTTCGATTTGTTAAAGGGTTGCCCATAGAATCCTACATGTCAGAGGATTATTTCAATAAGAATTACATGGGGCTAATGGAAAGGGATTGCGAAGGGTGGGGATATATAAACAGTTTGTAAAAATGTTAAATCAGTCTATATGTATTACTATATCTTGATATTTCATCTTTCCATCGCTCGTTGTTAGATATAATAATTTTAATCTTTTGTTTGTATTTTTCCAAGTCGTTTCGTATTTCATTGTCTGAAATAATATAGATATCTTTGATCGAATCATTATAAAATAATTCTTGTAATTTCGTTTTCCAGTTACCTTGCACACGTAAAGCAACTGTTTCACCGTTTATTTTTCTTTTGAAACATGGTTCATGTTGTAATAGAACACTTTTTGGGTAAACATTTGATATACGCTTTCCAATGAAATAAACACCGTCATTACCTAGACGTCTTAATTCTTTAGTGTCGTATGTAATAAACATCGTTTCAAATAGTGATATTATAACAGATGCGACTATTTTTTTTATTCGGATAGGATGTAGCTTGAACTCTCTGTCGTTTCGTCCAGATGCAACGCCTTTGTATGTATCCCAAGTTCTTTCATGCCAAACAAATATCCCCCCCGGCTTAACTAATTCTGCTGCTTTTTTTAATAGCGTAAATGCATCATATACGTGTTCCAGTACATTTATCATTACGACCGTATCAAACCGAACGTTTTCAGGTATATCTTCAGCAGGCATAGATAATATGGTAGTCGGTACATCCATGTAGTTTCCATATTTATAGAAACAATATTTTACATGTGTCATGTAATGAAGAGCCATTGGTTCCACCAGCGTCATGGTTTTGATGCGATGGCCTTTCTTTATAATCGTTTTTGTCTGTGTAAATGGCCCTGAACCTATTTCAATAACGTTACCTAGATCCTTTGGCAGAACATCATAATGATTGAAGGAGGCACTGTGAGCTTGGTTTCGGTCAACGTCTGTAATTCTAGTATCCCATGTGACTTGTTCAGTTTTTTGTGCTCCAAACCATCGGTCACACGAAACTGACGCAGTGCCATATAACTCGTTAAAAAAACATTTATCGCTTGTGGAAGAACATGTTAGCTTTTTATCTGGTAAAGACCATTTATGTCCAAAGAATACAACTTCGGGTGTTGGTTGTTTATCATAAGATCCTATACACCAACCCTTTTTAGAACCCCTGTGTACCCATCCCTTTGTGACAAATTGTTCTGGACGTTTAGATACAAGACTTAGCGATACCATATTGTCTACACCTTTTAGGACAGCGGGCCAAGAATCTGTACAATCGTCGATTAGCAAGATATTCTTTTCGCTTGCCAATCTGTACATATTTTCATAATCCTTTGTTGGGTAATGGGCATGATGTGCACCATCTACATGTATGATATCACAGAAATGTTCTCTTTTAAATAATGGCACTGTTTTTGTTGAATCCCCTTTAAAAACAGTTATTTTCCTCATTGGAAACATTTCTTTGACCAGTTGCAATGCCGAATCTTCGTAAAATGGACGGTCCCATATATCAAACCCGGTATATGAAATGTTTGTATTTTCCGAAGCACTTAAAAATATTGTAGCACTGTGACCGCCAGCGAACCCAATTTCACATATATGTTTTGCTTCTGGGTTATTTTGTAAAAACGTTTTCACAGCTTTAAAATACGCAAAAACTTGTTCAGTTTTTTCACCGCTGAATACATTTCCATATACCCTTTTATTGTTAGCATGTTTCTTTATATCGGTGTTAAGACGATTTAGCTTGGAAATAAGTTTTGCTTCCGGAGTAGTTTCAAAGTAGTGCAACATGAATGATATACATTCGTGTCGTTTATTAGTCCAACCCGGTTTTAATGATAATGCGTCTGGTTCGGGAAGTTTTATTCGGAATGATCTATCAGATTTCAAAATAATTGGTTCTCGTTTTGTTATTGAACGGATTAGGAAATTCATAGCAACGTCCTCACAAGGGTGCGTGTCAGTATATTCAACTAAACGTGAATGTTTAAAATATATAGACGCATATTTCACATTCCACATCATCGTTTTTCCAATAACTAATTTTCTAGAGGTCGAACCAGTAAACTTATATTTTCCATCTTTTGTGAACGAACGTTCGTCAAGTCCTATCAATAAATCAGGATTTTTAATATGTATTTCTATCATTTTTTCAATTGCTTTTGAGGTTAAAACAACGTCGTCGTCAACTGTTAACACCGATGTTGTGCTAACATAATTGGAAATATCATATCTATTATTCATTGAGTTTCTTGTTGGGCGTATAACATGTATACGATGTTTGTACTTTTCAGGGATAATTGGCGGTACGGTATTTTTATTGTTCCATATGAAAATAATTTTGTCTATCAGTGAAACCATGGAACCATAAACCTCGAAAAGTCTTCTGTAGTTTTCTTTTCGTCGCGGTGAATATCCCATTAATACAACAGATGTTTTTTCATTAGTTTTAAAAGTTTCACATGCGCCCAACTCTTTCATTATATCGGTTCGAATAGATTCTTTTGAACCAGTAACATGTGCCATCCAGTTTCCTTTTTTCCATTTTGAGTCTTCGCCATCGGAATTGAAAAAGGAATACCCCCGACGAAAAAAACTATTCATAACCTGTTGCGACACAATAGACACGTGTTTGCTTTGTTCAAATGTATGTACAGGGCGTTCGAGGATGGCTGAAGCTTTAACTAATACATCTGTCAACACCGGCTGATCAACTAACGAGGATGCTAAATATTTTTTTGATTTTAAACGGGTTGCTTTAATCATGTGTTTAAGAATGGCGTCTGTCCACTCCCCACGACGGAAAATTATTACGCCCGAGTTTATGGGAACACCCTTTTTCCAGTAAGCGTCTCTGGCCAAGGTAATCGACTTTTTTCCATATTTTTCATACACATCTTGTATTTTTATATCATAGTTGGTGATAGCAACATCACAATCTAATAGTAAAACAAGAAAAGAACTTTTTAAAGCTTCTTCCACTTCTAGATACTTTTGAAATTTGACGTGATTCACGCGTGATTTTATAAGCTCTCGTTCGAGAATATACTCATATCCATGTAATTTTGCATATTTTCTTACTGTGTTTATACCACACTCACAATGTTTCTTTTTGGTTGTAGACAGTGTAACAATACTAATTTTGTTTTTTTTCTCCCACTCTTCTAAACCAATGCCTTCCTTACAAGCTTTACACAATGGTCTATCATCCTGACAGCAGATATTTTGATCCGGGGGAGGTGTAACAGTAACATTCGTACAGCCATATTCACCCTTATGCCTATCACAGAAATCTTTTACCAACATGCCAGCGGCGCATGATAAACATTCTTTGGTTAGAGCCTTGCAACAGGCGGGCATAGTCTGTTCTAGTTTCGTTCGAAATCGTTTCTGAAGATTAGAAGCAGTATCGTACACATAGGTGGTGTCGGTCTGTGATCCAAAATACAACATGGCCACTGAAGCTGTAGAAAGTAATAACAATAGAAACAAATAGTCTCCACGCATTTACTATATTGTATTATACCTTATATACATTTAATTTCAAAGAGGCGAAGAGTGCATGTCTTCTCTGATATGTTTTTGCAATACCTTGAAGGCCATGCCTTGGTGAGTACACCATTCCGTGTCTCTGAAAAACACCTTTATGTCGGCATGAACCTTTGCGTATTCATCGCGGTGTGTCATCAGGTCGTATCTAGTCTCATTCTTCAGGTTCCATGTGCGAAAACAATGGGGCTTGGGTGGACCCACGATAAGTAATAATTTATACATCCACGGTTTCTGCTTATCTTCTAAGAAGGTATCAAACCGCGGGCCGAGTGTTTTTTCGTTTAAATGAGGGATGTTGTAACTCATTTTTAGGTATAAATATACGATTTTAATCTTTAAAATGACAGATTCGAAAACTCATATTGAAAATGAAAACTACCTAGAGGCCATCGAATGCATCAAAGAGGAAAGTGGCCCGACTCCGGACAAGTGGACCGAGGATACCCTCAATCGCATGGCCCTGTCTCAGGCAAAACTACATTTCTATTCTTCGGCGTACACATACTACATGTTAGCGAACAACAAGAGAGAAGCCTTAAAAGTATGCGAGAAGATTCAACCATCGGCAATTGAAGAGCATCTAAAAGAACATAAACATCCAGATGTAAAGATCATACGAGTAAATGGACGAAGAGGAGTCTTTGCACTAAAAGATCTCCCCATCAACGCGGTAGTATGCAAAATACCCCTGTATCTGTGTAAAAGTGGGTCCAAGAAAGAGTTGACAGAATATCTTTCGGAAAATAATGTACTGTCTGAATCTATGCCAAGGGCAGATACCTTCCCGGTGACTTGGAGCCCATCTACTTGCGACCAGATAGGGATATCTCCCATGCGTATTATTCTTGAACAACAAATACAAGAATTCAAGAAAGAAGAGAGAGAATCCCACGTGGATAACTATCTTTATCTTCGTTCACTTGTAGCAAGCAGGTGTTTTGCGGATGGGGACACCGAATACATGGTTCCCTTTGCCGATATGTTAAACCACTCCAATGATCCAAATGTCGAATGGGAGTTTAAAGACGACCATTTTATTATGCGTACAATGTGCCCGGTTAAAGTCACCGACGAGTTGTTTGATTTCTATGGACCAAAAAGCAATTATGAGGCCTTTCTACACTATGGGTTTATACCCTTGAACAATACCAAACTCGACGTGGTTCGACTTATTGGTGATTTGCCAGCCGGTGCAAAGAATCGTTTGGATCCTAGATACTTCCAGACTTCCTTTGAATTCGAATTGAGGGGGTCTTACATGGAAGGAACGGTTGAAGTATTCTCTTTTCTGAGGTATATTCGGTCCAATGATAAAAAGTGCCCCGAAACTCTCAAGGGATTTCTAAAAAAACCTGTTGGTAAAGAAAACGAACTATGGGTATGCAAGATGTTGTTTAATATTCTACAGAAAGAAGTTCACCGTAGGGTGGAAAAGACCGCCATCGGTGTGGAAGATCCATTGGCCATATCGTTATTGCAATCGGAAATGGCGGTATTGGTTCGTTGGGGGGAGACTCTCCAAGAGGCCATACAAATTATGGAGGGTAAAAAGAAGGTGAAAAAGAGCACTAACGATTATATTGTCAAGGTGGTTAAAGCGATGGGATACTATAAATAATAAACGTATTAATTATAAATGAAACTATGTTTAGTGGGGGACCGCTGTGGTAAAACTTCTATTATACAACGTTGGATTCATCCCAATCAACCCGTTGTTCCAGAGCGTACCATAGCTATAGATATGAAATCCATGGTTATAAATGAGAATGATACCCCGGTGGTAATTCAAATGTGGGACTGCTGTGGAGAAACCTTTTACCGTGAGCTTCTGGACAAATATCTCTTTAATGCCAATTGTATAGTTGTATGCTTTGATTTAACCAAGCCATATTCGTGGCTAACTGCTCAATTTTGGTTGGATAGAGCCAGAGACATTGCCAGCGAAACACCTATCTGTGTCATAGGTAACAAGTTGGATAAGGAAAGCGCTAGGCGAATAAAAGCAGAGGTTGTCAAGAAATACATCGATCTTATTCCCATCCCGTATATTTTTTATTGTGAAGTCAGTGCTTACACCGGCGAAGAATGTAGGGACACACTTCGCATGATTGTCAGAGAAGGGAGAAGAAACCTACATGTATATAATTTAAAGGATTTTAAAAAACGTGCGCCCGAAAAGAGTTGCACCATTGTATAAATATATCATATGATTTGTGTAAATGGTCGAGTTAAGTTTGGACGGACTATCTGAACTAAATGATTCCATGAATGAGTTACAATATTGGGTTACCATGGTAATATATATTTTGATGGGGATTGTTGTTTTCATAGTATTGTACAGTTTATACAAAATCCTATCCTGTGGCGTTTGTTTGATGAAATGTATAACCTGTCCCTGTCGTTGTTTATTCAAGAAGAATACAAAAGAAGAAAAAAGAAATCTACTCGAATATTCCCCAGCCCCAAAGCCCACATCGTTGGTTTAGATACCACTATAATCGCGGTTGCCCCGGTTGTGTTCTTTACCTTTAATGAAATAGGCTTGTGTATGTCCGTTCCGTTCGAGAAGAGGCGCCATGCCTCTATTGAAGCAAAACTCGTAATATGCAAGGCGGGCCCCTTCCCAGTAACCAAAGTCGTCAAATACAATAACACCCCCGATGGGAACAAGATCGAAGAAGGTGTTTAGGGTGTCTAGTACGCTTTGGTACCAGTCGGAGTCAATGTGAAGAAAGGAGACTTGCGTAGGCATGGGATCGACGTCAAACGTCTCAGAGAACCAGCCTTTTCGTATTTGAATATTGGATAAGTCATAACCTGTCCTTTTGATCCCATCCAAGACCATTTGGGCAGAGGAGTCTTTTCCCCACTTTCCAGCCAACTTAGATGCTAATGGGTTGTCACCCTTAACAGTCGCCGGCATGCCTTTCCAAGCGTCGTACAACCACATTTTTTTTGTTATGCCTTTCTTCTTATAATAACCTGCGTTGGCAATGGCACTTTTGCCCTGATAGACACCGGTCTCGACGTAGTCGCCGGGAATTTTTGCGCGCTCGAGATAGTCAATAAGTGGAAAGTAAACGTCGTTCCGCGGAACCCGCTTAGTGAAGGGGGCTGAGTTCATAATATTAGTCATCTTCCCGGTAAAAACGTCACCATCTTTGAATCTGATTTTTTCAGTCGAGGGGGGCTTGGTCTGTAAAATTGAGTGCGAGCATTCGTATGGAACAGAATATGTTTGTGAATTTTGGCGAAGCAATATAATAAATACAACTATCAAAGTCATTGTAGATATAATTGTTCCTAACTTCATTGATTGTTAACAACGGCAGTCGCCTTTATACTACAAAAAAAATAGGTATTTACTAAAATACATTTCAAATGTATAAAATAATTAAACGTCCACGGTTTAAACCCATGTACATTGACAGGACCTACACGATTACATTATCTAAACGTAACCAAGCACCTTAAAGTATCTACTACGGATCAATTAACATTGAATGAGGTGTATGGTACTATGACCCACGCTCGTGCTAACTAACGCGATGTTGTATACACATTAAGGCGTTTGTGTACTCCCCGACTAATCGGTAATGTCTGTACCACTGAGCCACGCCGCCGATGGACTTGCTTGTTATATACCAAAGTACAATTCTAATATATATAATAAAGGGGGATGTATTCCAAATGACACGTACCATGTGCGTGTGTGCGTGAGTCTTGTGCGTGGGTCGGGCCACTTTGTAGGTTCAATATTTTTTATACCATACTACCACGCGCATACACACACACACATGTGCACACCCACACGTCGGCTGACACGCACGAACATTCCAGAGTGTATATTTTTCAAGTAAAAGTTAATTAAACAGTTTAAAAACAATCTACAAACAACCTAAAAGCAATTTACAAACACCTAAACATGTCTGACGTTACTATTTTCAAATTCTGGTTCAAGCACTGGGCGGAAATCGACTTTGGCGATGATACCGTTGACGAACTTTCATGGGAAGAGATGGTCGAAGAATATGGCGAAGACAACATCAAACTTGCCGTTAACAAAGAATGGATAAGCCTTTATTTTGGCGGCGGTGAAGTAACAGACTTGCCCCCCGAGTTTGACCAAGAAGACGAACACGTGTGCATCGAAATGGTTGTCAATGGAGAAAACATGGCGCGGGCATCCGCGATGTTGAATGGCGACGACACTTACAAAGAAGACCTAGTAAGTGTCAACGACCTGTACGGTTCTCCTTACGATGACTGTGACTCCAGCAGTGATTCCGAAGACGAAATTGAAAACCGTTGCACCGAATGCAACGTGGACATGGGACCAAGCAATCCACGCCAATTGTGCGGTAAGACATATTGTCGAACGCCATCTCCGAAACGCAAACGCGAAGAAGATGAATGTCCCCCGGCGCCAAAGAAGGCAAAATGCCAGTCTCCAAAGGTTTACCAAACACCAGAGGGTCCTGTTCTGGAAGACGAAAATGGCACCCTGACTTTTCCCGATGGAACTGTAAGCGAGGTCGTTTCCATCTATTCCGACTCGACCATGCCCGGGGGAGTTATTGACGACGATGGATGCATCAAAAAGGATGCGCCGAACTTGGTCACCAAATGTTGAATGTACGCACCGATGTAAAAACAAATGTAAATAATTAAAATTTTATCCTTTTACGTCGTTTACAAGGCCTCTCGCTGGCATCTTCTATAATACTTATCTCCACCTCATCGCTTAGAGCTCTACCATCATACTCCCAAAAAACACTGTCATCTGCGCAATCTTGCCAGTCTACCATCTTTTCGTCAGTGGGACGACCCTCTTCATTGATATATAAGAATACTTTAAAGTCTCCGTCTACCAACTTTATACTTTTTCCACGATATGGATAAAATGCACCTAAACTAGCTATGTTAACCATTTAAAATATAAATACAATTACTTATAGTAATTATTAACCAAACATGCTACGCATGGTGGCATAATCACCGCCGGCTTGTTCCATCATGTATGCACCGGCGGCTTCGTGCCCCCTTTCTTGCCATACCTCTGCGGCTTTGCGGTTGGGGGAGTCCATGCCTTCGGCCACGTCCTTTAGATAGTGTGCCATTGATTCGTTCATCGCTCGCTGATAATCTTCACGTGATTGACCCATTCCCATGGCATAAATCCATTCGAGTTTATTGCTTGCTGCGAGTTTGTAGAGTTCTTGTAGGCTCACCGGTATACCCCCTAATAGTTTCATGATTTCTTCGGGGTCTTTTGGCATGTGTCCGCTTACCATTTGTCGATGGAATACTGCCTTAATCTGCCCTATGACTGGATGCACGTAGGGCTTTGCGAATGGCACTGCTGGAACAGTTTCTTCTCTGGAACGGTGATTATACATATCGCAAATGGCCTTTTGAATCTTTCGTTGCATGCATCCGTACGCGCTAGAGTCGTAACCCATGGAAGATACAAAGTTGTCCATTGCTTTGTATTCCTCGGAATCATTTTTCCACCACATGAAACCTTGATCTTTTGGCGGACCAATGGTATACATGGGGATGATCTTATCGCGGAGTGCATGGGTTTTAATAAATATCAATGCTTTGTTACAATCACGGTCCCAATCCATTTTGTTTTGTGTGTCGTTGCTTTTATACTTGGGAAGTTAAACTCTGCTTGGTGTCGGGGGTCGTCATGACATGGTGTCGGTATGACATGGTGCTGTGTAAGTGTCGGACCACTTTGTTACTGTATGTCGGGCCACTTCGCTGATATATATCGTCGGGTCACTTTCCCAATGTCTTACTATATTGTATATTAAAAATAAAGGTATAGATCAAAAATCATTTGGGTATATATACCGATCCGTGATATATAAACTATGAAGCCAAAAGATGTTCAAAAAGCAAAGAAGTCTGTTATGAAGGTTATGGGTGTCCATATCGGGTTTAATTGGGTACAACCATATATTGGTGTAGAGGAATATCAGGCGGGAGGAACGGCCTTCTTTATCGATCCCACAGATTTCGGTGAGGTTCCCTTCTACAATAAGCGACATCGGTACCTTCTGACCAATTTTCACGTGGTGGATGCGGTAACCTCAAAGACGGTTGAGTTGTGTTATCCCTCAAAGGGATTTAACCGGTTGAATGCGAAGATTATTCATGTGGTACCGTCTTTGGATGTAGCCATTCTATGCATTGACCCATCGGGAGAGCACCCGGCATGGAGAGATGGTGGGACTATTCCTGAGTTCTTGCATGGTATTCCAAACTTGAAACTGGATTTTAACACCGTAAGAGGGAATTCCCAAGATGTAATCGCCATTGGGTTTCCCTCCCTGTCGAAGGATGTACAACTGTGCGGCGGCCATGTTTCGGGAAGAGGACTTGGCATGATTCAGTTGAATATATCCCTGAACGGAGGAAACAGTGGAGGTCCCCTAATGTACAAGAACAAAGTGGTTGGGATTTGCACAGCCTCTGAATGTGATACCGAGGCAATTGGACTGGCAGTTCCCATTTATCAAATCATACGTTTCTTTCGCCATTGGGGAAATTTTGATCATGAATTGATGCGCATGCCATCTTGGGGACTGAATGCCACCATTCTTACCGAAGATTATTTAAAGTATCATGATATTGGGGAAATGCAAGGTGTACTGGTTGAAAAAACCGTGAAGAATCAGGCCTGTGATATCACGGGGTTGGAACCGAAAGATATTGTTTTGGGTATCAACAATTCAACCGGTAGGTACAATATCGATTGCGATGGACTTGTAAAGGTGGATTGGACAGACAAACGAGTACCAATTACAAATAATGAATTTATTATGTCGTTGGACCCAGATACCATTCAATTTTCTGTCTACAAGCACAAGACAAAAAAGAGGATCAATGTCAAGGTGAAACCCACGGTAATTCCATTCAAAACGCGTGAAAAATGGCACGCGTGGGAGGACATTTCGTACAGTATGTTTGGTGGTGCGGTATTCATGGATTTAGCAATGAATCACATGGAACCAGAAGACGAAGACGAGGAGCCACCCATTCCGTTCGACAGATGCGTTCATGTGACCAATCATATCAAAAAGACCATGAACATGGAAAGCATTGTTATATGTACACATATACCGGGTCAGACCTACTTGGAAACCCAGCGGTGTTTACAGCCCTATGATGTGATAAAGAAGATCAACAAAACCAAGATTAAAGATGTTGAACATTTTACCCAAGTTATTCAACGGTTGGCAAGGAATGTCGAATCCAGCCCATATGCATTGATCGAAACAGAGAGGACAGATGTGTACGTGGATCTGAAAAGGATTGCCGCCCAAGAATTACTATTGGCAGAAAAATTCGAGGATCAGGTGTTCTTAACCAATATTGCCAGAGGCAGAAAGAGAAAGCGTAGAGTGTTGGTAAATATGAGTTAGAGTATATAAGATATCTTTTTATTAAAAAATGAGTATTGTAAAAAACGCAACAATAATCGGTGGGAGCGTGTTGGTAGCTGGTGTAGGTGCTAGCATGTTAATACCTGTGGCGATGACGACCTTTGGTACTGTGGTATCCGGTGTTGGAACTATCCACATGGCAGGGGGGGTTGCTGCCACTTTGCAATCAACCGCGGCAGCATGTACACTATCGAATTCTATACTTGTCGGTGCCGGGAGTATTCCTATAACATATCTACGTTCTAAATTGTAATACTGTGTTCATACTATTTTTTTTAAAGCTATTTACTTGCTAACGATTTTATAGAGGGCACCCCTCTGAGAGAAAACATATTTTATTTAATTAATTACCCTTCATGCTATATTCATGTTATTTATATAGGTTATTCGTGTACTTATTAGTATAACATGAATTAATTAAATAAAAAAAAAGTTTTTTTCAAATAGAGGCCCTGTCTCTAAAGATGATTATCATTACACAGCATGAATTATAATTACGCCTGTAATAGCGTTAGCTGACCCGATGAACTGGCCCGACTTGAAAAATATCGAATTGGATCGGGCCACATGTTTATGTCCATGTGCACACGCACATGTCAAGCTATGTGCACAAATCAATTTCAGAAAGTATATAAGCAAATAATAATTTATCCAGAAGCCATCAAAAATGGCAGGAACGATAAGAGAATCGTTCGAGAAAGCATTCGCGGAGAAAAACACCGCCAACACTGTTGCAAAAACATATGAAAGCGATGAAGACTCTGGAAAAGAGCAAGAAAAAATGGTCGAGCGCAAACGAGCAAAAAAGCGTCGTCGTGTGACACGTGCAAAACCAAACAGAGGAAAGAAGCCTGTTTCCAAGTTTCGGGTGAGAACAATGGTACCCAAAACCAGTGTTAATACCACAAATTACCCTGAAATCCTCAGTGTAGACAAAGAATTCTCTACGAATCAACAACAGACGGAATTGATCATCGCGGAAAATCGTTTCTTTGACAAGGACAACTCTGACTCATGGACAAGAGGAGGGGAATACCAGCACATGCGGCCCGTGGACTACCTGTTTGTAAGGGCCCTGATTCAACGACCAAAGGTTCAACACTTTGATATTCATCAAATGAATGACAAGGAACGCCTTCGTGCCAATGTAGAGGTTGTAACACGGGAGTATGAAGAAAAATTCTTGTGTGAACCAGTTGGGTCCCAGCGCCAGTGCATTATGGATACCGAATGCGAAGGTTTAAAGATAACCAATGCCAAAGATCGAGCCTTTATTATTCGCGAGTTTTTAAAGCCATCAGAGCAGAAGGAATATGAAAACACTGGAAAATTTCCAACCGACAGACGATTATGTTTAATGTGTCGCCGCATGGAACTTGCAAGAGCACATACCAGCATTCGCGGTTGTGCCATGGGCGTAAGAGAAGACACCATCTTACCCGATTGGCGCAATCTAGTCGATGTCGAAGGAGAATACTGCCTAAAAGATTGTATCGTATCCGCCAGAGATTGTTATGAAGGAATTCTGGATCCGGTGGTGTTACACGTGCGATCTGCCTACCGTTTAGTAGAAAAGAATGGCATTCGATTCTATGAACAGTGGAGAATGGGATACCCACAAAAGACGAAGGAGCATTTTCTCCAGCCCCCGCACTAGTCGAGGTGACGGGGGCGATCTACCCTTTCTTAGACGATTTAAATGCAACCTTGCATCCCCACTTTGCCGGCACACAGTACGAGCAATTATTCCGGGGTAATTTCGTCGATAGGGTTCACACATTCGACCTTTCGCAATGGAAACCAACGGTTTGGAACCCAGCCGGGTTGGCCCAAGCGAATGACAAACACCGAATTTACTGTACACTGGGTTACCACATGTCACTGATCGATGATCTGATCAACCAGACACATATCACAAACGATATCCGTTATTATATCACCATGTATATGGACACGCACGTTCCTTTGATGATCCACTTGGAGGATGCGCAACAATACACGGACGAGTATCTTCTAACGGATTATGGAAAAGGTGCACCTATTCAGGAACACGAACCTTCTGTGGATCATATATTCCACCAAGGCCTTATTCCCAATGTGATAAATTACATACCGGATTGTTCCTTCTGGTCCGATATACGAAGCAAAAGTAATCCAATTGTTCACGTTTTATCAAAGGGATTACCACAAAGGTGTCAAATACGAAACATGAGAGAGATCTTGAATAAATATTCCAGAAAGCATGAAATGGTATATGAGTTCATATTTGCATGTCTGAAATGTTCTCTACTGGGAATGTACAAGACATGCATGGTCCGACCACCTCTGAACATTCGTATACGCCTTTATCGGAAATTTAACACCATAAGCAAAGCGGCACTGTTACAATGGATGTTAGGTGACCACCAACAACTACTCTTTTATGTCATAAAGGAATTTCTTATCTTTGGCGTTCGAGATATTCCAAGCATTTATTCTGAGATAGAGAGACGTTATTATTGGGATAAGTTCGAACAATGCGTAAACAAAGCAATGAACACCGTCCGTTCCAATATCGAAGACAGCGAAAACATCATGCACTTTAAAGGCATTGAAACCTCACTGGTTGCCATCAACAAGCAACAGGTGCACCACTTGTTTCGCCCAACTAGACATTTGTTTTGCAATGTTGTTCTGAGCGAATGTGAGCGAATCGACGACACCAACTTTGTAGATTATTTGCGTAAAGAAGTCTCAAACGAAGACCGTCAATTAATGTACGAAATGTCTATCCGTGTTCCACTCACAGAAAAAACCGAATTCGACTGGTTGAAATATTTCAATGTAGGAGACACTATTATTAAAAAGATAAACCAAATCCAAGAAAGTTACATTCTGGATGGCACAAAAGGACCACTGAAGACCTTCCTGAGTTCATTGAAACGACACGAATTTGAATGTATACGCGATTTATGCGAAGCATTTGATCGCAAATTCAATATTCGGATATTCACCCTACCAGTGCATACATACATACAACAATGCAAGGCACTCAGAAGAAAACACGGTGTCGAAAACGGTCATGCCATGCCGGATAACGTTGGTGAAACATTTATTTGTCTCGAATGCAAGCAGTTCAAGGGGTTTATAACAAAACGAGAGCGCGGCAAAATAGTAAATCTATTTGCATACGGTCATTCAAAGGTGTTAATAAACGACGAGACCATGGAATTATATTGCGGGAAGCGTTCCGACAAAGTGGATTCTAAAAAACGAAATCAGGTTATTCCGGAATATTCCTCCTTTGTAGACGTGGATATAGATGAATTAATGACCGCAAACGATATACGCAATAGAAAGAGAATGGCAAAAGAAGCACGTAAAGAACTGAGAAACCACGTATGTTCCAAAACCCCCCTTGTTCGGTTGAACATGACAGGTGTTTTATTGGAATTTTACGGTAAAATTTACATGATTTGTCCAACCTGTGCCAATTTCATGGAAGTCACCTCGGAGAATTATACCGAAGACGGCATTTACTGTGGTTGTTGTTTACAACATGGAAAACTATACACATCCGTATCATGCGAATGGTGTAAAGCATGTAAAGGGAATGAAGTATGGAATCCAATTACAGTATTGGACAATGAAGAGGAAAAGTCTATCTATTTATGCAACGGGTGTTTAAAACCTTGGATTCGAAATGCCGAAACGACTTTACAGTTGGACACTATACGAAAAGGTCTGGATCAACGATGGAAAAGGTTACAGCATCCGGGTCTATAAATATACCATAACATATTAAAAATGTACCTTTATTATCATGTATACTTTATTACAATAGGTTCATTCTTGTCATATATCACCACTCCGCTGGTGGGATTGTGTACAGCTTTGATGTACATCATGTTTTGTTGGTTCCACGGGAGTGCGATTATGGCAACGAAAGAAATGGATTTTAATACTGGCTCTTATTGCCCAGTGTGTAAATCTATAACGGGAATGGGACTTACACACTGTAATGAATGTAAAAAATGCGTACCGGATAAGTGGAAACACTGTTATATGTTAGAAAGATGTTGTGATAAATCATTGAGATATAGATGGTTGGTGTTGTTTAAATTAGTGGTATGTTATTTCATTGTCATGAACCTGATATATGCCATGGTCAATGTCTGGATTTTGTTACTGATGCCTATACACATAACCGTGTTAAAATCCACATACACTGCCAACAAAAAGGGTATAAATAATAAATATAGAATACATAAATGAGTCATATCGATTTTGAAGAAGTACCCGACATAGTTATTCAAAATACAACCGCTTATAGCATGCCGGAGATAGGAGTAGATATTACAGATATATTTTTGATGCTAGGAATGATAATATGTTTTACTAAGTTTGTTAAATCGTTACGATGAGGTAAACTTCAAATGTGCCAATGCGAGATACAAATACACCGGTATCACGATAGCCCAATCGCCTCCCCATCCATATGTTAGGTTTAGACCGAACATGGACAAGATCGCTGCTGTAAACATAATTGTGAAATTCAAAATGGGCGGTACCTGCGGTGAAAATAGTCCCAACAAAAGACTACCGACTAAATGTGTAATGGGTGAAATAAAGTAAAGGTTGTAATGATCTTCGTTTTCACATTTGTCTTTATATTCGTTGTCATGATTCCATACACCCGTTAATAAAGAAATCACACCAGTAACCAATAAAAGTATGAGATACCAACCGCTTCTTTGACAGCAGCATGAATATGCTAATGACCCGTTTTCATAAATTTGTTTTCGTTCATCGTTGTCTATGAATGCAAAGTGTGCTACAATACCGGAAAGTCCATTGACAACTGCCGCCGCGACTAACAATTCAATGTTAGCATAAGATGATTTTCCACATTGTGCGGCATATCCCAATGCTAGACCAGAACCTGCAGTACCAATAACACCAGAGATGACATGTACAAATGTTGCCCATCCTTCTCTTTTTTTGTCTAATTGTTCATATCCTTTTTTGACTCGTCCAAACAACATAGGAACAATACCGGTCAAAGCAACACCAACAAGAGCGGTGATATTCCAACCGTTGACTTCTTGTTCAACCATGTACCATATCAATAGACCAAGGTTAATAACCCATAATACGCCTACAGATACTTTTAACAATTCCATTTTATTACAGATAAGACATATATTTATACGATTAAAACACAAAGCCACTCTTTCCCTTTGCTAAAGATATCTGCCTCATTTTTCTAACCGGGGTGTATTCTTCGGATTGCCAACCATACTTTTCTATATTCTCCTTCGTAAAGCCCAAGTTGTCCCAATCATTTGCTGATGGACTGAAATAGGTTTTTAAATCTCCCAAATCACTTGTCAGTAATTTCATGGTCTCACAGTTCCCACCTATCTGTTTCAACTCCTTCAAACGAAATCCGAGTTCGTGTAAATGTGCAATGTCTATCTTTAACTCGGCTAACTGACGAATGGTGATACTAGTCTTTAACATGTCTACCGCTGATAGTTTCAAAGTATCCGTCATTTGTTGCCAGTTGAGAAGCTTAAAATGATCTGGTTGAAACCCCATGGTAATCATATGATGCCAACGAAACCCAAAGTCCAATAATGCTCCGGTCTTATAGATTTTACTAACCGTGTCCCAGTCTACCCTCTCTTCAATCAAATCTTCTGGCTTCACGCCTTTCAGTTTTAATGTTTCTAACGAAGTTCCACTACGGACCATGCTTTTCACGGATTTATCTGTAAACCAAGATAAAAATCCCTTGCTATTGTTTTCAACATAAGATCTACGAGAATCGACTAGAGATTGAAGCGCTATCATTCTATCTTCGCCCAAGTTTATCGCACGTGGATCGATTTCAGTACAGGAGGGACAAGACATGGAGATGTTTTCTTTGGAATATTTTAAAATACAAGAGAGGTGAAATTCGTGTCCACAATCAAAGGTGGCCACATTAGGACGAAGAGAACCAGATTTATCTATAGAATCGGTACATAGAGAACATGACATTTAATATTATCTAAAATAACTTTTATAGTGTAATATATTAATAGGGGTTGCGTGGTTGCAAGATAACTTCAAGGCGATCACCCGGTCGGGCATACGAAGCTGCTTTCCCAATAACACGTTCATTTAGTTCTTGGTACTTGTCTAGGAAGTCGATCATGCCATCTATACCGGTACGACAGAGAGTGAGTCCCCCAAGAGCGGTCTTGGCGTCAGTTACGGCCTTATTCAAGTCTGCTAATTTTGTGGCATCGCTACCTTTATATTTTTTCAAATCCTTTTCCGCGTCACTGACTGCTTTTTGAGCGGCGCCAATAACGGCTTGACCAGTGGGTGCACTTTGACCAGTGGCATCCATTGCTTTTCCGATGTTGGCACGTGAGTTACCCGCCTTCACCAAACAAAATCGAATCTTATCACGCGGGATACCCTTATCCCTGCTGGTCTTACGACCAACCTTTAAGTTAAGTCCAAGTGCAACTTTATCACCGGGTTTAATAGTTGATTCCCCCTCATTGATAAGAGTGGTAACGCCTCCAACTTGAGCGACAAACCCCTGTTCGGAGTATGCACGCGAAGGTTTATATTCGGTAGTAGCAACGCCAACAAACTGGACATTTGATAGAATGTATTCGGCTACTTCTTCCGGTGATGCACTGGGAGGTCCGCCGCCGCCGCCTTTTGGCAAAGAACCGGTACCATCGAACCCATTGGCGCTCGAAATACAGTGCGTGTATCCGTCATGATACATGCTGCTACCGCGTTTGCATACCAATAGTTCTTGCTCTTTGACATCAAAATTTTCTTTGTGATTTCTTCCTAGGTTCACATGGGGGTGCGGCATCGAAGCAGTAGAATGTGCCTTTGCCATCATTTGATCATCGTAACGGACGTTTATATGGAAACCCGGACCAGCGATTCTGTTTTGTCTACGATTGAAGTTCATGATTAGATATATTACAATATGTGATTGATGTATTAAATAGGTTATTTTTTTAGTTCTAGGTAGATTAAATCATCAAAATTTCGATTCTGGGCAGGAGCATGTATTGATCCGTTTCGCGCAATGCTCTCAATATAAAACTATTCGAGGGAACTTTGGCAACCGCATGTGAGATAACACCCAGCGGTATTTTGTGTTTGATAGAAACACCGTTCATGGTATTCACCGCGCCATTGACGGTACCAACCACCTGAAGTAAATTTGCGCCGTTTTGAATAAGAGCTTCGGGTAACAGACCACCGTCTGGTTGGACATACATTTGATATTGTGTACGAATATCAGGTACCTCAACAATCGCCAGTCCTACCAAATCTCCCCTCTTTAATTTGGAACCAAAAATATTGGCCACCATTGCTCTACCATAGACATCGCAGTTGTACAATTTTTGTAGCATGCTGTTCGCCATCATATCGTTACGCATAACACCGAAGAATTTCCACTTCTCTAGTAGATCGTCCAAGTCATTGGGTAAGATTTTCGCCTGAAGTCTTCTCCCCGAATCGGCCGCGTCCAGACGCGCATTTTCTAATAAAAAATTTAAAGTTGGCAAATCAGCAGCTGTACACATCTGAGGGTTGCAATCGGCATCCGCTACAAAAATGAGGGAGCCTTGTCGGAAGCCTTTTTCGTACCCCTGTGACCACGGACGGACGAGAAGGGGCAACGAAGCAGTTGTATTCGAATCATAGGTGATCTTAGAATTAGATAGCGTCGGGTTTCGAAGTTCCGCGAATGAAGGTGGCGCGGTGCTGCCCGCTCTTGGTCCACCGGTACCACGCAAAGAACCGGTAGTTGCAGCATTAGATAATCCGGAATCTGGTCTACCCGATAATGAAATCATACTTTACATATATGTTATAGATATATATAGTCCGATTTTAATATTTTACGAAAATTCATAAGGTTTTATACTTCCAGCATCTTTCTTTTTCATTTTTGCCAGTGGTCCATTGTAATATTTAATAAGCTCAAGTTTATGCTTCGATAATTTCACCCACTCGTTCATGGCTTTAGGATCGAGTTTTTTGCGACCAGTCTTACTATTTATGGTGGCTACCTGATGTTTTCTAAAGTGTATTTGCATATTGTTGACTGACAAAATCTCCTTTGAAATAATGTCCCTAAGATTTAATTTGTGTAGTGTATAGTGAGCGCGTAATTCCTCGACTGTGATTTGTGGCGCATCCAAACCTTGGTTCAATAGAGGTTGGCGTACTTGTACATCATATAGTCCTGCCAGCGTCCTATAAATTTCCTCACTGCTGGTTGTACCGGTCATGCTTTGTTCCATTTGATTCATTCGATCAATTACAGAGGCATCCGCCTGAGAATATTTACACAATGGGCAGTCTCTATGTTCTTCTTCACTGATCATATCACAGGCTTCGTCTATGCCATCGTCTTCTTCCATACCGTCGTTTGGGTTTTCTAATGCCAGAGAGTCAAAGATACCGGGCATTTAAATAGATATATTATGGAATATATACGAATTAATTATTAATATCTTAGATTTTTAAAGTTGCCGGCGCCGGTAAACTTACCACTCTGTTGAACTGGAGAGTTTACCGGTATTACTGCTTTGGTCACTCTGTTGGGATAACTCATTCTCAACACGATTCCTCCTATAAGACCCACAGCCCATAATATGCTATCGAATACTTTTAGCGATTCACAGGTTTTATCGGGCTTTGAAAAATACAAAAAGCCCATGACAAACAATACAAATGTAAAAACAGCTGTAAATACAAACATCACGCCGTGTATATCCCCTAGTATTTTATCGAATATTTTACCTCTGACAAAGGTATATACAAGTGAAGCGCCGAACAACAAGGAGGATATAAACCACGGTACATACCAATCTGCCCCCCAAGGATCCGTACAAAACCCATCGTATTTATCTTTGCGTACACGAACCCCCCATGTTAATAGCATGGTAGATAGAGACAAGATAAAATTCAACGGAATAAATATTTCATATGGCTTCATTTATTACATGTACATGTGCTTATATACTCTAATCATCCTGTAAATCAAAAAACTGACCCAATTCACGCTCATTGTTCACTATCTTTTTTTCTTCCAACATCCCTTCTATGGTAGGATTAAAGTCCATGGAGTTAAAACATATCCCCCTACTATATTTTTTCAGTATTGACAACCATGTGATAAAAGCATGTTTAAAAGTTTCGCCCTCTGGGTGCTTATAAATTTTGCCACGATAGAACACGTGATATCTCCAGAACCGGTTGAGTATGAGTGGAACTGGAGAGCGCTCTATGGCAGCGGCATGTTTGTTCATGTCTGGTTCCCACACGGTAAATACCTTTAGGAAATCGACATCATAATTGGATCTGAAATGGGCGTGCACCATCTTGGCATATAATATTTCACGTATACTATCAGATGCTATCATATCCTCGTATTCTTTGTAGGTACATATTCTAGACAAGCTTGTTGGAAGACCGGCTGGAAACCTCATATACAACACCGCATAATTACTAACCTCGTCACCAAGTTGATCGTGTGCGCCTATGGCATGGTCTCCATAATTGATGATAATGTTCCATAAAAAATCTGCCACCCCGTCCCTAAACCGTCTCGTAAAAATGTGCTTCTTTTCCACCTCTATCCATTGCAACCAATTTGTTTCCTCTACAGTTTGAAGCTTAAGTGGCCCTACATCGGCATCGGGCCACCTTTCATATTGGTCTATGGTTTGTTGGAACCAATAATACCTGCTCAACCCAGCTATAATGGCGGTGACATCTGCTCGCTTGTAAATACTAATTTCGTCATTAATTACAATTGGTTCAACGTAATCCTCCATGTTTAGAGTGTCTTCGGTGTGCATGAATATGATCATTTTAGCGGATACCCTCCATATAATCTCCAACAAATCCGATAGTTCCTGACAAGGTAATAATTTTCTCCATCGCAATGATACAACATCCAAGGTGTCCAACCAAGTGTGCATTTTCCACGTTTTTGTATCCCTATCTTGATACATACGTATACGATTTTTCACACAATAATCGTGAACATGATCTGGTATCACCGGGTATTCCGATTTATATTGCATTTCAACCATCGTTAAGATGATGACATATAGCAACATGTTGTGAGACCAACCATACAGTCGTCCGGGGATGGGAACATAAAGTCTCCAGAAGTGTTTCATGAGATATTTATGGACTTTTGAACGCTGTTTTAACAGCTTTTCCTGTTCAATTTCATAGGTACCCAACGCCGCATTGAGTAAAACATCGTACACATCTATGAGGTACAAATACATATCCGTCACATCTTTCTGTAATTCAAATTGTAATGCCTCTTCTATGGTCTGTACGCGATATATTGTTTTATATGGGGTATTAAACATTTAGCTTAAAAAACAAATACTTATATACAAAGCTTTTAAATTAAAAAATGGAGTATATATTGATTTATTTCTCTAATAAAAATGCTGAGAACTGTAACTCAATACGGAGTTTTTACCTTTTTAGGCGCGGCGATTATTTTATTACTTAGTTTTGTGGTGGAAAAGGGCATCAAACAGGTAGATGACATGTTAGTCCCCTGTCAACACGGAACTTCCTACGTTCAAGGTAAATGTAGGTGTGATGGAACACCCTTCGATGGAAACTACTGTTCCAATTGTAAGTGTGAACATGGGTCTTGTTCAACCGAACCAACCACACCATTTAGTAATAGCGATTATGGTTGCCGTTGTCCAACACAAAGCAAACGGTTTGGCTTTTTATGCGATTTGTGCAACACGGTGGACGAGGAATGCAAAGGTGATTGCAAACCAGAGTTTTTTGGTGACAGATGTGAGCGAATATGTTATGCGGATCTTGCATACGATAACAACAACAGCGTTTGTAATACAATGCGTTCATCGGGTGGGTCCTGTAGCACCTGTCATGGGCACGGAACTTGCAATGACGGGTTCTGTGATTGTGACGCCAATTGGTTCGACGATGGCCGCAAACAGTGTGTAAAAACTTGTCCCGGTACTCCCATTTGTTCTGGACATGGAACCTGTAAATTGTATGGAGACACACCCGGGTGTTTATGTGAGAATGGGTGGAATGGACCATCCTGTGATATCCCATGTCCCGGAATGTTAACTACCAGTGTACCGTGTAACCTAAGGGGCATTTGCAATGTAGACTTTGATACAAACACCGCTTCATGCGAATGCAATGAAAAATTTAGAGGTCCAGATTGCTCTATCGAATGTCCCGGTGATGTAGTAGCTTGCAATGGTCACGGTACATGTGACGATTTGGGCGCTTGCACATGTCAGACAAATGTAAAATGGTCATTGCCATCCTGTAAATGTTCCGACGAATTGACCTGTAGCGCGAAGGGTACTTGTAATACTCAAGAACAATGCGAATGTTTTGGGAACAATGGTGGGCAACATTGTATGGAATGCAAAGAGAATTGGCACGGAGACAACTGTGATTTATTTTGTGATCCATATCTAAAAGCCAATACCTCCGACAAAGCATCTGGTCAATTTGGTTGCTTTGGCCATGGCACATGTTTGCCCAGAAGTGGAGCAATGGAGTGCACCTGTAATCTAGATGTTACAAAACGAATTAATGTAAAAGGTGCGGTGAACGACTATACCTCGTTTTATGACCCAAGTATGAATTGTGGGGAGTGTCTAGACAGTTATTTTCCAAAACAAAAGGTAGTGAATGACCACGGGATGCCTACGGAATACACAGTCCCATGCGAGGGCGAGTGTCTTCCTTCCACCTGTAACAACATGGGCATCTGTAACCACAATTATGGAATTCCCGGTGAATCCCTTTGTCACTGTACAATTCCTCATCTAGACGATACGTCATTTTGTACAGAGTGTGAAGCAAATTGGTACCCATTGGACTTTGGAAGAACCAATTTTTGTAACCGATACTGTGTAGCCTCTGGAACTCTGCCAGCCGGATGTGACGGTACAATAGACTGTGTATCGTGCAATGGCCACGGAACCTGTACAGATGAGGGCGATTGTTTATGTACCGGTGGATATACCGGAGACGAGTGTCAGATAAAATGTACTTCTGCCAATGGATTACAATGCGGAGGACATGGCACATGCGAGTCCAATGAAATTCAACAGTTAATGGAGCATGAATTCAGAGCAGAGGGTAATATCCCATTGTTTAGTTGCACATGTGACCCTCAAGACCCCGTAGACGCTGATTCTAGAATCGATTGGGATGAAAAACTGGCCCTAGGATTGGTCAATGGAACCTTGGACCCACCTCCAAATCCGGAATACTTTGGGGAAACATGTGATTATCAGTGTATTAAACCTCCGTGGGAAGATTCCGACGAATGCAATGGCATGGGCAACTGCTCTGTTGTTACCATACGTGATCCAAATGGTGGATCATTCGCATGTACAACAGACAGCGACTGTCAGAGTACACAAGTACAGCAAGTGGTTTCAGGGGATACAACATGGACGAGTGATAAGGGACCATTTTGTCACAAGCAAGATGATATCACCGGGTGTGAAAAATCCACCGATGATTGCTACGAAATTCTATTGAAACAACGACCACGTAAAATGAGATCCGAAGAATGCGTTACAACAAAGAGTGGTTTTGAAGAAGTGACCAGTGGTACCCCGGATATGAGCGTATCAGAGGCAGAATGTCAGGCGTATGGGGAGTCGATCAGCAAATGGCAAACTGCACACGACTGGGGGAATGGAAATCCAATGGGGTGTTTTGAAATTGGTGGCAATGTATATTTTAACAAAGCAGCGTCTAGTACCGATCTCTGTCAAGTGTCAAAAGTTTGCATCCAAAAAGCAAACACGTGTTCACCTGCCTTGGATGCTTACGACTGGCACCAATATTGTCAGGACGTGGAATTAAAACGCCAACCTGCTAAATTCTCCGGGTGTAAATCGGTAGCTTCATTTTGCCCTGCCAAGACTATACCCACGTTTTGTAAAACACTGGTAGATCTTACCGATGGAAAGGATGTTTCATATAAGCTGAATCTAACATATGAATACAACAAGCGTAAATATCCTTTCTTAATATCGGAGACATACAGAAGCAATGAATCTACTATTGAACACGATGAAGCAGAGGCAGAATTTAAATCATTTGTATCTCAACACAATGTTACTCACAAATTGGAAAGTGATTTTTGCTCCAAGCATAGCTCAAGATACCCCAACATAAACAAAGTGAGAGAAAACAAACAATACCTGTGCAATGGGGCCATTGTAAACAATACGAGTTGTAACGGGGTGTTAAGTGAATCACAAAACAATTTCTACTACCCATTCACAGTAGAATGTGTCAATTCAATACAACGATACAAAACATATGAAGAAGCGACATTAAATCGTGCAAGCGGGTGCAAGATAGTAGAGGTACAGAAAGATATAGTATATTCCAATACTACCGATGGAAAAGAGTACATCGACGCGATGTGCAATGACATTCAATCCAAATTCCCAAGATGTAATAACCCACAACCTTGTGACTTTTCACCTTGTAAGGATGTCTCTTATACTTGTGAAAACAGTGGAACAAAAGCTATCTGTTCTACTTCTGGAAATCTCAACAGCACTTGCTTAAAGGGTGTATCAGAAAGACTTGGTTTTAATTCGTATAGCTGTGAAATAACAATTCCAGATACGACCTGTCCAAAGGATATCACCTTTAACACAAATGTGGCAAAGCACTGTAAGGACAACAACCCTATACTAAGTAGGGCACAAACCATGGGGAATAATTACACACGAGCCATTACGATGGGTACATATGCACATTTCTTATTTAAAGCATCGGATGCGGTAAGTACACATACTCGTTTGGTGTTTGGGGATGCTATTGTAGTATTTATTCGTCAGGGGCAAATTCAATTAAATGAAATAGAGAATTTACAATCTTGCCCCATTACAAATCAACAGTGCAACGACGTGTGGGCATACACCCCCAACCAATGGTACCATATAGAACTTAAACTGGAACCGGGTAAAGTCACAATGACCCGAAAAGATACAGGCGCCACCATTACAAAGAATTTATTGTCCAATGCGACCATTACTTCGCTAAAAACCATTCCGGGTTCAAGTGTTGCCACATTTAAAGAAATCGTCACTGAAAATGATATTCCATCACCGTATTCGTGTACCTATGAAACATGCAATCTAGATGTATCATACCGTCAGATATGTTCGGATATTAGACGCAATGTTGAATATCCCTCCTTATTGGAACCTACACTGGTTCCCCTAGATGTATGTTCTACAATGCATGCCAACACACGTTTGAGTATCACTGAAAATTATGAAACCACCGAAAAAATATACGAGCTGGATTGGGATAAGTATTGTATATTTTACGATGCGCTACCAGAATATGTGACACTGGGTCCAATAATTGTAAAAGCAACTGGTGGAGCACCTGATCTAAGCTTGAGCGAAGCCGAATGTCAAGCGTATGCGGCATCCGTCGGCGCTGGTGGCGGGGGTAGCAATCAAAATTTTGTTAGTAATCGACCTAGCGGATGTTTTTTTGATATCAGCAACTTGGTATATTATAATATTGCTGTTAACACATATCCATGTGATAGTACATATAACTGCATCCAAAAAAGTGTTGGTCCGGTTCCTATAACCGACGAACCAATTATAGAAGTCACCAGTGGTGCCCCGGACCTCTCGATGACGGAAGCGGAGTGTAAGGCGTATGCGGACAGCATTGGGCTTACAAGTTCATATTTAGCATACTCTTATAGTAGCGACCCACGGGGATGTTTTCATGTAAAAAACGATCTGAATAGGGTTGAATACAACAGTCACACAACAAATACTGTTGAATGTGGAAATGTTCGAAGTGGGAGACAATATGTTTGCATCCAAAAAAGTATTACATCCAAACTTGAAAATTATCACCAGTGTAGAGAGTTCGTGGATCCTTTGGATGGTGATAAGAAATGTATAGACGATGCATTGGATTTTGATTGGACCCTATCTTGTTCTCAGTTGAACGATGCGGTTTTACCCACCACCTTGAAGAATGCCTGTCCCGCAACCTGTTACAATCATTTATTGAATGTGGAACAGGATTATTGTTCAGATAGGGCGGAAATATTTAGTGGTAGTAAATCTGTCAAAGATATAACCGGCTGTACAACAGATTGGTACGATTATTGTTTAAAAGACTCAAAGGGAACCCTAGAGGGAAAATGTTCCGCTGTCGAATGCTCCTGTGATTCGGAACAATTCGAAGGTATCTCTGGAGAGTCTTGTCAACTACATTGTCCATTGGCTTTCGATGGCTCCGCGTGCGCAGAAGAATCAAAGATGGGAATATGTACCTATACTAGTACACAAAAAGAGTTTATAAACAACGGTGGTAAATACGACCCGGTTTGGGCAATCGAAGGAGAGTGTCAATGTTTTTTAACAGAGGGAACTAGAAACTGTGACATACAGTGTAAAGACTGTAACACCGACAGTTATGGGTCTGATCTAACATCAGTTTCAACTACCGAAGATTCTACATTGGTATTCGCGGCGAATGGGAATTCTCATTATGTGTACGAAACACTTTTTGATCCCGATATTCCAGTCTGTTCAAATTCCAATATTACCTTGGAGAGATCGACCAGTGGCCACCCGCTTCGATTGGTAAAGGATACCGACTGTTCACAGTGCGCGAATGGAAACTGGTTGGTTTATTTGGAAGAGACCACAGGAACCGGGGATGTAACCATGACTTCAGCCGAATGTCAGGCTTATGCAACAGCGCAATCGCTAGCTTTCGGTTCGGTCAGTTGTTCTACCGATGGCGTAACACACCCCAAGGGTTGTTATAAGAAAACTTCTATTGTATACTTCAACGACTGTTCCCAAGCGATTGCATCCACTGCTTGCAATGAACCGTTGACATATAACACCTTCAGTTCCGGCAGTGGAACTGGGAGTCATCTTACGAAGGCGGAGTGTCAACAACAGGCTAACGACGAATGGTTTTCTTTTGACGACGTGGTAGCATCGGGGTCCCCATCCGCCTATTACCCACCGGGATGTTCAAAAGACCCAAACATGTTTTATTACAGTTGGAACTCCGATTTTACAAGCACTTACTCTTGTGCCTCCGATGCCGAATGTATCCGAAAAACCACAACTACGAGTTGCATTAAAAAGGGACCTGTCCCCGTTTCTTCTATTCCCGTTGGGTTTAAAGAAGTAACCAGTGCTGTACCAGACATGAGTGTATCACAGGCAGCATGCGAGGCTTACGCATCTTCGATATCCGCTACTTGGAATGGCGTGAAAACTTGGGGTGCTGCGCCCCCCGGATGCATTAAGCACCCTACTGGAACAACATATACGTATAATCTTGGTACGAATGGGCAATGGTGTGGCGTCAATAATTATAAATGCATTGAAAACGTATTTCTTACACACGACGTGGTTCAGGGGTCCCCACTTACTATACAGTTGACAGGAGGAACATATTATTATTTGTGTACAGCTCACCCCGAGATGGTGGGTAAACTGACAGTCAGTGATTGTACTAAAGATGTGAAGCTTGAGGAAGTGACCAGTGGTGCGCCGGATTTGAGCGTTTCAGAACAGGAGTGTAAAGATTATGCGGCGGGCAATGGTTATACATTTGGTGTTCCATCGATAACGTTTTCTGTATGGTCAGCCGGGTTACAAACTTATTATAAGCAAAGTGTAGCAGCAAATCGTTATTACACCGGTTATTATTGGGCGATTGACTGTGGAACCAATTGGTTTTCAACAACTATCAAGGATTCCTGTAGTTCTGGATATGGTAGTGTTGCCAAAACATCTGTCACTCCTGTTATTCATTCAGACAGAACATTTTCATCGGAAGAAGATCCATCTGGATGCTTTTTACATGATGGACATGTATATTTTAATAGTCATTCAAGTACAACGAGCACCGCGGGTTGTAGTAATTTGATTAAGTGTGTCCAGAGGGGGGACCCGGATGGTCAGATAGCAATATGTGATAATGGTAGAGGTGTATGCGATTGTTTGCCACCCTTCACTTACATAGATTCAAACACGGAAGAAGATTGGAGAGGAAAGATGGTCACTAAACTGGAAAGAGTGTATAACACAGGGGGTGCAACTGGTAAAAATTTGTATCGTATTCGCCAGATGCAAGGAAAAGAATCCTATATTCGATCGGCTTTACAGAAAATGTCCGTAAATGATTCAACCCTTGAATTTACCGCCAGTGGTACAGATCATTTTGTTTACAATGGTCAAAATGACCCACAGATAAATCTATGTAGGAATTATCCCTACATTATATCACTGAATGCTCCTCAGGGTGGTCTTTCCAATCCTCATGTGTTGACGATCGCCGAGGAAGAATTCTGTAACAATCGTGGCTGTGACAATGGCCAGTGGACTTTGCTACCAGATGTCAGTGTTATATCCCTCCCCCATGATAACAGTAGAGAGTGGACCTTTACAAGAAACGGGGTGTATTATTATTATGGTGATCACCACAACAAAATGGTGGGGAAAATAGTGGTAAATGATTGCGCTGCTGTCAATGTTTACGATGGTACTGAAACATGGGAGACCATTTACGAGACCTTTCTTAACCAACCTACCAGTTTTTGGTGTTTCGACAAACCATGTCAACCGGGTGATATTAACCAATTGGGTAATTTGGACGGCACTTCTGCCAGATACAATTTTGATTGCAACAGCCAGTGTCCGGGTGGAGGCATTGAAGCATCCTTTGGAATACCGTGTTCTGGCAATGGTTACTGTGGGGTTACAGGCGATTGTATTTGTGACCCAGCGAAATATATTGTGGGGACCAGTTCCGCTGGGTTGATTCAAAAGTTTCAGATCATACCGGGAATAGAAATAGAAGAAACCGGATATTCCATTAGTAAACTGGATAAAACGGGTTATAGAGGAGACGCATGCGATGTAATATGCCCCGGGTTTGATCCGGAATTATCAGACATGTCAACCATATGCAATGGTCATGGAAAGTGTGATCTGGCGGGTCGGTGCGCATGTGACCTTGGATACATAGGTGAGGAGTGTCAATACAAATGCCCTATGTCAGAAGAGGCAGATAATTTATGTTCCGGGCACGGAACTTGTGAATTGACTGAAATTGCTGTTGCTCAGGACATGATCATTGGCCAATCGAAGAATTGCACCAACTTTGCCAATTTCGATATATGCACCGGTTACGCCGCGCAACGTGAACTTACAAATATTAATGTGGCCGGGATAAAAGTAAATGTCGGAGAGAAGGCGTGTACACCTATAGGATTGGAATCGTGTACAAGGTGGCCGGAATACCAAGAGAAACACTATTATTTTTGGCGCACCATAAATGATAATACAAAACCTTCCGGTTGCGTTCTTCAGGGGTTCAAATTGGAATATAATTTGGCAGATACAGATGTACAATGCGACGAGACCACGCAATGCATATGTCAAGAGGATATACCTGACAAAATATATTGTACAGAGTACGGTGGGAAATATTTGGTTACACATGAATTGGGTGGCGCCGAATACAGAATAGAAAATGGTAGATGGTCCGGTACAGTTGAAACTACAAAGAACACATTGGAACTTGCAAAAACGGAATGTGACATCTCCTCGACATGTGTAGGTGTTATGGAAGATCCACCCGGTTCTCAAGCATACAAGCTGTTTCGTAGAGATTTACAGTTAACAAATGTGCTGGGTGCTTCATCAGAATCATATACCAAACATCTAAAGCTGATCGACTCTATATGCGTGACAGAGGATGGAAGTAAAATCGACCCCAAAACAAATTTTCCGGTACAGCGTGCTTTGCATAAGTACAACGACCAATGTAGTGAAAAGCAGGTTCAAGGGAATTGTAATAAAACTGCTACGAAAGAAGAATGTCAAAGGTACCATGGGGGGGTTAAAATGGTTTTTGCTATTATAGCAAGCAACCCCGGGCGTGGCGAATCTACTTTTTTTATCACGGAAACACAGTGTAGAGAATACTATGATTCACAAGATCTTACGTCATCGTATGTTAATACCTTCAACGATGCGACTTTCCCCAGCGGGTGTATTTACAACACTGGGGCTGGAGCTACCGTGGTGAAATGGAATCTAGCAGAAAATGGGGCCGAATGCGGCGATCAGAGTTGGCATTGTGTGGTGCAACAGCCGCAATATATAACAGAAATAAATACTGTTGTGGATCCACATGGGTGTTTTATTGATCAGTTTGGTACATACCAATATAATATAGGTGGGTTGACAACGACGAGTATAGTCTCAAGTGGTACACCGGATTTGAGTATGTCACAGTCAGAGTGTCAACAATATGCTACCGACAACGGACTGACATGGTATACTCCCGTAACTGGATACTTTGACAGTAGTTATCCACAGGGTTGTGTCAAACAAAAATATGGAAATGCTGTGAGATACAATATAGATTCGTCAACTGGAGATTGCTCAAACAATTTCTACGATTGTGTCCAAAAATCCAATGTTCCGGTCCCATGCGATGCTACACATGTGTGCCAGTGTGCGACGGATACCTACAAAGATACACTATCACAGAGATGCAAGACGGTGGCCGAAAAACCAATGATAAAGATAGAGTTTTTTCAGGACCGTAGTACACCCTTAGAAAATAAGATGGAGATGGACTGTCAGTTTGATAGTGATAAACTGGTTGTATGTGCACAGTGTTCTTGTTTTACCGATTATGTTAATGGATTGTGGGCGGGGTTTGAATGTGAAACATGTGCTTTAGGATACGGTAAATCACAATGTAGAGAAAAGTGCCCTGAATTTGACGGTGAAACACGATCGAGCATGTGCTCTGGAAATGGTATATGTCTGTTCGGTTCAAAAATATCCGGAGTAGAACGAATTTTCCAGAAATCGGATTGTATGTGTGGTCAAAATAATGAAATACAGGAGAGACAACCAACACAGTCACCGTCGGTGGTAGCAACCTATCCAAACACAAAAGCCGAGGCCGAAACAGACTACTTTTTTTATACACCAAAAGTAGGTATGGTGTATTCTAATAAAGAAGATGCCATAGCGGCTTGCAATGTCAAAAACGATGTATCACTGGCCGCATATGGTGGTTTCTGTTTCGGAATTATAAATGATTATAAGCGATCCGGGCCACCCTTCACCGGTAGCTTAAATGCCCCACCGGAAGCAATGGAAAGTAGCTGGTATTTGCATATAGGATATGTGGGTACTCAGTTTTTTCAATATGCGGTTTATTATGAAAAAACACTACTGTCCGGTTCTTCTTCCTCCTATTCATTCGAGGATTATGAACTGTATACTGGATTATTGCCTTTACCCCAAGAAATCTCATGTTTGGATGATATCAGTGTTATTTTACAAGGGAAAGACACATGCAATCATTTTAGTCTGGAAGTGGATTCGTGTGATCAATGCCATGACTCATGGTCTGGGAAGAATTGTAGGAATAAATGTCAAAGGTGTTTATTGAGTGGTTCCTGTGATAATAGACCTTCAGAAGAAGAATACGCTAAATGCGTATGTCCATCCGGTAGTGGTACTTGGGACAAACAGTGTTGTCCGATAGGATATGCGGTTGGGGATTTAATTACATGGTATAGTAAACCACAGCAAGAGATCGACCAAATTCGATTATTGAGCACATATGACGAGATGACCGAAAATGAACTCGACGGTGCATTTTATTGTAAAAAATGCCCGGGTGTCACCGACAGCGATTGGCTAAACCCTTCGGCTGCTTTTAAAGCCTGTAGTGGTCCAACAAGAGGTGAATGTAAAAATGAAGGAGGGGTGAAATTGTCATGTTCTTGTAATATGAATATAGATTCTAGTAACCTATGGAAAGGCAGGGCATGTGCATGCGATGACACGATCACAACCGGCTATTCATCTGATGCAAATATACAAGAATCAACAGACTATGGTTGTACAATACCTTCGGGAAATACAGGGAAGTGTCCAGAACCATCCGTATCGAACTCCATATGGTTTATCCCAACGAGACCTTCTTCGACCACATGGTCTCCCTCATTGTATACTCCTTGGTATCCGGGAAACCCGTGGAAAGGAATTATAGCGGGTGAAATCGTGGTTAAAGAAAGCAACTGTAATTATTTTTCAATTTACGGTCAGCGTCTGTGTCACAATGGGGAAGGTAGTTGTGCCAGTAACTCCGAGTGTGCGGAGGGCCTACAGTGTTTCATTCGATCCAATGGAGAAAAGAAAATTGGATATGATACCAGTAGAATATCGGTTTCCCTTAATTTTTGTTATGACCCCACCCCCGGTTTAATAGGCTGCGCGCCGAATTTCGAAAGATATAATGCGGCATACGGCGAAGATGTACTCGACCAAGAATATTATTGGACTGGAACGACCTTTTCTCATTCCAATACCTTGGGATATTATATTCCAATGATTGCGGACGCTGCCAATGCTTTGATCATTAACAAAAGAAAACATAAGTGTCCACCGGGGACCTTTGGTGTAAAAGATGATTATCATCTTTCTTCTCCTAAACCCTATGTTTGCGTAAAGTGTCCACCGGGTACCTATGGGTCTTCATTTGGAGCAACTGGTAGTAAAAAGAATTCGGGTATTCTCTGGTCTACCAGCAATATTAATCACGGGTGTTCGGGTTGTCCCACGGGGAAGACTAGTTTTATCTCTGGTGCAACATCTTCGGCCGATTGTATATCCTGCGACGATGGCCAGACTTCTCAAGGTGGAGTGTGCGTCAATTGCGCGTGTGGTAAATACGAAGAAAATGGCGTTTGTAAAAATTGTGCCGCTGGTTATTATTCCGCACCAAAACAAACCTCATGTACTCAATGCGCCGCTGGAAAATACGTAGCGGATTCGTGTGGTGGTCAAAATTATGTTACAAATTGCCAAAGCTGTCCAGCTGGAAAAAAATCCGATGATGATAGGGTTTGCGTAAATTGTCCCAAAGGTTCTTATCAACCGCAGGCTGGTACATCAGCCTGTATCGGTTGCAATGTCGGTAAATTTCAAAACAATGAAGGTGGCACATCTTGTAAAACCTGTGGACTTGCATATCCATATTATAATTACGCATACGTCGGTGATTCTACCGATAGATCCAAATGCAAATACTGTGGGGGTGGCCACTATTACCCTGATCCATATGGGCCAATGGGTACGTATGATACTGATTCGTGTTTACAGTGTACAGCCGGTAAATACGACGCCGGGTATAGACGGACATCTTGTCCTTCTTGTCCCGGGTGTCATACCTCCGCTGCTGGAGCGACTTCCTGTACCGTGGCACCAGCGGTTTATGCCGGGTGGGAAATTAGTAGCAAAGAGTGTGTCGGTTGGTATTCTTCTGAGTGGAATGTTGGTTCGTATCCCACTGCCACTGCTTGTGCCCAGCGGTGTTATCAACTTGTTCCCGCTTGGAAGGGTATTCTGTGGAGGTCTAGCACATGTTGGTGTGAACAGAACGGTGGGAAGCAGTGTGTAGACGCTTGTCAATATCACCATAATGCCGGGTACAACATGTGGTCGGTAGTAGCATGTCCGACAATTCCGGGTGGGCGCGCATGGGGCACAACAAGAGGCGGCTACAGTTGTCGTTTATAAAAATGATAGTATTTAAATTAGATAATAATATTAAAATGAAGTTACTTATATTTTTTATGGTCATTGCAATCCTCCGGATTTCTGCTCTAAATGTTGAAGATTGTCCACTTGTGGAGTTGGGAAAATTAAAATTGCACGCATGTAAAGTAAACATTTACGACAATGTATACTTCCATGATATAACCGGTGAAAATAGAATAACTGTCTTTCCAAATAGGTACTACAATAACCACGGGGCGATTGTAGCAAGGTGTACCTCCGATACATTGTATGTCGGAACCGAGAAATACAGCAATCATGAATGGATTGAAACGTTTAATTGAGTATAAATACGTTAGAGTATTGTTATAAATGAATTTTTTAATTTTACTATTTTTTACCAGCGCAAGCGCCATGTTCGATTTTGATTGTGGCCTTATGGAATTGCCGGATATTTCATCGGATCACACTGAAGAGGTATATGTAGTGAGGAATCACCCCAGTAACAAAGAATGGAACAAAGAATTTACACTGGAAAATATGGACAAGCATGTTCATTCTAACATTATACCTCATATGAAACCATTGAATGCACCAGATGATTTCAAGACTATGCGCTTTTCCACATTCCTAGAAAAACATATATTGAAGTACGACGACCAGTCGCTGGAAGAAATATTGATGAATGATTACGAGGACCGGATGCTGTTTCCATTTGTGAATCACTCGCATACTATATTCCCTTCGCTTACCGATGGGCATTCATGTGAACACATGGAACAATACGCTGTAAAGGTAAATAAAGATTATTTTATTGGTGCCAAGGGCAGCGGTGTTAATTTTCATCAACACCATGAGATTTTTAATCAATTGGTTTCCGGGAAAAAACTTTGGTTAATACTGGATGATTACACCACCCTAAATGGAGTACACGGGCCACGTGATATAATTTCACCGAAAATAATGGAGTTGGTGGAATTGGATGGAATAAAAAAGTGCATACTGGAGCCCGGTGATATAATACATCTTCCAACAGATACTATTCATGCGACTTTTAATCTGGAGACTAGTATTTCTACTGCTTGTATAGCATCGCAAGATAAGAACGTACTTTACCCTAAACACGAACTCAAGGATCTTATCGAAGAAAGTATCGGTATAGAAATAATACAATAAAAAATATCTATATAAAGTATGCGATATGTTAACAAATGGCAGAACTAAACGCTGTAGTACAATTTATCGTAAAAATGCCCAATGGGAGAGGATATGATGGAATGGCAGCCGGAAGCGGTTGGTTTTATAAACACGGGGAAGACATGGTGATTATAACAAATGCACATGTGGTTAATCAGGCGGTTTCCACCTTTATCCGTCTACCCGCGAATCACAACGAGAATATACAAGTCTATCCGGTAGGCATTAGCACGGATTTGGATCTGGCGGTCTGTAAAATGGACCAGAAAGCATGTGATAAAGTAAATGCTATTCTAAGTGAGAGATACCCGGAAATAAAAGAAATCCCTCATTTGGAAATGGGTGATTCAAATGCGGTACATGCCAAAGACTTTAAAGATCTAGAGGCACCTAGGGTTATTACTAGAGGATATCCACATGGTACAGAGTATCAACAATTCACGGACGGACGTGTAAGTGGTATCAAACATGCTAACGAACAAGAATACATAGTAACCACCGCTACCATCGAACCCGGTAACAGTGGTGGACCATGCCTACTAAATGGTAAGGTGATTGGTATTAACAGCATGAAAATGACGAATGCTACTGAAACCAACATTATCATCCCCTCCAACCGTGTAAAACGAGTCTTGGGTGAACTTCTCGACAATCAGAAAAACATGGACTTTATCAAACAACTGTTGGAACAGAGAACACACATGATGTCCGCATTGGGTCTCGATTTTGCAAAGCGACAATTCCGCCAATTGGAAAAGGATGGTATCGAGGTAGACGCACTGAAGATTAATAATTTGTGGGAGCAACATAATCTTGGCGGATTTAAAAAGGACGCGGATGGTAGAATAAGTCGCGTATCACTGGGGGATTGGTATCAAAAACATGTGTTGCATGTGGAAGGGTCCTATTCTCTCTTAAAACAGACGATGGAACATATCCATAACGACAACCCAGAAGAAATTGTGAACATGCGCAAGGCCGGGTTTAAGAATTTTTGTGGTGAAAACGAGGTGGAGAATACAGAAGCTGTAATGGGACTACCTCTATCCGAAACACCTCCTCGTTTGTTGCATATGCCCAGACTTGGTTTCAGAACATGCAATTCCAACGCCGCGGCACTAAAGCATTATGGTGTACCATCCGGGGTTATCATCCGAGATGTGGTTCCCAATGGTGTTTTTGACCGTCTAGGTGTTAAAAAATACGATGTTATCACACATGTGAACGGGTTGCCGGTGGATAACTTTGGGGATGTGTGGTTTAAAGACCTGAATGTCTCTCTTCGAATCAAAGATATTATTCATCGCCAAGAATTTGGTTCGACCGTTAACATTTCACTGAAAAGTAAAATGGGTGAAAAGACTGTATCCTTCGTATATTCCTTCTTGAAGGATGATGAAAAGCCCAATATTAGGGTGTTAGAGACACTCACGGACTCGTCTCATGCGAAAGAAGTCATGGAACTACCCAATGGTCTGGTTGTCAAAACCCTGAGGTTGGACGATGTGTATCAAATGAATCTGGTGGAATACATGCAACCACATCGTCAAAACGAGTATCGAGTAGTTGTGTGCGAAATTATCCCGGGTTCGGATGCTTTCCATAACTTAAACTTCCGCGTGGGTACCGTGCTCGCAAAAATAGATGGTGAACCGGTGAGGGGTTCGTGGAAAGATGTTCAGCATCAATTGCAAATGGCCTTTAAATTTGAGGATAAGACCTTCTGTTTGGAAAGTACATCTGGTCGAATTATGTTTGCCGAAGGACATAAGCATATCAACACCTCTGTTAAAATGGGTGTATCAAAGGAGGCACCTTTTGAGAAAGAGGATTAACAATCTACTATAAATATATATACTAATACTTATAAATGTCAGATTATACACTACAGTTTACAAAGCTGCGTTCTATGTTGAACGACACTGGTAACAGTAATTTAGTTAGGGATTTTTATGTACAGCTTCTCTCTATACGGAACCTAAACAAGGATATGATATTAAAAACCTTGGACAATTTGCCCTTAGATGTTCCAACATGGCTTGCAATGGTATGCAAAAGTGATATACGCAACATTGTGGTTTTCATCATGTGGAAAGAGTTTCAGACAGTTATAGATACCAAAGAATCGGTATATTACGAAGAATCTACACTGGGGACAAAAATAGAAGAAATGTTTATCTACTTGGAAACCAAATATTATACGAATCAAATAGGAGATATTATGAATGCTGATGCCATGTCTTACACCGATTGGGTGAAACAACGAGTCGAAGAAAGAGGACTCATTTTTACGGTTGATCAACTCTTCATGCTATTACAGGCGTAATCTTAAGACCTGCTGTGCAAGCCTAGCTCAACTCAGAGACAGGGCCTTGATTTGAAAAACTTTTTTTATTTATTTAATTTATTCATAATATACTAATAAGTACATGGATATCCTATACAATTAACATGAATATAGCATGAACCGTAATTAAATTAAATAAAATATGTTTTGGTTTTAGGGGTGCCCTCTCTAAAATTGCTAGCAGGTAAATAGGCCCAAAAATTTTAGTATGAACACAGCGTTGACACAACTGGCCCGACCTAGATGGTCATGGTCATGATTTTTTTCCATTGGTCCAATACCTTTCGTTTTTCTTCTCCGTATGGATTGAACATCCTATCACAATTGGGTGAGTCCGAACCAAAAATCTCAAAAGTATACGCTTCTGGTACTCCAATTGTAGTGGCGTAGTCTACACTGCTACCATATGCCTTGTAAAAACTGGTGATAGCGGCTGGGCCAACAGAGCATTCTTTACAGTGTTCACTGTACTTTTTTAATTGTCTTTTCATCCTTTCGTAGTTTGGAGGCCGAGAAGTAATACTGTCCCACGGCATGTACAATGAATATTCACCAGAGTGAACATTTACATATCTCGATGCACCCCTCAACAAGGAAGACACCAGTCTCGTCTCTGGTTCCGACAAAGCATGTCTTCCCTCGTATTCTTGAGACTGTCTTGCATAATGGTGCACCATTTTTTGTGGGTAATTACGATTCGTATCCACCCCATTTCGGTTTTTACGTTGGCACCGTTTTCCCTGTTCCACCCGTTTTCTACCCCAAGCGTTGACTATAGGAACGATGGTGATTCTTGTGTCGGGATTCAAGGTCTTAAGTTCTTGAACCATTTCGAGTGCCAGCTCTCCGGTGATGCGCTCTCTGGCATGTTCATTAAATGCCCACACCACACCTTTTGGCTTGTGTTTTTTCCAGTCTACCACCAGTATATCACCATGCATGTCGCATGTCAAATCGGTGACCATAGTACACTCCAATTGAATTGCTTTTAATATGGCATCCGTTGTGTGATAAAAGCACGAAGCTAGTGGTAAAAATATTAAAATAATAATAACCCGTGACATTTAAAGCACAAAAACATTAATTATATACTATTAATTAACAAATTTGCTCAACATCAAATCAAATTTATTCAATGTTTTATCCGCATCGTCCATAACATGCAAGGTTTTATTCACATTGCCTATAGAAAGCGCCCTATTTGCGGTGAGTACCGCTTTATCTATGGACATAATAAGTTGATGGATTTCTGCGTCGGACATGGTATCCAAAATTCTCATTACTTTATCCAAAATCCTTAACACGGTTCCCCTCATGTGGGGATTTAACAAGTCCTTGATACTATCCAGAGGAACCATTGTTTTCCTCAACACTGTTCGTATATCGTTGAATATATCCGCATTGGTGTCCACCTCTCCCGTGATATTTTTCACTCTGGCAAGTAACCTTAACACGTTATCTGTTGCCATCTTTGCATTGTGCATAGCATGTTTCGAATCTTTTCCCAGTGATTGTATTGGTAAATCTTTTACATTATTTAGGTTGCTTACTATATCCCGTGTACTTAAATTGCCAATCGCGTCAAAACTCGCCTTGTTGTTCACGTACACGGTGTACCCCGCAACCAACGGGGTCATCATAACTGCTAGTTGAATCAACATGGTTAACAAAATCAATATCGTTAACACTCTCATGTTACAACAATTGTCATCTGTGTCATCGCAATCACGAAATCTCTCCTTTCCCATTTACCCAGCCGGTGGCGAATATTTATATATCATAATTCTAGATTAAAAAACAGACCCGATATATTGGTCTTTACAGAGTGTGCCATATCCGATATGGACGACTTCCACGAGTCTGAATTACTGTTGACCGATTTCACAATTGCTACTTTAACCTCTTCATCGGTTGCATTGGGCATTAAACGTTGGTCGATATGCTCCTGTAAAGTCTTTAAATCGCCACCGTGTGGGTATATGGCTGGTGAGGATACCGACAAGTAACGGAACATAGAATACCAGAAGTATGTATATACCCGAACAGAAGCATATATGGTAGAACACATGGTTTTGAGACCTTTAAATTCTTGAGAATCGTACCCACCTAGCATGTCTACCATACCAGAGGTGATTTTCATTTCAGTGGATTCAAACTTGGGATCATATCCCAGTAGGTAGCTAAAGTCAATATTGGCTATGGTCGCCGTCTCGCCACATATTAGTATATTGTGCAAGTTTCGGTCTCCTAACCCCAGCATGTATCCCAAGACGCAATTGGCTGTACATGAGTACATGAAAGAGTCTCTTAAAACCGCCGATGATTTTGCGCGATTAAATGAAATAATATAATTTTGTATCGTGGAGGTTCTGTTAATGTCATACACCGTTTTCGACTTTGGTATCATTTCAATCCATCCAGTTTCACAACTTATTGGAAATACATGATAAGTGTGAAATGTTAATCTAGAATCGATAGATCTCAATAGATGCATAACCGCTATCACCAGACGATCTTTTCTCAGATCGTCGTTTTTTTGCAATATTTCTATTTTGCCCCGGTTTGTTTGCATTGGTAGGATCCACGGTTTTGTGAATGAATTTACTTGACGAATTCGAGTATGAACAATGGATTTAACGATCGTATTTGGTTCATACGGTAGTCTGATGCCATCCACATCTACGGATATACTGGAAAGTTTCAGAGGATCTTCGCATAATTTTAATAAACGATGGGATTTGCGAATATCATCCTTTACCTCCATAGTAAGCCCGGACATTAATCTCGACTGTATTGCCATATAATATGTTTTAAGATCAGAAGAAAGTAACATTTCACATTCGAAATAGATGGCATATGCAAACTCCATGTTGTCTAAAGCCAATGGTATTAAATTATTTGAAACAATGCGTTGCGCTGCCGGCGTTTTACCCATCTGAATAAACCACGGTAGGAATTTTATAAGCCAGTTTATGTGCATCTTACTAAGTATGGTCCCTATCCAAGACTCTAGTTCCGGACAATTGAGTATCATTGGGGTGTGTTGTGAATATACTAGTTCCAATATATCAAATGGGTTAAAGTCTTGTCTACATAGCCTAGAGTCGCAATAAAGCTCCGAACACGGGGTATGTTTCTTAGAACATTTAAAATGTCGCGTATAGGTAGACAATTCTGTTATACCCGACATACCATTAAATACTTGGACCATAAGCCTACTATGTCCTACAAATTCTCTCCAATGGGTGCGTATTAACCTCCGCTCCAACCCGGACCATTTTTTGTACCCGGTTTTGTATTGTATAGATTTAAACATTCCTATGACGCATGATACAGAGGTTTTCCATTCTTTGTTTACATATAGTAGGATTTCCAATTCCTTTATCGATAAGGGCAACATGGAAAAAATCAGAATGAAACGTTTATTTTTTTTCTTTTCCATGATAAGCATATTACAACCATCGCATAAACGGAGACCACGACTGGCGGTTGAGCTATATACCTTATGTACATACGATGGGATAGAGCCGTTGTGTGCGGAACATTCCGCGCAAAAGATCTTTCCGCAAGCCCGACAATGGTGCCTTCTGTTCAACATGGTAAATGGCCCGTCACATCTGGAACATTTATCGGTTTCATCGTCGGGTGCCCAATTCGGTGGGAAAGATGGTTTTATTGAAACCATATATAAATTAACCATGAGATATATTTATATGAAGTTAAAAGCAATTTTACTGGGTGATACCGGAGTCGGCAAATCCACTCTTTTAAGTTTTATACGAGAAAATCAAAATGCAACCCCGACTATAGGTGTAGACTGTGTAGCCTACAAGTCATTGCAGTTATGGGATACCTCGGGCCACGAGAGGTTTAAAACAATTATACCCACCTTTTACTCTGACATGCACATGGTGATATTTGTATATAAAGACCTAGATTCATTTGCCTACTTGGAAAATATTCGTAGATCGGTGTGCCGTCTTAACCGTGATAAACATTTGAAATGGATACTTGTATATAATGGAACAGACGAATCCATTCGTCTTCAAGGAGATGTATATTGCGTCATGTATAACATGGCATTCTTAAGTGGTGATTTTTCCGTTAAAAAAGTTTGTAAATGTATTGTAGATAATATAGAAAGATATACCGAGAACGAGCAGAAGAACGGGTGGAAAGTAGAAGAAAAGTGTTGGCGTTATTGTTGGTTTTATTAAAGTATATAAGCCACTGTATATATTTCTAAAAATGATAATTGCCTTATTTATTTTTGTAGGCGTTTTAATGCTTTCTCTAATATTCGCCTACATAATATCTTCGGTGTTAAATTCGGATAAGATACATTCGGAACCCGCGATGGACGCGGTAATCCAGACTAATCTTGCACTTATGACTACGGCTACCGTAGATTTGGTTGGAGATATAGTGTCTATCACCATCGGCAAGACCATGGTGTTTGTAAGTGGATTACCGGGTCAAGCTTTGAATCTGGCCCGATTTGGAGCGGTTGTAGGCACAGCGATTGCTTTCCATGAAGGGTATTCTTATTTTTTATCGGGTGGAGATAGTATATTTCGTAGTTTGCTGGGACCATTGTTTCAAGATGTATTGTTTAGTATTTTTCAGTTGGTACGTCTTGTGTTTGACGCTTTGATACCACTGTATAACTATTATTCTACTATATTCGGCCAACTGACCTCCGGTTCCGTAGCAATCGCAATACGGTGCGACATGTCCACTGTAATAGAGACCTTCAAGCTGATATTATATTCCTTCATATCCCTGTTTAAATCGGTTCAGAACTTTGCTTCTGGAGACACCATGTATAATAATGTGCTAGTTAACGAATGGAATATAACACAGACCGTTGTAAACACGCAAATGGTTATTGCAAATCAGGAGAAGATTGCATCGTGTATATGCGATGGACTTACAGATGTATTTGATATGGGCTTTGTATTGGTAAACACGCCACAATTGCCCAGACTATTAAACCACCTGTGGAATATACCAATATCACTTGTTCAAGAATTTACGCAAATTTTACCACCGTATAGTAAAATGCCACTGTTTACAAAATCGGTGTACCATGTTGGATCTGCCGGATTAGAAGCTGCTACTTATGTGGATACAGTGGGCGTTACACTGTTTGAAAAGGTGATTCAATTGTTTATCCCAGAATTTTACTTGAAGGGTGCACCAGAACAGTTTGCACTGGCGACACAGGCTAGATTATGGTTGGCCGGTATAGAAGGTTTGCATGTAGTATACCGAACCGCTATACACGTCATTGTACCCATACCCAAATTTATCACCGACCCGAATTATATGACCAAGGCAATGGACTTTAGCAAGGCGCTTCTACATTTAGAATTGTGGAATTATGGAAACACCAACATGTTACATTGGGTAACCATGTTGACCAATAAAATAGTTAAAGGCGCTGCTAAAAATGCCGTATCCGGCCAAGACAAGTTTGTATTGGAAGGAGTTCCGGACCACGTGAAATTAGACTGTAGTAAAGTTTCGAAGTTTGGGTATGTTAAAGGACCCTGTGCCATTTACTATTTTGTCCAGATATGGATCAATATGGTATACGGTGGAAACAAACTGGTAAATGAGATACTATGGAAAAGTATATTCTACCAAGAACAAAACTTATGGAGAACCCTACAACGCTATGATGGCATGCTTATAGACCGTAATATAGAATATTCGTGCGAACATAGGAGAGATAATATGGACTGGGATGTTACAAGAGGAACATGTTTGTGTGATAAACCAATTACAAATTTCCCTCTGGCAATAACGGCGGAAAATCCATTTGGTGACAACACTTTATACGATCCGTTTTGTGGTCAACCGACGCTACAAGCCAATTTGTGGGATCCTATAATCATGTCATACAGAATGGCATTTGAAGGAAGTATAGCCGATTTCTATATGTTGCCGACGAAAGTAGGGGCCATGGCAACAATCGAGTTCTGGCGATTACTTGTAAGGACCATTTTGGCATTCCCAGATATAGTAACCGGCCATTATTTTGACATACCGTTGAATTGCGGCTGGGGAACTGGTGAATACACGGAATGTAACCAACGACGACATACTAGAAACCAGATTGACTATTGTACAGGTGAAAATGGACCCGGGTGCACCTGTAACCCATCGCTACCCCTTGCTTATAACAGTACCTGTAAATGTATCTTCTACTTTCCAGATGCGGAACAAGAAGTAACACAACGAGGTTTTCGAAACGACCTGTTGACAAATTTATATAATGCACAACATCATTGGTGTGGCTCGTATCATTTTGAAAATATGTTTGCACTGGCAGACGAATATGCATATTTGATTGACGGTGTTATTTCTCAGTTCGCACCGGCTTATAACTCAGAGAACAACAACTATTGTGAATCAAAGGAATACCTCATGTTGGCAACAGATGTGCTACAATACGGCCAAGACGAATGGAATGACGATCTATTGGGCAACGTATCTGGCGTGAAATATTCATACGAACGGGATTCTTGCAAGTTATATGGGTCCTATGATGTGATATGTTCCTCTAGCATGACTCTAAGGACCGGGGTGTTTTTAATAACCCAACAGGTGAGGGCCATGACGATGACCGCTGTTAGTTTCTTAGCCTTGGATGTTCAAAATTTCAAGCTGGATTTATCCGAAAGACTGTGCGACCTACAACGAACTGCCGCTGGAGTTGCCGCTTCCGTAGCAGCGTTGTTTCCGGTAGGGGTAGTGGGCCCGGGTGTACAACAGGGTCTGGCTAAAATGATGTACAGTGTTATGGACACGGTAATTGTTCTGCTAAGGTTTATCAATAACGGTTTGTTATGGTTTAGCGATATTATAAGAGGAGCAGCGGTTGGTCGCTCTGTTGAAAAGCCAACCTTTGAATTGATCATAAATCAGCTCAACTTATGGATCGATTGGCTTCGCCGCATATTTCAAGCCTTTGGAACCTTCATGAATGGCATTCACAATGGGGCAGGTAAATTCTTCTATACGCTGGACACTATACTAAAAATATTCCAAGGTATGATGTCTCAGGCTGTGCTGGAACTATTTTCTCTCATTGGGAAAGTATTTGCCGGAATTGTAGAATTATTTTCGGCAGGTGGTGTAATTGATGGGTTTTTCACGGATCTGTGGACACTCGTAACGAAATTTTTCAACATGCTGCTACAACAAATGAGTAAATTATGGACCTTGATAGAGAGAGCACTGGAGCCACTCATGAAAATTGTACGTGGGATCGGTGGGGCATTTAAAAGCATTTGCAATGTGATTGAAGGGGCTATTAATTCAATACCTTTGGTGGATGTTGACATAGGGTGTTCGAGATTGCGTTCATCTGGAAATTCGATTCATCATTTATTCAGTTCACATCCAGATACGCCACTTCATATAGCAGAGAAAATAGATTGGGACGGGGAGTCGAGATGTGATTTGATGGTTCACATGTACAAGAATTATACATGGAACCAACTTAGACCTCTGGAACAAATAGAAATTAGCGAGTGTTTAGAACAGAGGTATATAGGAGTTCAACTTGCAAATATAACAGAACTTCCAATACCTCATGATATTCTGTACAACTGGAAGAGAAAATACATGATGGGATATGATGTTGGACATGCTACCATTCTTTATCTTCGCCATGTGTTCGGAGGACTCAGTGCGTCCGAAATGATGCGCATCATGAAACACGATCATGTAAACCTAGATCTGTACTTGCCGGCGCTTCATAAAATACGAACACATGTTTCCAGCACATTAACTATCAAAAATGTGGACACGTGGGTTCATTCGGCATTTTTAGAATATCCAAATGTAAAGACAGGGGATACTTCGGTGAGCAACATGTACCGTTTTTATGTACATATGAGCAAATTTGCAAGGGAAGCATATCCACACGCGATGCAACTTGGCGACCATTATAAAACAATGAGTTCCGCATTTAAAGTATCACCGGTGTTGAAAAGACAATTCGATGTCCATGGGCATTTGCATCATATGCGATCTCAATTGGCCATGATTCCGCCTTTATTTGAACACTATGCAAAGAACAAGCCAACTACACCGTCCAAATTAAAAGCTCAGCAATTTGTATCACCCATATTGGGAGCCGCTGGCCTGAATGCCGACATACGCCCATGTCACGAACAAGAAGGTACTTATGTATGTATAAACTGTGTCATCGTGGACAACTTGTTGAATACGGCTATAAAGGAAGGGATTCGAATGGTGAACTATTATGAATATACCTACGTGCCGATTATAGTACCGTCCTTCATCAATTATTTTGAAAACCAAGAAAAGAGAGCAAAGTCATACAGAGAAGATATGGCCATGGCATTGCAATCTGCCGCGGAAAGGGCCTTCGAGAATGTCACCTTTGACGACGAGTCAACACGATCCGGTGATGCTCTCCGATCTACGCGACTTCGCTCGAATGCAACCAGACAATTGTCACCAATGAAACTGGCCTCTAAGGATTGGGATTACCTGTGGAAAAATTGGGCCATCCGAAATAATAAAGATATCATCCAGATAATGCTACAGTTTGTCAGCACCGTAGACGAGGGCTATGTACCATTTGTTGGTCATGGGTTGGGTTATATTATCACCTACCCATTTATAGAAGCATGCCCCATGGAAATCATTTACTGCTCCACCAGCACCACCCAAGAAAGATTACAACAAATATCCGCTCAATGGGGGTACCAACTGGCATTCTGGGGAGGCCTATATGGACTACAGATATACTCTTCGCTACCAGTCTTTACTATGGCCACCATGGCGCCCTTCAATTGGATATTGGCTATTGGAATATACATGTATTCGGTGTATGGATTTCTGTACACCTGTCTTCCCAATATTCCAAATTGTATGGTAGACGACATGTTCGCATGGTTACACGACGTGGCATATCCACAGTGTTTCTGTCAATATTATCCGGGTTTAGCAGATTCGTGTGACCCAGAGCTATGTTTCTTGGTGAGCAAATCTACCTCCTTCTCGAATTGTACAGCCGAAGTTCCATTATCTTCCTTTGATAACATGGGGTATTTTTGGTCACCGACCTTTTGGTTCCGAAAAGAATTTCCAGACACCTTCCTATGGCTATATAAAACAGTGCCTTTTAACTGGGTCCTTAAAAACTTCGAGGGTGTGAAGGATATAGCACTAAGGCTACAAGAGGATATACCAATAACATTGTCCGAGATAGATTGTCTGGGTTTAAGGTATTCAGATATAGTTATGGTGGGTATTGTGGTATATATTACTTCGTTTGCATTGGGGATCATTATACCAATAGGGTTTAAGTTGTTGGTCCACTTTGTAAAAATGTCGGTCCTCTTTTTCAATACATTGTTTGCATTTGGAGTAGCGACGGAAGTTTCAACAGTTGTGGGTATAAAAAATACATATCGGGATTAATAAAAATGTCTATCTTTATGGTTTATTGTAACACCGAATTTTATCAAAGTATGCCCAAAATACTTGGAACCTATACTACAAGAAAAGAAGCCATTTCTCGTATCGAGTCTCAACCCAACATGAAGACAGCGGAGTCGAGTGCATTTGGACCATTCTGGAGAAACGATACACATTCGTTGCGGTATTACATACGGCAATATCCACTGGGTGATTCGGATTGTACGCATCGCGGTGTTTAGAATTTGAAACCACGCGGTTTTTCTTTTACTTTACCACCTTTACCTATTCGTTTTTCTAATCGAATATCGTCCGGTTCTACTTTCACGAGATAGCCCCCAGACATTCTGATAAGAACATTGCGATCTTGTAAAACCATAACAACTGTAAAGTCTTTTTTAGACCAAATCGTGTACTCGGCAACATGTTTAGATACACGGAGTTTAACAAGGTCATTTCGTAGTATCCTACACGAGGTCGTAGTTTTACCAGAAAGTTTATATTGACTGTCGTTGGTTGCATAATATACTGTTGGTTGGTTCTTTAATAACCATTTCAATTCTTCCGGGGTATCATCCCGTTTACGTTTCTACTCATATATATGCATTATTGATATAATAAATACTACGATTAGATTAAAGAATAATTATATATAAATACCAAATATTTACTTTTAAATGTCTTGTAGAATATGCCTAGAGGAAGAAGGACCGTTTGTTCACCCTTGCTTATGCAAAGGATCTTCGGGTGATGTACATGCCAAATGTCTTTCTAAATGGGTAGAAGAATCAGAAAAAACGCACTGTGAAATATGCAAACACGAATACTATAAAACCGAAGTAATGGCCTGTAACACACATCGCTGTTGTGGAGAATTTTTTAAGTGTCGTGTAACTAGGGATGCCGATAACCTATTTCGAAAATTTGGTGGATTGGTGTTTGCCACTTCCTGTTTTTCGCTCGTTTTTATAGATGCGGATTACATGGTGGTTGCCAGCTGTGTATCTTCGCTGCTATTATCTCTTGTGATTATGTCGTATGCCATTCATTATTATGAACATAATATTGGGTTGTACAATGCCGCTCTCTGTTGGAAAATGGCATTCTCAATGCCTTATGCAATTAGTGTTATTATATTTTACATCCAATATGAAGATTTGTGCGATATGCAATGCATTAGTATGCATAAACAGTGTACGGAGGAATGTCCAGTATACGATATGTTTGAAACAAAAACCAGATACTTAACCAACATGTGGTTATACGATTTAAGCATTCTCGCACTATTGTTTATCGTCCGGATGACGATGTTATTCTATTTTCACATGCGTAAATTAAAGTTCCAAGATCTGATATTATCGGAAGAGGTACTGCCTTTATTATCCGATGAAGAACCTTGAGGTATAGGACCACCCGGTGGTATAGAGGGCAATTCCACTCGAAAACCGGGTTCGACTTCAGGAATGTCTATCTGAGACTGATCTTCGTCTGGAATGTCTATCTGAGACTGATCTTCGTCTGGAATGTCTATCTGAGACTGATCTTCGTCTGGTACTTCCTTATAATCAAACCGGGCTTGAATACCAGACATTATTATCAGAACAATATATATCACGGATACACCGGCAGAGGCATATGCCATTACAATGTTTATAGTGTGTCTATCGTTGCATATTTCATCGCAGCCCCAATACCAACAGTCGTGGTATAAGGTCATTTCCTCCATATCGATATCGACGTCCGCGCGGGCAGCTTTGTATGCGTCAAATACAGTTTGTTGTGATTTTTTGTCGTACATCTCCTTGTCCGACCAATTAATTTTCGGTTCCCCGGCTTTATTCCATACCGAATGAGATTCGGCAAATGCATTGAATACACAATCCTCCTTCGTTTCAATGGTCATTTCAGAACGAAACCGTACAGTGGGACATACCAACCCTACATCTCCATCGAGCCGTTTGCATACGCCGTTGACGGAAATAATGCCGGTTTCTGATAACCGATATACGCTAATAATACCAGAGGTAAGCGCCATGATGGCATAATATATCGTCGCGAATTTAATCGGTGTTGTGTTTTTGATATTAACAACCCCTAGGTATGGCATGGCAGTTACTGTACATAAAAGTAAAACCGCCGATCCCACGCCAGCTTCTATCATAGATAGTATACCCGACCAGTTTAACTGGATGGCAGAGTCCGTAAATATATTCAATGGGTAATCAATAGCCAGCGCATATATTTGAAGGCAAACAATACCCAAACTAGAAAGTATTCCTAAAATAAGTATGGTCAATGAAGAACCGTTTAACATTTATTATCTACAGTGATTAGTATATACTCTTTTATATCTGTTGTCCACGGGAGACCTTGACCTCCATCTTCTCCTACGGGGGGATCTAGATTTCCAACGTCTCACTCTCTTTCTCTTTGGTACCACTGTCTTTACCTCTTCCTTTTTTGTTTCAGGTTGGAATTTCTGTGCGTAGACACGATCAACTGTAACCGTTTCACCGGATTCGACATGCGCCGCGGTTATTTGTAATTGGCATGGTGGTGTATTTTTACCAAACAATTCTTGAATGATAAGTATACATAAATCCGGCCCGCTGATTCTCGGTTTGCCGTGACTTATTGTACGGGTCTCACTCGAACCTTCAAACAAATAGTTGTAGGAATACATTCCAAATAAATAGATGGTGTTATTTATACCGCGTTTATTGTAACAATCGATTTACGACCTTTCTCCAATATACGCCAGTCGCAGGATTTGCACTGGATATTAGAGACCGCGGTAACAAGGTTGGTATTTCCACACGAAGAACAGTAATATTCTACACCAGAAAGATCCGATTTTAATTGTTCTTCTGGGTTTTGATTAACTTTGCGCTTTTTACTTTGTTTTTGAGGAACCCGTGTTAATCGGAACAATGCCAGACCGTCCATCTTGTGCTTTGAATAGAAATCAATAAGTTTTATACGAAGAAAAAATACTTGTACATATGTGCATTTGCATAGAGTATAGATATAGAAAGTGGCCCGACATCATCGGTCCGATACGCGACCATTGTTCATGATGCTTAGATAAAACCATAAGACGAAGGCGCATGAAATATATATCAAAATCATTTATATAATATATGTACTCTTATATACAATGGATAGAGAAGAGGAAGAAGGCAGTTGTTGTATTCTTTGTTGTACAGTGATATTTTTAGGCGTGTTAGTTGGATTTCAAGTTCAATACATCTATATTTTACGCATTTTACTGATATTCGTCTGTGGATTTATATTGGTCGCCTGTTTAACCGCTCTTCTATCTTCCCTGCGAGAACAGTGTTTCTATTGGCAATTGCGATACGAAATATACCAACTGGACCGTTATCTCGAACGAGAATCCCGTAGATCAAACGTTAGCATCGTCCCCGTGGAAACTCCACCGATTGAAACAGTCATTGTCATTCAGAATCCCAATCATATAAGTTTGGGGTATATAAGTAAACCAGCGGCATAGTAAAATGCCAAAGAAGAAAACATACAAGCAAATGATGGCGGAACTTATCAAACCAAAGGAAGAGAAAAAGAAAGAAGTCACTGGAGTTGGTGGTGGTAAATTTGAAAAGGTAGTACAAATATAAGTGTCTATTCCATAAATGATTAAATATATTATATCTTTTATATTCTGGAGAATATGGTTATCCCCTTTAATGTTATGTCTTCTTATGGGACCGATTGAAATAATTGTTGATACTTGTAAATATTGTAGAAAAAAATTAGATACATAGACCATTATTGTTACAGGTTTTTGGTCCACAAGATTGAACACATTGACCAACACCGGGTATCTCGGTCAAATTTAAACCGGGGATACATTGAACCACTTGTATATTGGGACAGGTCTTACACTGGTCACCATAGAAGTCACTACTTAGACAACTATCACATGAAGCTCCTTTGAATGCACCCAGACCACCGAAGGTTACATCGATATCACACGAACATGTCCCCTGTCCGGTGATACCGTCGTCGCATTTACCATGCAAATTACACTGAGCGATACCAGATCCACCGGGACAGGAAGAACACTGTGGACCATACGAACCGGTTGCACACTTGGAACAGTTGGTATCGATGGCAGCATTTTTCAAACAAGAACATGTGTCTCCAGTCCATGCTGGAAATGGTTCTACACCGTCTTTTGTACACTCGCAACGAAGACCGGTATATGTATCACCGGCATATTCCGCCACGCATGTACCATGGCCTGTACATATAGTGGCCGAGTACACCCCATCAAAGCCCGGACAGGCTCTACAATCTTCGCCCCAATAGCCAATAGAACCACAATCACAGTGTCCATTGCCGTGCCGTGCCTCTAAGCAACATTGCTTGAATTGACATTCGCCCGGGAAACAATCTCCATCGAATTCACATACTTGTCCGGTAGTTTCATCTCCTATGACACATTCTCCTTTGCAATTAAACGAATCTGGACATTCGTATTTGTCTGAACACTGTGATCCAGAAGGTGTGCATAACTCTAACTTATAAATATTTGTATCATGCCATTGATTGTCTCTACATACCGCGTTTTTATCGTCTTTGGTACAGTTTTGACATTCCTTACAGTACCCTCCCCATCTGCCCGGTTTACATGTTCTACACAGTGTTCCTATAACATCTGTCTCCGGTACCCAACCTTCCGCGCATACATTACAGTTTGATCCAGCGTATCCCGGGTAACACCTATCGCATTTTTCACCGGCCCATCCTCTCTTACATGTATTACAGAGTTCACCTTGGAACGTTGGAGCACATACGTCACAAGAATCACCGCCCCATCCTACCTCACAAAAGCAATTACCGTTGCCTTCTCTACCGTCATCGCACTCTCCTCTACCACTACATATACCCAGTGAATTTTGTGGACATGGGAGACATGGATAATCGCCATAGAAATTAGCGGGACATGGGCACTCTGGGAGTTCTAACGGATGGGTCGCAGTTTCCCATACGCCATACCCGGCCAACCCAGCTGCTAAAATGGCTATCGTTATCCACTGTGGTAGCTTTTTTTCGTTCTTTGCCTCTCGAACAGCGATTAGACTGGAACCCACGGTCATTCCCCCTCCAATTGCTAGGGCAGCCATCCCCACTATATATCCAGCTGGTATGGGTGGACTTGGATAATCCAACGAGTTCATAAAAACGATAGAGGCAAATATACCCAGCATTCCTACTGCGAGCAATATACCGCCTATGGATTGGACCATTTATTATTATTCATTATGTTATTTATACTCTGACTTTTTACATATGATCCTATATAATTAAGAGAGGTTTTACCAAATGCTTTCTTTAGAGCAGGTAAAACATGTGATTACCTATTATTATTTGGAAATGATACGTGAATACGATGGTTCCACCTCGGTTCATATACAACGCGACTGTGTTTTTTTGAACAAATCTAGGGGGGAAATATGCGCGGATTTACATTCCAATCCGAAGTTAAAATTTGTTATATCTAAAATACATGGTGCCACGGATGTCCATCAGATAAATTCCGTGCCGGTTAATTCGACATGTTGTATTGACCAGAAGAAAATACCACTGGCATCCGGAGGGATTCAGTTTATAGTTTATGGGAAGGACAAAACAAAGGAGCATTTATGCATACAGAAAAAATACCAACAACTATGCTATTATTATTTTAAATTGAGAAATTTCCCATCTTATACACAGAAAGAAATATTAAAATGGTTGAATAAACAACCGTGGTATTTGCCAAAATCCATGGCGGTAAATGATATATTGAAACGGTTACTTATTTCCAATTTTCCGGAAAAGGTACACCGCGATTTAAATGAGATACTGGACATTCTTAACCGATATTAACACTGGGTGAAATGGGGAATTCGATGTATTCCTCTATTGTTTTTTTCAATTGGTCGGGTAGGGGAATTTTTTCCTTCATCCCCTCGACGCAACAAGGGTACTTTGAATTCCAACATTTCATTCGATATGTTTGGTCCTCTTCGTATATTACCATATACATGGTGTTTTTTTGATGTCTTCCCCTTTTGAATATACAATCCTTCGTCTGGAGATTGATAGACCACGTTCCATACGCTGGACAATAGGAGATACCTCGCACGGGAGAAATAGTACGGGCAAATTCAATAAGTTTATCTTTTACGGCACTGTCCAAGTTGGCCAAGGTTAACTGACCCGTTTTTGCACCGATATATACCGCCGGTGAACCGTCGGGCTCATTTGCTTCAATCAACTCACAATCGCCCGGGTGCAATGGCTGTACCAATGATTTTAACCAATTATCATAGTTAAATGGTTCTCCTTTTACCCATTTGATTCTGTTCTGGTGTTTCTTCGTACACCCGGTCATTCGAAACAGACGGTTACGAGAATAGACGCACATGTCCACAAACATACACCACATCTCGTAGTCCTCTTGGAATAATTTCACCCTACGTTCCATGCACGAGCGCATGAATGCTCCTACATGCGCGTTGTTTCGCCAGAGTCTGTTCTTTAATCGATATAAAATGTGTAAGGATCCTTTTTTTTCATTGCTAGACTCTGCTACCAATACCTCTTCTATCTCCATTTCCATGGAGCGTAACCCAGACTCTATGTGCCCACACACCATGTCTTTTACCATGTGCACATCAATGGCCGGATAGGTTACCAGATCCACATCAATATCAACGTATAGATGGCATGGCTTGTCTTCTTCGATCACCTCGTAAAAGAAACGGTCGCTGGCCGCCATGGGTTCCATGATTTTAGTAAAAAAGGTTTTCTCCCTTGCTACGACATAGGTACATGGGACATTGTATGCAAATATACGCTTAGGACCATTGCGCCTCGTATACGCCTCGTCCAACATGTTCGTAGTAATAACACCGTAAACGCCGCTAAACATCTTTGATTAAATAATTGGTATCTTTTATATGAACTCTATGTTCTATTTTCATTTCTCCGATGAAGTTCAGAGAGCTTCATATCGATTATACAAAACTGGCCCGACCTTCTGGCCCAACGCTATTACAGGCGTAAAATACTTGGGCCTATTCCCCTGCTAGCTCTTCTAGAGACAGGGCCTTGATTTGAAAAACTTTTTTTTTTATTTAATTTATTCATGTTATACTAATAAGTACATGAATATCCTATGTAAATAACATGAATATAACATGAACCGAAATTAATTAAATAAAATATGTTTTCTCCCAGAGGGGTGCCCTCTCTAAATTTGTTAGCATGCGAATAGGCCTAAAAAAATTAGTATGAACACAGTGTTGGCATGGATAAGTTATTTTTCTTCAGTATAAATATGTTTTATTATGCCATTAAATGTTAGATAATTCACTACAACCGAGCGATATAGAGCAGCGACTGGAATCTGCCGGGTTTGAAGGCATTGAACTTAAATATGGGGTCGCTTTGGGCGAATGGTTTATGATTTTTCGCACCTTCGAAGTATATCGTAGTTTCCTTACCAGCATCATTGACAGTCCGTTATATGAAGTGATGGAGAAGAGCAATTCACAGTTATACACGAAGGAAAGAATAGAACCACTTGAATTTGGGGTGATAACACATATCCACCATTACGACGACTGGGAGGACTGGGAACATTTTTTTCACAGTCTCTTTACCATAATTCGTGTTTGATCGGTGTCCAAATCAATCATGGATACTACACGAACTCGTCCACACAAACAGAACCTAGCATCATACATGTAAAATTTAATCTCCGCGTATACTTGATTACATTTTTTAGAATATCCTCTTATCAAATAGGTATTTGGTATCTGTGTCAAATGCCCTTTCCAATGCATTTGTTTGACATGCGAAAACATCATGTTACCCATCGTTTGCGTGAAATACTTGCTAAATCTATAATATTTATTGCCACATTCTTCGTACAATCTTAATAGAGCATCGCGTGGGTTTTGTGGTAATGGTTCGTGATTTAAATACCAGTGTACAGACCGTCTACTTATGTCTTTTACAAATTGCTTGTTTACTACAACGGGTCCAAGACCCATAATCCATTTGGTGGTTTCTTCCATTGTATATATATAAATAGAGGTATTAATAAATGCAATTAATTAGTTTGAATATATTTTTACATATTATTTTTGGATCGATGACCAGAATGTTACAGGGGATTATGCCCTTTCATTTAAATCTAACTAAAATCCGATCCTATCCACAACCATGGATTCTTCCAGATTTTAAAGTCATCCGAGTTTTATTTGTGCTACTGGTATTATACAACTCTGTCGTTTTGTCTATATTGTTTTTTAGAGAGGTACTCATCCCATATTATGTATTATACATCATGACTATCGCGTGGGTGCATCAGTTTACAACCGCCAAATTTTATACCGCCTTTAAGATTACAGTGGTTTGTACCATGTATGCAACTGTTCTGGTGATAGAACTACCGATACTTATGCCAAACGCCATATGGTGTATTTACCTACTGTACATATCATCGTGGTATAACTGGTGCCTACCTATATAAATTTCAAGGTCATGTCGCGATAGTTTCTAACACTGTCCGGTGTTGTGATGTCTTTTAATATGTCATACAGGGATTGTGGGTGCATAGAAGAGTTTACATCCTTTGATAACACCCCTCCCGATTTCAAGGCTTCAATACATATCTCTGAACAAAACCACCTAGGGGAAGCACCAACAGACGTTAGGAAATATGGCCCCGGGGTATATCCAGTCGGCTGGAGAAAATAAGAAACATAATTAAAATTTTCACCTTGGTGCTCCTTGCAAAATTTGTACGTCTTGTCATATTGTTTCTGTGTACAGGATAGGGTTCTAAAACACCATTGTTTTCTACTAAACCGCTTCTGGGTTAAAAAAACAGACCCGGTATAATGAATAGAACACGCTTCACCGGACATAACGTCTGCTTCTAGATTACTGTGTTCCGCTGGAAAGAACAGTTCCACATGAATTTTTGGATCGGATTCGGACGCTGGAGCTACACGGGCAGCCATAGCATTTAACCAATGGCGCTCCATAATCTCCGCGTCGTTTTGTAGAAAACATACGTAAATGGGTGGCATTTATATAAGTTATTATATTGTATTTATATTATTTTTTAACTGTCTTCGTCACTATCTGAGTCATATGATGCACCGTGTTCGGACCCGTGAAACGATTGTTCTGATTCCGAATTATACGAGTGAGCGGCACCTGAAACTCCGCCATCTGAAGACGAATCATACGACAGAGCGGTACCGGAGAGACCGGTGTCCGACGATGAGTCGTACGATATGGCATTTGAACCGTCTGAGGAAGAATCATAAGCTTCTTTTGCCATGCCAGTGAGTGCACCTTCCATCAATTTATCCAATTCTTCTTCGTCATATGGTTCCAAGGCAGCTTCGAATTCATCCAATTCCGCGTCGCTGTATGAATCGTAATTCAAGTCCAAAAAGGTGCTCCTCGGTACAGAGGCTACCCTCGAAAAATTCAGGGCTTCGTTTCTATCACCAATAAGTTCAAAAAGCTTTTCCACTTCATCTGTTGGAATACCATAAATAAACTTTCCCAAATCACCGAGTGTTATATCGTTATATTGTTTTTCACCGGTATTTGGTTCTAAAAGTTTATTTTTTGTAACCAAAGCAACCTCTTTGTTAATGATATTTTGTACTTTTTGCAAACGAAGATTACCATCTATCCATGCTTTTGCAAACTGGATATTGCCCCCCGACATTCTGGAAACTAATTCATTCATGTAATTGTGGTCATCCTTGGGGTTATCCGCGTTTATTGATAGACCACTCATGGCAGCATTACCTTTATTACCATAACCGGGAATCAACCCACGTTGTAGAGTTTTACTCTGGATATCTTCTTTGGTGCTCCAAATCATCCATAATCCAATAAACAGATTTTCGTCGTTGTTATTTATGGCTTCTGTTATCCTCTTCTTCCTATGTGCTACATTCGATGCTTCATTACTTTTGAACATTAACCCAGACTGCTGTTTAGAACTTTTTAACACAACACACTTGCCATCTTTATTTTTTAACGCCTCGGCATCAAACAATAGACTTTTCACAGCTGACATTTTCCTTCCAAGATCCAATAGTGCTAACACCAAAGACCATTTATCTCCAAACTTAGCATCTCCCAACCCCTCAGGGGGGAGAATATTCATATCACCATAAAAACTTGCTTTGCATGCGTCGGATATCAAAGAGGCTTTGCTCAAGTCGATCAAAGTAAGATTTGTTCCATCCCACGCCATGTTTTTCAATCTTATGTCCTGATGGACAATTCCGTTTGCATGAAGTGCACTTAAGCCCTCGACTGCTTGGCGTTGGATTTCAGAGAGATTATCCAGTGCATCTGAGACGTTATCCAATGTTTCACCCGCATATTTGGTGACCATTAGTTGATTATCATCTGAACTTATTATATTTTTATCGGAGGTTTTCATGACATACTCGGTTCCATCTATCTTCAAGACTTGTTGGGATCCCAACGCTTCTGATTCAACTAGTTGTATCTGAATGACATGTCTATTATCTGGCAAATTACCCTTTAGATCGCGAACTTGTTTATTCCTAGAGGCACCAGATGCATAAAACACCGTTATTCCATCCTTCTGTAATTGGTACCAATTCCCCGATCCTTTTTGGACGGTTAATTTCTGTAGTGCATTCAAACGCTTATTTTCGACTTCGACCCTGATTTCCCCCGCGCTTTTCCCCAAGTTAGTGATTAATTGGGATTTATCTGCTTTCATCCATATGTCTCCGTCTTTTGATCCCAAGGATTCCATTCCCCAACTATCCTTGTACATTTGTTCCAGATTTTCACTGGCAGGGCTCAAATACACCGTTGTTATACCACTGTAGATTGCTTCTTCTAAAACTTTTACAACAAAGGGTCGAATACTACCCGCTTTTGTTTTATTGTAATTGTGTATTTCAATCAATTCCATGGTGGCGGTGGACTCTCCTACAATGACATCCGGTGGTCCCTCTACACATGCAATCACAAGTTGTACAACATCGCCACCAATCGTCTTATAATATAAGGTAGCATCGTAATGCTCATCGGCGTTCGTGCTAACATCGAACCAGTCTAGTCTTATGTCTTCATTACTGGGAGTCACTAAATATGGGCGATTGTCCTCCAGAAATTTCAGTGCCTTCTCTTTCTTTAGAACACCGAACTTAACATTGGCTTCGGCGGCTTTTTGTTTTAAAAACTTCTTCTGTCTATCTAACTCTTGTTGGATTCTTTTATTTTCGCTCTTGCAATCTGCCACAGTAAGCGGTGTCAAATATTTAACATCTACATCCTTATCCGTCATCGCCTGATCGGCTATTGACGTTAGTATCAATTCAATGTCTATGGTTCCAGATGTTGGATTGAGATTGCTTATCTTTACTAGACGTTCATCGTATTGTCCAGACTGGTACCCACCCCCTAAGGTTATCCGTGCACACACCTGTCCATTCCACGTATCATAAATATCGGCTCGTCGTTTGTCTTCAGCGGCTTTGGCAGGACTAAACTTCTCCTGTTCCTTTACCTTTTTAATTAAATCGGCCTTCAGAAAAAATTTCTTGTTGGTAAACGCTTTATCCGGGTCTTTACTTCCCTTTGGACCGACATAATCCAACAATTTTCTGAGCATCTGAACGGTAAAATTTTTGCCTATATCTTGCTCCGACAACTTTGATACTTCATCCAAAGACATGTTAGTATAGTCTGGAGGAGGTGGTGGTTGCGCATTTAATTCTGCTTCTTTATCCCGAACAGCTTGTCCCATATCATTGTCTCTATCTTGTTGATTTGGAAGCAAACTGGTATCGATTGCCCCTATTATACTTAGATATTGGTTCAGATCTGCCTTACTGGTCATGGCTTTTACATCACTAATAAATTGATCTACCGCATCATTTTGAGCTTGTATAGTCGCGGCATTTGAGACCGATGTCGATGCCGCCACTGTAGCGGGCGCCGCTCTGGCTGCTTTAACACGTTGAATTGCATCGATAGCTGCTCTTCGCGCGCTGGCATCCGCATTCAGCGCACTGTAATCCTTCATATCCTTTTTGGTTGTATCCGTGTTAACCACACTCTTTGACAGCACGGACATGAAATAATTGTATTTTTTCCGCTTGTTATCGGCATACTTTCTCCATTTCTGAAATCCCTTGTTGTCCACGTCGATAACCGGGTTAAACAATTCGTAGTCATCGTCCTCCAATTCGATTTGGTTTTTCAGTAAAAGTGATACTTTGTCCGGGCCCTTTGGTGTCTGTTTTAACGCCGCCAACGCGTTTCTCATACTGTATCGGTTCACATACCGACCTTCTGTACCCAGTCGAACATTCTGGTGGATCTCATAGTCAATTAGTTTCATGGTCTCAATCATGCGATTCTGATGTTCTTCATATAAAGTCAATAGATAATCACCTGCCGCCCGTTTAATAGCGTGATGAATTTCTAACATCGTTTGGTTGCCTGTAATTTCACCATTTGTCCATTCAAACAAAGTGTCTGGGCTATATTTAGCAGCTTGAAACGACTTGGCATCACTTTTTATCCGCATCTTTGGCCCGGGGGTCGGTGGTAAAGATTTCAAATATTGGACCACCGGGTCTTTAGGTCTTGGACCCTCTGGGGCGAGGTTCTCTACGAATTTTAGCTTATCATAAGACACTTTATCACCCCTTCCAGTCTGTAGTACGATTGGTTCCCATGCGTCGGTAGAATACGGGTCGTATTTATTCATTGCATTTCGAATCAGGGTTCCGCGTTTTAAGAGTTCTGTGTCGTCTACAATTTCACTGGAGAATTGAATAAAGGGGAATGAATCTGGTATCATAAGCTCCAAATCAGCTAAACGCTTCTTTACCTCTAGTACCTCCGGTGCATTGGTAGAGCCCCCTAATAAAGAAGATTGTTTCAGTAAATCTTTTCTTAATGAGTTTCTCATATCTACAATAAACGGCATCCGCCCAACAAATGCGTAACGGGCAAGCTTGCCGGTTTTAACACCATTCAATTGTTGACGATAAGCCCTTGCCTTTGATAGGTCCCATCCAGTTGGCGGTGCAAATTCCCCCTTGTAAATTTCTAACAGTTGATCATCGGCCGAAGGCATTTAGGGAATGGATATCAATAATATATATTGGTTTTTCTCTGATATAGGTATATATATTCTTATTTTACACAGCAAATGTGTAAGCGTTTCTGTAAGGTACCAAAGTTAAACCTAGACCCGTCGGAGTGGCGCGGCATTAAACCTAGAAAAAGCTCCAAATGTCACTGGTTCTTAGGTTTTATCATATTGAGCATATGGGCAGTGTGGATGGCTCAGGATTATACCGGAATGAATAGTGGTATGGAATATACCGGTTCAAAAAGAAACACGGACCCCGCAATAGAAATATCCGGGGTGGATTTTGTGGACGAAAAGACAAAAACGAAACATCAGGCGCTCAGTCAATCCATGAAATACCAGTGTGGTACCGTTTCAGAGGATGTGCTATTTGCTTTTCAATTTTCCCATAATCAGCGCACGATGGAAGATCATATATTTTTGTTATGTGAAAATACCAAGGTGTTTGGAAACGCAAAGGTTGTTCAACGATCGAAAAAGAAGATAAAATGTACAGAAGAATACGACGGTGAACTGAGGCAAGTTATAAGAAGTAAAGAGATCACTATAAAGGCAATCGATGTAGACAGCTGGGAACAAATGGAATATACTAGCACGGACCCCAAAGAATCTTGCATGATTCAACATGCCATCGATGTATTGGAATTAAAATGGGTATAAATATTCATATTTAGTATAGTAAAATGTCTTTATATGCCAGTAAAAAGGCTATAGAAATTACAATTAAATTATTCACTGATTTGCACGAGTGTAGCAAGTGTGGAAATTTTTTCACCGAAATCGAGAATGTGGGTTGTTGGGATTGTAAATACCACCCGGGAAAATATGATCATAAATTAGATTGTTGGACTTGTTGTGGTCAAGGTATGAGAAGACCGGCCTTTCATCACCGGGGATATGGTCATCTTATGACATGGTCCGGAAAGGATAAATGGAACCATGGCCAAGAAATGCCAGATGGTTGTTGTCGCAGAGACTGTCAGTCTAAGAAAAATACACCTATACCAAACGATGTATTGCCGGTAGAAGACATAGCGACTCTCATCCCCTACATGGAGAAACAGCTCGATTCGCGTCCGGGGCTTAAGAGGGGCCCTCTTCGACTAGAAAGACAGGAGAAAAGACCCTACATTTTATGGAAAAAGCCACCGAGTTAAACCACCTCGTCTAGATGATCGTACGTGTCACGTAAGCATTTATCCATTTCCTTTGAAGATAATTTCCATACAAATATATGTAAACCAAATGTCAGTGTTAAAATGACGGCCCAAATATATCCCTGTGTTGTTCGTTCTAACCCTGTCCATTCTTTGACACAGTGTGGTACTTTACTTATCCACCAAAAAGATATTATAGACACTAGAAATTGTAATAAACATTCTGTTCCTAATATAAGAATGGTGGTTTTTGGGGGTATAGGTAGCTCGCGTTCGGCGAGGTATATAAAGTCTTTTCTCCAACGCACCCAAGAAGTATAGGAAACGAATATAGAGGACAACAGGGCTATGCAAATCAGCACCGGCAGACTGTAAGTGTAATCTATAAAATGAAAAGCCGATAAAAAAGCGACTACGAAAACAGATGGACTATAGAATCTATTGCCGAATTCAACCACGGCAGCTTTATTTTTCCATTTTATCAACTTGGGCGCATGGTCAATATGAATGGGTTTCATGTTTCCAGATACAGAAAACAAATATATAGTAGTATAATTTAAGAATATAGACCTTCAAATGGAGCTTCATTGGGATAAAATCGGACTGGGTGTTCTGGCACTATTCATAACAATTGTGTTGGTATGGGGACTTTTTGAGTTGTTTCGTGAGATACGGTGCTTAAAAAGAGTAGTGTCTAGACACAACCACGTTTTTCAACTTATTTTATCCATCTTATTTTTCATAGGTATACTATTGAGCGTTTATCTAGGCCTTGGTATAAGCATGGTTTCTTCGTTATTGTCGGGTGTAGGTATAGCACTGGGCTTGGCCTTGCAACCTATTATGAAGAAAATGGTAGCGGGGGTTGTATTTGATACGACTATACACAGCGGATGTGAAATAATATGTGGTGAATTCGAGGGTAAGGTTTGTCAGGTGGGTATGGTACATACATGGATAGATTTAAAAGATAGCAAAGGAAAAGCATGTATACACAATGATTATTTTAACACTCATCCGATTACGATCAAACCAACTTCAGCTGCTTGTAATCCGATACAACCATCACTGGAGGCTCTTCCCTTGAAATATTGGTAGGAAGTACACTCTGATTGTTTTTCTTGGTGATTTCATTTGTTGTTTTTAGTTGATCTGTTTTATGTATTTTACCCATTGCCATCAATATAAATAGTCCACTAGATACTACAGCGGCACTACTAGTCAATAGATAAATGCTAACAATATATTGATCTCGTTGACACATTTTATTACCCCAATAGTGTATTTATAGTCTTTCCATTCACATGCATCCATACTAAAGTTCCAATTGCTCCTATGCCCAACAGTCCAGTTATAGCACAAATTAGTATCGGTGTAAATGCTATGTTGTTAAATCTTGGTTTGCGCTCTGGCATATTTTTCTAATATCATCCATGCCTATATAGGTGTCATTCTCTATTGCTTGTTTTATCAAATGGTTTAGTCTAAATATGAACTCTGCCTCTTTGGTTTTTGCATACTCAAATATTAATATATTGTGTTCCAATGAAAAAGTTCGATTAAACATTAAATTCAAAGACGTTGTTTGCAACAGCAACTCATCCTTCTGGTAACCTATCATATCGCCCCGTTTTCTTTTCATTTACAGTATAAATATACCACATATATAACATAAAATGGATAAATCATTCGTTGTGGCCTCACACGATATGGACTATATCTACAATTCGTTTCACAATAGTACCCTGCTACAAATGTGCCGCCAGATGATCAATACACATCTTTTAAACAATGGTATAGAGTTTTGTAAAGGGGGGTGTAAGACTTCAACAATGAAAATGGATGCGGAAGTGGAAGAACTGGTAGATGAAAAATGGATACCATTTTGTTCCGATGCGATTGATTCCATACTATGCTTTGGATTCTGCGTAGTATCTTACGAAGGAAATTTCCCCAGTGTTTTAAAACAAGGAACCTATCGTATCAAAGTGGATGTCAAGAGAAACGAGTATGTGTGGCACATATTGGCCGTTGACGAGGCAGAAGGAGAAATACCAAATGCCGAGGTGTTTAATATTTTCGGAATGGAACCTCGCATCGATGGTAAACTTACCTCTCCTATAGCAAAAATAATACCACGGCTCATGTTCTTAAAGAGAATGAGAGAGACCTGTGTGGACATGGAACTTCGTAGGGCCAACCCATATGTATATTCAGAGATAAAGGAGAACAATTCGTCTCAGAGAACCGAAGGAGTGGACTACGATTTCTATGCTGACGCTGGTGCAACCGAATCACGCGACGAGATGCAATTTTCTCGTAATAAGTCGGCGGTCCAGATGCTAGAGAAACAGAAGGAATTGTATGAGCAATATATGGGACGAGCAGCAGCGATACAAGCGCAACAGAAACTCAGTAACATAGTACAGTTGCCCATGGGTCACCATGTAGTGAATCCACAAATGACCAGTGGTAGAACCGATTTGGTTAATCTACACAAATTAATCCAAGAAGAAGTTTGTGCTGTGATAGGTGTTCCAAGAAGTATGATGTTTGCGGATTCAGGGGGTGTACACCGTTCTGACGACGAGGGCATTCACAATTCCTTCATGCATACGCTTCTATGGTATAAGAAGAAGCTGAGCGTTATGTTATCTGAGATTTATAACAAAATATACACTGAAAAGATTATGAAAGAGGTGGATTTTACGAAGGAGAAAAATGTGTACGAGGCGAAAAAAAAGTACAGAATACAGGTATTCTTCCCAGTCACTCCATTTGTTCCAAACGACCAACTTAGAAGGCTTTACGAACAAGGCGTGATATCATGGGACTCGTATGCAACCTACGCTCTTCGCAATACTTCTCTACCACTAAGTGATAAAATGAAGGGGCCTCCACCAGTAGACGAACTGTTGTTTCAAAAACCGGAACCAAAGGCACCAAAGGAAGTAAAGGGTAAAGTGGATCCCGAAGAAAAAGAGAAACCAGACCCCAAAGTAGCAGAGAAGGATCCTAAATCCGACAAGAAAAGAAAAGCAGAAGATAAAGATAAAAAAGATTCAAAGAAAGCTAAAGTTTAATTATTTTACGTGTAATCTATCGTCCTCAATAGAACTAATTTTGTAATCCACCTTGTTGATGTAGTGCTTGCCCTTCACCTCTCTAACGGATACATACATTTCACCCTTTTCCGAGGAATTCGTAAGTTCCAATTTTGTGGATTTTTCACGGTTACTGTCTGAAGTTTCACTCAGCAAGTCCGCCAAAATGCCACTTTTAAGTTCCATACAGGTGGAATGCGCATGCACACCACCACGGACAGCGTTCACCCTAAGAGTTAGGTCACTGGCTGTCAACAACGGGATGAGTTCTTCGATTGACAATCGTTGTGAGTATAGCTCTTTTGTCTGATAAAGTCTTTCTCCCGCGGTGTTAGATACAATTGTATTATTCTCCGCAAATAGATCTTTACCCATTTTACGAACCTTTTCCAACGCCTGTGTTTGCGCTTCGCGCTTTTCAGACGAAATGTCCTTTGACGCCCCTAGTGGGATTGGGGCAGCGTCAATACGGATATGCAATTTAGCTGGTTCGGCGGCTGTTTCCTTGGGTTGTTCCAATTGGTCTTGTTTCTTGAATCTGACGAATGACATTTTTTATACATAGATAGATGGATATATATACTTCACTCGGTCTGATTGTTGTATAAATTATACGTACATGGTATAAAATGGCAAACAATATCATAAGTATTTGTTCACAAATGGGAGGTAAATTTGTTCCCATCACTGGTAAACCAATGACACATGAAGAATTTACCACCATTCTATTACTAGAAAATGAAAACTCCGGTTTGAACCCACAACAAATATTGGGCTTTGCATGCGGTCTACAGAAAGAATACAATGTGTGTATAGGGGGACCAGACATAATAGAAAACCAAATGCAAAATTTCATGGATAATTTGGGAACGCTACAGCAGAGCGGAATAGATGAATACACGAGGATGGAATTGGATTTGTCGCGAAAACGAAAAATATTAACTATATTAGTTGATAAAGTATTAAGTAACAATGAATCTGGAAGCACTCAACAAACGTTACCCTGATGGAATCCCAGAAGACCTTCAAAAAGGCGTATCTTTATTTCGAACCCTTAGCAAGAAGCAGGGAGTAAAATCTGTACGACTAATGTCCAATTTCGGACTCGATTTGGAGAGATCGCTCACTGATAAAACCAATATTTACAAAGGTGTAATAATCCAAGTTGCCTCAAACTACAAATTATCCGAAGAAGACCGGGCTTGGTTTCATCCAGAATTGACCAAAGCGCGTTCCCTATACAGCGGAAAGTTTGATAAACCCGCAAAATTGGGAAATTTCAACTCAAGTGTAGGGACCTACAGCACGTACTCTGTAGACGAATTGGGTGGGCAGAAACTGACGCATTTTACAATAGTAGATACAACTGTTCCACTGGCCGCTACTACTGTAAAACACTGGCTGGCATCAAGATCTGATATTAAATTGGCATACGCAGATTACAAAACAAATAAAGTAGATGGTCGCACTCTACAACAGGCCAGTCAGAATGCACGTGATGGTATGGGTCAGGGAGAAGCAGTTATGACCAGTGAGTATGTGTCACTATTCAAAGACGCAAATTCCTATCACTTTTATAACCACGTTATCAAATCCGGCGGTGAATCTCTTGTGTTACAGTCTGCGCTTATGGGGTATTCTAAAGTAAACCAGAAAGGCGATGTAGCCTCCGATGCAATGTTGGGGTTCATGGACATTAATAAATTGAGTTCTCAACACCGCGACCGTGTATACAACGATTGTTCGTGGGATTCCAAGTCCCTAATAAACACACAAGTCATGCGCCTAGGAGAATTGGTAAAGGGAGAAGCTTACCGAATGGTTAGCGGGGTGTTTTCTGCCAACGATGTAGCCGGTCTTCTCGATGCAAGTACCACTTTACAGCTTACTCCCACTCGTAAAAACATCCCCAGTGGGATTGAATGCGACGAGTATACGAAACGAGATATTATTCCGTTCGCATTGGAAGAAGAGACGGTGCAAAAGGTTCTTAAAGACCACTGGAGAAAGTTGATTTCGAGTAAATATATCAAAGGTGACAAACTATTGTTGCCTAGAGAGATTGTAGAAAAAACACTAGTTTAAATATTTTCGTCGTTTATTTAATTGTAACACCCCACTGCTTAGTTTTAAGGCATTTGCCATATCCCATTCCGTGTCCACCGTGGCATAAACCGGATTACTCTCAACCTTTTCAAATATTAGAATATTTTCCGGTTCTATCCCTTTCTTTGCATCTTCCCATGACATTTCCTTCTTAACCAATTTGATGTGTTTAAACACATTCATCAGCCTCTGTCTCTCCATGTTTACTCTACGATAGGTCGCATTCAAGTGGTACTTTTTACCTGACAATAGATCGCTAATGCGTATGCACATAGCCACCAATCGAGCGAAAAGGGTTCGAATTCTAGGAGACTCGATAAAGTTTTCCAATTTAGCTTCTCTCAGATGCAAAAATTTCTGAGTAAGGGCGGTCAGGGCTTCTTCCATATGTCCGTATACCATAGGTGTAAGGTATATCAACCCATCCGCCCACGAGGTGTTTACATACCAATCGTGATAAAGCTTCTGATCCCCTTTGCTCCGGCAGTCGTAATTGTCCGGTACATCCACGCTACATTCGGCTGTATCTTTTGTCCCCTTTTTGCGCCCACTTGCTCCTTCGTTTCTGGTCCAATATTTGCTCATTTTCTCGTTGGTAAATCCACTGAGGAGCATCACAAACTGATATGTCATGTCTTCACGCATTTTCCGTATGGCTTCTTCTCTTTTCAGCTCCCATTTCTGTGTTTCACCGTCCTCATTAATCCAAGGTGGCGGCGGTCTCTCGGATGCCTCTTTTACATCGTCGAAAGTATCACCTTCAGTAAGACGTTGTTTCATTCCCAAGTGTTGGATTTTTACAGATGACTCTTCCCAACCATCCATTATTTATTATACCAAAGAATATATTTATAGTTCAAATGTGTTCCTCGAATTATTAAATTAATATATATATGTCTCACCATCATCTTTTAATATAAAATGAGTAGAGTCAATCGTAATGTATCCCCAACCCAAGAAGCCGAAGAAGTAACCGTATCCGAAGATTTTTCTGTCGGTGCACAGGACAGCCAAGCTGGTTCCACCCATGCCAGACGCATTGTTGTTACATGCAACGCCAGTGCGGAAGATTTGATGAGTGGTAAAAGCGTTCGTATTAAGAATGCATCAGATGTATTCAAGCCATCTTACAACCTAGAAGATCTAGACGAAGAGCAGCAAGCCTCCTTCAAGAAGCTAGACCTTAGCAAAGGCATTGTAACGGGCATTAAACTTAAAAGTGTTTATTCCAACTGCCCGGAAAATGTAACAATGTCTCTTAATTTATACGAAAACTCCCCTCAAATCACGAACAACGAAGGATCGCTATACGCGCCACAGGCGACGGACATGGGTATGTCTCACGTCAGTGAGTCCGAAGGATTTATCAATTTAGTAAATGTATTGCCGTACGAACGCGCGCGCCCAGATCAGCCGTGTTATACCCCGGCGAACGTATTAAACAATCGCTTTATTTCAGAATACGGCGGCTATACACTTGAAAAACTGTGGGATGGTATCGTGCCATTCAAGAACGAAGATTATTTTTACGTAGAATCTGACCATGTTATACTCCGTGTGATCTCAAGAAATTGGGAGATGTTGGGTATTAACACCCAAGAAGAGCGCAAGCGTGAAAACAAGTACGTAAAGGTGTCGAAGGAAGTGGTTAATAATGTTATCAAGCAGTTGTATGAACAGGTGATCTGCCAGATCCCATACACCTCCTTCGATGCATTGCAAGCCAAGTTCAGTGGAAACGAAGTCCCAGAAGGCGAATACAAGGTTACTGCCGAATTGCTTGTTGAATACAAGTACCCTACCATGAACGCGGATAATTAAGCCCAAAGTGGCCCGACTAAAATATTATATTTTTATCATCAAACAATTCTTTGTATTTCTAACTATAAATCTTCTTACTATACATGACAAAATGCCCCAACTCCCCCAAACAAGAAATGCCAAAATCACGGGTCGTCTTTGTAGTAAAACCAATGGTAAAATTCTTCGACAAGAACAAACCACTGGAGTGGACAACTCGAAAACGTTCTTCGAGGTTGGTCCGGTCAATTTTAAAGAAGTCGTCTGCGAAGTGTTAATATAAAGTATATATTATTAAATATTATTTAAAAATGTATTGGGGTGCTCTATCTACAGATATAAAAAAATCCAGTGTTAACTGGAACGGCCTCCCCAGTTGGATGGAAAAAGCAGTACAGTATCACAACACGGTATTGGAAACCTGTGTATTATACTACCAGAATAACTACGACAACGGAACCACAGTGGAGTTGCTACCCAATGCCCCCGAGGGTGATGCATACACGTATCTGTTCACAAACAGCTCTCTTTCCGACTTGAAGCAGTTTGTAATCAGTTTGGGGATAGACATGCAAAAAAAGCTTCACGAATTACGTCAGGAAGACGATACAAAACTGTCAGTCAGCAAATGTGATAGTTTAAAGGAGGCTCTAAAAGATGAAACGGGGAGTGATTTACAAAAATTCAACACTTATCGTCTTTTTCAAACAAAGAAATATTATGGTGGAATTTATATACGCATTGGTATAGGATTTAGTGACAGTCCCCCAATACCATACAGCTTCAATCGTTATAGGGGAGGCGAGGAAGGAAAACCAAGTCAAAGTTTTAGAAGTGGTGTTATTACTATGGCTGAAAAGGCAGAAGAACGGGCGGAATTCGAATATAAATCACGCCTCAATTCCTTAGATATTTTAGAAGGGCCGGTGCTGAAGGAATGCTATATGGAAGATGGTACCATGAAATTTAAAGATGTTTTTGAACCGGAAAAAAAGACTGAGCAAGAAGAAGCTACGTGCAAATTGAAACCCAAGATAGAGAGAAGGAAAGCGATAGTCTTCAAGGACAAAGACGGTAAGGAGTTTCGGAGCACGCTGGTCGCTGAATCAGATCAACCGACTCTATTAAAGGCGGTAAAAAAGGCGCTGAAAAGGAAAAAAGAAGATTTGGCAAAAAATAAAGCGGGAAAGGTAACCGGCTTTTGTGTATTTGTAGAATATCACCCGGTATTGTCGGACGAACTTGCAATCGCGAATCCCTATACCAAGACCCTTATCAATAAGGAATACAACGACATTCATGACAAGGCGGACAAATGCATTGCGGGTTTCATAGACGAAGTACGTACCGCCGGAGATAAATATTACAAGGGTGGTCTGGTAAAACAAAAGAGAGACAGTACTAGCATGTTTGTTATATTGGATAGATTAAAGCCAAGGTTTGGTACCACCGCATCGAACGCCACTATACTTTATTCAAGACTTGCCAAATTACTTTCTTCTTTACCAATTGGTTCCAGTATCGGAGTTGCATACGGAGATATGAAGGAGATTACCATGACAAGGCCGGACGAAGGGATATTTACTGATTATTTTCAAGAGTCTGTGAATTTAGCTGCTAGGATGGTCATGCGCAATTGGTCATTCTCCACCAGTTGGGGAATTACGGATGAAAATGGAAACCATAATCGTCTTGCTTTTACGTGCAAAAATTCAAGAGTAAGTTCCTTGGTCGAATCAGGCATCAAAAGTAATAAAATCCCATTTACATTGGAAAATATACCACTTGGTGTATTAAATGCGGGTGGAGACGATACAATTGATTGTATTTCAAGCAAATTTATGGGGTGGAAGAATTTGAAGGTCGGTGACCGAGTAACGACAGGACAAAAAGAAGGCGTGATAACAAAGGATATGGGTGATACATTTGAAATTAAATATGATGACATCACAAAGATAGTATCCCGGTCCGAAATACACTTGGTCATCAAGGGCACGGGAATTGACAGCGATGCGTTTAATACATTTAAAGAGGATATGAAACTATAAATATAAATCATTATATATTAAATGTCACTACGTAATTATAGGATACCTATCCCTTCTAAACCGCCAAAAAATGCCATTATGGATTCGGTAGGTCGTAAGTGGCTTAAGATAACGCCAAAAGAAGAAGACGAGAACTATTTCACCGAATGGCAGGGGGATTTCTGGTATGTGTGGTTCCAAGGCAAAAACCTAAGATGTCCTGAAGAGGACGAAGAAATAGATTTCGGCGATACATTCGGATCCATTCAAACGGTTCGAAGATCGTATAACACAATGAGAGCAGTCATCGAAATGGAGGTATATAAAGATGACAAGTGTTAATATAAATGTGTGGGGATTCATTTACATGTGGGAGTCAAATTCATATCTTATCTTACGAAATAAATGGGGTGGAATGGTTTATAGTCATGTTAGCCATAGCATTTGGTCTTCAATGGGCCGCAAACTACATATGGGTTCAAAATTCACAGGTTACTAGAGAGCTACTACAGAAACCGAAAGATGAGCGGGGCGATATGTTTTCTGGATTAATGAGACAGTCCATGGTATGGACGCTTATATCAACCCTTGTATGGATTGCTAGAATTGTACTAGTAATGGGAAGCAACATTTATATTTTTATAGTGGTATTGTTAGGTAATTTGATAGGTGTATACTTTACACAAAAAAATCAAAAGCCCGACCATCATTATCTGGCAGATGATATTCTTCTCATGTTACAGAGACTACGTGATCCCGATTGTGACAAAAATGATATTAAATGTCATATAAGAGAAGCAGTAAAGGGACTAAAAGAAGCCATAAATGAGGCCGAATCCGCTGGCTCCCCGAATACTGAGGGTGATTCGGACAATGAATTCCAATCCCTGATAAGATTTTAAGTTCGTTTTTTCCAATGTCTGTACATTTACTTGGAGATAGTCTCCAATACATTAACTCTTCTGCGAACGCATGATGCGATAAAGAGGATCCTTCCATATAATTGGACGGGTTGTATAATCTAACCCCATTAATATAAACATTTTTTCCGAATAAACTTCCAGTTACAGTACATCCGTCTACTACCTTGTTTCCATACGAATCTTCTATCATGGTGTCGTACTTTGTAGGGTAACATTTGCCATTGCTTGTATATCCTAGTGAATTGGATCGAAAAGAAGAACCAACTCCTATACCATGCATCATCTCATGTCTCAGAACGGTCCTCAAATCATATCGATACGATATACCCGAACAATCGTCTGCCATCGGTCCTACATGCCAACCGTTTGGGGGCAATGGATTCACCCCTATCAGGAAATCATTCCCAGTGTAGTATTTATTTGTTAAAGCGGGTTGCCAAACATCGTTTAGTAAGAGCATTGTACTCGATGCCCATGCCAGTGTATTTGTTCCCATCAGCGAATAATCAAAGGAGGCGCTTATGGATGCCATTGGGTCCAAATTTGGAAAACACGAAGCCACCATTTTCATCCATTCCTCTGAAATGATAAAGGTTAACTCGTCACTGGTAACATTTATTGGGTCCATCGGGTGTTCTTTTAATATTTGAACATCGCTTTGTATCATTTCCACTCGTCCAAATGCCATCACAAAACAACAGAAAAAAATTGATAATTTGAACATATATATGATATTACAAGTATATATATAGTAACCGTTATTACAAAATGCGATGGTTGATTCTGGCACTTGTTGTAGTGGTATCCTATGGAAATTCAACGAACGTCACCTGTGTAAATGGCATGTGTAGTAATAACACCTGCGCATGGGGGTTTTATAACACCACATATAACGAATGTAGAATATGCAACAAATTGAGAACACAATACCATGACGAAGCATGTTGTCACTTATATGATGTGGTATCAACCCCCTCTACTCGGGTGGAAATAATCAACAGTACATACGAAAACGATACCGATACAGTCATGTTACTATATACTCCACCAAGACCAATATGTCAACATTTGTGGGAGCAATGGGGTAAATGTCCACCTATATGTGATAATATACCACCGGGTGAATATTGTTCGATGGACATAGATTGTAAGGATTCAAACCTATGTCTTTCCAATACCTGTTGTGTAGTAAAATACGAAAACTGTGTATCCTGTTCAAATGGAACCGGTTATTGCAATACTTGTAAACAAGGAATGGCATTTAACGCATCCGGTGATTTAAAGTGTGGATATTGTCCTTCTTGGACTTATACCACAAACAATCTATGTCACTTGTTTACCAACTGTTCCTCTGGTTTCTATGTCACATTGAACGGAACGCTCACCTCGGACAGGGAATGCACGGTTGTTCCATCCGGTTATTTTTCAAATGGAACCAACGTAGTGGAACCGACAAAATGGAGCAATTGTTCGTCTATCAATAACACGTGGGCATCCTTTGTTGGAAATAGTACCCACGATGTAGTGTGTACGAATCACAGTGTTTGCAACTCAAGTCAACTTATAGGTAATTACGGCAATGCCAGCCACGACACCAATTGTAGTAATAAACAAACGTGTCCACCGGGTACATACATTAGTGACAATGGCGACTCCACTACCGATAGAACTTGTACTTTATGTGTGGTGGGAACATTCACCGATGAAAACAACCAATTGAGTTGTTCTCCTCACAAGGTTTGTGGAACCGGCGAATCATATATATTTTACGGGGGGCATACACACGATTCACAGTGTGTACCAGATAGTCTGTGCCAGTTTGTGACTTGTTTGCCACCTCCTTAAATAACTAATGTTACTATGTTATGATATATATTATTTGACGATCTCAGCGTATGATTACACATGTGTAATTTTATTTTCATATCAAAGGTCCATTCCCTTGGAATATGAGACCAAGATTTTATCGGTAGGGTGTTTAAATGAAATCCGTCGTCCATGGGACCGGGCCATGAAATTGCAATACCATTTGTCGTATTGGGACATTTATTTTCACTACATTTCACCGAGGAGGGAGAGTTATAATCATCCTCGTTATAACAGGTAGTGGTTTCCCATGACGTTTTTGCGAGCGGTGTTACCACACTATTGACCATAATGTCATAATGCTCTATTATTGGTGTATCATTTGGGTCCCAATCATAACATCCGGTCTTCAAACAATGGGTGTCTTTTCCACTGACACAATCCTTTAAATAATGATTTATATCTGGTCTACACATTCTAAAATTGGTGGTCATAACAATTACATTTGGATTGGTATACGCCGGAGTTTCATATCCCACTGTAATGTAATCTAATCCAGTTTGTAACGCCGTCTCGTCTACAATTCCGGTGTATTTCTTACCCCGTGCATACAATACACCGGTTCCATACAACGATATAAACTGAAATTGAGTGAATTGTGTACAATCGCGTATAGACAATTCTATAGAGGCCGCCACAACAATATTATTGTCCAAACAGTTTTCTTCGGTGGGTGAGGTAGACAGGCAGTGGTGCAATTTCACATAAAATTGGTAGGTGCGCATCGAAAAAATAGTATCACAGTTATCTACAGTGACATTCTGGCATCCAGTTGTGAGCGTAAAGGCAGATCTGGCCAAATCGTTGGTTATGATCATGCTTTGAAGATTGCGTTTTTCGTAAATAAATCCCAGTGCTTGGCCAGTCGGAGAGGTTATATCGCCCAATGTTCTAGGTATTAAATAACGTGTATCGTCCCCTATACTAATTGAATTACTATCTAAAGCATATTCCATGACTAGTCGGTGACCACCGGAGGCACACATTTCTATTTCATAATCCAAAAATCGAATTTGTGAACCAGTATACCCCATTTGTACACAGGTACCATCCGCACAAGTATACCCTTCGGGACATTGGTCGTCACAATCACAGGTGGTGCTACAGGTTTTATTGAAATCTTCATAGCGTAGCATGCATCCTATTCCTTCGACACATTTATTGATCGTGCATGGATTATTATCATAGCACATATCTTCTTCACCCCTACATTTGCCAGCAATACATTGATCTTGTATGGTACATATTAAACCATCGTCACACGCTTGGCGTTCGTTAATTGGTACACTAACGCAATCACCTGTATTGGTATCACATACACCTCTTGCACATGCGGTATTGTAATGAGAGCAGTCTTTTTGAATACCGGATGCACACATACCTTTCCAACACTGGTCGCCCACGGTGCATTTATTCCTATCGTCGCACCCTATACCGTCCAGTGCCGCGGTAAATATACAACCCGATCCTTTTAAACAAACACCGGATGAACAAGACCCACCAGTATCACAGGTAAGCCGCTTACCTTCACATTTATATCCAGCGCATCTATCATCTATGGTACAATCATTGAAATCGTCACATATAGTACCATTCAATGGTGGGTGTAGTCTACAAGTAAATGATTTGGCATCGCAAAACGCATTATAACATGGGCTTGCACCGCAGTCTTTATCTTCTACACAGCAGCCTTCTATTTTATCACTGATACATAATTTTGCATCCATGTCACATTTATCTTCTGTGCAAGGATTTTTTGTTAGACACTCTTCGTGTGTGGTGCACGAGATTACATTACTAGTTAACGCAAATGCTATCCCAGTTCCAGCGCCAATAATAGTCAATAAAAGGATAACTCCTATTACTACTATTACTACTATGGTTGTTGTGGAACACGTGCCACTCTTTTTATCATTGGAACCACGGTGGTAATGTCCACCTGTGAAATCTCTGGCAGTTCTCATTTCTTTAATGCAATACAATTTATATACGAACATGTTAGTGAATTAAAAATTTAAATGTATATAAAAAGCCCCGTAATAATTTAATATAATGAAACTATTATTATTTCTCCTATTGTTAATTGCCGCAAATGCCAAAGTCGCGATTTTGGATATTGTCGCATCTTCTCATCTTGCCGACGATGCCACTATCCCATTATACCCAAGTCAACCGAATTACAATGCCGGGGGGGCCAAGGGGTGTACAGTCCTTCAGTTCGACGGTAAAATAAAGAAGGCCGGTGGGGGCATTTGCCCACCGGGATCAGCCTGTGTCGATGGAGCTGTACCGGTATGTAAAACGCTTACAAAGGTGGTCCATCAGGGTGCAAATGGGTATGATTTTGAAACCGAAAATGTTGTAAATGTACCTACGCAAATCGACACTCTTGTAGAATTCGATGCCACCAATGGTGATAAAGTAGACGCGGAAGCCACTTCTGGAAAGACAAATAAATTCTTGTTGTACCGTGTACATTTGCAAAATGTGAACGAGGATAAGTACGACGGTTGTCATATATCCGTAGGTGGCACAATGGTAGCCGCGGCCAGCACGGATCCACCGGCTGTTTTGACTGGTGGTACTTTTAAAGCGGGTGATCAATCCGCCGTTGACCACCAATTCCTATCAGAGACGGGTAAAGTCAGCTGCGAATTCCGTATGGCAAACAACGGTTATATGGGTCTGGTGACCTTGAATGTAAGCTTTACAAAGGTCGAAAGTCAAATGGATATCGGAGAAAAGTCGATTGATTCGGTAGAAGCCCATCTTCGGTATGTGCCCGGTAGCGATGACAGCGAATGGCACAACCCAATAACCAATGCGCCCTCGGTCGGCACGCTATTCCCCAACCACGCCCGCGCCGCGACGGGGGCAAATAAATATATTTCTACGGCGCACTCTGACAACGACAGTGTTATGACCTTTGACACGGGCACTGGTTACTCTGATGGGTTTTTGGGCAAGTTAGTGTCCGGCGGTGCTTCCGCTATTAAGGGTACCGTGAAATTACCGATACGAGCGATATTTTACGATAGACGTTACAAGGTTGTAGACCAATCCGGTGTAGAATCCTTATCACCCGCTATCGGCAATGGTGAAATGCACAAGGAAGGAATGGATATCCATTACGATTTCGCAAATTTTTACAATGCTGCTCAGAATTCCTTCACCAATGATAACATTGATATGAAACCGGTTGGGAAGTTTTCGGATTATGCAACCGGAAATGTTGTACCCTCGGGGTCTAACGTAGGAGTTGCACAATTTGAACTCAAGCACGAGTATACCTATAAATACGGTGGATACGATGGAAATGAAATGCCACACTTCCAAAAAGAATATCTTTCCTGTCCACTCTGTGATGCAAGAGTCGTATTCAAGGCATTTGAAAAGGATGCCGCATATTCTGATGGGTCTTACAGTGCCACAAGTCCAGAAAACCGTGACTATTTGTTGAGGTATTATGTTCCGATTACCATAGCCGGGCTACCAATAGCTACTAACAATATTGAACTTGATGATATAGAGGTAGAGCTCGTCGAACCTCATGATGAAGGTGTGTACGGCCATTCTAAGATGTCCGACGGTACCATTGTTGCCCTTCGTTTGCCAACCGCCATCGACCCACAATATCCGGACGGTCACGCGGTGGGAGAATTCTTTAAGGTGAAAAAGGCGGCGACCCCCAAACAATATATTTCTTTGGTTTCAGAGTACACGATTTTAGACACCCGATTGACTACTTCTGGTGGTAAAGCCACCATGGAGAAGTGTGGCGATGGATACGGTAAAGGTCCCTTGTATCAATTGGGCTCTGACATTGTTACGAAAGCACAGGAAATATTTGACCGCGATTGTCGAATTAAAATTACAGCGGACTCTTTTGGGTTTAAATCAACTTTGATTTATACCCCGCACGTCGCCGCAAATGCCAAAACAGCGACTATCCTTCAAACGGACGACCGACAGATTATGGCCGGTAACACGGAATTGAGCATTTTGCGTCGTAAGACCGATACCTCGGCGACCAATAGTGGGCCACAGGTTACCTTTTCGGTTAGTAAAGTAACCGGGGACTCAAACGCCATCAAATTCAAGGTCAAAGGTTCCAACACTATGCTTGGTTACGGTAGCGATGGTGGTGCATGTACACAGGATCAAGTTTGTGCACACAAGGGGCTGAAAAACACTGCCGGTGTTTGTTTGCCCTGTGCCTCTCCCGGAGACTGTAAGGGTGGAGCGTCAGCAGGTGAAGCAGATTCCCACACGGATCATGTAGCATCCGGTAAACTGTGCAAGGCTGTATTAGGTACAGCTGGGGGCGGACTTCAGGGGGAAGGAGACCTAGAAACCAGTGGAACGGACGGGGTATCAAAACCTGTAATCATTCGTTCCTCCAGTGATTGTTTTCTGTACATGGATGTCGAACTTCAGACTTTGAAATCTGATAATACTGAACTCGAATTTGCCGCCTATGCGCTTCGTTTGCCCTGTGTTCGTACTACAGACCAACTTGAGGACGCGTTGAATCTTACCTACGCCTTCGAAACTTCCTATTCTCTCAGTACGGATAGAGTATCCGGAGAGATTGACTATGCTCTACCAACCGGAATGGATTTGAGTGTTGTTCAATCCGGGTTTGGTAGTTGTGGTAAAAATGAATCCAACTTTGATGAGCTTTTCGCGCCGACAGACTGTAAGGATGTGTCCGGCGCAGCCCAGCCGATCGGCGGTTGGGCGAATGACGGGAATTCAAAGATTGTTTTGGACAAGGATGATAAAGTCGATTTGGCCACGCTTAAAAAATGTGATACCGCGGCCGCGGGGGTTCCTGTAAGCGGCGATGACAAATCTTATCTCATGGTTCATTATTTAGGTCTGGTTTATGCCAGAGATTACTTTTCCGGTGGTCGAACCATGTCGAGAACCTACTGTCAAGATCAGAAATTCGTCACGAACATTCGTAGAGATGCAACCGCCAGTGTAAGTGTTGCTACTCTGGTATCACCTACGCTAACTCGTTCCGTTATGGTTAGTGGGTTGAGCTGGGTACAGTGCGGAACCTCGGATCAAAACTGTAAAGGAAGTTCAAACTGTTACAAGTTCAGAATCGATTTGGATGTAACCGAAAAGGACGATTCGGCCATTTGGGGAAATGCCACGCTTTCCAGTGCCTTTCTACCGGGAAGCGGGGGTTTAAACACAGATTCGATGCTTATCGTTGAAGATTTTGCCAATACCAATAACCAACATAAAAATTATCTGTCCCTAGAAAGTAATTGTGGACCAGTGGATTCATGTGATTCCGACTCCGAACACTACAGTGACATTGCGGATGGTACAGAACAAGACATTGTTATCCGTGGCCCATCCGGGGGTGTCTATATTGATACAGCAGTGAATGTCCAAACCAAATTTGAGGAGTGTCCTCTTGAAAAAGCCACTGTTGACTTGGGTGGTGAACTCAAGGTCGGTATGGGATTGCTATGTGCCAAATCCGACGGTAACGGTGGTTACGATGTCTATGGTACAGCCAACAATGGCGGTGGCGGTGCCAAATCAACCGTGGATTCGGACGTTAGTATCGATGATCCCATCAATGCCGGTACAGAAATCTCGGTGCAGCGATGCGCCACTGCTCTTGCCTCCTCTAAGGTAAAAGCCAGTGCCCAAGTATTCTTGGATGGGTTGAACTCCAGCAGTTTGACCAAGGCGAACAGTAGGGGATGGAAATTCAAGGATATTGATTGGTCCATTGAACGTTTCGAACGTGATCTTCTTGGACAGAAAGATGAATCGAAAAAGATCTCCTCCGATAAAGTCATGTCAATGACACTTAACAGTGATGGATCAACTTACGGCTGTGCCGCGGGGGTAAACATTTTATTCGGTCTTCCCAATGCCTTCGACACCAATATTCTTAAATGCCCAACTCTAACCACCGAAGCAGCCATTTCCGAAATCGAATTCGACCTTGCTCCATTGCAAGCTGCCAACATGGATGTATTTGAAGTGAGAGTGGATGCCATTTTGAGGAACACCAATTTGGATACCCGTCGTCTTCGTGGTGTTATTCCACTTCATCTCCGCGCCGATGGTTCGTTGGAAGCGTCCTCTGGTTCCTTTGAAGTCTTGCCGGCCAGTAAAGACATTTCGGATGCTATTTACGAGAGTCCAGATACGCCAGAAGAGCACAGTGCCAATCACACAGAGGTGATTATGATCATCTCCATTGTGGTCTTGGCCATCATTGTATTGGTATTGGCGATCAGGTGCGCATGTTCTAAAGATGGTGCGCGTAACAAGGTAAAAGCAATGGCCGGGATGGATGAAGAAACCAAGCCACTTACGGGGTCGGTTACGGGGTCGGGTGGACCGAGTGGAAAAGAAGCGAAGTTTAGCAACTTGCGTTATTAACTATAAATATATATTAGAATTATTATACATGAGAACCAAGACTATTTGTACCATATTCTGTTGCTCCTTCTTCCTGTTATATTACCTTACGATTATTGCTGTTCAGGTAGACGACAAAAAGTATTTCACCGCCTTTTACAGTGATGCCTGTAACATATTATATCGAACACCTTACCCCACATTTGCGGTAGCGACCAAGCTACAAGAATCTCCCTTCACTTTTCGTAAAGTAAAATTGACCCTAGACAATTGTAACAATCAGATTATGTTTGGAGACAAGTGGCGCATAGAGTATAGGCCTCTGGTAGGTGACCATATCCATATAGGAGTGGTTATACAGTTAGATGGGAGACGATTAACCATGCGAGATAGGAATTTGACAGAGCCCGTACCCTACGAAGATTTTCACCCCGCCGACTCGTGCGTGCACCCTCCTCCATATGCATATATTAAACAATGGTACCACACAGGAGTACACACCCATTGCGACAATATTATCCACGTTCATCCGTGGTCGGCCCCTCGTAAACTACGTGTTACTGGACAGGAAGTCACGCTTGGCACATGGTTCGAATCGGTTGGTATATCGATTATAGGTGGATTAATACGAGTACCGGGGTATGAATATAGAAAAGACTGGGTGTTGGATTATTATGTCAATGTGAACGATAGTTATCCAGCCTTTAGAACTGATATAGTGGAAGAAATGGTGAATTTGTGGCTGGTAGACCACCATGGGTTTATAAAACTGTATCAAAAGAATGAAGATGTACCGGAGAAAGATTATGGGGTGTTGAAGTATTATAGTAAAAGTAAACTGGGGGAAACATATCCTTCTAGGTCTGTAAATAATTAATAATATGGTGCTCTAGTATTTCTACGCTTTGGTGTTTGGTATTCTGACATGGCAGTCATGTGATCTCGGGCGCTTCCTGAAGCCCTGTACTGTTGGATGATGTTAAGTGCCATGTTTTCCGTATTCTTTTTCTGCTTTTTCGTCGAGGCAGCGTGAACTCTCTGTTGTACCACCGGTTCGGTGCGCGGGCGCTTCTTTTGCATGACAGCTTCGAATTTTTCTTGAAGTTGCATTTTTTCCGACATATCTTTGAATTCGTTAAACTTCTTAATTTGAGCAGCGTGGGCCTTACTGGCGCAATGCGCTACACGAAGAAGTTGCATGGATTGCTGTGGAAAATCACGCGCCATTTGCATAATGGATTGTTTGTTTTCGTCAGTCATTTCTGTCTTATCCAAATTTTTCGCCCATTGGTTGACCAAATCTTCGGCGGTTGCCTTTGCGGCAGCGAGCGTTTTAGATGCTTCCTCGTCCTTCTGCTTCTTAAGCATTGTCTTAAGTTCTTCTAATTCTTGCTGTTCGGTGGATTTATTAGACTGTGATTCTTCCAACTCTTTCTGCTGCTGAATAATAACTTTCATCATTTCTTCGCGGGACATTTCATTTGATTCTTGTTTCGTTTCAGCCGGGGTTTCTACAGGTGTAGGAGTTTCTACCACGGTCGTTTCTTGAGTTTGATCTACGAGTGTTTCGGATGCCATTTTATTAGAAGCATGTTGAAGTATTTTATAGGTTACTTTTTCTGATTCGTCGTGATTCAGCATACTATCAACAAAAGCAATACGGCAATCATCTCTTCTAGGATTTACACATAACGATACTTCTACCGGTGTCTTTATACTTTTACCAGATGCGTACTGGGTATGCGTATGTTGTAAGGACAGACCAGTATAATAAGCAGTTCCGGATGCTCCTTTATCTATAGCATATTTGGCAAATTTGGACTGAACTCCATCGTTGTGTAATTTACCAAGTACCCACATTCTTCCTTCCGAATCTCCCCATGAACGTTCTATTGTCCCCACTTCCATGTCTGGGTGATGTTCCATCCGTATGGGAACTCCCTTCATTTCCAGTGAAGCTGCTTCTTCTCGAGTAAAAGCAAAGGTTGGATCGTCTGCTTCTGGTTGTGTTTCGGTTGGTGATAAAATGTTACCAATGAAGTATTTGGACATGGTTTATTGAAAAAATGACTACTTAAATACTATCGCTTATTTGTAAATGAGTAAGTTCTTAACCTACGATCTAGAAACCACTTTTCTTCAGAAAGGACAAAAGCGACCAAGCCAACGAATGCTGGAAATTGCATTAAATAAAGCAGAAAGCACATTTCATAAATTGGTAAACCCATGTGAAAAATATGGATCCGGTGAGGAACTCTTAAGCTCCTTGGAAGACATGAAACAACATCCGGATTCCACCTTAAGATTCTGGACTAAATTGCTGGCAGAAAAGAAGGTATTACCATCCAATTTAAAACGAGGTGGGATTGTCAAACAGGCGGAGGCTATAAGCAAGCTATTAGTTCGATCAGACCTTGCAAAAAAGCAAGCGGAATATACCGACTTTAGTGAAACTCAATGGCTATATGCTCTAGAGAATCACCACGATAAAGTGAATGTTTCCAGACAATACTTGGATAAATACGAGGCCAAAGAAAAGCCCAAATCTATGTTGTTTTACAACACAAAGGAAGCTTTAAGCTCCGCTCTTACATTCGGTGGTGGCTTTACATGGGTGGCTCACAATGGTAAATCGTTCGACATGCCCATTGTAAAGGGGAATTGTGATAGGAATGGTCTGTCTTACAAGGATCTGGAGTTTAAAGATTCACTGCCTATGTTTCGTAAGAAATTAGACATGGATAGTTATTCGCAGCCGAACATTTATCGTAATATATTTGGAACTGGCTACAAAGCCCATCATGCGCTGGACGATGCAAAGGCACTATACGAACTGCTGGAATATACAGCCAAAGAGAAAAACCAGAGCTTTGAGGAACTGTTCAAGGTAAAAAAACTCCCTTGTAAGATTAAACTATCCTCCGATCTACTGAGTGTCAAGGGCATTGGGCAGAAATCACTTGTCAAGTTGAAGGCCAAGGGTGTGCATAATAAGAAGCAGTTAGACGAGTATGTTTCTTCACACTCTCAAGAGGAGTTTATGGAGGAGTTTAAAGGGGTGTACAGGTACAAAAAGCTGGCACATGAATTATATAATACAGCTTTAATTTAATAGTGCTACTCTATCATTAACTATTTTATTCTCGGGTACTACCGGGAAACTAATTGTTGCAACCGGGGTTATGTCCGGTTCGTTTGCTATCTCATTCAATTCTTCCATCAACTCGGCTTCGTCAAATAGAAGTGGGTCCGACCCGATGGTGTCATTTATCTCCATGATTTGTTCCTGTAAATCTACCATATTTTCTTGCAACTGTTCTATCTTGTCAATGTTATGAGTTTTTGTAAAGGTTTTTAAAACCTTGGCGGTGCCCTTCATCGCTTCTATTTGCATAGCAGTGATATTTAACTGTTCCAATGCATATTGTTTCTGTACAATTGCATCTATTTTCTTTCTACATTGGTTCATATAATGAAGTAGTATCTTCTTCTTTCTGAGCTTTGTAAGCAGTGTGGGTTTACTTAGGCCCCTCCTAATACCGCTTTTTATATCCATCTCCAGCTCTGCCAGCTGCCGTCCGTACTTAGACAACATCTCCTGTAAAAGCATATCTATCTTTCTTAGGTGTTGTAGACACTTGTGGGTATTGGAGCGGGACATCGGTATAAGGGACAACAGGCACCCCATCTGTATATGGGGTGACATTGACCTTTATAGTATCTTCTGTAGGTAGAGAAGTATATTTTGGTTTAAATACAATAATTCCCATTTGTAATAGTATATTATTTCTTTTTATAATTCAAAAACTCTCAATTGGTTGATTCAAACTTTGCAAAATGGGGTGTTTGTTCGTTTCAACTGTTGGTTCTTTATTTCTTCTGCTTCTTCTTTGCTGAAACCACAACCGCCACGATTTAAACCGGCTGCCAAATGACGCTTGAATTTACGCGCGTGGAAGTGACGAAAGTCACAATTGGGACACTTGAAGTGTAAAAATTCGTCCACGTGGTTGTCAGGATCACTGAATCCCATTTTATTCAAACAGTTCCACCCGTTTTCTCCGACACGGCACCATAGATTACCGTGAGTACAACTGTGGTTGACCATTTCGTCTAAGGGAACCTCACATGAACCGTTTGTTAAATGATCCTTCAAACAGCGCATATCATATCCAGAAGTAGTTTGTTCAAACGGACAAAAGGGACAACCGCGCCTCTCATCACCGAAGGATGGGCCAGACTTGCACATTTTTTTAGGCCGTTGGTAAACCTCAACTATATCCTCGTCACGGTCGCGCTTACGTTGTAATTGCTGGCGTAGACGGTATACTTCTGCTTCGTGGCGTTCTTGGATGGCTTGAATCTCTTTTTCTTTGTCCTTCAGTTCTTCTTGGAATCCGAAGGTTGTTTCCTCCACTTCTTCTTCCAATTCACCGATGCGGTCTTGGGCCTCTGTCAATTCGTCGCCGGAATGTTCTGGTTCGGATTCGTCACCAGATACATCTGTTTCAGTGGCATCAGAGTCTACTTCTTCGGGCTCTTCGATGTCGGAGACTTCCTCGTCTGAAGAATCAAAAACAGAACAGTCGAAGGACTCGGTTTTCGAGGCATTCGCCAATTTATTGGATGGTATTTCACCGATAGGAGTCAATGAGGAGGTGCGCTCGATGGCCGGAGGACCAAGATCTAACTCGGGGATGCCATCGGTTTCCAAGGACTGGATCATAGACTCCATGCACTCTTTGACTTGGTTGTCCGGACTTTCTTTTTCTTCAATAAGATCTTCGAAGGCTTGTTGCGTCATGTCCAACAAGTTCTCCGTGTTTTGAAGAAGAGACACGTCAAAGGTCTCGTCGAGGAACTCAGAATCGGATAGCGACCAGAAATCTTCTTGGTCTGGGTTGGCGAAAGTTTCAGGCATATCTTCAAAGATAGATTCAGCGGGTATAATATTTTCAGCGTTTGGGGTCTCGTAGTGGCCCGGGCATTGAATTGGTTCGAATAACATGTTTGTAGGTGTTTGTTTGATTGTTTTGTATGTTTCTTTAATGTTTGTTGGTTGTTTCTGTTTGTTTCTGTATGCTTTCTATGTTTCGGAGTGTGTGGGTGTGTGTGCGTGGGGTGTGTCTGGTACTTCAATCTAGATATCAATATACCATACGGATTGGTATGGGCCGATAATAAAAAATAGTCTTCCCCCACGCACAACATTAACATTAAAATAGCATTGATATGGGTTTTCAATTTTTTTATTTTTTACTCACGCACAACAATTATGTTTAACGTATAAATAGCATTGAGGAACGAAAAGGAAAATTCTAGGAAGGACCCCCACCCGCATTATTAACATATGAATAGCATAGGTGTGGGTTTTCAAATTGACTCGCGCATAAAGTGGCCCGACATGCCCTGTCATGGGTTGGAGGGCTATGGTACGTAAGATACCGACCACCATGTGCCACCACCATGTGCCACCACCACCTCCACCACCTCCACCACCATGTGCCATTGAAACATAGAAAGCATACAGAAACAATCAACAAACATTGAAGAAACATTATACAAACCGAATTAAATAACACCAACCGCTTTAAGAATCATGAATTCCAAACCAATGCAAGTAATGGACCCAAGGGTAGACTTTATCCAGCAAACATTGAAGCCTCATGGCAATGCACCGTGGCAGAGCGAATGGGGTCAAATTCCCAGACATTTCCAAGGGAAAGTACATCGTTTTGCCAAGTACATCACCGCAAAGAACTTCGAGAAGTATCGCCAGCGCGATGTCAACTTAACCTTCCATCGTTTATTGGAACAAACAACGCGCGGGTACATGGGTGAGATTGCCTTCTACTGTATATATGGGGTTTTCAACAACTACATGGCACCCGACTGGTTTCTTGCCCCTGACGAATACTGGCCAATGTTGCGCGTGGACTGGTCGCCAGATCATTCCGTTCCCGCGCCCTTTGGGTTCACCGACGGAACCGTTGGATTTGAAGATAAAACCGGACGAGAATTTGATCCCGGATGGGCCATTCAATGGAGCAGCGACAATAGACGTTCAAGGGCCTCCGCCAACAGAATGCCACTTGCATACGGAGCAGTTGGACCCAATTACTTTTTGGTTTTGATGGAACATCGTCAGGTGAACGGACAACATTCTTATCGAGTGGCGGCAATCACCCGTGGGATCGATGTCTACAACCAGAGAAACTTTCAATACAAAGGAACTCCTTTGATCGGCCCGATGGCCAATGGTAACCGGAACAAGCAACAACTGACCAAAGAAGTTCTCTATAACTCAGGGATAACCTTCTACCGCCCAGCGTGGGTACAAGGACCGATGGTGGAGAAGCCTCTTTTTACAGAAGAAGATTTCCCAGTGATGAAAAGCACCAAGAAGAGAAAGTCGTGCCTGAAAAGAAAAGGCAAACCAACGAAACGATTACGAGTCTCCTTTGCAAAAATCGACAAAGTTCATATCATCGAAAACTGTCTATGCCAAGGAGACTTGGAAGATGGCGAAATTGTGGAGGGACTGTTGGAATGCCTCAAGTCCTTCGGTGATTCGAAAATGATACCTTTGGTCCATAACGAAGTTGCGCAAGCGGCATGGGAGGTTTATTTGATAGACGGAGACAAGGAAGAAATGGATGACACCCTTCGCCGAATCGTCAAAGACAAATGGAGCGACCTTATGTACGACAGGCAAGACAGATCGGTCACCAACTGGGAGAAAATATTCAAAAAGATGCGTAGTTCACAGACTTGTTAGATGTTAAAAATATTTACTCTTTTTTACATGTTTAAACTTATCAAATGCATTATCTTGCATCTCTTGAAACCTCTTACCATATACACTCTTGAATGCTTTGTCACGCCGAAGTATATTTGCACGTGTTTTTAAGGCATGACAATTGGGGCACAGGGCTTGACAATTCTCGTAGGTATCCTCGCCACCGTCCTGTAATTCTATGATATGATCTATCTCGAATGTAGGCGGCAATAATATCCGACATGTGTTACATTTGTATTCGGACTTATAGGCTATTTCTATACGATGGGTTGTGGAATACTTTCTCTTGTTCTCTCTCTTTTGCATGGTCTTTACAAATTCCATCAGAGACAAACAACGAATAATACCGTCTTGCCGATGAACCCATTTCATTAATTTTAACACAGATTCCTCGTGCATGTAAGATTCATCGTGGTCTATCTGTTCCGGACATTCCGAACATAAAAAATTATCCAACATAAAAATGGGTCGCTCTTCTTTGATGAATTCTTCCATGTCCGCTATATTATAACAACGCATACCATCGGTCTTACGGATACGAATATCCATCTTTGATATACACGCATGCGCTTATATACCCCCAAAATCAGAACAACGGGCCCTCTGGTAGAGAATATGGGACTAGAAATATCTGTAACATGACCCAGAGATGCCATATATTAACTAGATTGGTGTATTGGTTTACCTTTAATTCATCTCTGTATATGGTTCCGATCAAAGTATATCCCAACAGGGCTAGTGCCCCGCTTGTCCAGTGCCACCATTCCATAGTATTCCAGTAAAAGTAAGAATACAATATCAATATGGCGACGGCCACCGCACGATCACCCCATATGGTAAATAAATTACTCCATGCAAAGCCCTGATTTCCGCTGGATAAGAAAAACATTAATACCCATAGGGTACACACTGTAACTCTACCCCATTCTGTGCTCATGTTAACAAAGCTAACCGAAAATCCGAAGAAACATAAACATAGGTTTAAAAATATAATAGAATACAATGGGTACGAGTTTTTTCGAAATTCCTCCATATCAAAACGACATGGAACTATTTATAGTTAGATTACACAATGTACAAAATGTTTTTCATAATACCTGCTATTTACCCGCTGAACGCTATTACGGGCGTAAAATACTTGGGCCTATTCCCCTGTTAGCTCATTTAGAGACAGGGCCTTGATTTGAAAAACTTTTTTTATTTATTTAATTTATTCATAATATACTAATAAGTACATGAATATCCTATATAAATAACATGAATATAGCATGAACCCTAATTAAATTAAATAAAATATGTTTTGGTTTTAGGGGTGCCCTCTCTAAAATTGTTAGCAGGCAAATAGGCCCAAAAAATTTAGTATGAATACAGCGTTAGACTGCCATTTTGGCCTTGAGTGCTTCATGGCATCGATAATTTTCAACCTTAACCTCCGATCGTTTTAGCTTCCACAGACCATCTTTTTCCCTGTTTATAGTAAGGGTCGGTGGCACATGTGGAACTCGCTGAGCCTGTATGGCTGCTACACCGGCGTGCTCCTCGTACAAATGTGCATCCCCGATAACAATATGAAGCATGCCTACTTTACGGTCTGTTTCGTGTGCTATCAAATGGGTTAATAAAGCAGTGGAAGCAATGTTAAAGGGTAGACCAAGGAAGACATCCGCACTTCGCTGGTACATCTGGCAGCTTAGTTTGTTCTCAGAGTCTACGTAAAACTGATAGGAGACATGGCAGGGTGGTAGTGCCATCTCATGCTGCTGTTGTGGATTCCATGCACTTAGTAGTATACGTCTACTACCGGGATCATGTCGGATCAATTCAATGATACGTTTGATCTGATCCTGACCCTTCCCCGTATAGTCAGCATTACAACCTGTATAGGGAGCCCCAAAATGTCTCCATTGAAACCCATACACTGGTCCAGCGTCATACCCACGGTCCGCTGTATTCCCATCCCATATATGCACCTTCTTGTCCCTTAACTCTTGTACATTGGTGCTACCACGAAGAAACCATGCCAACTCCTCCACAATACCCTTAAAAAACATTTTTTTAGTGGTGAGAAGCGGAAAGTATTGAGAAAGATCGAAGCTTAGTTTATGACCAAAGGAAGAATAGACTGTACCGGATCTGGTTTCCCGCCGTTCGCCTTTAGTAAGTAAAGTATGAAGTAGATTTAGATACTGGTTTTCCATTTATAAAAATATATTAGATATTTATACAACACTTACAATTTCATGGTCGCATTGTTTCATGAATGAGTTCTCTCCCTCACGTACCTTACGGACCCCGGCATAAATATTGGTTCCCCAGTGTCCGGTGTTTAGTTGAGTCAATTGCATCTTGCCGGCTGAGTCCTTCGTGTATTGCATACCGCGGAAGCACACGGTATTGAAGCGTTGGACACGTTGGATGTACTCGTCGTTAATATTATTGCGGTACGGCTCCAACAATTGCAATGACATTTGTTCGTATGCGCTGCCAGAACCTTGGTAGTGTTCAACATATGCATTTTCGTCGTTGAAGATGTCGTATACCGATTGCTGGAATCGTCCGGTAATGTCCAATACATCGGCGTCCGGTTCACCACCATTACTCGTAACACAAATCAAAGATGGACCGCCGCCTTTACCCAAAGTGCCTTCGGATACGGCATCTTTCAATTCATCCTTGGTAAAGTAGCGAGTTCCTTCCCCGCCAATATATCCCTGTGAAAATACGTCCTCAATGATGATATAATTCTTGGGGCGTTTCACCACGCTCTTGCTGTAGAAGGTGTAATGGCCAACATGAACTTTGCGCAGAATATCATCTGAAAGCATAAAGTCGTGGTGGCCGTGATATGTTGCGCCTAATTCACTGCCTCCCTTCGCCAAGATCGCGGAGGCCATGCGGTACGTTTGGAATGGACGGAAGAGAATGAAACCATCGCCCGGGCTTGTACCGATATTGTCTTTCTTTTGGGTTCCGTTGCCTGTACGTCCTTCAGAACCATCTCCGAAGATTTTATCCTTTGTGGCATCACCGGTGTTCGCACTGGGTTGACTCACCCTCACAAACTTATCGGAATCGGCGGAATAGATGGCGATTTCACCACCCTTTGGAAGATAGAAGTATTCACCGCACTGGCGTTCGCGAATCAAAAGATCCACCGGTTCGGAGGTAAACTCGACATCGAAAGATTGCGCCTCAAAAACTGGGAGACCCCTAAAGGTCTGGACTTTATCGCCTCCACTGCGGTTGCTCAAAGCTTCTGGACCGCGTTCCCTGTAGCTCAAGGCATCACCGGAGACCATATTAATATAGATCCCCATCTTATCAGGAAATACCCATAAATTTGGTACCACTCCTTCGCGTTTTAATTCGTGCTTCAGTTCTGCATCGAGCAGGTAGAGTCCGTCCCGTGATTTCTGGACAATGGCCCAACGTTTCCTTTCTTCGCGGAAAAGATCGTTACGACGAGCTACTTGTCTTCCAAATTTACGTCTCCACTCACGGTAATATGACTTACCGCCTAGCAAAGCATGAATAACACCGAAATAGCATGTAGTGTGTACAGCATCAGTAATCTGTTGCAAGTTCAGGGCAAAATGGCGTTTTCCACGCTCTGTCTTATAGAACCCGTGTTCTATGATGAATGCGAGACCCCTACGGAGCAAATTATCACTGTGCTTCTCAGATTCTTGCGTAACGAAGCGCGGCAAACCTTGATGGGGCTCCAAATCTGCCAGAGTACGGTTAAAACTAAAAATTTCCCATGCTACATGCAAATCATCGGTGAATTCCCAAGGGAGAAGAGACCGGGTGTAGAATTCGTCCTCTTTGCGGATCATAAAGTCTAGGGTTTCCTCTAGGTACTTGTTTTTTCCCACATAGGCACGGGGCAGGTTGTATGTCTCATGGCTTAATTGATCGTCTGCCCTTAGAGCTTCGTGATGGCCACCGACCGGGCCAAAAAAGTTAGTTATAGGGTGAGCATTTTCACCGGTAGTTAGGGTGCCAAGAGCGGCGTCGGTTGAGGCGCTTGCGCCGGTTACTGCTGAGGATGAGGATACTGCTGACATTTTATATGATAATATACGATCCCTATATATACTACGTTTTTCTTTTTGCGTTTTGGTAAGTGCCGGCGTAGCACGGATTTTAGGGCATTTGTATATATAAATGAAGTGATATAAATATAAAATGGGAGCTTTCGTGTCATTGTTTTCCGATTGGATTTATGGAAACCACGAAGCCTCTATTCTCATTCTTGGTTTGGATGCATCGGGTAAAACCACCATTATGAACCGTTTAAAATACGGAGATAATATGGTTACTGTACCCACAATAGGATTCAATTGCGAAAAGATACAATATGGATCTTTAACGTTTGTTGGTTGGGACATAGGAGGGCAGAATAGGATCCGGAGACTTTGGCACAACTACTTTGAGAATGCGGATGCGGTTGTATTTGTAATCGATAGTAGTGATAGAGAAAGATTTCCCGAAGTAAAAGAAGAATTAATAAAATTAACAGAGCATAGTTATCTAAAAGATTGCGCATTTTTAATATTTGCAAACAAGCAAGATCTCCCCAATGCGGCTTCAACAGAGGAACTGTCACGTAAGTTGGATATTCACCCCATGATGAGAAGCTTTGATTCGTGGAAAGTATGTGAGTCTACGGCTACTACAGGTAACGGCATCGATAAAGGATTCTCGTGGTTGGCCTCTCAAGTTTAAAATTTTAATTTCGGTTGTGACGACACCGGCTGGCCCGGTCCATAGTAAAAGTAAGAGAACTTCCTTACAGAAGATCGTTGTTTCTCGTTTTCTATTGCGGTATCTAATCTATCCTTCAGGTTTTTAATGCTGTTTATACGACCATCTATGCGACCAGTAAATGTAATTGCCTTTTTAAACAGACCTTTATAGCCATCCCCCTGATCTTCAAACAAAGAAAGGGTCTTGTTCCAATAATCTATCTCGGTTAAATTATCAATGTTATATATATACGACCCGTATAGGTCCAATATAGTTTTAACCTGTAGTTCTCGTATTGCAATAATCTGTTTTATGTCCAGTTTCAAGCGTATCTCCGCTTTTTTATATCTTTCTTCCTGTTGATATAGTTTTTTAATTTCATTTTTATGCTTACTAAACTGGCACATAAACTCAGAAAATAGATTAAAGTCATCCAGAGTTTGTACATCTTTTAGATTTTGTTTAATGTCGGCGAATTCTACAATTAAGTTCCTTCCATATAAACGACCGGGCTCATGAATGAGTTCATCCAAGAAACGGCGTTGTGCATCGTGAATTGCGGTAATTTCATTGACTACACAACTTTGAATTTCCGCAGCGGCGGCCTTCATCACTCTTTCCTCCGACTTTGTGCTCACAGTTGGCACCGAGAAGTTTTCTTGTCCACCATAGCGGACATCATTAACGTTAATTGTGCGCTTTTCTTCGTTAAGAGTGACAATATATTCCGGCATTTTGCACCCTTTAGGGATGTTTTCCACATCGGGTACATCTTGGTTCTCTAGGCCGACCTTTATCTTTTCGATTAAAAAATAAATGATTTCTTCCAATTTATCAGAACAACCCTCCTTCCGTTGACATTTTATTATTGCGTTTATCTTCTCTATTAACTCTTTGATATTTTCTTTTGTGATTCCAGCCTCTTGGGTTTTAGACCAATCTTCTATTTCATCCTTCAGGTTTCTTAACAATCTTATTTTATCATTTCCCGCATCGACAATATTCTTAATTTCACATGCGAATAATTGCCACTGGTCCATATCCAATTTCTTTTTCTGCTTATGTTTATAATATTTGCTACCAAAAACATATAAAGTGCCCAAGGTTACCAGACTCAATGTCACAATGCTTGCCGGTATTGCCCAAGTGACAGCAAATGAAACCGCCCCCATGAATAAATTGCCAACAAATATAGTTCCAAGCACAATTCCTAAAATGCCAACCCCTACAGCCACTGTTTGTAGGTATGAAGATGCACTAGATTTAGATTCATCCCCACGCCACGTTGCTAATAAATCTCCAACTTTTTTGATATCTACATTGGGCTCTATTTTAAAGCTATTTGTCAACACATCACTCACGGATTGTTTCCGCCAATAGGTAGAATCGGGGTTGAAAACACATTTTTTTTTCTTTCCGTTGTACATATATCCCTTTGGACAACTTCTTCCCGATCGTGAAAAAGTTGCCTTCTTATCTCTATCCGTAGGCACTGGCATTTTACAACATAGATAAATAATATATAGACATAAAAATTACATATAGCCAAACCAAGTTACAAATCTTTTTCGAGGTTCCTCCTTATCCCGTTCTATTAATTCCTTTTCTTCTTTTTCCGCCATGATATGTGGGGGAACAATGTGATTAACAATGCTTCTTTTAGCCAATTTTTGAACAATGATTCTTAACATTTACAGTGGTATAAAAGCATATTTATATTACTAAAATGGACTTCTTTCTAATATTTATCTTCTTTATTTTGTTTGTTCTATTTGATTGTTGCCTATCCGATTAGAGTCGTTTGGATGTGATATAGTAATTCATTGTATCCGTCCGTGCTCATATTATCAATATAGTGAATACCGTTTCCTTTGGTACCCGGTGGATTTCTGACCCCCACAACAAAAATATAAGGAAGTTTACGCAGTTGTTTGTACATGATTTTCCAGTATTCGGTGACGCGCTCTTTAGTCTCTGGTCGTTTGGTGTCAAACATTAATATAACCGCGTCTGCTTCCAAGCTCTTTAACTTAAAATGATACTTTATATGTGGCGGTATATCCCAACAAGTTACCAGCATATCTCCTATTTTAACTTCCCTGTGGATTTCTATATTCTTTGTAGGTTGATAAAACATGGTGTAGTACCCTCTGGTCAAGCGGGTGATAAATGATGTTTTACCCACCTTCTTGTCACCAATGATAAGTATTTTTATGTTTTTATGGGTAGATTTAGATTCTTCCTCGTCCGAATCATCCGATAAATAGGTTTTACGCATTTATATGTTATAGAGATATATTTATACTACGCCATTAAGATATTTACGAACAACATCCATCCCAATACCATCTTGGCTCCAAGTGATAGAGTAACGAATACCATTTCCTTGTATAAAGGATTGCATTTATCATTCTTTCTTAGGCTTGGACACCATTTGCTATCGGTTTCTCTTACAAAGCACTTACAACATCCCCCAATGTTCATCCACTTTGTGATACACATTAATTCTACCAGTTGAACAAAACCAAAGGATGCATATAGAAGAAACAGAATCAATACTATCAGATATACAAAATCTGGAGGTGATACACCGTCCACTGCTTCAGCCGATGCGACAAATGCTCTTGTAATGCACCAATAGGCGGAACAGAAAGTCAACCAACCATTAAGATGGTTGATCCATTTCATGTTGATGTCATCGATATATTCTACCACTAGACCACACAACTGACAAGAGGCTGTCAGAACAGCGATACAAAACAATAGATGTATGTCAATGATACCATTGATCAATGCAATGATCATGAGCATGATGGATGCACTAATACTATATTCAATGAAACGAAGTGGGTTCTTTCCATCCCCGATCATGTCCGAATAACGATATCCTAAAACACCCTTTTTACAACAGTCTGTTAGTGCCGCCGCCAACTGGAACACAAAGGAAAGCAGATGAAATGAAATGATCATCCATCCATAATCCAAAGCACATGGGTCTCCATCGCAATCAAAGGTGTTTTGAACCGGACCAATACAGAATTTTCCATTGTTCGCTGTCTCTAACTCTCTGGAAGTTTTAGAACATGTGCCATTGCTACGTTTCCATTCCAATACATTTTCCGTATAGGTGATACCCAATGAATCACGGTTTGCGTAAATTGCCATCATAACAATAGAGTTGGTTAGATGGCCCAATATAGCTATCCAGTTGATCCAAAAGTATCCGGGGTTGCTACAACTCCAGAACGCTTTGAATAATTCCCAACACCCTTCATTGTTTGGGTCACCACCGCTGGCCGCATTTTTGGAATCATCTGTTGGTGGATCAACAGAATAAGGTCCCCTCCTTGTAGGAGAAGAAAATCGTATTTTTGAAAATTGAATTCTACGAGTACGCCCAGTTGCCATTTAAAATAAATGTTTTTAAGTATATATAGTACATTGTCGCTCAATAAATGGTTGAAACTGTGAAACCTTACATTGATCACCTCCGACCACCGGGTGTAGCATTTATGTCTATTGAGGATTACAATGCAAAATTCGATGCGAATATTAAAGCAAACGCAGATTTAGAAAATGATGTTAAAAAGGCTAGGAAAGAGATGGGCCCAAACGACTTTTTAGTTCAATCCTTCGGACTCAAACGGCAGAGAACGCTTCCAAAGAATATTAAAATAGTTACGGTTGAAAAGGTAGAAAAATCACTCGATGATATGTTGGCGGAAGATGTAGAAGAAGAATACGAAGAAGAATGCGACGATTGTGGAAAAAACAAAAAACAGTGTCAAGGACACGAATTCCAACAAAAATTGGATGCCATGTCAATCGAAGACGCACAAACACTTAATCACCTCGTGGCATTTAAATCCGACTGTTCAAACATCAAAGAGCGCCTAATGAAGGGAAAGGCTCGATACATCGACAGTTTAAAAGCATATGTAAACGGAGACAACTCTGCCGAAATAAGGATGTACGATGGCAACAAGATCAAAGTGACGGAGCTCCACCCCAATAAGGAGAGTCTGAAAAATATGTTTTCAAGCTTTCCGGCGGGACCACATATTGTCGAGTGTGATTAAGTCTTAATTATATATAAATATAATATGCATATTTACAAATGAATTTAGTATACCAGTCTCTATTTCCAGCCAGTTTATTACCTTGGTTCATATTATGTCTATCTTATTTAGTGAAGGGTTATATATCTCTGTTCTTGGTATTGGCTATACACATATGTACACAGGCTACGGTTATACTACACCTTCCCGGATTAAAAATGAGCATGGTGGAATGGAATAGAATTTTACATTTGCAACGACTTGCCCTTTGGATTACGTATGCCTTTAGAAACCAGTGGAATCAACATTTTATATCCCTCTTCCTGTTTTCAGTAATAGGGTTAAACAAGATTATTGTAAAAAAATATGGTGAAAAGGTAATGAATTTAAGCCTCCATGCGTTGTTTGTCTTGACATTCTGTTCCACCGCCAGACCATTCCAACTTATACTGGCATTCGCATGCATGGCAGCCTTTTATTATATGAAACTCCCACTAAAGGTACAATGGGACATGCACGATAGAATGCGGCAATACTTCTTGGTTCGAATTGCGTACAACTACTTATTTTCTGTAGTTGAATGGTCAGTCAGTGGGCTGAATTTCACTTCTTTATTTGTAATGGTGTTTGTGTCTGTAGTTTTCAATGCATGTGTGTTCTTCAATACTCCCAAACAGGAGAATGAACCAAAAGATGAATGGTATGTACCCAAATCATTACCAGAAGATTACCCATACCCCCTAAATATTAAGGATGCCATCGAACGTTGCAACATCGCGAAAAAACTATTTAAGTCCCACGAGTTATAATATATGGGTGCCTATTGGTCCAGCGATTTTTACATTTATTCTCGTCAGAAAGAGGATGATAAGTACCAACTAAAAGAAGAACTAAAAGAAGGGAATCCAATGTCCCGATTTAAACACGAAGTATATGCTTACACGTTGAATAAAAACTACAAGGATGATAAGTCCCTGTATCTATACTGTGGTTACTCTAGGGTGGCAAAAGCAATTATCGAAGGTGACGATGTACAATACCTTGTAATCACTTTCTGTTCCGAAGAAGCTGCCAGTGAGTGGGATAAGTGTCAGGAACAAATGGACAAGGTGTATGTAGATGTTATATGGTTGGAACGACCATTTTTAAACAGTTGGGTGTATCATGTGGAAGAGAATTTTCTTGTGAGGAAATACCAGAACTATAAGATGGATATGAAAAAATAGTATAAATAACACCGCTATATAAGTAAATGGAAATATGGATACCGGTAGATGTACAGCCTTTGCAAGTCAGAGAAGAGCTACAAAAATGGCTGGATAAATACAGCTTCCATGCTTACAAGAGTATCATACAAGATCGAATCAATTCCAGATACCCCCGCTTTAGTATACCCAAAGCGTTGTACATAATGAACTTGGAATCACGACAAGTGTTGGACATCCAACCACACGAACAATCGATAGGACTGCCTATATTAGAGGCTGTATTGTGCCCTATATGCCACGAAGAAGACACAGTTGTCAGACAAACCCTTGCTTGTAACCATACGTTTCACCATCACTGTATACAACAATGGTTCCGTGTAAATAATACCTGCCCACTATGTAGATTAACTATAAATTAATATTCACTTTGTATACTTATATCACTCATGTACTCCTCATCTGGATCTTCAGGATCTGAATCGGGAACATACGTCCCATCCTGTTCATCGTCCTCTACGTCACCGTCTACATATGTTTTTCTTTCTCGAGGTTTCAGTTTAGGTTTCTCTTGCGGAGGAGTCTCTATCATGTCTTGAAAATCTTGCCCGGACATTAACTTCACCTTAATGGGTTCTGGTTCCGGTTCAGGGTCATTAATAGCAGAATATTCAATGAAGGAATGCCATGACTTCTGGCGTTCTTCTTCGGTGAGGTCAAACCCTTCCTTGTTGACCGCCTTGTAGAAATTTTTTTCCCAACCCCCATCAACCGAAGAAAATTTAAACACCTTTCTGCCAATATTTCTGGCCTGATGTTCAACAGAGTTCATAGCCAATGCCATTTCCAAACGATCACGCTGTACACGCTTCTTGTCTGCCAATTCCTTATGTTTTTCGTTCTTGTAGACTTTTTCTTTGTCGTCAAATATACCTTTTCTGGGTTTCATAAGGTGGTAGTACAATATATTTTGTTTTTTACCGTCCCATTTTGTTAGTTCAGTGTTGCATCTCTCACAACGATCTTCTTTGACGTATTCTTCCTTCAATCGCTCGTTCTTTGCGGACCACTCTGTATATTCTTCGTTGGATTCTCCAAGCCCCCAGAATTCCACGGGTTTGGTACGTTGATGTTCTTCATACGTTTTCTCTCTCGCTTCCATTGTAACACCGCCGCTGAACCAATTGCACGCATGGCAGAAAAATTTGTTTCTAAAATCAAAGAGTTCTAATTTTTTCTTTGCTTTTTCACTGGTTTTTCTAATTTCATCTAGTTCTTCTTCATTCATTCCGTTGAATTCACTTCTACGTGTTATGCGTTCCGGTATCACTTTTATTTTTTCTTCTTCTACTGCTATATCCTTCATGTATTGTTCATAGTCTCCAACAGAAAGAAACGCAATATTGTTGTGTACCGGAACATGTGATATGTTGACATAGTTATCAATGTAGTGGTTCCATTTCTTATTCTCTGGATACTCTATCGTTTCAAACTTATTTTCGTCGTCTTCATCTTCCATATCAATATCAATGTCTTCGGTATTGTATGGGTCAGAAACATTTTGCTTGGTTCTTGTACCGTCTGTGTAATCTTTACGGGAACGTTTATTCCATGTTTTATCGTCTCTATCTGCCAATTCCTTTCCCAATTGATTGATGCGTTTGATTTTTTGCGAGTTGGATGTTCCATTCAAAATAACACGTTCGATCCTTTGTATTTCTGTAGCAATATCGTCTCTACTCATCGTTTTGGGGTTATTTGGATCACGGTCTTTCTTTATCTGGTTAGCTGTCATCTCGCTGTAATTCAATTTTTGGCGCAATTCAATGATTTCACTGATAAGGTCATCCGTTGAAGCTTCTTCTTCCAACACCTTTGTTAATTTCTCATTTGCTTTGGTCAACGCCTGTACATCTTTACTATCGGCATTGTCTTTTTCTTCTTGTTCTTTTACTTCATTGTATCTCCTTGACAATGCACTGTACTTGTCGTCTTCATTCAAGGCTTCATTAAAAGCTTCCTTTTCTTCTTCGGTCATTTCACCCAAGCGTCCTCCAATAGATTCGAAATATGCTCGTCTGATTTGTTTTCTTTTTTCCGCAATTTTGTCCTTCCATTCTTTTATTTTAGAAGAATCCACGCGGTTTGTAGGTCCCTTGTCTTGAGTTTCATACCATTCGTCATATTCAGCCAACAGTTCACCCTTCCATTTATCTGGTTTTTCAATGTATTGCCTTGTCCTTGCACCCTTGGGCAGTTTGTTCTGTGATTGAGACAAAAACATATTTACTTTTCTCGCTGAAAACTTTGTAGATCGTAGATCAATGGCTTCACCGGTTGGATTTTCTTTTTCTACTTTTATACGATCTTCTAGATATTTGATCCCATCGGTTATTATTTTCTTTAGTTCTTTTTTTTGATCGTCTGTTAATTCCGTCTCTATGATGTTGTTTTCTTCTTTATATTTCTTCGTAAACTCCAAACGATACGTTGACACCATCTTTTTTATTCGTTCCGCTGTCACATCTTCCCCGATGTATTCTTGTTTCCTATTGTCTTTTACTTCGTATTTTTTGGTACAGAATGATACATATTCGGTGACTCTCATGTCCTTTGGAAGTGTTTGATGTGAATTTCTCCGTATGGTTCGGCCTGTAAATTGATCCATCTTGCCCGGGGACTTTACTGGATCAATGCTTATCATGAGAGAAGGAGCGGGTGATTTGTAGTCTATACCTTCTATACCGGCATCAGAGACAAACAAGCAGTCTATTTTACCGGTTGAAAAAGCATCAACAAACGCATCGTAATTCTTTTTGGACACATCGCCTGTCAACACACCATAAAACAATTTATTTCCTTTATTGTTCCATCTCTGGTGCAACCCCGTTATCCTACTGGACATCGTGTCAAAAAAGTCTGATTTCGTTATATCGTCTCCTCCTATGCCCAATCGTTGAACCCTATCCAAACCGGGACGTTCTAACAACGGCTGGTCTTCCCATTTATCATACCACTGTCTGTGCTTTTTATTTTCCTCGTCGATCACATAATATTTGTAGTTCAGACGCAAAGACGGGACGCCTTTCGATTTGATAGCAACAAAATAGGGGTTGTTGACCAGACGTTCCAATCTCCTGTCGTATTCTTCAAGTGTGATTTCACCTTTTGGATCCTGCCCTGTAACTGGTCCCAAAGCGTTCAATCGTTCTAATACCCTTTTCCCACCTTCTATACCTCTTCGCGTTGCTTCCAGCTCCAGCTGATCTTTGGTTGTTTTACTGGTGTACACTATTTTTCCATTTGCCCCCTCCCAAATGTCTGGAAATAGATTGGCGTATTGGCCATATTCCCTGTAAAACTCCGTCTGGAAAAATCCCTTTACATAACACCACAGTGTAATAACCTGTTCGTTTGTTTGTATTTCCGTTGTAAACGGAGTCTTTTCTATGAACGAACTACCAACATCGTATCCTCCACCAATTTCACCAATGCGCGAATCGTTCATGTTCATATGCATGGGGTCATCGTTTTTAATTTCGCTAATCAGACGTACCCGGTTAAATGTTAATTTGGAGGTATCTTGTTTAAAATATTCTTGCTCAAAAAACGCTTTGTGCTTTTTCAAAAATGCTTTTATTTCATCGAATGGCAAATTTGGTACTTGTTTGTTAAAGTAGTCACTTTTCTTCCATTCCTTTAACACCGGTGCCAAATCAAAAGTGCTTGCGTTAAGTTTAACCTCTATAACATCCCCCATGGTTACTTTAAATTTTTCCGAAACATATGAACGTAACTTTAAGTTGTCTACCTGCCAATCTGTGATCTCCTTGTCTTTCTTTTTCTTTGTTTGTTTAGAGACGATTTTTTGAATGGCATATTCAAAATAACGTTCACACTCTAAAAATATTTCTTTTTCGTATCCCTCAAACTGTTGATTTTTTAGATCAAAATAGTTATCCATAGCTCTCTGTATTTCTTCTCTACGTGATCGGTTTACCTTTTTTGGTATAGTCTCGACTTTAAAAGTGTCATCGATTAGACTATCGAATATATTCTTTCTGTCCTCGTCGAATCCTTTCTCTTCGTATTCAAAATACCGGAACATTTCGTTGAAAAGTTTTAGTTTGGATAGTAGTGATCCTTTCCCACTTAATCTTTTCTCCTTGCTAGGCCCAACATTAAAATAGATTCTCCATATGGAACGATCTTTCCACCCCTCGATCGTTTTATAAATAACTTCCCAACCCATCATTTCCCTATAAGGTGTTATTAGTTGTTTTACTGTTTCCATGTCGCACTTCCAAAACCCATCGTCTTGTGACCCATATATTTTGTATTTCTTACTCTGGTCAAATATAACCTTATCATTATTAATAATAGCCCAACGCTTTATGGCCGACAATTTTTGATGTTCTATCAGTTCAGAACTCTTGTTTTCCACATAAGCATTGGCAGATACATGGCCACGCATGGCAAGTACCCTTTGAACCGCCCGATGTATTTCAACACGCGGGTGATATACCATGACATTCTTTCCCACTTTGTATGCATGTTCAATGGTTTCTACGATAGCCATCATCTTAGAAGACACCAAACCGGGTAGAAATGGTATATTGTTATAATGAACTTCTGCTTCTTTTTTATTACCGCCTTGTCCCCTTTGTTTTTCTGCTGGACAAACATTCAACCATTTGAGCATAGTGTCTGGTTTTAGTTTATCTTCCAAGTCTGTGTATACTTTATCGCCGGGGTCGGCCAACATATATGAGCGCGTATTTGTACTTACTAGATAGTTTGCACATACGACACGATTTGGTAATCGTTTTTGATCGGGTTTCTGGTATACCATGGCTACTAAACCGGGCAACGAATTAGAAAAACACAGTTGTTGGAGGTCCAAAATCTCTGCCGCGGTGTATGTCCCTTCATCCGATTTGATCACTGTAATGGTGTTTTCAGACACTTTTACATTGTATATTCGGTCTTCATTGTTAGGTAACTCAAATCGCAATTCCGGTATGGGACTACGCAACATCATAGATAGCCGGATTTCATCATTTGGTACATTGATGTAACCGTCTTTGTAAGCCACTTTGTCTGGAAACAATTTGGGTTTGGTATCACCCAGTTGACGTTTTCTGTACAGCGTCTTCATGGCCGTGTTGCGATACTCCAATAGATCATTCTGAACAAATGCATATGGATTTTCACCTTTTCTCTGTGTCTCACTACTATCAATACCTTCTGTTCCCAACCAGCGAAGATATGTTTTGGGCTTAACTTTATCGCGTTCGTCTTCTGGTACTTCGGTAAGAGATTTCCACGATTTTTCACCAGATATAAACAGAGTCTCGTTTTTCAAAGCATTTTCCTTACCAGAAATACCCAAAAATAAGTTCATAATGTTGGTGGGGTCTAAATCATACAACGACTTGGTCTGTTCATTGTTTTCTACCTCTCCATCTATAAAGAAATCTACTGCCTTCTCTATGTCTTCGACGGTGTTGAGTCTAGATATTTTACTTTTCAGGCCGGCTGATAGAGTAAAAATATCCTTGTTGGTATCCCACACCCGTAGTGGGTGCCATGGTGGAAATACCTTATCGTCATATTCACGGTTCGTACGAAGCATTTCTGACAACAGGTACATCTGTTTTGTCTCTTCGTTGCTCTCAATCGGAGTAGCAGAAGCCAAAATAGTAAATCTCGAGTTCAAACAATATTTCCACAAACAATCCATTACGTTGTTGTGTTTGTTTTTGACTTGAGTATGGACTTCATCGGCTATCAAAATACAGTCATCTGGTGCACGGTACATATGGTAGATTTCGTTGGCAGAGTCTACAAAATAGGATAGACCCAACTCTCCCGTTTGTTTGTTTAGGGCCTTTTTTATCTCGACGGCAGACGCATCTGACATGCCCGATATACCACGCAACTCCTGAAGGTATTCGCCGTACGCCGCTCGTTCATTCTCGATGTATTTTTCAACGGTCTGTAAGTCTTCATTTCCTGCAGAAACCTGTTCTTCGAGTTCTGTAAATGTCTTGGGGTTAATGTTTTTGCATTGAAATCCTGTGATAAAATGGCCACCATGTTCTGGAGCAGTGAAGAATATTTTATCTTCGTGTTTTCTCCACATAAACTGTATTTTGATCATGCGTGAAGATGTCAAATGCAAATGATGCGTGACGCATTCTTTTGAGTCGAATCTCCACATTCTTTTCAATTCGTCATAATTATCATAACCCTCGCATTCTTTTAGAGACACCGCACGTCCACTTATCATACAATGGTTCTTGTTACTACCATAATCTTTTTGTCCGACTCTAACCACTTCGGGCTTTGATTCCAAAACCAAGTTCAGACCCAAATCGGTCTCTTCACCGTCGAGGTGATAGTTTTTTTCTTGTAGAAGCCTGTCCAATTCATCACGTACTTCTTCGCTGAGCAGATGATATTCTGGATAGGTTCCAGTGGAATTCTTAGATAAGTATCTGGTCTGTGTATACATAAAGTGCTTGTAGGTGGACCATATGTAGTGTGACTTGTCCACCACAAGTCGGTCCAGTTCTCTTACCCAATGCATAAGCAGCTTACGCGAAGGGGCAAGGATCAATATTTTTGGCTTTGGACCGGTACAGCTGTTGCGTAGTTTCTCCCCATGAAGAATACTGTTGATGGTCTTTCCAAAACCGGGCCGATGAGCAAGGAGTAACTTGGAACCACCGTAGATGATACTGTGCATCTGGTGAGGGTCTGCTAAGAACCCATTTCCAACCGAACCATCTTTCTTCTTGTATTTCATACGTTTCCATTCCTTTGCATTTTCTGGCTGTGGAACAAATTCCGTCAAAGCTTGCGAATATTCCGATGGATCGGTATCGACTATTTCAACGCATTCATTTGAACACCGGATGCTATCGCCCACCGTTTCCCATTCTACCGAAGGAGGATTTCCTCCAAAGGTAAATTCTTCATCTGCTGGTACAACAGTAGCCAGTACCGCGTCTAAATTTGGTGACGGGCGGATAGCGGTGGCTTTATCGGTGCCGCGTACCAAAGTCACTGTAGTATTCGAAACCCTCCTGAATGACCTACTACGTTGAGGTCCATTTTCACTGTCCAAACATGTCACTACCGGCTGACCGCGGTTTAACAATTCTTGCACCTCGGGCGGTGTTGTTAGATCTATGGGTTCCAGCTCCCCAGCCTTTTCTTCACCGTCGGCAGCTGTCGAAGCATCGAGTTCCGGCTCGAGAATTTCTTTAAACTCTGGAATTTGAAGTATAAGACGCTTGGTGCGTTCGTCTGACCTATCAAACCATTCCCGCATGTCCTTTTCGTTTCGCATGTTTTCGGTTTCATAAGTGTGATAAAATTTTGCAAACTGGTATAACCAATCGGAATCGGAATAGGTAACCCGAATTATATCACGATCGAAAGTAACCTCTATATCACAACCCACCTCGCAATTATCCAATATATAACATATAATATCACGATCTTTTAATTTCAATGAGTCTATGTTGTTCAAGTTAAATGTCGGTCTCTCATTTGGCGGTCTCATGTGTCTGGGATTCATTAAATTATATAAATCCGCTGTTCTATCAATGGCTGGCTCTGGTTCCTCGACGACTGGCTCTGGTGACCCCGGGGGTTTACCCTCGTATTCAAAGTCTGGAAATACTAAGTCAAAGAAAAATTCTCGCGTTATGACCTCTTTACCCTCGGAATATTCTGGTTGTTTGCGATATTCCTTTTTGTAGGTAAAGATAATATCACCAATTTGAAATGAAACCTCCACGGATTTTCTTGTATTGTTCCACAGTGCACATGCTATTTGTTGTTTGGTTACATCAAGATCTTTTAATCGGAGGGAGTCGCCAGTGAGAGCCGTACTTTCACCTATCTCGTTAAAACTAATAATTTTATTATTTATATAAACTGCCACAGCTCTATCATCATCCTGTGAAGAATCACACTTATATGATTTCATCATGCGATGAGAATAAGCGTGTGCCCAACTGGGTAACATTTACAGAAGGATAAGAATATTTTATAGTATATAAATATTGAATGCGTAAACAAATGGATAACGAACTATTAAAATGTATTTTAGCATGTAATGGTGTTAAATTCACTCCAACAGAAGTTGATAAAGTATTTATGTATGTAAAAAACTACTGTCATTTTAGCAAGCATGCGTCGGGGAGAGCATTGGACATATGTAGTGATGTGGCGGTAATAGATGTTTTAACCAGTAAGTATGTATCGGCTACGGATTTAAAGCAGCCGTATGATATCTTACCGGACACGCAATACATACAGGCCTATCCGAAGCTTGTAAACAAAGGAATGTCCCACGTGCCACAGATATTTGTACATAGTCGAACCGGCTGGCAATACGCCGGTGGCAGTGACGATTTTGATCGATTCATTGACAGACGCAATACCAGTCTCGAAACAATTCAGGCCAAGTTTGATCAGGTAAAACTTTAAACTCCTTTAGCATCGGTACCATGAGTGACAATACTTTGTCCACATTTTCACCGGTCTTGCATGAAATATGCGCGGTTGGATACATAGATACATGATAATTTTTACATTCGTCAATCTTATTCCCTACAAGAACTATCGGTATATCTTTCTGCTCTTTCCGCAACTTCCTCACCCACTTCTCTATTGAACTATGATCTATCGTCTCGTAAAACACAAGTGCTCCATGGGCATATTTATAATAGGATTGACATGCTAATTCAAAACGCTCTTGGCCAGCCGTATCATGCAATATATATTTTTTACCATTGTGCTCTATCACTTCCATGTCTTTCCCAATCGTTGATATATATGAATCACTGTATGTATTATGTTTTATGCGCCTCACAAAAGCAGTTTTTCCACTCCCACTGTTGCCAACAACTACAATATTTTGCATTTACTATGATAGATTATCGACTTAAATACTATATAAGTGCATTTACATACGACTAAATGATAATATATGTCAAGAATAGCATATTGTTTTTATACTATGCTATTCTATGCTTTCTGATGCTAACGAAAAATATAGTGTTTGTAAAGTCCGTCTTCTTTTATTTTTTTCCTATCATGATGATATACTATATGTGCATGTTACACCCCAGATTTCATATGATGTATGTTTATTATGTTATGGAAAAGAAATACGTCCGTTGGAAACAAATATGGCAGTTCTTTTTTCATTTTGCAATGTATTTACACGATGAAAATATGTACATATCGCTTGCGTCTCTATTGTATTTGTTTCTGTATAAGGAATTGTATTTTGTCCTCCATTTTGCGGAATCTAGACTTGGTAAGATAGAAGAATCCATACATGAAAAGATACCTGATTATAGGATCGCCCATTTACACTTAAATGTATTTAAAGAAGATAGAGAGAATAGATTTCACGAGTCGTGTTTTAATACAAATAGACTTTATGTTTTAGAAAGTACCAGCGAATCAAGAAAAACACAGATTGGAATTTCAAATTATAGGGACGTGAGGAGAAATGATAAATCTCCTAGAGACATGTCAGACGAAGAACAAGTTATGTATATTGCTTCTAGCAACGAAACCTTGTTTCTGGAAAACAGACATTACTTTCTTTTTTATCCGGTTGCTATACTGGGAATCCTTTTATTATTTACAATGGTAGGATCCACAAGTCCACTCGCTACATATTTCAATTTATCGTTGATTTTGAGCGATCTTTTAAGTTATATGTTCATGCGATCACAGCGCCACGACGTATCCGTTGACGTAAATTATGCCGTTTCTGCCTTATTGTTTGCCCAATTGCACTACAGCAACATATCAGTCCCATAAACATAACAAAAGATGGCACCCAGTCTTTGTCAATACTAATGGTGAACGGACTTGTTGTCATATGGAACAAAAACATAATACACATAAATAGAACAACGTATCGGAGCAAATCCATTAGTTTATCTAGCTCGGATGCATGGTACATACCACCGCGATAATGCGTGGGGACAATAAAGCACATGCACGGGGGAGTTAACATTTCCTCTTCCTCTTCTTCAAACTCTGGTGGGATTTCTTCTATAAGCTCTACCGGTGGTCCGGGGTAAGGTGTTTTACAGACTCCACATTCGGTTTGACCATACATTTTCATTATTATCATACAAGAGGGGTGAACATACATGGTTTTGCATAAACATGGAGCCGGGTTGTCACATGGCTCATAACAAACATAACATTCTGACATTATTAACTATGGATTAACTTATTTATATACTCAGTATCTCCCACTCTTTCGGATGCTCTGAACTACAATCCACTACACATAATTGTATATCGTCTATTTCTATGGTGCATATTTTACCCACTATTGCCAATTCCATTGGGTGAAATCCACTGTTTACTCTATATGCTAGCGAAATATGACTACCGTTTGTCAGGGGCTGTTCGATAGAATAAAAATATTTATCATTCTTGGTGCAACATGTTATTACAGGCGAACCCACCGGTGAAAAACTTTCCTTCTTTGACACGTGGTTCATATACAATTCTATAGCTTCCTCCTTCTCTAACGAATGACGAACGGTTATATGTGCTGTAAAGTGCTCGGTATTAAATGCTTGAGAATATCGTCTTATTTGCTGGTGGATAATATGTTTATCTTTTAAAACGTACCATACGCAGTATTTAAACATTTATTTATCTATTGTAATATTAAATAGTCATGGATTTCAAAACGTGGCATAAAGATGTCGAATGGAACAAATGGGAAATGAAACATTCGAGTTCATATGATTTTACGCTTATTCGCGATAGTGATTATCGGGTGATATGTAATTTTGGTAAACATCGGGTATTGGTTTATCAACTACTTTATAAAAAAAGAAACTTTACAATTGTGTCATCATATGACCAGTATACTCTATCCAAAATACTTGGTGATTGGCAAAATGGAAAGGTTTACTGGAAACTCAAGGTTTAAGCGCAACCGTCTTCCATTCCACATTCCATACATTCGTAGGTTGTATGTTCATTCATCATGCGTGGGGTTGGTACCCATTCGTGGTCGCACTCACCTTGTCCAAATACCACCGCCTGTTTTGGTATTAAAATAGAAAGATCTTTTCTGCGCCACGAACTGGCGTTTCTACCGCATCCAGTATGTGTATACTTACGTTTCTTTCTTTTTCTTTGTGGCATCGTGTTGTTGATACGTGCTATAATGGGGTCGTTGTTGGGGTTGGGTAGTTCCATTGTGATTTATACAATTTATGTAATTGCTTTTATAATTCTTCTTTCTTGTATTTGATTGCCACATGTGTGACGTCCGACCCGAACTGGCCCGAACTGTTCCGAACTGGCCCGACCTTCTGGTCCCAACGCTGTCATCATACTAATTTTTTTGGGCCTATTTGCCTGTTACCGATTTTAGAGAGGGCACCCCTGAAACCAAAACATATTTTATTTAATTTAATTACCCTTCATGCTATATTCATGTTATTTATATAGGATATTCATGTACTTATTAGTATATTATGAATAAATTAAATAAATAAAAAAAGTTTTTCAAATC
>Ga0206131_10000038_pt1 | contig 175722 bp, 148 predicted proteins | sample Helgoland_Spring_FD_148636 | JGI IMG/M metagenome (GOLD analysis project Ga0206131, IMG submission 148636) | Pelagic subsurface seawater microbial communities from Kabeltonne, Helgoland, North Sea - Helgoland_Spring_Bloom_20160517_1 | ecosystem: Environmental > Aquatic > Marine > Epipelagic ...
CTGAAATCCCTACAATTTTCAACCACTCAACCAACAATGGTTTAAAATCACTACTTTTCATTTTTCTTATCTCGAATCTGATAATCTTTCATTTTCTCCGAAAAAGTTGCAACAAAAACCGAAGCCTTTTTAGCCAAAATGGCCAATTCATCAGTGGACGGCGGTACAATTGGTTTGTCAGATAAAGAGCGCGCGGCAACCCAACCACATATAGCACCAGCTGTATATTTCATCATAACAATAAACACCAACCCTAATTAATAGTCCAAATAAGTAAAATGTATTTTTATTTAATCGTTCTGTAGTATATAGTCTACACTATTTTAATCAAATAAATGAATGAGACACTAGTACTCCTATTGACATCATTAATCAGCATGATATTCTCCTTCATAATAGTCACCTTTTTCGACACGGACGGTCTCACGGACCCCTCCCTAAGCCGCGATTTGAACCAATTAATCCTACAAATGTCAACTCTTCTTATTTCCGCTACCATTTCCCCACTGAAAGGCGTTACAAACCTTACGATAGAAATGCTTTCAATCTCAATCACACGCACAAAATGGATTCTATTCTTTTTACTATTCAGTCTCCTCACTTTAACCATCCACTACTACCACTCAACGATGCTAACAATACTGGACGATTTCTGGACTTGCACCTATGTCCCTTTGACTAAGAACATCGTGACCCCACTTCTTCAAGTTTTTCGTCTTATCTATGCAATTTCTGCCCCAATATTCAATGCTTTTATTGTTTTACACGGCCAAATTTTCCAAGCCGGGACCACAATCATGTTAAAATGCAATCACCGTCGATTTTTTGAGGCAACCCAAGAGATATCCTTAATTGTCAAAACATTTTCGGAATCTTTAGCTGCTTTTTTTGGTTTTGCTTCTTCGAACACTGTATCAGGTGGTAGTTTTTTGACCAACGATTTTGAATTGGCATTGCCTGTAAATCATACGATGAGAGCGATATCTTTAATGGAGGATGTTTTAGTTTGCGCATGTTCCCGTTTTGAGGTTGTGATTAATATTGCTTTTATAGCAACACGCGAGCCACATCTTGTAGCAGCCATCGACAATTTCGTTCAGACTGGTGTAAGAATAGGCCAGTCTTTATTTCGTCTTTTATTTGGAGAGCTCCCCGACATTTATTTGATTAATTTTAAATACGAACGCTTTTTGTTGGAAACTGCAATGGCATTTGACTCCATTTTCTTTAAAAGCGTTGACAATATGTTAAGAATTCTTAGTAGTAATTTTACCATTGGTTCCCTTCCACAGGAGGGTCCGTTAACAATTGTTGCTCATACAGGTGTAGGCTTATGGCATGCAGCAACAACTGTCATTTTCAATGGACCCATTCATTTATTTTCAATATTTGATAATGAGAAGCAAAGTTCGTTTGACGTTGAAATGTGGTCAATGGGTAAGACTCTTTCTCATTTTCATAAATCCACATATGCTTTATCTGTATTACTCCAATGGATGACATATATGGTCCAAACATTTGTTACGTCAGACGCGCCAATGAAGTTATTAAGTAAAAATGCAGCGCCATTATCATTAAATTGTGATTGGGCGAGAGATGTAGCCGATTACCGCGTGGTCCCCATTTACGAGTCCGTCGGTTGTTCTGTCTACAATGCCGGTATTTCATCATCCAATCTAATATTTATAGTATGGGGGGCATTAATCGAATTGGTCATCAAAACTTTATTTACTAATGAACAAGATATGTTTCGTACTTTACAACGGTGGGAGGGTCCATCAATAGCCAGAGAGAAAGTCTATACCTGCGAGGAGAGAGCAGCAGCAACGGCATACAATTATACAGTACCGAATACATTAGACACTACTTCTAGATACAACAACAATGGTTGGATATGGACTCAAGACATGGGTAAATGTCAATGTGATATTCACTATGGTTCAACACTGGATGAAAGGAAAGCACACTACAACCCATGGTGTGGCCAACCCTCATTAAACTTCGACCTTTTTGCACCAATGGACGCATTAGTCATGCACATTTCTCATGGCATTTTTGGTCCGGGTATCGGTGATTCACTTCCATTTGTTGAACCTCAATCTGGTATTGGCATCGATATCGAGGGTCCCAAGGGAACCATAGTGAACAAATATATACAATTTCCAATCATTTTACCACCATTGACACGCACCGGCATCGAATCCATGCGTGTATTAACCAGGGTTGCATTATCTTGGGGTGACATTATAACTGGTCATTGGTTTAATTATCCAGTGAATTGTGGTCATGGTATGAATGCTTTACAAATTCGGAAAAAATATGAGAGTATGACAACGAATGGTAAAAGATGGGAAATCTTGACAGAAACGGAACAGATAAATAGCCGATGGGCTCATTGTGGTGATAAAAGATACAAGAGTTCTGGAAGTACTCCTCTACAAATTTGTGAAAAAAGCAATGACAAATCTGATTGCATGTGTTCCTATTTACAACCATTGCAACCTACACACAAATGCCGATGCATATCACGATACCCCGATTTAGATATCACTGCCTCTAATCAAGAAGTCGGTGATTTACTCGACAAACGTTTTACATCACCCGAAGTGTCCATGCACTGGTGCAATTCAATGATAATAGAATGGACATTTCAAAACACGGGTACATTTGCAGACGCGCTTGACTACATAGTTTCGCTCGGACCTATCAATCCCACTTGTGACGTTGCCGATAGAGTTGTCAATACTATCGGTGGTACAGGGAGCTTATCCACCACTGAACAAGAGCAGCGTGCAAAGAAAACATATTTGATTGCGAATACACCAACACTAAATTTCGCTGGTGAATTTATGAATGCAGCGACCAAATTAAATCACATCAAAGATTTATACTCCAATACTTCACTTGGTTGTACCATTATACCCTCCAAAGTCATCACTTTATCATCCGGCAAAAATATAACTACCAGGGCAGAATGGTCTTGCGATGCCTCTGAAAGGTACAAGAGTGTCGAAATCTCTTCATTGGATAGCATCGACGATAGTTCATCCAATTCCGACACTCCCGGTTGTCGCATTTGGGGGCGCTACGATTTCTTCTGTTCTGCAGGCCTGTACGTAAGAAATTCAAAACGTCTATCTATGAATATTGGTCGTCAATTTATACACAATGGCATGAGTGTATTGGCTGGGAATTACGCAGATATCAATTTTAATACACTGCCACGAATGTGCGACTACGAGCGTCAACAAGGAGCATTGGCAGCTATGATTGCAGGTATTATTCCCAATATGTCGATTGGGTTGAAAAAAGCCTTTGCTAAATATATCAATATGATTTTGCAGGTGCTGTACATCCAATCGACCCGTACTGTAGTGGTACTGGGCAAAATGGCTTCTGACATTGTAATGAATTTCAAAAAAACAGACAAAGAATCACTGACACAAAGCTTTCAAAGTGCAGTGGATACAATAGTCGATGGATATCTTTGGGCCTTTGGTTATTTCTGGGAAACAACGGGTGAATTATTGGATGAAATCTCCAGTGGTGCTGGCAAAGTGTGTCAGGATATTACAGCAATAATTAATATCATTCGCGATGAATTGAAAAATGGTCTGATGGAATTGGTAGGACTGACGATGAAAGTTATCTTTCAGATGATAGCAGCACTCACTGGAAACGAGGCTGTGATTGAACCCATGTTTATCAATCTCTTTAAACTGTGGGCAAAATTACAAACTATCTTAATTGAAAAAATGTGGACAATTCTGGGCAAAGTTTTTGACTTTTTTACCATTGGAGGAGAGGGCAAGGAGGGTTTTGGTGTTATTTTAAAAATGATGGCATCCACTGTCTGTGAACTGATGAATAAAGTCATGGGGGGCATTGGTAAGGCGTTGTCGGTCTTAGGTGTGAAATTGGGATGGAAAGACCAACAATGTTTAAAAATGGGTACTGATGGTAGAAGGCGATTGGAGGACGAAATAGATATTACTCAGAAAATAGCAGAGACTTTGGAATGGAACGGTACTTCTGTTTGCGACCATTTCATGGTAGAAGTGGCTCGATACAAATATGAGGAATTGAGACCGTTAGAAAAGGCAAAGTGGTTAGAGTGTGTTGAATTGAAATTTTTAGGGATTGAACTGCAATCTTTCTTGGGTTCAATCAAATTTCCACAAGATATATTCTACAATTGGAAGCGGAAATATATCGTAATTATTGATTCATTGCATGCCATGAAAATTATTTCAGAACATTACATCATGAATAAAGCACACAATTGGAACCAAGCTAGACTTATTATGTTGGAAAATGGCCTTGATGCGGACCTATATATTAAAGGAGTACAAAATCTCGTTTTTGCTAGTGGTCAATTAATAAACACTTTACAATTGACCAATCTCGTCGAAACGTCACTTGCTTATTTTGACGAGGATTATAAAAATAGTGCAAATCCAAGTGAGGTGGCACAAGCATGGAAAGTATACAGTAATCTGGAAAGCGTGGTTCAAACCACTAGTAACGAGTGGACTATTAGGGACATGTCTCAAAAGGTATACAAAGCTACAGGTGCCATGTCAGAGGTTCATCAACATTTACACAATTGGTGGTTAACAGTGGGGACGGCAGAGGCAAGTGGCACACATACAGACAGAGCATTTGGCAAATTTAAAAGAAGTCTTTCGCGCGGATGGCATAAGATAGGTAACTTAAAGAAACGACATCGTCGTAAAGTGAAAGCACCCAAAATTACACATCTCAAAACATGTAAAGAACGTGGTAACGGTGGTGTGGCGCCAATTTGGTGTACAAATTGTAATATAGTTGACAACGCAGTCGAGGCATTAATTATACAGGCAAACGGAATGAAACATTTTTATACTGATGTGAATAATGGCTTTCCTCGTATTATAGAAAATGTCTCTGGATATTTCGATGAATTGGTCGAGTATAACAGCGAATTCTTGGACCAGAAATTTAGTAAATTATCTTCGACTACCGTTCAAATACAAAAAGATGAAAAAAGGTGGTCTTTGTATGTAGCGAAAGATTGGAACGAATTATTCGATGTTTGCAGTGATGTGACTTCAAATCTTTTTAATGAAACATGGCGCCAAAATTTGTCACAACAAGTGGAGAAAATATTATCAGCGACAGGTGCATTTCTCTCTGTAGCAAATGAAAGCTATGTCCCATTTTTTGGATACAGTTTGTTCTATATGTATGATTACATTCTATTCAGTCAGTGCAATTTGGAAGAAAGTATATTCGTCTCGACCACTACTCAAGAATCGAGACTGGAAAAAATGGATACGGCTATATTGCTCTCTCTCATTGTTATATTAATTATAGTGTCAAGTACAACATGGTCCGCGTTGCCACTTGTTTGGTTAGCTAATACTGTTGTCATGGGGGTTATTGTTCAGTTTTTGTATTTGTATATAGTTTATGGATACATGCTTAATTGTTCGCCACTTTCGCCATATACATTGGTGGAGGATATAAATGCATGGTATCACACACGATTGGACCCCGGGTGTTTTTACAAATCTTTTCCAAATATGGCACACAATGCATCGGACGATACTTGTCTGTCATGTGCTGTGGCAGACCCTTGGCAACAAATTAATATCGATATCAATGATAATATTAATTTGGCGCAAAGAAATAATGATGTTAATTCTAGTTTTTATAATCAGCCGCTTTTAAATATTTCTGTTGAAATACAACAAAAATATCAAGATTGTGCTAAGTATTTGCCAGAGAACATCAATTCGAATAGTTTGACATTGCCCACTTTGATGGAAGAGTATTTCATTTTTTGGCCAATCCTTTTTTGGGCAAGGATGAATCTACCTCAGCTTAGTGCGTTTATTATTGAGTATGGTCTTGTGGAGTTGGATTCGGTCATTGGGAAGTTAGCTATGTCTTCGTGGCAAAAAGAACCGGTTGACCCGATGTGGATAGATTGTTATAATGTCATGTGGTTGGATAATGTGATTGCTGCTCTTGTAATATTTATTGGTGGGTATGTGGCGTTGAAAATGTCCATCATAATAGTTGACTTCGTTATGAAAATGTTCATTTTGTTCATGTATGGATACACATCATTGGGATATCTTTCGTTAATGGTAGAACAAAGCGTTGTTGAAAAAGCTAAAATTATGTAGTTTAATGTATTTCAAATATTCGATTGTCTTACGATATGATTTATACAAATGATGTTCCCGTTGTAATTGACCTTTGCACGTCAATGGCGCCAGCTTTTTCCATCCATTGTTAACAAGTATGTACTTAGAGCCAGTGTCCCTATTTTTTTATGCACTGCAATAGCTTGTATCTTATCGTCATGGAGAAATGGAAAATCCAATGGAACACTGACTTTCATCGTTCCTCGTCCGTATACAATACCACTCTTTGTAGTTAAGAGTTGCGACATCCCATACTGTGGAGCGATATGCAACGTGCTTGTGCCCACATGCGCAATATAATCACCACTCTCATCTCTCACTACATCTGTAATTCTCTCAATGAGTCCATTCCAATCTGACAAAGCTAACATCTTTTTTTATTTTTACAAATAATGAAAAGAGATATCAGCATCTGTTCTGAATTAGATGCTTAACTTATGTGGGAAATCCATATTGTTGTACCTGGGAAAGTTCCATATTGATATACCTTCTTTTAGAATATGTACCGAATAATACATTTTGGCATTGAATATGACTACTACAACATCGAAATATGTTTACATTCAAAGAACAAAATGAAATTGGCAAACGTGGAGAAGCCAAATTCTTAGAAATGTGTCCAGAATGGTCCGCGAATAATGTGGGTGCTCGATGTAAAGAACCGGATTTTGTGAATGCGCTCAACCAGACTTTGGAGCTCAAATTTGATGTTTCGACACGTGCGCGTAGAGATGATAATGGCTTCCAGTCAAACTTTTTTATTGAAACAATATCGAACGATACAAAAGGTACATTGGGAGGTGTGCATCGGGCTGCTCAGGAAGGTGTTGATATTTATGCATACATGTTTGAAACTCCATTTCGAATTTTTTTTCTGGATGTGAAAAAAGCTGTATCTGTGGTTGATAAACTGGTCGATTCCGGTTGTTATCGCAAATGTAGTATCAAAAATCGATTCTACAACACAACGGGCTACCCATTGCCAATTGCTGAATTCAAGGAGTGTATGACTAACCTCTAAAACAGTGGTATTTCTGTTCGTCAAGATATCAAATATTTAAAATAAAAGGAATTTGTTTTTTTAATCATCTAACGTATGTATGAATATATGATTTGACGCGCAAACTCCAAATCAACACGAGTTTTGGTGTAGAAAATATCCGATAATGCATTGAAACGACACTCGTCCATATATCTCAACCATGCCAAATGTTTGGCCGCGCTATTCTTTTTAATTTCTTTATAAAACACGCATTTCATATTTTTTTTCCTGCTAATCACATTTGTATTGTGCGCTTTTGTAAGATTGGGATAAGCTTTAAACATTGTACTGTCATATTTCTCATCGTACCAACAGTGGTATAACTGCCAAATTTCTACAAGCTTTTTTTTGGCAATGTGATACTGTTGTTCCGCACGATGATAATCCTCCATCTGTTAGAATATTAGAACAATGATGATGCTTATAGTCATGAGAGTTGAATATTATCATATGAGTTGATGATATATCATATTATCGTCGTTGTTATTATTTACAATGTCTACATTTTTTCGCCTTGGCCCGACAGGGGAGCCAATGACCATGTTCACATCGTTTGACCCCTTTGTGTTTCTTCAAAACTGGTACAGGAGGAGAAGATAATGTTTGACCTCGTGGTGTCAAAATCACCATCGGTATTGAAGTCCCATTCAGTTTCCAGCATTGTGTAAGTATATTCCACTCCCATACATCTTCGGTATTTGTAGGCATTGCAATACCAGATGTCCAACCATATGCATAAATTTGTCTCATCATGTCGTGCAATAATATTGGAACAAATCCATCCATACTATTATAACCAAAAACTGGACACCACATTTTTTTACCAAGGAATTTGGATGTATTTTCAAGAATCTTGAAATTACTAATTGGTACTAGACAATTTTGGTTGTCAATAGCCGCCCAAGTTTTATTGTTGATTGAATGGACTAATATGTATTCAGAATTGTTCACAATCGCATGTGCATAAGATTGCACCAGTCGTTGCTCTGTTATGGGCACGTGTATCGTTTCTTCGGTATGGTGTGGCATTTTTGATGGAATCCTTTTTGTAATTTTAGAATAAAAATTTCTTTTTCTAAATTTCTTCATATTTTTGATTGTTGGAGCATAGACAACAGCAACATATGAAATAAGATACTTGAGATATTCTTTTGTAGCATTTGCGACAAGGTTCACATGTCAAACATCCGAGCAGATATTCGATGCACCAACATGTCAAAATTGTGAGGATTACAGCTCCGCCGATAAAAACGTAAATAGACCAGTCGGGCAATTGTTCTGTATCGAGTATCATTTCTATTTCGTGTGTCAATTAAATACTTTTATTTTGTTTTTGAACAAACATACAAAGGGTGTGAAAAATAGGAAGAAGGAATGTTTGGGAAATGTTTGGGAAATGTTTGGGAAATGTTTGGAACAGAATTGGAAAGTGTCCAAATCCAATAATAACATGTAGTTTCATTATTTAATACACTTATATTTTGTTAAAGAATGCCAACACAACATAATAACTCAAATTTTTACTTATTTCTGGCAATTATAGCTATTCTTTATCACGTGAATAGTACATTAACATCTGTAAAAGATATACACAAAATACTTGCACATCAGCGACTTATGGAACCAACCGTTGAAAAGCACCAATCTCTGGCACAAGTGTCCGACATAATTGGGCGATTTGATACTTTTGAAAAACGATTCAACGCCCTTGAAAAACGATTCAAAGCCCGTCAGGTATTCAATGCGCATCAGCTACTTGTAGAACCAAACGTTCAAGCTCACAAATCTCGGGTACAAGTATCGGACATGATTGTACGATTTGATACTTTTGAAAAACGATTCGATGCTTTTGTTGAAAAGGTTGCGCTCAAATCACCAATTGAAAAGAGAGAAGCAGTCGAAAATAGTAATAATGAAAGTGAAAATCTGACCAATAGTTGTTCAAATACCATCGACATTGAATCCCGGAAAGCAGAGGAAGAAGCCCTGAAAGTCGTAGACGAAGCTCTGAAAGCGGAAGAAGAAGCACTAAAAGCGATGGAGAAGTTGCAAAATGTTAAACAATAGATAATCATGATAATAGTTTACGAATCTAATCAAAAGCATTAAGAGCTTCAATGGAGTTTTCTAATTTTGCTTGCTCTAATCTAACAATGCTTTGTTCTAAACGTGATGTGCTTTGTTCTAAACGCGATATATTATTAATACACTGTGATAATTTAACGAGAAGATGTCTAATCAATTTGTGTGCATCCTCCAAATTGTCCGGTAGAGCTTGACGTTCCGAAGGAAGTACATTTCCCCCTGATAATACATTTTTTTGTTCACCATCCTGTTGTTTTTGTAGGGTAGACATTGATTTATGAACATCTCACTCGTTATATACTTCACATCCAGTTGAATAATTACAATCCATGAGTATATATATCTTTGCATTATTTGACAACCATGTCCGACGATGACAGCTGGGATGTCGACGATATCGACGATAAAACCGATTGCACCAAGAAAATGCCTAAAATTTCATTCTTTGTAAAGAGTCCAAAAAGCAATGATTCAGTCAAAATGACTTGCACCGCCCCCGATTTGACTTTTTTTGAATGTGAATGCCCTTCAAACTTTTGGAGGTCAATCGAAATAAGACCAGTTGCTTCATCGCATAATAATACCGATGATATCAAATACATGTTAACACGCGATGAAGCAAATGGCCTTTTCAAATTAGAAGTAGTTGCAGGAAAACAAGAAGAGGTACAATGTTATTGGGAATGCATGAAGAAAGAAGAGAATGTATTTGAAGCCGTATCTTACACGTGCGAACGTTTGTTATTCGGTGCAACCTATAAAAATCCATATTCAGGCCGAATTGAGGATGGCATATTTGGCCCGAACACCTATGGTAAAATACTGTTCGGAAAAAAATGGAAATATTTTTAAAGTTCGTTATGTCATAGCTGCTAATTCTCAGACGTCCAAGCTCTGTTCACAATCCTACACCCAATATACACTGTCTTTTTGCGGAACGTGTTTCTTTTTTCGATACATATATTTTTCGCGTATACCACACAACAGAGTCGCCCTGTATTTTTGGGAAAACGGATGCAACAATCACATCACCCACCTCTGCTTTTTTGGTACCAATGATACAGATACAACCATCCCACAAAGTTTTACCCGACATTTGATGCAAACTCCGCACAGCCCCTACAAATGCTTTTGTATTTTCTTTTTCAATATCAACGCGAATGACCGAGCCTTGCACTTGCGCAACATGAAGAGCAGGTGTTTTCACAACGAATGAATCATAGAAAGGCACCATCAAATCCTTCATCTGAAATTCTTCCCATGTCCATGGTTTTCGAATAACAAAGGGTTCACCTCCAAATTTACAAATATCAACACCACTTGAAAAATGAGCTCTCCAACCAAACGAGCCACTTTCTTCAGACTCTGATAAAGTCCATTTAATAGAAACCTTTACAACCGCATTCTGTTGCAATAATACGTGGCCCGTAATTTCCTTACCCATGTGAAAAAGATTGATAAATTGTTTTTTTCTACCTCTTCGCGAATACGCATGTTCTTCAAGCGAAAGCATCTCTGGTTTACGGCATAAATTCCAAAAATCCTCGAAACTCTCAATCATTTTAGACACCATTGGTAGCAATTTCTGTTCCCATGCAATTTTGGATGCACTTTTGAGTTGTTCCAACATTTGCATCTTCCACTCATTTGAAACATCTAATGTGAGAACATGTGTAGGATGTACGAATGAATTAACACTCGACGACAAAACACGACATTCGGGAGTCACCACCTTCCACTCTTTGTTATTGCAATAAAAATAAAGAGTACTTCCAAATAGTTTAGCAGAATCCGGTGGTGTGTTTTCGACAAAACCTTTGTTGGTCAGAAATCCCATTGGATTGTCCAAATCTTGAAATAAAGAACGTTTTAATTCATGTATCTCCATATTTTGTTAATATCTCTGAAGGAATAAAATCATATTAACTTATTATTAACTTATGATAGTAACTTCTTATTAAAATGACCTTTTCAACAACACTTCTTATATTTCAACCTATCTTTCTATTTAAAGCTCTGTATATTTTTCAACGACATGTTGTTCGAACGTTTCGTTTTTGTTATGTACATATTATTCAGTTACAGTTGGTTTTTATTGGGCACGTTATATGACACACCGTTTCGATTTGTCCCCATCGTCGCTTTATTTTTATCACTGTGTTCAGTTGTGATTGTAACGTTTTTTCAGCTTCAACGATTAACACGACGAGGAATGCTATCCAAATCGGACAGATGGGCCACCATTGCTTGGTGCACAGTACATATAATGCTGAGCCTCTGTTTATTGGCGGACGCATTTGAACTAACAAACATACTCGTCATTTTTTGTATAATCGCCATTATCATCACATTTTCCATTACAACCGTCGCTATATGTGCTTGCTACGTTATCATGTTAGATAGTAATGATTGGCGCCCACATGTACATTTGGCATGCATTTGTTTTTGGATGGCAATTCAATATATGACCTTGCGTCTGCCAATTGTGGAATTTCAATATGTCACAATTATTCCCGTTGTGTTGATGTGGATACTGAGAATGTCCGAATACTTTGAGGAAGGAAGGTTAACAAACTCTTCAGCAATTGAAAGTTTGTTGTTTTTGGTGGCTGTTTTGTTACATGTACTTTTGAATAATAGTGTGTTGACAGCTCCCATTTTTTATTGGGGAATTGCGATGACTGTCTGTGCTATCGTTTTAATTGCTCGTCATCTTCAAGAATTGTTGACTGTGATTCTCTTGCCTTTTTTCCTACTGATATTGGGCCTGTATCTCGCTCTCTGCCAGATGCGTGGAATCTCGACGCGCACTACATTGAGAGAGATTGTACGCATGTATGACGAAATGACCTCGCATGAGTTAGTGTTGACTTTGGATGGTTCCGACGACGAAGATAATTGGGATGAACGTTTATGATGTGTTTGCTACGGCCGTTGTTTGCGCAGGTTAGGAGTAGTATGCATCTCTATTAATTCTTCTTGTGACCAATTGGGCCACTCATAATTGAGCTGATAAATCAATATGAAAATGTAGGACAGTGTCATACATAATACGAGAATGGATATAAAAATACATTTATTGCGCATTCATATTTAAAAAAAAACTTTTCCTTTATAGTTATTTCCACGACTACAGTCTCTTTTTCTCTGTGCTGTTTTAAAACAATTTTTATCTTGGATATAAAAGGTACTGCCTGCCACACCCTACGATTTATGCTCCTGGTGGTCCTTGTGCTCCTGTCGGGCCTTGTGCTCCTGGTGGTCCTTGTGCTCCGGTCGGGCCTTGAGCGCCTTGAACACCATCATCCCCCTTCAGACCTTGTACGCCCTGAGCACCTGGAGCGCCTTGTACGCCATCATCCCCCTTCAGACCTTGTACGCCCTGAGCACCTGGAGCACCCTCATCCCCCTTCAGACCCGGAGCACCATCATCTCCCTTCAGACCTTGTATGCCCTGAGCACCATCATCCCCCTTCAGACCTTCTGCGCCCGTCGCTCCCTGCTCTCCGTCATCTCCTTTCGCACCCATCTGTCCTTGTGGTCCACGAGCGCCTACCAAGCCTTGTATGCCCGTCGCTCCGGAATCCCCCTTGACACCTTGCAGTCCTTGTGCACCTTCTACACCGTCAACGCCCCTCATGCCCCTCGCTCCTTCTGGTCCTTTCGGCATCTGGATTACGATGCTCCTCACCGTGTTAAAAACGGCCAGACTCAAAGCGACGACAATGAGAAATTTCCAGGAGCGATTCATTGTTTTATTTTTTTCATATTTTGTATTATTTGAAACTTTTTTAATCGGCTCGGTCGGCAAAAATGTAATGGTTGACATTTGTGAAGGTCGAGACGGGTATTTATAGGGTCAAGTCATTGATGTGGTTGTCGGAGCATAAGATAATATATTTGGCCACTGCGCATCACACAATACATGTACAAATACATACCGATATTTATTTATAAATAATTTAATTTTTATGTTATTATTCTTGAACAAATATTAACGGTCTATACATATTATTGTTCTTTTCATTGGCAGAAGATATGACTGGATTACCGGCATTGTCATTCACAATCACTTGCTTATTATCACTCGATATCTTTTTTATTTTGTAAATGTGTGGAAGAGCCACCGACAATATCAATAAAATACCGGAAGAGATTTGAAGATATTGAACAGAATCATCTTTCAATTGTTCGTCGATTGATGGACAGACTTCCGAATACAACAGTGATTGTCCAAATGTCATACCTACAGAAACAATACCGACACACACTACAATCACCCACACAAACAAACAAACTTTAGCCAACCATTTCCAATTCTTTTTTTCACAAACTCTCCAGAAAAAAATAGTTACGAATGAGCAAGAGAGAGAGCCACCTGCTACGAATGGTGGCGTTGAAACTTTGGAACAACTAACATGTAGGAGATGATACAGATATATTTGCATCGATGCTGCAAAAATGACAAACAGTGAAATAACTGAAAAGAAGAGAGTTTTGAGAGTGTTCTTCGATACACTACATTTCTTTTTATTAGTGTTCATTTTTTCATCAATAGCTTTCAACATCTTTGTATCATTCATTAAAGAAAACACTTAAGTACTGGAAATATCTATACATATATAATCACGTTCTATCCTACTTTGACCACCGTACGACCGAATGAGTCTATCAATACGCTTACACTCTTTTATATTCGAACGCAACATTTGACGCATGTCCTTTTTCAATGTTTTTTTAAAGGTGCGAAGAGAATCCATCCACTCCGACTGTATTTCACGACACAAATACAATGGTGTTATTCTCGATGTCTCTTCCCATTCGAAAAACGCATTAGGATTAGCATCCGACTCCAATAACACTCGAACGCACTGATAGTCATTAATTGCCCAAGCCAACAACGGTCGTTCCTGAACATAAATATCAGCCGATACATCCATTAATACACGGCGCAATTCTATGACATCCATATATTCAGTTTTACAAATACAAAATACTAATAATAATATATGTGCTACAATTTTGTACTCTTTGCTTTTATCCGGGTGCACGATTGTTGTGATGAGCCTCTAAATCAGTTTTACCTATCTCTCAAACAAAGAATGCCGCAATAACGTCCAAATATTGTTTATCGATGTCTCCAATAATAGATGCGTAACAAAAAAATGTAAATGGGATTTTGATGCATTTGTTGTTTGGTAATAAAAAAAAAATATTTTTGAAAAATGAATGAGAAAACATTGTGACTTGAGTATACAACGAAGTCAAAGTAAATAGCAACAACTAAAATGTGGGCATCAACGCATCGTTTGTTGGACGCATGTTTAAAAATGTTTTGGACCGAATGGCGCCCGACATCGGAGTTTAACATGGGTGGTGAAAACAGTTGGAGTTGGACATGGGTGGTGAAAACATTGGAGTTTACGGTTGGTGGAGGACATTGGAGTGGGCGGACTTACCACAATACCAGCGGAACAGAACTTTGTAAAGTAATAACTGATTGAATGTATGTTTTATTTGAATGTATGTTTTATAATTTATATAACTACAATAACGCTTTCTCGAAATTATCATTGAATGTTCTTTTCTTTCTTTTTTGAGAACCGCAATATTTACAAAAAGATATTGTAATGCATAAAGCCAACATTCCACCAGATATTGCTAAAAGAAGTAAAAGATGATTCTTTTCAACAACGTTCTGGCCATTTGTTAGATGTTCACAACCATATCCCAATCGACTCAAAATATATCTTGTAGACGAACCTATTTCACGATGACATGCATCTTGACTCCATGACATGAGATTGCCATCGTTTGAAACGTGACTGAACGACGAACCGGTTGAGTATGGAGATGGATTGTACATTTGTATGTGTTCTATATAGATATTATCACCGAATGAACCCACATATTTATTGTTCACGATAGCATTTTGTCCATTTTCTGTTCTTAAAAGGGTGTCATATTTACTTGGATATGCGTTTTTATTTTCTGTGATGGTAGATGAGAAGCCAATACCGTGTAAAATTTCGTGAATCATTGCTGTCCTTAAATCATAATGTGTGGAAGCTTGTGTAGAACAACTGTTATCAACATGCCAGTTAAAACGTGGGTTAAATTCTATATCAAACTGGTTCGATGAAACCCAGATGTTCTCTTCTTTTTTATAATTACTATAGGTCCAAGCCAAAACATTCGAAGGTATCTCATTATTCCAACGAACATTTGCAGTCGTGCTCGGAGGCAGGCCGGGACATATGCTGCGAATATCTGTGATTATTTTGGAAGATTCAGACGTTAGTATTGATGTAGGAGGGACAGTACTTAACTTGTGAGTAGCAAGTAACCCGTGCTTGGGAACTTTGTGGATAGTTTTGAATTGTTTCATTGTAAATATAATACTTTGTTTTATATACCTCTTATAATAAAAGCTTTGTCGGAAAAATTGATGCAAAAGATAGTTGAATCTACAATTCTATACGCAAAAATTTAATGCTTTGACCTCTAACAAATCTAAAAAATCATGAACATCTTTACTGTTATCATTCAACATCCCAGACCATCGTCTTTGAAAATTTTCGAAATTAAAATCATCATCACATGGCAAATGACTGTGAACAGTGCCAACTTCATTTGCATCGTCCTTAGTCAAAGATACTGTTCTTGCAGCGGTGGCAATGGTTTCCCATTCTTCGGTCAATCCTCTTTTGTCGTACATTTGTTTCAAATTCTTTGCAGGAATATCGCGAAGGATACGTGTCAAGTCAGAACCAATTGTTAGTGGTCTTTTGTCACTGGTGTTTTGTTCAACAGAATTCATTACCTGAATGGCCTTATTCAAACGAATAAGTGCTCGATTTAATTTGGACATTTTAGATGATTGTTCTGGGCTTTATATACTATTTATGTACTATATATTTAATAGAACATAAATGAATGGGATGTTTCCAATCCACTCCGAATGTCACTGGTCCGTGCATTAACGTACCACGGCCACCAAATTCACCCGCAACATTAATCATGCGGCATATAAGAAAAAATACTCGGCAACTAGATATCAGCAGTTCCAAAAGGAGCATGTTGTTCGTCGATAAATATGATATTTTATGGAAAATCAGCACTTCGGAATTGGTGGAAATTGCTGAACTCATACAGAGAAATAATACTCTCGTCATGTCTCTTCCCGAAAATAATTATATTTTAAAACCGACATCCGTTACGCGTTTAACACCGCATGTTCTCTGCATTTGTCAACCCATGGCATTTTGCGACCTTCACGAATGGGGCTGTGTGCCATTTAAATGGGAAACTGTAACCATTTTCCTGAAACAAGTGGCGGAAGGTATCCACTGGCTTCATGATTTAAATGTGTATCATGGAGACATTAAACCCGAAAATATTGTACTGCAGGGGTTACATGCACGTATCATTGACTTTGACTTTGTAGCGTCGTTAGAAGATACAAGTCAGTGTCATACGAAAATGTTTAAACCACCACGTGAAATTGTGTCAGAGTGGAATGTTGCAAACTCTATTCTTTCAAAGCGGTGCGATGTGTATGCATTTGGAAAAACAATCTTGTTCATGTTATTTCGTTTAGAATTACATCGTGGAAAGGTACCAGTTTCGTGGTGGAAAAAAAGTTACATTGCAAGAGGACACGCTCATAGTTTTGAAGCTTTGGAGGGAAAGTGGGCAGATATTGCTTTTGAATGTTGTCGGCGTTGTCCACCAGAGAGAATACCTACACAGAGAATAGAAATACTTGAAATAGGAAAGGATTTTGATGAATGTAAAGAAATAAGATTGTGACTATTTTGTATCAATGACTATAAATAAAGATGTACACATATTTAAAATGCAGACTGAGCGCATCAAAATACGTTCTAAAAAATTATTACAAAAGGGCTTTTGTGCATCATGGTATGTGCCATTGGAAAATAATGCATCTGTAGACGATATTAATATGCTCTTTGTGCGATATATATCAAGCAACGAAGAGACATCCTATCCATTATTAAATGCCGCCTTTTCAACATTAAAAAACAGTAACGAAGAATGCATGTTTGTATTCATGCGCAGATATACATCAACGGCACTTGGACTATTGAATTCGAGAAAAGCAATGCTAACACAGCGCGAACGCATCTTGCTCGAACAAATTGAAAAAAAAGCCATCTGGAATCTGCCAATATGGACGTGGACCGAAAATCATCATCAATTCGAAGAAACAATGGAGGCACAGTGCCGGTTAAGGAGAGTGCGAGGGCATTGCATGGGGATTTGGTGTTATCGCTAACGATGGCCAAGAGGTTTGCCAGTTGGATTGCGCTTATGTAATTCCTGTGCGTGAAAGTGCTCTTCGAGACAGAGTGCAAACTCTTCCCATTGAACCAATTGTGTGTCAATTCGTTCATTTTGGGGTGGTGGATTATTGTCATTTTCCTTTCCGCTCATATTACTTGACAAGCTTTATGTGCATTTGCTGTTGCTGATCAGTTGGTAATCCCATTTTGATTTTTTTTGGATAGTAGCATTGCTCTCATTTTGTTTTTTTAAAAAGTGTCAGTATATAAGAGCTTCCATTTTTGCGTGTAGTTGATGGACGGCATTTATCATCAATTTGTTAATGATAAAAAGCAAAATCATTTTATTCATGCAGAGAGACATCGTCCTCATTTCGTGCACAGTGAAGGTAAGGATAAACGCAATCGGAAAGCAACAGTGAAGAAAATAAGACGACGTCTGACACTGGAAGATAAGAAACGACTGAAGCGTATTGATGATGAATATAAACGCCATATGGCACTAAACCGAACTGGCGGAACAGGCCATAAAGGAGGGAAAAGCGAATCATTGAGAATCAATGGTAGCTCGGATGATGAAGATGGTAGCTCGGATGAAGATGGTACTGGCGGAACAGGCCATAAAGGAGGGAAAAGCGAATCATTGAGAATCAATGGTAGCTCGGATGATGAAGATGGTAGCTCGGATGAAGATGGTACTGGCGGAACAGGTCATAAAGGAGGGAAGGGCGAATCATTGAGAATCAATGGTAGCTCGGATGATGAAGATGGTAGCTCGGATGAAGATGGTACTGGCGGAACAGGTCATAAAGGAGGGAAGGGCAAATCATTGATTCTCAATGGTATCTCTGATATCTCTGAAGATGAAGATGGTAGCTCTGGTGAAGATGGTACTGGCGGAACAGGTCATAAAGGAGGGAAGGGTGAATCATGGAGAAAAGAAGATGCTAGCCCAAGCACTGGCGGAATTGGCCATAAAGGAGTGAAGGGCGAGTTGTATCGCAAATCATTCAAAAAGAATGACGATGAAAATGTTGGAACTTATCACGATTGTATGATACGTCCAATCGCAAACAGGGAAATAAACGCCTGTATTTCAGCCAACAACGTTCTCCAAAATAAAAGAGAAATATACAGCAAATACCTAGAAGGTGATAAGGTATTGGTAACTTTATATCATAAAGCATGGCAAGTTATTCCGAAAGATTACGACAATAAAATTGAGATTTCATCACCAGATGAGGAGAAGAAGAGGTGTGTTAATAAAAATCCAATAGTCCAACTATTAAAGAAAGGTCCTCGATACCTCCAATACGAGAGTAATTCCGAAACATCATGGGTTTTTACTGTTTTTGATGGTAGTGGAAATCAAAGCAAAGAATCCGTACCTGGAAAATGGATTTATGTACACCCACCCGAATTGATGAATAAACCCCCAATATATCCACTAAGAAATTTGCAATTAATAGATGTCAAATACAAAGAGGGTAATAACAACGTTACATGGATTGGAAGATATGTGGAACTAGAGTCTGGGATTTTTGTGTGCCATAGTGATAATAAAAATAATACGGGCAACATTATGCAATTGATTATCGGTAATGAAACTCTCAAGCTTACTCCATTTAATCCATATGGTGAAGATAATAACCCGAATAAATATCAAGAATTAAATAAGAACGATTTTCATGAATTTGGCAGCGACAGCGATGCCTGGAAACATCATGACCAACCTTTTATAAAGCAGGGTGATGTATTGGAAATTAATAATGGGAATATTTGGGATAGGGTATATATCTCAGATGATAATATCGACGCATATGGAGAACTGTATCATAGAGTTCGTTATCTCAATATTGATGAAAATGGGAATAAGATATCACATCCAGATAGGGCATCGAAAACTGTAAAAGAAAGAGATGGTAATTATTCCGACTCTGATGACTCTGATGACTCCGCACCAGATGACTACGATGATTCTGGGCTAGACGACACAATGCAAATATCGCAAGAATTGGATGTCTGGATAGATGAGTACCGAGTACTTGGTCATTGGGATGAATTGTATGGAAAAAAATATCCACCATTGTACGGTACTAAAAAGGAAGAAATTGTTTCGAGTGATGATGAAGAAGATGACGAAGAAGACGAAGGTGACGACCAGAATTTCAAACTTGGAGATACTTACCAAGGACTAATACCAAGATATGACAAACCCGAATACCCCCATCCACAACCAAACCAAAAGGACAAAAAGGACCAGATGGACTCCGATGAAGAATCCGATGAAGAAGATTAATAAAATCATGAATCTTTTATAATGTATATTTTATTTCACTATTACTTGATACCTACGACGTATTTCCCCCAATCTTTGCTTGACTCATTCATTCAATCAAAAGCCTTTATAAATTGTTTGTAATCCGACGTTTGAAATTCTGAAATTTGATACAAATCGTTAATGCGCCTTGGTCGGGATTGGACATTATGGTCGACATGACCCGCACCCCAACTTGCATGCGTTTTAACCCTAAAACGCTCAAGTACAACCATAGGATTTGTGTAAAAGGCATGTGCCAATGTTGCCCCAAATTTACCCGTTTGCAATTCCAGATGTGCGGCCCCAGCTGTATAGGTTGTACCACCCCCCATTCCAGAATCTCCTGCAATAATTTTACCGCCACCTTGGCCACAACGTTTGTGCATATGGGCAGCGGGACCGTGTGAGACTTTTCTTTCGATGAATTTGTTTATCTGTGCAAGCGTCGTACCAATACACATTGCAGCTTCGCCTTTGTTTGGATTTGTCTTTTTGGGTCCCTGTGTCCCCATGTTTTCTCTCCAATACATAAAATAGTTGTCGTTAAAAATTTCGGCAGCAGCCTTTCCGGCGGATTGACCATCCCCACCAAACATCCCGAACCAACAGTTCCGCTGACTCTTCCACTTCTTTTGGCCTTGTCGAATACTGATGTCAAGCAAGCGTGCATGTTTGAAAAGCATGACCCAAGAATTGTAATGGAATTCAACCTGTTCCTTCATGGTCATATTTTCAAGGATGTATGCTTCTCTTGATATTTTTCTTGATTTTTGCTCTTTCGTTTTTTTTTTATTGTATTTATCTCGTAGCTTTTCCATCTTTACATTATCTGGAACCCCGTAAATCTCGACAATTATTTTACAGTCGTCTATCCATTTGAAACGCCTTGTTGCAGGGTCAAAAAGCTCTGTATTGGCTTTCATCTTATCCCACAATGGACCTAACTTCGTCATTTTCCCATGAAGAATAAGCCAATATGTCAAAAAACGCATTTCACGCTCAAAAACAAAGTATGTCAAAAAACTTTGAAATTCTTCTTTCGATTGTTGCCGTATTTTGTGAATCTGGTCCAATTCGTCTTGAGACATAAACCATGGAAAACGACCTGTTCGCATCACATAAGAGCTGGCATCTTCATTGTTAATATTAACCACTGGTGTAATGACCCCATACCCTCGTCGCAAAATTGTTTCTCTATCCACATTTAATGACCCCACTGTCGTATCGACCTGCAATCCACCGACAATTTTCGTTTGTGGCAAAGTAGCAGCTTGTGAAATTTCTTTTGCCGCATTGAATTCAATGGTTGCTCTAGAACTGCGACCATTCAGATTTCCAGAACCAGGGTCAAACGGTTGAGAGCGAATGAGTTTCATATAGTACTTTCGTTGTTCTTCCGATAATACGTCCATTTCTGTATAATCCAAAAACATTGTAGCTTTCGGTACCGTAGAATTTTTATCGCCTTTTGTGGTGTGAAAGCCGTGCCAAACCACAATGCTTCCCCTTGGTACCATTGGACAGAACCATTCCAATACAGAAAATTGTTCTTTCATCGAGTGATAGCGTGGGTCGATGTCCGTGTACATTCTTTTCGTTTTGCGGAAAGAATCAATCAATTCATTCAAATCCGCGCCGCATTCCTGTTTACCATTCAATACGCGCAAACAACAACTCGTTGGCGTTTCCGCACGACCAAGGTTTCCAGTATAATTTAAACGGGATGGCAATGTAACAAGGCCGTCTTTAAACACATTTTCCAAGTGTTTAAGCTTTGGATAAAACTTCGATGTGTATTGGGCATCTTCCCGTGCTAATTTCAAGTCGTGATTGACAAGTTCTATCAAACAATTTGTCCAAAACGAGGAGTGTTCTCGTTCGTTTGCGACCAAGAAAATGATTGACGACTCATCAAACGGCATCTGCATCTGAATGCGGTCAAAAGAACGCCCATCCAACGTCTTTATAATGCCCTTTTCCATGGTATTCAATTCGGCGTGGAGAGCCATTTTTGTTTCACCAGTATTCATGTCTTTTCCTTTGTGGTTGTCAATATTTATACATGTTATTTGTTGTAATGAGTTACACATATGAGCAATATCTTTGACCATTGTCAAGAAATAAGAATAGAGTTGTCGGTGAGTTAGCCAAGGTATTATATACTGGAAGGTAATTCAAAACATTTCTTTATCAAAATAGCTCTATATTCTACATCTTTTGTACTAATTCAACTGGCGAAAGTAACTCCTTTTCTTCTTTGACAACATCAAAATAAGCACCATTATTCATTCTCTCCCGCTCATGTAATAAAAATTCCACTTTTTCCATCTCTGCTTCAATCGATTTAAATCGATATTGAGTCTCATCCGGTTTGTTATTCAGCAACCACATTTGCATTCTTTGAATAGACGCACCATATTTCCCCTCTGACCACAAAAGATTCGACGAAAAGTAATAGCGCATATACTCACACAATGGCAACATATTTGGCCATGCATCTGGCCAATGGACGACGGACATCGCCGCGGATTTAACAGCCCTTTCAGCGACAACTACTAAAGGATTTGAATTTAAATTTTTACCAACCCCCACCGAAATCATTGATAGATGTCGAAGAGTTTCCAGATGTGAGACAGTTGCCCGATGCCATTGTTGTTGAAAGAAGAATTGATTCATTTCCGGCAGTTTCCATTTCCAATTTTCCAATTGACTAATAATTTCTCGATGAAGTTCAATTGCTTTCATATACAACCGCGAACATTTTTTATAAGATTCTTCCATATTTTGTAGTTGTTCTTTTTCAACAAACTCTTCTGTTTCTTCCACCTCGTTCATTTCTTTCAACTCCCGATTACCATCCTCGACATAGATATTTGCCAACGCCAACCGCGCCAACACTGCCTCTGCTTTCCAGCACGGCGACGAAACATGTTCATTATCAACAGACCATGCAAAATTCGGATGAGAGTCCAAAGCTTGATGCCGTTCCAAAAATACTAATTGTAATGCTTTATCAAATTCCTTCACATACTTCTCCAATTGATTTCGCAACATAGCAGTATCTTCCCCCGAATCCAACAACTGTTGTATTGAGATACGCTTTCTAGTCAATGCAATCGCATCTTTCCACATCTTCACTTTTTCGAATTCAACACTTTGACAAATATGAATATTCATTTATAGCAAAGAACACTTCTCTTAAATACACCGACGTCGTTCCTTCGTGGTTCATCACTTATGTAGCACATATACTAATTATTTTTATTTAGTAATTTCTTTCCTGATAAAGCAATAGTTATGGCCAATAAACGAAAGCGTTCAATATTGACAGAACTTCCAACAACTATTTTCGACCCGGTTCATCGTGAGTATGATTTGTGTCCAGAGTTGGTGGATATTATTAATTGTCAAGAGTTTCAGCGTCTTCGTCGTTTGAAACAGTTATCCACTGCACATTGGGTTTGGTTGGGTGCTACACATACTCGTTTCGAGCATTCTATATCAGTGGCATATTTGGCTGGTCATATGGCGACATCATTGCAACGCAAACAACCCGAGTTGGAGATTACAAATCGTCAACTTTTATTGGTTCAATTAGCAGGTCTTTTGCATGATGTTGGTCATGGTCCTTTCTCACATTTGTTTGATGATGTGTTTTTGTCTGACAATAAATCGCCCATGGCACATCATGAACAACGGTCCGTGGCTATCGTTGCAAAACTGTTGAATGAATCTTCGTATTCTTATAGTGTTGAAGAAATTGCGTTTGTACAGTCGTTGATTGCTCCAAGTAAAGGTCAAGAGGGATTCTTGTATCATATTGTGGCTAATCAAGTCAATCATTTGGATGTGGATAAGATGGAATATATTAAACGTGATGCAAGAGCTTGTGGCTTGTCATCCGGTGGCTTTGATACAGATACTATGCGCATCATTAATGCTGCTCGAGTTATTGATGGTCATATCTGTTATCATAAGAAGGTTTATGAGGATATCTATAATTTGTTTCAGACAAGATATCGTTTACATACAACTGTTTATAGACACCCTGCGGTTGTTGCTATTTATCATATGGTGGCCGATGCCATGCGGCTTTCTGGTCTGCCGTTTGAACAGTCGATTCAGTGTATAGATGATTTTTGTAAATATGATGATGGCATTTTAGATAGACTTCGCTACCAAGATAATGAGGCTGGTGCTATTATTCGTCGTATTGATGAGCGGTGTTTGTATAAAGTGGCTGTGACGTATAAAAAATCTCAGCCGTGGGAGAAAATACCTTCTGTTGGTGATATTATTGCGCATTGTCCGGAGAAGACTCTGACTGAAAACGATGTGATTGTTGACTTTTGTTGTGTGGGATTTATTGGTAAGGCAGATGGTCATCCTATGGATAGTATTCGTTTTTATGATAATTCTCGTGTTAATAAATCGTATATTATCGCAAGGAGGTCGATTTCAACTTTATTGACACCGAGATATTGTGAGTTTGTGACGAGAATTATTGTTAAAAATGATGCACACATTGGTGATGCGCAAAAGGCGTGGAATGCATGGAAAAATGCTTTGTAATTGGTGCTGCACAAAAAGGCGTGGAATACAATTGAATGAGGGCGGTGAAACAAAAGAAAGTGACGGCTATGACTTTACTGTGCAAAGTGCTCTGACGCCGGTGCTTGCCGAACCGGTGCTTGCTGTGGTTCCTTGAGATTTCTGTCCATGGTGTGTTGGGGAGGACGTCAAATAAAACAGCGGTGTTCAATATATTTTCAATATATGTGGAATGTCACATACACCAGTCAATCAGAGTAAGCAAATAAAATGCAAAAATTTGTCGATGGATATCTTGAAGCAGTTGCTTGTGTATATTCCGAAGGAGGGCCAACGAAGGAGACGCATGTGGACGACGGCGTTTATCAAAAAATGACGAAACACGCGCAAAGTCTATATAAAAAACACCAAGCTGCAAACCGTATAATTCGTTCAGATTCACTCAAAGGTGAACTGGCCGGTTATATGGAGTGGAATAAATGGCATGCCACGGCCACGATTCAACAAAAGCGTCGTGTTGCAGGGCGCGCCGTGGACAAGTTTATGATGGACAATGGCATCAATGGTCGAGACCGCGTACCTCCCGACGACCTGTTGGGCTCTGACAGTCTCCACAACATTTACTTTGTCACTGAAAAATGGTGCGCGGACACGGAATTACACCTAATGTATTAAACAAATATACAACTACATTTATCCGCATGTGTCTCAAAACATAAAGAAGCTTAAAAAGGATAAATGTAGTTGTATATTTGTTATGAAAAAAAGGATGCTTTCTAAATAGTGTATTTATATATTTAATTTTTCAAATATATATGATAATAGAATCGTTCATTGTGATTTTGTTTGCTTGTGCTGTATTTGTATTTCTGTCCCATTTTCTTTTTTTTTCATGGTATAAAAATAAACGCAACGTCGAGACGATAACATTTCTACGCAGTAAAAAGATTCTCGATTAAAGAAAAAGAATGGAACTCGAATCACTATAAAAGGCAGAATTCATCGTAGAAAGCAGATGCAACGAATCAAATGTTGCATCATAGGTGACCCGGGTGTAGGCAAAACATCATTTATCCATTCATATATGGACAAATCCATCGACAATATAAAGACAACAATGGGCGTCGACTTTTTCTCGAAAAGCCTTTACATCAAAGATTCACACGTTCGCCTGACAATATGGGACACAGCAGGTGCTGAACGATATCAATCACTCATGCATTCTTACTTACGCGATTCACAAATCATTGTCATAGCTTTCGACGTATCAAAAAAAGAGATATCTATTGTCAAATATTTACACATGGTCGAATCATACAAAGCAAAAGTAGTCTGCATTACAGGCATCAAAAACGACCTGACGTCATTCTCTCATAACCTAACAGACATCATCGAACCATGGAAACGGAACAATTGGAATATTCTAGTCTCCAAATGCTCAACCAGACAAAAATCATCTGTCAAATTAGTAATGGAAAATGCCATCAAAGCAAGCATCGAGCAAGCCCCGGCTCGAGAGAAAAAGACTCCAAATTTTACAATATTTATAAAAAGACCACACAAAACCCAGAAATGTTGCACATAATCCATAAAAACAACAATTATGGGTATAAAAGCACACAATTACATTTCAAAAATGTCATCAGTCGCAATCAGCAAAAAAATTACATTTCCAACTGTCCACGTTCATAAACAAACTCGTAAAGCACGTCGTCAAGAAAAAGAAGTGACACACTTACGTGAACAATCGACTTCTATCTTACCAGCGACAACTTTTAAAAGAATCGTTGCTCAATCAGCGGCGAAATTCTCGGAAGAACCATTGAGATTTAATGCGGATGCTATTCAAGCTCTCCAAGCCGCTACTGAGCAGGAATTGACGACTGTTTTTAGTGGTGCTGCTTTTTGTGCCGAAATGGCGAAGCGGGATACTATTACAGTTGAAGATATGAGAAATTTCCTATTGTTGCGTGGATTGAAATAAAGGTGTGAGGGGCATTCAAAATATCAAATAAAAACGTGATTTGAAGTAGAATGGAAAGATACGTATTTAAATAAACTTTATTATATATTAATGTCGGTTCTAAATTGTTATACTCGGTTGACTGTTATTAATAATACTGGGTTGGATGCTGTTTTTGAAGTGAATCCGGCTGAAAGTGATATGAGAATTCAACCGGTGGAAAATGCGGATGTGAAGGCGGTTGTTGGGACGTCGGCTATTACTGTGGCTGATTGGATATGGGAGTGGTTTAACTTTGTTAGTTATGGACCGACTTATACTAACTTGTCGTGGTCGGTGTGTGCGTGTGAAAAGGCTACTACGCGGTTCCAATTGGTGGCGCCTTTGAATATTACTGTGAAGTGGGTAGACCCGTCCGTTTCGTGGAAAACACACGTTTCGGGAGAATGGAGTGTGGATATTTCTAAGGCTATGGATGTGACTCTTTTTTTGAAAAGTGATATTGGAGAGTATGGTCATCGGCAACAAACGTCGGGGCTTATGACTGTGGCGTCTGTTCATCTTAAACCGTATTTGGAAATTGCATGTGATGAGGAAATTCCGTTTAGTGTGCTTAAACATCCGGTGGCAGAAATGTTTTGGAGGCCCGGTATTGATGTCAATAATATTATTAAACCAAATATATAAAGCGTCATATCATAAAATAATTTAAAAAAAAAACTTATCATTTTTCTTTCCATTATTTTAATATATTTCAACATTAATATATTTCAACATCTTTCCACTATATAAAGCCATACTTTCTACTTGAAAAAAGATGTCGTCGTTCAAACAGTATTCATTTCAACCGTGTGAACCCAAAAAACCCAAACCAACCAACAAAATTTTTAAAGTCCATGATGGGACTGGGATTAAAAAGGTAACAGACAATACCAAACATGCACTGGCGCGCGCACGCTGGGGAACTTTTTGGTACAAAGAAAACAAAAAGGGCCGCATTAAAGCGCAAGCCGATTTTCGCACCCAAAACGACGAATCGTCCGTGTTTGGAGGCACCGATGGCGAAACAAACTACCCTGAGCGCAATATTTACCGTGTTGTTATCACACAAACGGAAGAAGAAGAACTGCAGTACTTTGAAGAATTGCTAGACAGTAGCAAATTGTTGGACGAAAAAGTCCAACTTCCCACCAACGACGCGGAAAAACTGATGAGGGATGGAAATCTGACGGCTGAACCCGACTACTGGACACCGAGACTTAGTCGAAATGTCAGTGGAATGGAGGGAGTGGTGGACGAGTTGGAGATTGTAAGTCAGTGGTCCGACAGAGACGGTACCACTATCCTTGTCACCAGCGACAACTTCCAAGGACTCACCGACCCCAACGACGTCATAAATCAACTGTTCGCGGACTTCCGCACTGGATTTGGCCCGTATGTGGAGGATAATTGGGGAAGCGAAATGTCGTTTGACATCGACAATAATATATTTATGATTGAGGTCAAACTGTTCAACCAATTATCCTCGTCGTCTCGGCAAAAATTATGCGGCCCCATTGGCAAGAATAGTCTGTCGTTCCCCAATATATGGATTTACAGTACTTGGTAAAGTACTCTCTTATAATTAAATGAGATTACATACTTTTGCTTTTATTTAGATAGTATTTATATAAAGAAAAGTTTTACTCTTTTTTTTCTTCTTCTACCATGGGCTCTGTGCTTTCGGTGAGAGATGCTCGTCGATTTTTTGTTGTATTTTTATAGTAATTGTAGGCCAACTCTAGCGTGATTAAACTGGCCAATCCGATGGCAATATATAATCCATATTGACTTCCCTTCTTCATTTTAGATGATGTGACAATACTTTATAGTAGTCTTTTTTTATTATGTGTAGATGGTCAGATATGCGACGAATAAGCGAACAATGGAATATATTTGAATAATAAAGTACAAGAATGATTATTGACGACAGAGAACGTGACCTTATAAAACAACTTACATCTGAACAAATTTGTTTTAAAGTACAGCGGTTGCCAGTTGGTGACATTTTATTTGAAAAGAATGGTACGACTATTATTGTTGAACGCAAGAGGACTGATGATTTTGCGGCATCGATTACGGATGGCCGATGGCGGGAACAAAAGGCGCGACTCTCTTTGTCCGGTGCAATTGTCGTCTATCTCATTGAGGGTACTCTTTACGGCCAAACAAAATCTCCACAGGTGTTATCATCTGCAATTTGGAACACAATGTTGCGTGATAAAATGTGGGTGATTCAGACATGTGGTGTGCAGGAAACTTCTTTGCATTTGCAGCAATTGGAACGTAAAGTTGGTCATGTTATTAAAGGTGGTAGTTCTATGGTGACTCTGCTCAGTAAACGGAAAAGGAAAGAAGAAAACGTTCAAAAGTTGATGCTTATGTCCATTCCAGGAGTGTCGGAGAAAATTGCAGAGAGAATTGTTGCTGAATATCCGACAATGTCGGCGTTGCAAACTCAGCTTCGGTCAGACGCACCTCAATTATTGACATTGGCAGTGACGCCCAAACGTAACATTGGTAAAAAAACAGTGGAAAGCTTGTGCAAATGTTTGTTGTGAGGCAAAATATTATCAGTTTTATATTATCAGTCTTATATTATCCATTTTATTCCAGTATGGGGTGAATATACTGTATAACTATGATTTTTTATTCTTTTTTTACAAACTGCAGAACGGAGATTTGTGTAATGGCATGGGTTCACTTTGGTACTTTCAGAGTAGTATCGACCTTCATAATTTCGTTAACGATTTGTGAGAAAATTTCTGGATTAAAATCTCGTATTGCCTTCAATACCCTTTGGAATTTCTTGATACGACGACCCTTCTGAATGAATATGCCCGATTCTCTGTCGATATCGTCTCCACGAATCGTCACCAACAATACGTAATTTATGATGGATATGTTTGTTTCCGGGTAGACATTCAAAACCAGTTGTGGCATCTTATCTTTCCAAAGTTGAACGAACCACTCCGGGTTATCCAATGTGAACCCCTTTTCCAACATTTTAAAAACACGAACAACAGCTTTCAATGTTTGTCTTTGCCCCATACCCCAGTCTGTTGCAGCAGAACGCGGAATTCGGAATCGTTTTGCCAACGCCCATTCGACACCGTCACCGAAGAAATCGACAATGACACACTGCTTCACATCGTACATGAGCGCATTTACGTTGTTTTCGAATTGACCAAGATTGTATTTCACATGGAGCCCTTGCCCTTCCAAACCATCGAATCCATTCACAACGTCTGGTAAGAACTTGACATAGGTTTCCGTTTTATCTGGGGAAAACCATTTGACTGGACATTCCCAGTTGTTTTCATTGCATATTTGTATCACCCTGTCGGAAGTTATGTGTGTAAATTTCAAATCAATGTCTTTTGGTGACAGACCGACTAATAAGTCGCGGATAACACCCCCTGCAATGTAGCAGTTTGGGACATTCAATTTGGCGATTTCTTCTGCAAACGAGCTGCCCGTCCCACAGTCGTCTTTCTTATGAGCGCAGTTCTGAAGCAAGTGATTTATTTTTGTTTCAAACTCCGTACTGCGGAAGAATCTTGTCGAATCTGGTGTCAGAAACGGGGGGGTGTAATCTTTTGCGATTGTGAATCCACTGGGGGGAATATACTTATGTGCTATCGGTGTGTCGCGGAGTTCCTCCTTTGTTTCTCCACTTTGTTGTTCTGGTTCTGCCAGTTCGGCAACGATAAAATGGCGAAACATATTTTATATAGAAACCCTTACATTTAAATAGTGTATAAAGATTGGTTGTCAATACTGAATTTCTTATCCGGAGACCATTGGAAGGCACACTCTTCGACACCTGGATAGCCACACCAGCAAAAGAATACTACATCACTGCAAAAAGAAGGGACTAACATATTGTGGTATTTAATACGGCACTCACACAAACAGATGAGGAAACGCACTTTGTCGGACGCCGCTCTTCATTTGTACTTGAACGCTGTTACAACAACTACACGAAACAAACAGTGGTATCAACATCTAATCTGCAATCTTTTTCACTCTGATTACGACGAACGTTTATCTGACGTAGTCTCGACATGCCGTGAGTCCACCAAAGCCCTGGCTGCAGAATTCGATAATAAAAACATTGAAAAATATTTAACAACTGCAATACATAAAACGGTTCACTTAATACAAAATGCTCCCACAAAACGACAACGCGAAAAAGATTTACGCTTTTTCATAGATGTCATGAAACAATCTTTCAAGAAACAAGACCACCAAACGGCCCATCTGTTACACACTGCACTTACGCGACCAACACTCGCTCATATTCGCCGACCCCCCAAATCGTCCAAATATTTTGAAGAAATAGCATTAGCATATGGTGCACCAAGTTATCAAAAACATATACACTTTTGGCGAACTGTACGCACTGACCAAATTTTACCATCACTCATTGCATTTAATAGATTCATTGAAAGACGTACTTTTATGGGGCGACATTCTGACGTAGAAGAAGCAAAGGAATATATAGAGATTTACAAATATTTAGAACACGATAAAGATGCAATATTATCTGTTTACAAAGCATGAAAAACATCTGACAGACTTTGACTTGCTTGTAGTTGGTATTACAGTATGTTCGATGAGTCAGAGCCAGAGGGCGATTATGATAAAAAATGCGTGAGACAACGAGAGAAGCAAAGGTAAAAATAAAGGAATTGCACATAATATTTTACTGTAAATAAAAAAATAAATGCAACTTATTATAAAGTGGATATCTTTACAAGATAGAGTATGTATTAGATTTACAATTCCTACCATGCCATGCAACATAGACTATGACCCCTGCATTGCGTGTAGAGGCACACGCGTTCAATTCAAAACAAACATGTTGATTCGATGCCAAGAGTGAGATATATGATTTTCTTTATCGCCATTTTCCACAAAGCGCGCAGATATATCGTGTCCGCTCATCTCTATCTGTTGGGTCATACTCCCATTTGTGTGTACATTCTCTCTGAATTTTATCACGTTTGTTATCAATTGCTTCTTTGACGTCGTCGCAGTCCCTTAGAGTTTTCCAGTAATACTGTTGCAATTTGTTAATGTTTTCATTGCGATGCCATCGACCCCTTGCCTCGCTCCATCCTTGTTGACGATGGTGATGATTTGTTTTTAATTGATTCAGGTAGCTGTTCATTATCCTTTCTAGACGAATGACGTCAGAAGGTGTCTGTGCATGTTGTATGGATTGAATGAGTTCTATTTGGAAAGGGTTCTCACTGGAAATGAGAGGTGTTGACATTTGTCATTGTTATGTATCGGATATGTATTCAAAAATAATATGATTAAATTATTTGTAATTTTTTCCAGTGTGTGTTTTGACATTTACGTCACATCGAGCTCTTTTATGTGCTCGTTCATAAATCTGATGTATTCTGCTCCTCCACGTTTTTTGATAATTTTGGGCTTTCCACTGTTCTTTTTTTTGTCGATGCAACTCTGAATGTGTTTACAACATTTCTTCTCAACTGCGCAGTCATTAAATTCAAAATATGGACAGCTGCAATGCCAACTTTGGTTCCGTTGGTTATAAAGTACAATGTAATAATCAGATGGTCCAAATTTAAAGTAATCCACCTTAAATGTACAGGAGTCGCCTTCTTTGACGTTGATTGCCTTCCAAGCTTGACCCACTGGAATATTGAATGTCGATATTCCTTGACATCGCCTACCTTTGGCATTGTATCTTTTGAAACAAGCATTTCCTTTTCCGAGAGTAGACATCTAATGTGATAAAAGATGTCACTTTTATACAGCACAGTTTTACATTGTTGCACTATATAGCTGTGCTGTATAAGAGTGGATGTCGAAGGAATATTTCGACGTGATACAAACACGTTGGTACGTGAGTGATGACGACTATTTAGGTATGTTAGGCAGTGGCGAGTGTGTGAATAGTACCAATGTATGTCACCACAATATGAGTATGGCCAACTGGTCATATAAATACGAATTACCATTGAGTAAACTCCTGGAACTTGAAAGCAAATTCACAAAAGCGGAATTCCCTGTCGATTTTGACGATGCAATTAAACAAGCTACAAACTACGCCGCCGACAACACAGGAAAATTGGACGAATGTCACGGGAGTGGTGTTTGGGACACGTTTGTTACTGGTCGCTGCAAAGATGAAGACGAAGCGCTACAAGGTGCAAAAGAAATAGTACAAACATTTCAACAATTGAAGAGTGCACAAGCAGAATACATCGCTAAATATTTTCAGGGTGAATGGAGTATAGAAAAATCGTCAAACTACCTCCAAAATTACAAAGGTAGTGAATGGCGGCTCTATGTTAAAAATGTGTTGAAAAAATATCCGGATTTGAAGCAAGAAAACAGCAAGTACATACGACCAGTACGTCTCGCCAAGTTGAACTTGGAGCCACCCATCTACAAATCACAGAATGATGCAGGCCGAACTTTGAAATTGAACAGTTCTACTATAGGTGAGGTGGTTCAACAAAAAAATGATACGTCCAGTCATTCTTGCGGTATGACACACAATTGTTCAACAATGTAGAGCGGGGGGGTAGATACAAAAGAAAAAATGTCGGCATCTACGATTCAGAGGCGGAAGTTGAGGCGGTAATTAAAAAACGTATCGAAAATAAAAGTTTATAAAAAATTAGGTTTATGTCTGTTGATACATTTTCATGAGTTCGTTAAAGTGTTCGCGACAATCGATGCAAGGAAAATTTTCGCTGTAATCTGCGACAGTATCAAATAATTCTTGCGGTGTCAAACATTGGTGCAATGTGTATGCACTGTATGGAACGGACTTTATACTTCGATTTGTAACAGTCAATGGATACCTTTTTCTTGAATTTTGTTATGCAATTGTGCCGTCAACGAAAGATTAAACAAAAGATGGAAAAAATCTTGATGCCATGCTCGAATGCCACGAACAGCTATGAAACTTTTAATTTGGATTGTAAATAACATTTTGATTTTGCAACATAAGTGAAGCCAAACGGACACGATATTCATTCCTACTTGGAACTTTATTCATTAAAGATGTATATAATTTTAATGGTACTTTTTTGGGTATCCACATTCCCCAATGACCCCAAAAATAAGGAAACACCAACGGTATATTGAACCACCATGACAGAGATATTCTCTGTTTCAAGAAAGGAAGTCTACAAAAGCTAAATGTCGAACACTCGCCTTTGACAAAAACTGCCAAAATAGGAACCGACACCATTTTGGCTAAATTGAGAAAGCCATATCGAGGATACAAAAAAGACTCTTTGCCCATTTCCGCCATCACTATTTCAGGGACACCGCCGGGAACTACAATAAGCGATTGGCCCTGTTTTAATACATGGAGCATACTGTTGTAATTGGCTGGGATGCAACCAAGTAGATGTAAAGTCCAGCCGAGTATTGGGATGTAGAATAATGAAGGTGCCACACATAGTATGGTGGTCGAACCCGGTGCAAAGTGTATACCTGCCAAAGCACCACAACATAATAACCCGTGTGGATGTACTGCGATAAGCATTTGTTGGCGAATTTCAATAATATTACAAGGAAACCATTTATGTAATTGCAATGAAGAGACGAGTGTTCTTAATCGCGAACGAGTTGTCACTGGGTAGTGTTTTTGTATAAAAAGAGAAATGAGAATAGAGATTGGTAGAAAAGTTACCGCTATTGGCATAAGAAACAATGCGCAGACAATTAATAAAGGTAATGACCAAATCCATGTGAAGACGATAAGGATTATGAAAATAGAACTTACCAAGTTCATAATGTACTTCGCAATTGTAACGTAAATAGTCTGCCATGTATTGTTTTATTGTCATTTTGTGAAATTGTTGATACCCAGTTTTTTCTCCAATTCGTGTAAAGGAACAGTCATCGGTTGTTGGAAGAAGTTAAAATCAAGTGGTTCAACACTGTGATAATCGAACCCCAAACCTCGCGCCAATCCAAAATAACAAGGTCGTTCGTTTTCACCTTTGCTCCGAAGAGACGTTAATGGTAAAAATTCGATGATTGTTGTATTCACCGGTGCAAAAAGCATATTGGCCATACCGCCCCCATGTGGACCAATTATGACTGAAGCTTGTTCAAAGACTTTCCTGTCTACTCTCCAATTATTTTTAGGATTGTAAATATGAACTTTATTACCAAAATATCGACGTAAGAGGTCTAAAACTTCCTTTTCATTAATCACGGAGCGTCTCGTACCGAGCTTCCGTGGTATGTAGATTACTTTATCACCTTGTTTTGTTTGAGAACCTAACGATGTGAACGAGTTAGATGGTACGATTCCCATTTGAAATTGCCCCGACCACACAGTTGCAGCAATGGACGTTGCGGAGATTGATTTCTCTATAATTTTAAAACGTTTAATGGGTAGAAAACACGATTCTATTATCAAGTCCCGCTGCAAATTATTCATAACTAATATGCCAATGTCGGGATATTGTTGGAGATAAGGACATAATAGTCGAGATTTGGGGTATGTGTCAAAAGCAATATGTTGCATTGCGTTTTGCCATATTTGAACAAATGATACAAAAGACTGACTCAAAAACGACGATGATGTTGATATTTCAGATGTGTCTTTTTCCCAGTACCATTTGCCAAAGGTGTAAGCAGATGTCTCGTTGAACAAAAGGCCGCTTTGTAATATTGTAGCTTTCCGAATCTTTATTACACATAATTGCTTGGGTGTCTGCCAGACGACATCTTGATATACCATCGACGTGTGTTTGAAATCAAGACAGTATTTTTCTCTTATTTTTTTGTGGAGTGTTGATATGTTGGTTGTTTTCGTATCTACAGTTTGTGGTCTGAGGTCTGACCACAATCCAACTTCCTTAAATCGTTGGATTTTATTATCTTTACCAACGATGTAATTGTTATGAACAATCACGACGTTTTGCTGTTTATTTTGTCCAAAATATAAGTCACCTGACGGGAATTCTTGTCTCGGTAACTCTTTGTGTTTGATGGTGATGCTTTTAATTATTTTGTTAAAAATAGGTTGATTAAGTTGTGGATTGGTCAATAGTCGCCGGTTCCATTCTTCCAACAGTGATAATGTGTTCTTTGTTCTTTGCAATGCAATAAATCCTGTACAATAGTATTTATTACCGTCAAGTTGTGCAAAAAGGTCAAAGTCGCCCTTGAAAAAAGGTCGAGGGTCTGATAACCAAACAGTATCGATGTCTGTATAGATGATTCTTTTTTGAACTTTTAAAACACGCAATAAATGCGCTGCTCGTCGACTAACCAGCTTTTTGTACTGTGGTGTATCATAAGATAACGCAATTGGGTCATTTGAATCTGGATATTGTGATTTCCAAACGTCTATGCCATCAACGTTGATATATTTTTTGTAAATTTGTTCGTCTTCCGCGATTAATATAACGTTCATATCCAAGTTTAACTTTGAATAGAATGCAAACCAATTTGAAAACATATCATCAAAGCCAATAGAGACTGTTACAATAACAGTCCAATTGTCCACTTCGACAGCGGCGTTCTTATTATTGCTTTCAGTGGTTTTCAACTTATCTCCCTTTCCTAAATATTTTGGTGGGGATAGGGCCTCAAAAACTTTACCGCTTTTCCGATTTTTCAAGACGATTTTACCATCAAAACGTACAGTCTCCCATTCCGCATGATATGTGCAGCCATGGTCCCATTGACCCTTGCCGATACGACGATTGTATTCTGAGTCTGACGCCGATTTCACCATGTCACCACCATTTGCAACATTACCTTCCGAATCTGTTTGGTGAATCATTGAGACAGTTTTTGTAGCATCGATGAGTGCTACTTTGGAATTGTGATAAATATGATTCACCAACCAATTGTCATAACCGGGACGACCAATCACAAATGGCGGAATTTTATTCCAATCAATTGCATTCTTTGTCACTGTGAAATAATCTTGCGCATCCGGACGAAACAATGCGCCCCTTGTAAACTGTGTGTCAAAATTAAAGTTCGCGTGCTTTGCATTATGTTCTTCAGACCACAGGACATTGGTACGCTTCCCCACCATCAAAAAATCACCAATTGGGAGGACAGATTCTATAGTTTCCACAAAATTCGACGTGGCCATAATATCACCATTGACGTATGTATATGTCTGAGCATCGGGACATGTATGAAACATCTTTGTATACATCTCTCCTAAAATGGGTACACCGTGTTCATTTGTTTTAGCATTCGCAATAACTTTGAATGTCACCTCGTTCATTTTGGACCAAGTGTGTAGTGTATTATCTTCGATTGTTTGTCTAAGCGAGTCACATTTCGGACACTTGAATGTGGTAAAGACAACATGAGGTTGACAGATTACTTCATGGCTTGTGGTCACAATCTTTGGAACCACAATCTCTTTTGTAGTCCCATTTTCAATGACAATTGCCGATGACCGCAACATCGTCGTATCCCTTTCTCCCTCCCAGTACACGTGTCCGTGCCAGATTTCTTTGATTTTGCGGCGACTGGGTGGGTGATGTCTTGCCACAATAAGTAACATTATTGACACAAAAGCGGCAACAAGAATAACGATATTCTTGTGAGGAATCATTTAATAATGTTTGCCACAATATATTTATACTTCAATCAGGTGAGAAATGGAACTATTTTAAGGATTTGTTCCCGAAATGTAATACTCTCTCTCTATTTTTTGTTGACATTTTTGTACTATTATAATTTTCTATAAAATTTTGAGGTATACAACATTCCATCATCAAATCATAACGCTTGTACAATTTTCTCCAAGAAATTGCATTTATTTTTTCTGTTGATTTTGTTTTAAGTTCATTGAAGATGTCATTGGCTACTTTGTTAATATAAACGGAGCTAAATTTACCACCGCGTTCGTTGTAACAGGACAATATAAGCATAGAAAGGTCAAAAGATGGATTGTTACAGAGCTTGACATGTTCGTTTAACATTGAGTAATTTTCAGATTCTGGTAATTGTAAAGCATAGTTAGAATTGGGCCACTTAAAACAAGATTCACCAAAATCGAATATTTCTATATCGCCGTTGTCAGGGTTGTATCGAATATTTCCTGTATTTAAATCTCTATGGCTAAAATGATATAATTTTTGTAACCTGTTCAATATTTCTGCAGTTTTCAAAAAAAATTGTTCTAATCTTTCTTTTTTGAGTGATTTGATTTCTTTTCCATGTTTTTGCAATGGGGACATGACTATGGCTGGATATGCAGTGTTTCCTTTATTTGTAAGTAATTCTGTCTCCTCCCATGGGTGTTTAATGGCAATATAACCGCATTTATAAATGGTCGGCGCGCTAACTCCATCCATATTTTGAAATATCGTATGCATTATGATTCCAATAATTGCTTCGTATATTGAACGCATGAATATGGTATCACGAACAAATATCTCCTCCGAATGAGTCCTATTCTGTGGATTCTGGGGAGAGTTTTCTTCTAAATCTTCTGGTGGATATGCTGCTTTAACTATAACATTTATATTGTCACCATCTTTTTTCATCGTACTTTCGAAGACAGAGCCATAACCACCTTCATCTATATTAGGACCAATTTGGACATTTATAAATTTTATTTTTGCTTGTTTTATCATAGAATAAATATCATCGGAATTGCCAAGATATATTGTTTTACATATAGCTTGACAATATGTATCGGACCATCCAAAGACACTTTTGAATGGAAGCTTTAATAAAAAATCATTGAAATTTTCACGGACATATTGAATGTAATTCGCTGCTCGTGTATTATCAATAGTTGTAGACATACATATACAAACAAAAAGACGGAATGTTTATAGTATCGAAATATAAATTATACAAACGCTAAATAATATTTTCCGTATAAATATAAGCCAAAATCATTTTAGATGCCTCGACTACCAAAAGTTGGATGGCTTCATAGATGTGAGGATTGCGATATGATAACATCGCGGTTAAGTACATGCAAATACAAACGAAAAACACATATCTTATCTATTTGTCTGACTTGTCGTCCAAATTTTGTCATTTGGCTTCACAATGAATTTAAACAAGTCGTCATTGAAAATGAGACAATTGGTCATCAAATATTGAAAGTGATTAAATAAATTAATTCGTACATCTAATTGTAAAGATTGTAAATAAGATACATGAATATAAGTTTGACTTATTTTTATTTCAAAATATTTTATTTCTTATACTTTGATATTTTCAAAAAGAATTTCATTAATAATGCCAGTTCATTTAATTTCTGCGATTTCCAAAAATGGTGTCATTGGGGTGGACAACAAACTTCCCTGGCACATACCCATGGATTTGAAATGGTTTCGAATGAATACAAATGGTGGTGCCGTTATCATGGGTAGAAAAACTTGGGAATCATTGCCAACAAAAGCTCTCAACAATTGCATGAATATTGTGGTCAGTCGCTCGTCATCAAAAAATAAGAAAATGTTGAGGATGGGAACGACCCGGTCAATAGATATCGATGGTGCGCATTGGTGTGACACACTTACAGAAGCATTGAATTACTCCTCTCATTTACAACAATATATTATCGGTGGTGCGGAACTATTTCGCAGTGCATTACTTCTGGAGGTCGTTCATGTCTTTATCATAACACATGTTGACATTGATATCCAGGACACGAACAATTCGAGCAAATTGAGCTTGCCTTCAAATCGTAAAGTTTTTTGGACTTCCAACAATTATCAATATGAAGATTTAAAATTCCACTTTGAACTTTCCAGATTTTAATCTTTTTGTTTCCGTATCGATTGCGGTGGCTCTCACATTGTTATTAGTAATATTGTCCTTTAATTCCATATCGTGTGGTATTAACCAGGTGACAAGTGAAAACATTGACAAAAATAACAAATATTCGACTACATACACAAACGAACACCGAGCAATGTAATTCTTACAAGCAATAAATATGCCACCCAATACGACTGTCGTGCACCAATGGTATGTCCACAGAGAGGATACCTTCTTTTTGGTCTCGTCGTTCGTATGTGGCAGACATTCGAATAGTATCAATAACGAAGAGATTACTATTAAAAAATTATGGGCAGAAGTTTCAAACATTGACACTAGAAATGCACTGAAAAAGCCCAGAAATCCACCTAATAAAAAACTTTTCTGTAATGAAAACGATGCGCATATTGCCAATAGACAATAGCTTAATATAATACCGCGATACGGGTCGGTGGTCAGAGCCCTTGATAATAAGATTGGATATCGATAACCACATGTCTCGTAGGAGACGTCATATACAGATATGGAACCTATCACTAGAAGTATGCTCCATCCTATGAGCCACATTGGTCTTAACAATAGTTTTTTGGGGGCATTTTTTGTGTTTGTGGAAGTAGTAGTGGAGTTAGTAGTGGACATTTGAAAATAAATAGCAGGTGGCTTTATACATTCTTTTTTTTATTTTGTTTCATTTGTATGTACATCTTCTTTTTGGTATTTTTCGGTGTATTTGCAGTATCTTTTCTAATTCAAGCTATATGCAACAATATCTCTATCATTTATATGCAAATGCTACCGTTTGTGTGTTTATCCATGTATGACTTGAGGTGTATTTTTGAAAAAATTCTGTCATATAAGGGGGTAATTTTGTCGATGATAGCTGCTCCTTACAAGTCAACCATTCTCGAATGGAAGTAGACCAAATTTCAACCTGTTTTGTATCTGGACATAATGAAGCTTTACACACTCTCGTGTTTCCATGGTAAAGATAAATAGACTTGGAATCTTCATATTGGATATGGCGTGCTAATGCATAGGTGAAGATTTCGTGCTTAAATCGTGATAAGGCATCGTCAAGCTGAATGTCGGACCAAGTGTGCAGTGCTTTTTTACACCATTCATCTGTGCTGAGGTGTCGACGGTATATGTACCAGTTTGTATCTGTTTGTAAAGTATTGCCCATGTGATTAGTGCACAGATGCTTAGTGCACAGATGCTTATATACTCTTCACAAATAATATATTACTCGTTGCAAATATAGATAATTAATATTTTTTATTGTGTATATCTTTAGATAACTCAATGTATTTTTTCTTTAGGCTCTTTATCTCTTTTTTTAATGTTTCTTCCTGAAAATGCAATAATTTGGAAGCGTCTTCTCTTTTAATCAATTCGGAGTTCTTAAAGTACATCTCTTTCATTTCGGTTTCAAGTTGTGCAATTTTCCTCAGCAACTCTTTGCTTCGCTTATGGCAGTCGTTTATCAAAGCCTTCTCCAATGCCATTTTACGCATGTTCTTATGGACATGTTGTCTGAATTGTGCTTTTCCTTTTCCCATCTTATTTTCATGGGTGTTCTTTATATATGGTCAAAATGCATACATCACACATATAAAAAGCCTGTATAAAGATTAAATATTACTTAGTACAATGGCCCTTAATTTTGAAATTATGTCTACCAGAAATGGCGAATCGTCTAATTACAATGACATTTCAGAAAGTTTGCTTCACAATGAAAAGAAAGAAGAGAGAGATGAGAAAGCATTTACAATTATGGACACATTTACAAGATGCGAACAAAATAAATTGGGACAATCTTGGTTAGGCATGGCATTGTATGTACTGACAATTTGCACACTCTTCATCACAGGTTATAACATTTACGGACAGCTTGACATACCACAGACAAACTTATCCACTGTTGATATTTTTGGAGACATTTGCGCCATTGGCTTTCTCTCATTCGCCACGATTACATTACCATGGCATTCGTTTGAAAAACATACTTGTCTTTACAAATCCCGACAACAATTCTTGTGCGCTCTTGCAAGGTATGTACTGTTTGTGATTGGAGCGGTCGGTGCTACTGTCATTTATGGCACTATGCGCAACATACCACTTTTTCAAAAATCACTCAATGATGATTTGAGTCATGACCAATACAATGTATATGTGATAGTTATGATTGTGATAGGATGTATCATCATCTATTGGTTTATTAAACTGTGCAACTGCCATCGCAAATATACGAAAAAATGTTGCATGCCGGAAATTAGAAATAAAATAGCATTTACTAGACTGTTTCTAATTATGTCCATCGTAGCCACAGGCTCGTATGTCGCATGTAGTATTGATGAATGTGACTATCACCCACACCACTGGTTTTTTGGTTATAGTTTGGTCATTTTAAGCACGACTATGTTGGACAATTGGTTTGATTTCTTATTACACGGCATTTTTTGGATGTTTGTACTTGAAAGCCAATGGAATGGCAGACCTGTTTTTGATAGTTTTTTCATTTAAATAAAGAAGAGAACGCTCTGAAAAAAAAGGAAATGCAGAGAGATTCTATCAATAAAGCTTCCAACAAGTGCGATGCTATTATATAAGGGTGGCTGAACTCGGTACGGGGCTCAAACCCGTCCAAAAATCTCTTCAACAAGAACCGAGTAAAAAAAATAACAACGGGGAATGTAGTCAACGCCATTTCTTTTAAAAATGGTTAGGAAAATGGGGGTTGACCACATTCCCTGTGCTTCATATGGGGTTTGAACCCTGTAAAAATATAAAAAGTCAGTTGTTGCAGCGACATGACAAAAAAATATCAATCTGCTTACCATGACTTTCGGCTCATAAGACCGACGCTCTGCCAACTGAGCTAATGAAGCGGGAAACAGTTTAAAGTGATGCCCAGCACTCATGTGGAAAAGGTCAGTTGTTGCAGCGATGACAAAAAAAAATATCAATATACTTACCACGACTTTCAGCTCATAAGACCGACGCTCTGCCAAACTAAGCTAATGCAAAAATAATAACGAGCAAAAATAATAACGAGCAAAAATAATAATGAAAGAGCGAAAATAATAACGAGCAAAAAATAATAACGAGCAAAAATAATAATGAAAGAGCGAAAATAATAACGAGCAAAAATAAGAACGAAAGAGCAAAAATAATAATGAAAGAGCGAAAATAATAACGAGCAAAAATAAGAACGAAAGAGCAAAAATAAAGAAAATTAATTTTTGGCAATGTGCTCTACCCTTGGCAAAATGGCAATAACGAAAGAGCAAAAATAAAGAAAATTAATTTTTGGCAATGTGCTCTACCCTTGGCAATAACGAAAGAGCAAAAATAAAGAAAATTAATTTTTGGCAATGTGCTCTACCCTTGGCAATATGGCAATGTGGAGTTTTACTCTCATAACTAAAAACAATAAATATGTTCACAACATATGTAGCAAAAATAATGGCAAAAATAAGAACGAGCAAAAATAAGAACGAAAGAGCAAAAGATTATAAAGAAAATCAATTTTTGGCAATGTGCTCTACCCTTGGCAATATGACAATCTCTCTCCCCCGTGGTCATATACTCTTCCCATTGCAATGTGGAGTTTACTCTCAGAAGTGAAACAAATAAAGATGTTCATAACATATGATTCTAATATAGAATCATATTGTCAAATGAACTGCTTATATAGTCCATGTCACAGAAATATCCACAGATAAATCCCACTACATCGAGCGCACAAACAGAGAGTGCACATGTGTGTATATATTACACCATTCAATTGAAAAATGTACAAAAAAAGAATATCTCAAAAAGATATCAATGTATTACTAGAAAGGGAACAGAACACTACCAAGAGCAAAAAATGCAATGCACATAATAAATGTCATATGAATTGGACCAAATCTCCTCGAAATTGCGCGACAATGAATAAGCTTCTAAAAGGCTGTCTTCTAAATTCGCCAGATACAAAAAGTTGTTCGATTTACAATCGTTTGATGTCAGAATGTACAAAATAAAGTTCTGAGCAAATGTGAACAATGACAATTCATTTATTGTTTTACACATTTAATGGAACTATCTGAAAGCATTTATATGAACAAAGTTGAACAGTACCAACGCCAATGGGCTCTGGAAACTCCACCAAAAAAAAAAGCACCGTCACTCTGCATTCAGACAGAGGTGGCTATTATCTAATCATCCATGACGCCACACATTGGACATTCAAATGGGGCACCTCACTCAATGGTATCGAGGTAGTCATCATGAAAGAATTTGGAAATGCATTGTCTGCCCATCTCGTACGAAACAACATTGACAAAGATACTGTGAAACATTTCGACATTTCGAATGACGATGGTTATATTGATGTTTTTGTCAAGTCCGACGTTCTCGAAATCCGTGATGTCAAGATGAAGCGAATGGGAATCTGCATAGAGTCATTGGAAAAGGTTATATTTGCAGCCATGAGGATATATTCTTTCGAATATCATCAATCTGTGAAATGGGGATGTGTCAATATAAATTCCAATGATTCCATTGCTGCCTATTTTTGTTATGTCGCTGCATTTAAGAAAAATGGTTTTAGTACATCAATACAAGCACCTGTGAGTAATGAGCAAGAACATTTCTTAGTTGACTTTGTCAAAGATATTCATCAGGCCATCAATCTTGGTCCAACACAAAAAGAGTTTGATGTGTCTGACATGCTTGACCAGAAACGACCACTACACTTTTAGACCTATTTTTCCATCCCATTTTTGCAGAGAGAGGACTGTGAGAGGACTGTCTAATATGAGAGGACTGTCCAATACTTTAGATTTGAGGGTTAGGGTGAATAATACTTTACACACATGCACATATTTTACTCTTATAAGATTCGACCCTACTATTCAGAGAGAAATGACCACTCACTCTAACACAAATGCATAAATTCTGGTCCATGAAAAGCGAGCCGACTGGCCCACCAATGACAAGTCCAGTCCCCTCCTCACAAACAGCACTGCCCACGGCACCACCTCCCAATAAAAAAGCCAAACATACCCACCCACCCCGCATCCGCGCGACCTATCCGTCCCACCACCCCAAAGGCCCGAAACGACTCGACCAACTTCCCCGTTCAGACCTGCTCTGGGGCCACGTCGCCACCTTGACACACTTCACTGCCCAAAGAGAAGTGAACAAATTAAATCAACAATGCGCATTGGGCATCGGCGATACAAACCCGGACGGCATGGTGTTAGCACCTGACAATAAGTACCAAAGAAAAATGTTGCAAAAAATCATCGCCGAGAAATGGAAACACCCAAACTGTATAGTCTTTGTGCGCTCTGGTAATTTTTTCACTGCATATGGAATAGATGCAGTCATCTGTATGGAATACATCACATTGAACCCTAAGAATTCGATGTCCAGTTCATGTATTGTCGGTGGCCCTCTCAAACAAATTCAAACCTATTTGAACCAGCTCTTGCATCGTGGTCTCTCATCCGTGGTTTGTGACGACGATGATATCCAATTGATTAATCATCAGAATCCCATCTATTTTGGTGCACATCTCTCTGCAGAAAATGTAACAATCATCCCTCCACACATCGCCATTTATTTGAAGCACGATTGTTTGGATATGTATATTGTCAATCAATTTGAAAAAAAAATCATTCTCTATCGAAATGTCCATGTAATGACTCTTCCACTTTTGGTGGGATTACATTGGTCATCTTCTCTGAATACCATACATCTCTTGGGCTCTACAGATACACTTTCTTTTACAAAATTAAAGACAAGAAAATTATCATGGTCTTGCAATTCAGACACCTTTCTGAACAATTTCATACAAAATGAATTGAAAGAATCTAATCAAGATTTATATGATATATTTGAACACAACGAAGTTTTACAAAGATGCACAATGGAACAATTAGGTATTTGTATGAATGACACTGGCAATGCTCGTGGTGTCCCTCGTCTACTCCGCTCTGTTTGTCCAAATGCGCCAATACCATGTCAAAAATTAGTTGCGCAGCTATTAATCTGTCCACCCTCCTTTGAAGTGTGTGAACTTTTTCGCAACTGTGTTCGTGCATATGCTAATCCGTCTTTTCATTCGTACGAGCCTCTACCATTACCATTGTCCCTGCCACCACCTTTGCACACCCTTCTTCTGTACCTTCGTCGGGAAGCTGCCTCGGCTAAGATGCTCCGTACATTGGCGCTTCACTTCTTATTCGCTTCGAAACTACTCTCTCATTCAATAAATAATGAAATCGATATTCACGAACTCGTTTCAAAATTGCACAACTACAACGAGTTAAAAAAAGTGACTTTAACTCAATTAAATGAACAGGCATCTAAAATTACTCTTTTTTTGGGTGACGCTCCTGAAACAATTAGTCACCCAACAAAGGCATTCGACTCCTCAAACACCATCACCCAACAAAGTCGAAGAAATCTTGGACACCAACTTGAGGATGAGATGATAGAGAGCGAAGAAAGCTGGCACGGCAACGTCTCTCAGACACAAATGCGCAATCACAATCTTATTGTCAGCAATAATCGTCGCGAATATCTAAATCAAACAATGGGTGTTGCATTTCAATTTGCTAAATCAAACCAATGGAAAAAAATCGGATGGTCTCCAAAAATAAAATCTGTGATAAGTAAATACAAACTAGGTCCAGACAGCAGAAAAGCTCAAGATTTTGGTGTGGAACTCAAAGGTAAACACAAAGGATACTTTACAATACCTGGCACGGGTATCAAACGTTCTTTAAATAAATACTTAGACAGCTGCATCAAGGCACGCGCCCATGCCGAACATATCCGCAAAGAATTAAACAAGATGATATCCGAATCGCTAATATCATATACACATAGTTTTTGGACACTCAATCGCACAGTACATACACACGTAGAACAGGCGCTACAACAACGTTGGTGCCATGCTACAATTTCAAATGACGACAATGCATCCCTCCAAATTAAAAAGTTACGTCCATTTTGGATGAGCGATGGTGTCCCTAACGATATCTCTTTAAACAGAATCGCCATACTGACTGGTTGTAATATGGGCGGCAAATCTACTCTTAGTCGTTCATTGGCCGCCGCTGCAATATTAGGAAAGGCAGGTTTCATGGTTCCGGCCGATTCCGCCACTTTTTCTCCTGGACTCTGTGTATTTTTAAATGCGGGAAATGCCGATTGCGCTTTAAATGATTTGAGCGGTTATGGTGCTGAATGTGTCGATATGATAGCTCTTGAGAAAATGGCTATCAAAAGTCCAACTCTCGCTATTTGTGATGAAATTGCGTCTGGGACTTCGGATAGAGAAGGTACAGGAATGGCTTTGGCATATTTGCAGCGATTTGGCGAGTTGGGCGTGATTGGTTTATTTTCTACTCATTTCGATAGAGTTTTGACAGATAAAAGTGTGGTGGATGTGCCAAAGTTTCAAATGAAACGGGAAAATGGTCATTTCACTTTTGTTATGAGTGAAGGTGTTTGTAAGTTTCGCCATGCTACAAATATTGCAAGAACTTTAGGGATGTCGGAGGAGATATGTGGTCCGGCTGATAAATTTATTGCGGATATCGATGGGGATATGGAGATATTTGACAAGATTGCCATGAGTGCTATTGATTGTATGTCGAGATATATTGGAAAAAAATACGATTTTATATGGAAGAGAGGTGAGCAAAGTCCAGCAGTAGCCAAGTCATGTGTATATTTGTTGGAATCATCCGAAGCTTGGTATGTGGGTGAGACCGATAATATTGGTATGAGAATAAAAAATCATACAAAAAAGAAAAATCCAGACTGTATGTACGTTTGGTTTGTCCATAATAAAAGCATGGCCAAAAAAATAGAAACAGAGGTGGGCAGACGATTGCAGAAACGTGGATTTACAATGATGTCTGTCAATGATAATCACCACACTCATTTTGGAGGGTTCTAACAATAAAAGAATAATTTAAGATATCAAACTTGTACTTTGTGATATATCGAACTAAAAAACCAGTATAAATAACAAAGACATCGATTCGTCTCACAGTAACATGTCAAGCTACAGCTTTTTCCAAGCGCACGTCGTCGAAACTCTCACCGGAGACGCATTCGTTGGTCCAAATACGGACAAGAAAGTGTTACCAGATTGCGTAACACCCAACAACAATCTCACCGAAAGCAAAGAAGCCATGACGATTGAACAAAAGACGCAAGAGGTGTTGGACGACCCCAAGTTCGGCATGTTTTCTTTATTTGCCTATCAGCTTGAAAAGGGCTATCAGAACAATGCCCTGAAAAAAAGAAATGCGGTCTATTGTTCACACATCTTTTCCCTAGTATTAGGACTGCCCATTTTGGTCTTCATCACGCAATGGATGATGTACATCGCGGTTGTGACGAACCAGTTCCGGACATATGACCAAGGCACGTGCCCCAATGCCGCCAATTTCGAAGAAAAGACAATGATGGCCGCGGTCTCCATCTTCTACTTTATCAAATCTTTTTTCCTCTGGGACAACATAGTGGACCGGACACGACGAAAGAAGATGGTGGCCTCGTCCAGCTACGTAGTGATGTTTGATTCGTTGCAAGAAATCGGCTTCAACCTACTAGTGTACGGTACAAATCTTTGGGTGATTTTCGCGGAGAAAGATTTCTTAAACATGTTTTTCAACACCCTTGCCATGGAATTTTTGATGGATATGGACAACGAGTTCGAACGCCTGTACTTTTCATTTCTGCCCGAAGTGGCCGAAGATATCTACGACAACATGTTTGTGACATACAGAGACAATCTCATCCTCGTTAATGAAAAAACACACAGTTCCAAATGTTTCAGATGCTGCAGAATGGTGACATATCTCCCATTCAAGCTAATGATTCTCATATTCATGTCTTTACCCGTCTTCTGCTTCATTTTTGTCATCTACGGCAGCATCTGCAAATGAAATTGTTTCGCATCTGCTAAGGTGTCAAACGATACATGCACAAAGAATGTCACGACACATGCACAATGAAAAGAATGTCACGACACATGAACAATGAAAAGAAGTCCTTTGCTTTCCTACAATTATAAAAATTTCATATTATGAACATATAAGTATTTTGATATAAATAAAGCTTCAAACCCACAATAATCAAGATGACAAGTATACAGCACCAATCACACATGAAAATGGACACTTCACCAATAAATTATAACGCGTTTCCAGCGTTTCAAGGTTCTTGTGATGCCAATATTTGGTCGGCGCCAACGATGTCTGTTTCTACTGGCGATAATGCATCGTGTTCTGAAACTGGTTCAGATTCGCTCAGTCGTCTTCGCAATACATTTGACCCAATTCTAAATGTGAGGTCGCAAGAAAAAATTCCACTTTTACGCAAATTGGGTTGTGCGGGACATGCACTTTTTGCAACAAAAGACGGTACAGTACCATGTCGAGGTTCATTAATAATGAGTAGCGGAATCAGCGTCAAAATCCCATTTGGTCATTATGGCAAAATCGAGGCAGTGCCATATCTCGGTATGCGATACGACATCACACCATTTGGTAATATAATCGATGAAAAAAACGGTGAGATTATCTACATCAAATTGTTGAACAATTCCAATGCGAACTACACAGTTAAAAAGGGCGACAACATAGCCCAACTAATCATACAAAGATATACGACGCCATTTATTCGATACAATGGACAACAGGGCCAACAAAGAGATGGATTTGGACCAATAGGTACAAATGTATACAAATAAAGTATTTAAAGTCCCTATTATTTAAATACATGTACCAAAGTAATTACAAATCTTTATTCAGATGTCACACCCTGACAGAATGTGTGAACTACGCATTGGATGATTCGGTTGGAAAGGCGGACCTTTTTCTATATCTTCTTGATACTTATGATATCCTTCTCTCTCATGCTGATGGTTCGATGGTTTTTGACGAGAATGACGACCTTCCCTATCTTCGCTTGGCATCTAAATTAGAGAAATATACCTTTGAAAAATGGGATGTTTTATTTGATAGAATCCCAGGTCAATTGAAAGGGTGGTGTGAAGGAATGTTTATCTATCTCTGCATATCACTTTGTCGATATTTGTCGTCAAATCCCGGTTGCACTGTAATACCAGAAGAGACAAGAATGTGGATGAGACGAAACAAATTACGGACACATATTTCTTACGACACATCCAAATTTTCAATCTCTGAAATATTAAACGCATTGGACGCCATCGAAATTCAATGGTATCAATTTGAAGCACTCACACATCATGTCATGGTGTATTTGGAAGCTCTTGAATGTAGAGCAGCATGGTTCGTTGCACATACGGCCCCTTCTGCTTTATTTGATATCAGAAAACATCGTATTAAAATCGGTGAAGATTCTTTTCAAATTCATCCCGCGTTGGTATATCAATTATATGCGCGTTTTATTTCTTTAAAACGTTCGTTTGCTCAATATACGATGTGGGATACGGTGCCATCGGTGGATGAAATGCCACATTCTCAATGGGATTTTTTTGTAGAGCGTGAGAATCGTCATTTGGGCATTAGAAAGTTTCGAGATAGGGTTGCGGATTTAACCTGGGAACATTTGTGTCGTCCATCTGATGGACCGAGAGCTTCATACAATGCACGTGGTTCGAGAGTATCAGCATATCAAACAGTCGCTGAGAATCGACCTCTTGCTATATTGGATGTATTGAACCAATTGGTAGCATATGGTAAGCCAGAAGAAATACATGCACATCCTTTTGTGATGAATGGGTTACATTTGCAAATGGTGCATGCATATTTTATGTCTACGTATTCGGTGTCATTTAAAGATTTTTTCTTTTGTACGTCAGAGAAGTCGTGGCGTCATCGGAAGAAAATGACATGTATGGTCGTTCCCATTGTATTGGAACGAAGGATGCGATATGATGTCATGCATCGTGGTCTCATTCATTTGGTTCCCAATGGAACATTTGCAGAAGCTTTCTTAATGTGGGTGCTCATTGTAAGGAAAGATTATAAGGGTATATTGTATGGTTCTATGGATTTTGGAAAATTATGTCGGTTCTTGTTCGATAAAGTGGAAAAAAAACAGGAACGTCCAAAATCTGTGGGTGTCACTTCGTACCAATGGGATGTGTAGTTATCAACGAGATGTATAAAAAGGCAGGTTGAGATATATTGTTATGTTTATAGCGGGGAATTATGAAGATGTTGTTGCAATGGAAATGGAAGAAGAGAATAGAAAATTAAATTTGATGAAAGAAAAACAGAAAAACATTGAAAATGAGAGCGAGGAGTCGGAATATGAAAGCGAGGAGTCGGAATGTGTGTATGATTTAACACAAACTTTTCCTACAAGAAATCGTCCAAAGGTCGTCATGCAAGGAGATGACTTGACGTGTGGAATGAGGACATTGCAAAATCTATTTCATCGTGACTTTGTAAATAGAGAAGAAATGGATAATAAAGCAATCGTTCTAGAGAGCTTATCTAATGGTATACCTATGTATGACAAAAGATTAGGTTATTATTCCATTGAAGTATTGAAGGCTATCATCAACGACAAAGGCAAATATGTGCAACGAATTGCACTTGACAAAATTAAAAAAAATTACTTTGAAAAAGTGGTAGCATCAACGCCACTTTTTCAAGGATACATTGTTACAATAGGCAATAGTAATATGAAACACTATGTAGCTATCCAATACAACAACGGTGAATACGTAATCATGGATTCTCTTTCGGGCTCTTCACAAGTTGTGCCAGTTGAAGCACTCTTCCAAACACGGCGCGATGGTCATATTTACTGCTCACAAGATATCTCGGATGTCAATCCTGTCGTTGCAGTGTTGGCTGTCGGTGGCTCGCCATTTATTGAATATTACATTATGCATCAAACCTGGTCAGATATCTCAACGTTAGTCTCACCAAAAGTTTTGACGAATACTATACAACAGTGTTTGGAAGTGGATTACAATTTGAAATTTGGAAGTCCAAAAATAAATGAGGGGAGTATCAAAAAATGGCTCACGTCATTGCGGGTTCAAAGGTCATTGCCGCCAGATGATATCATCGGGTATTTCCAACATTTTATTAATGACCATCTACAGACGAAACAAATATTGGTCAAGAAAGGAACTCTTCAAACCATTGTTCATTGCAGAGAAGTTGGAGAATTAATGAAAGAATTGAAAAATATGGGATGGGTAACAGAAACACAAGCGATGTCGGTACGGCAAAATAATGTCCCTTTGTGTCATCAAAATGGACAGGAAATGAATATATATTCCAATGGAACTTTCAATCAATATCTATTGGATGTCAACAAACCATTGCTTCTGTTAACAGATAATTTATACTCGTTAGAAGCATCGGTCGGTGGCTTTTATACATTTAATTCGTCTGTATCTGGAGAGTGTGTTGAAAAAAATCAGAAGGTGTATTCCGTTCGTGATGGTCACGGTTCTGTGCATGTTCTTCATGCAAATGCAGTTCAAGAGATTCGAAGTTTCAATAATAATTAATTGTTTTGTATAATATCACAGAGTGTTTTTTTATTGTATGTATATGACAAATTTCCAGAGCACTTTAAAGACCATTTTTTATGAAATTCATTTCCTAGGCGGGACGTTTTGCATGTGTCCCAGGCCTTTTTTGCTTGAGAATCGGAAAAGCTTATTGTTAATCTTTCATTCTCTTTGTGTACTTTCATTCTTCGCCAACCATGATATAAATATATCTTTGAACAATGAGTGTCATTTTTTCCTAGAGCAAATTCAAATAATCGATGTTTGAACATTCCAACATGATGCAATTCGTCGTCCTCTTTGACAATTGTGGAATATAGGGGCTCGTCGAACCACTTGTCATTCTTGTCGCGGGCATAAACAAACCATGTTTTTGTCATTAGTATACCCATTTGTATATAATATTGCTTTTTTAAGTACTGCAAAATCATTCGTCATTTTTTTTTTCTGATGTATTCGAGTCAGTGCTTTCGGAGTCATTGCTTTCAATAAGCATGTCATGCTCATGGTGGTAATATACATCACATTTCATAAATAAATAGACCAGGAATAAAAATAAAAATATCATTGAAAAAGATAGTAGAACACCGGATTCGGGACTCATTCTCTGTAGAACTGGCGGACATTATATACAACATTGTACAATTTTTACATATTTTTTTATTTTTTTATGAACTTTCTAATAATATTCCATTTATCTCTTGTCATATCATTTTCATCATCATACTATTCCTATTTTCCAAAAAAAAAATTGCTAACATTTTGATTTCAATCATTTCCAATCTTACACAACAAATTTAAATTTTTCACGAACATTCCAAAATAAATATTTAGAAACTTGATGACGCATCAATAATTGCTGACGGCATACAGGACACTTTTTATTAACACGATTATTAAATTCTGTCAAACAATCAATATGACCAACACGAGTTGTACAATGACAATGCAACACTAAATACGGTTTGTCGAAATCAAAATCATTGCGACAAGTACGACATTTAGGTCGTAATGATGTGGTGGTCGGGCCCTTACGTTTTTTTGTTGGTTTGATGCATGTCATGTCATTACCAAGCTGTTCAATCATTTTATCAGAAAATTTAACTACATTCTTTTGTTCGTTGAACCAAAGTATTCGAGCTTTTACAAGAGCTTTCTTCTCGGGGGTCGGGTTATTTAGCACATCCAACCAGGCATCGTAACATTGACGGGCAGATGGGTCCAGCAATATAGATGCAGAAGATTTCATGTAAAAATTACCGTTGTCATATATCTTTTTACTGTGGACCATCGCTTGCTCTATCGGCATTGATTTTTTTAAAGATTCCGTCACATTTTCGAACGTCCATTCGGCACATTTACTTTTACATTCTTTTAAGATATCACATGGACTTGCATTGGACTCTATGCCGAAAAGAGAATAGGCTGTATGTTTCATCGGTGCTACCTTTCCGTGGGGATATCGCTGATCGTTGTTGGGGATATGTGATTCGTGATTTTTTCGAAATATGATTCGAATAGTTGTGTTGCTGGTTGAGAAAGTCATTCTGGGGGGGGGCGTATGGAGCTTGGTCGGTCATGTCGTGGAACGAGACTTTGCAAGAAGTGTGGGTGAGGTGCAAAGAGTGTCCAACTCTGCAATGTTTCGTGATTGAGGTGGGTGATATCGATGAACATGCTGTTGTGTCTTGGCAGAGAATGTTTGCGGTGGAGACTTGGGAAAGAACGTACTGTGATTTCTTGTGGGCTTGTTCCCAATGCAAACGGGGTAGGAGTGAATGGGTAGGAATTATGCAGCAATTGTGGCCGCAAGTGTGTGCCATTGCAGAAGAAAAAAAAATGGAATGTTTGTTTAATGATTTACATTTAATTTAACTTCAGACAGACCTGCAAACAATGAAAAAAAGTGTGAAAAGAGGTGGAAAAAATGGGTGCCGGGAAATACTACTTCGGCCATTGTTGTTTGGGGTGTTTCGTTGGAAACGCAACAAAGGTGTGGCGTGGTTTTTTTCGGGTGCAGCGAGGACCGTTGCAGCCACGTCGGCTCCAACGGCATTTGGAACAACCCGGTTTGGTAGGCACTGGGGATACGACTGGGACATGGTTGGAGTGATGAGGAGAAGGAGGATGTAAAACAGGAGGACTGCGCGGGGTCAACACTCCCACCGTGTCGGGTGAAATGGAACGGTGGGGTCTTTTTTTCGGAGTCTTGTCATCGTTTCTGTGGACTATTTCGGCGTTGGATGGCTCGGATTCCAATGCTTCGGCTTCTACCGTCGCTTCGTCGGCTTGTGGTTCGGCTTGAACCATCGCTTGGTCAGCTTGTGCAGGCGCTTCTTCGGGCTCGTTCACTTCTTCGGGCTCGTTCACTTCTTCGGGCTCGGTGTTGGCCATGGCGCCAATTGCCTCGTCTGCTTCGTTGACTGGGTCGTGGCTCTCATCATTGTCCAACAGAGCGGTCATCTCACTCGTTGACATTATCTCAGTCGTTGGAAAGTTGTCTTCCTCGCCAAAAAAAAATGGGTCATCTGAGCTGAAAAGGGAGTCGGCAAAAAACTGTGCAGAGTCATCGCTGTCAGGCACGAAAAGAGGGAGATTGTCCATATTATCCACATCGTTGTCAAGTGGTGGAGTTCGGGCGGGCATCAGTGATGATGTCACTGGTTGGTTAGGATTTGCGCGCATGTTAGGATTTGCGCGCATTGCTTGTTCAATATGGAGTGCACCGTTGATGTCGGTTGTAAGTTGTAACGTCAAAGTAAACGTCTGAACTGTCGTGGGGACAATGAGAGTGGGTGCTGTTGCCAGAACATGGGAAATAGACATAGTAGGTTTTTTGCTTTCTAGTTGATGTAGCCGAAAAGATGGTCAGTATTTTTTTTCTGAGTATTTTCATTTATTACTCATTTGTGGTCGTACGTCACAACCAGCAATATACAATCCCAGCCAGCAAGATACAACCAACGTCCCAGCAACGTCCCAGCCAGCAACGCTACACAAAATTAGACACAGAAATATAATTAACATGAACAATGAAACTGCTCTGTTTGTCACTAGTTCTACCGGGACAGCAGTACAGTTTACCAGCATCAACAAATGTGGTCTGGACGACAATGGCTTACTTTTCTTCAAACTCAATTGGTTGGACGAAGAACTAAATGACGACGACCCTTCTGTCTACTGGCAATCTTTCGAACAATGTCCACCTGCCGCAGCTGAAGTCACACTCTGGACCGAAACTGCCAGTAACTATGGCGCGACAGTGGGCATTGAAAATTTCGGCACTCCCACACTTCATGAGATGCAGAGCACCAACAACGAGACAGCAGCTTCTAAAGAACCAACAATAAACAACGTGACAAATCCTACCACAGGCTGACAGCGGAACCGAAGTTATCCAACACGGTGGGACTGAGACTATTCCAGTCGCGACAGTGGTGAATGACAAATAAGCAACGAATTATTTTATCTCACTCCAATATACACTTTATCTCACTCCGATATTTTATCAATGACATCTCTTCTAAAGCGAAGTTTTGCCCCCATACTTCCTCTATAAAACGGCATACTTTTCAACATACTTTTCGACGCGCCCAATAACAGTGCCTCCCCAGTAGTCACCATGCAAGCATTGATTTTCCCCCTTGACTTCCTACAACACATACACAAAAAGGTCCCGGACACACTTGAACCTGTTTTTCTCCCACACGCCTGGCATCTATTTACATTCACATATCTTTCGACGGCCGCCTCCCACGTCAGACGGAATGCACCATTTCTGACCCTCCTCGTCAACCCGCACTGTTCCACCGCAAATTCTTCCCAAGTGGTCCATCTATTTTGTCTCTCCCCCCACATCTTCAGATATGTAAACATCAACCTTTTCGATTTCCACTTGTTCAAACGAATAGCCTTCCTAAATATTCTATCAATCCACATTTTGGAGATTGGCTGTGCACGATTCCACCAAGGAAGGAACGAGACAATTTCGAAAACAACATCTAGCGGCAGCACCGGAATCATTTCTATTGATAGTATCTAATTCTATTTACAAACACGAACAATCACATATTCTCTACTCTATCGAAGAATGACCCACTTTCCTCTTTTTCGTTGGAACTCCCTGCTCCAGAATGGACGAGCGTCCACGTTTCTGCAATATCCGCACATGATTTTGATATGCAGAGGTATCACGATGTTGTTCCTGTTCATGAGTAATAAAAAGACACGTTCTTCTCTGATTTTCATCGCACCAATCTCTCAACGTCTGTTGCACTGCTTGAATCCCAACGAGGTCCATGGACGCACATGCTTCATCCATCACCAACAATGGGAATGAGTATGTGGACATTTCTCTCCACGCCAAAAAAGAAGCCAATTGCGCTCTCCTCCACTGGCCTCCCGACATGATACCGGCATGTTTCGCGGTCTCCACTCTTCGAATCAACCGTTCCTTCTCATCGAAATAGGCATTGAGTGCAATATCATCTGTTTTAAAAAGACGTTTCAACCATTCTGTGGTCAGAGCACTTAATTTTTGGACGGCATATTCCATTGCATATGTTTGGATACCTCTTGGACCAACCCATGCCACCACTTTTTTCATATCTTCCACTTCCTCGATTTCCGACTGTTGCAGTCTTCTTAACTTTTCCACCACTGCTTCCAATGTCACAATGGCCTTGTCACAGGCTCGAAAGGGACACGTGGCATTTTCGAGCTGCTGCACCAATCGACTGGCTTGTTGCAATGTGGAAGAGACATGTTGAAACAACTCCAATGCCAGTTGATAGTTCTGTTTGTCAGAGATATATTGCTGTTCTTCTTCTCGCCTCATCTCTATTTGATGTATCATCTCCGCCAATTCCTTTGTCTGTCGCACCTGCTCGTGTTCGAGTCTCCTTCTCACACAGTTATTCTGCCACTGTTTTTCATTCACATCGGCTTCTTTATAACTGAGCATTGCCTTTTCATTTTCCTTTTTCATAGCCCCAAGACGCACCAATGCCTTCTCTTTTCTTTGCTTCAATTGCACATGACAATCCTCATCGACTTGAAACGTTCTTCGACATGTAGCACATTCCCCCTTTGCCTGAAAATGACTGAGTTCCCGTCGACATTGATTAAAGAGCACTTCCGCTTCTCGAAATGTCCTGTTCGAATCTTCACACAATTTTTTTTTCGTACGAACTTCCCCCTCCTTCTCCACGACTCCCTCCACAAAAGGTGGCAATATAGACAATTTAGCTTTCAAAGTTGCCAACTGCATTCTTTTCTGTTCGACACTCTTTTTCAACGCCCGACTATCCCTCACCACATCCGGTTTTCCTGGCACGACACACTTGGACACCTCCACTCTTGCCTTTTCCAGCTCTTTTCTTGCCACCGTGACACGCTTGTCCTGTTTTTCTTGCCACCCTCGCGCGGCCTCGAGCTGCTCTTGATACACCTTTCGTACCGAACTCAATCTCTGTTGTTGCAGTGCCAACTGATGGTTCAGCTCCCCCCCCACTCTTTTCGCCTTTTTCTGCATCTGTTTTGCTTTTTCATACAATGCCAACCACAACTCCATATTGGCCAACGGACTAATTTCATTTTTAGCTTGTGCATCAGTAGCATCCAACCATCTCGGTACAGCCATTTGACTCCAGACACAATTGTTGAGAAGCCACGACTGCAAATGTCCGGCCGTCATCTCCAACCCAAACAAATCAGCAGCAATGGCCTTTTGTGTGGCTGCCAGAGTGGACCGAGTACAATCCTTCCCATCCATCGACAAGTACAACTGTTGTTTCCTCCCCCTACTCCCCTGAGAGAGCGTCCTACGAATCTTCCATGGACAACCATTGACGGTTCCGGACACCATGACCACGGCATCTTTGGATTCGGAATTGATAATCGACCCCCCGAAAGACAGTGTTCCTCTACCATCAATCCTCCCGGTACAGGCCCACAGAAATGCACCGGCGGCCAACATAGATTTCCCTGCCCCATTGGACGACTCCTTTTGACCATTGCACTCCCCCGAAATGAGAGTGAAGCCCTGTCCTTCCAACGCCAGAGAGACCACCCCTTTAAAAGGACCAAAGCCACTGACTTCCATTTTGACTGGTCGAACATCCAACGCCGATGACTCGTGTCTTACAGACGGATGTTCTTCCACCCACTTTAAGACACGCTTCCACAACACCGACTCGACATCCACTTTTGCAATCTCGGCGTATTGTTGGAACAATTGTTTCGGACTATTATTCTTTTCAATTCTGGTGGTGACTGGCGCGCTCTTTTTTCTCACTTGCACGCACACCCCTCTTTCTTCGAGAGTGTGGACCAGTGCCAGGACCCGTTCATTGACCTCCGCCGTCACAGTGACTCGGTCCTCCGGTTGCAGCAGATGACTGCGTGTGGTGAGCTCCGCCACCGACCATTTGAATTGCTTGGGTCCAATGGAGATGGGTATCATTTCCGCCACTTGGTATTGAGGGTCAATGACAATTAAAGATTTCTCATCTTCGGCTTCGGAGAGAGAGAGTTGATAGGGTGACCCCAAGTATCGGATATTGCCATGGACTTGTGGTGTATGATAATGGCCAGTGTAGATAGCTTTATCAATTGGAAAGACCGACGACTCCAGACCTTCTGTTGAAATTTTGGTTGGATTTAATTTAAAGCCAATAATATCGAAATGTCCAAAGATGACATCGACGTCCGTGTGTTTGCGCAGAATGTTCGCCACCGTCTCATTGCACCGCCGCCACGGTACCCACAATTGTCGGTCAATGACAGTGGGCTTGTCCAGAACAGTGATGTGTGGCGATGCGTATTGAAACGGTGTTAATCCGTGCTCCGTTTCAGAAGCATCAAAGTAATCATGGTTGCCGGGAATCATCACCATGGGCACCGTCCATTCCTTTTCAAAGAATCGCAACAATTCATTTAAAATGTCCACTTGCAAAGTCCCTTTGTTGTAAACATGGTCAAAGAAATCACCCAGAAATCCAATCGTGACATTGCGTTGGATGGCTTCCGCATGAACTCTGCGCAATACTTGCAATGAGGTTCGAAATGTTTTAGGACTGAGGTGTAAATCTGAAAAGAGTAGCATCGCTTGTTGATTTTCAGTCAATGTGAATGCAATTTATCAAATATGTTCATTAAAAGAGAAAATTAATTTAAAGTCGCAAATATAATAATACCACAATGAATGTAACATTGCAGAGAAGGACAAGTAGTGGGAATCGTAGTGGGAATCCTCCGATTATCGAGATTCAAATTATAAAAAGGGAATCTGGGCAAAAGATGATATATGTCGGAAAATTAAAAGAAAAAATAATGTATGAGATAATTCTGAAGACAGAGTTGCTTCAATGGAAAATAGGTCAGCGTTTTAAAATGAAATTAACGAATAAAACTGATGTAGAAATACTTCATAATCCAAATGGCGTTCAATGGTTGAATATATTAAGTAGTAATGGTAAAGCGTTTTTGTGGCATATCGTCCAAAAAAAAAGTTGAAAAGATGTAATATTTTTTTATTTGACCCACTGTGGAATTCTATTTTCAGGAAAATTTTCACATTCTAATAAATATTTGACATACATTCGAATGTTATACATTTCTCGACGCAGCCTCCTATTCTCTTTACACAATTTCAATACATTCTCTCTGCACTGTTCAAAGAGATGTTGCTTCACATTCTCTTGCGTCATTCCACCTTTATTTTTATTTCCTTTTGTCAAAGATTCAAATGACAATTCTATATCCCGAATTGTTTTCTGCGATTCTTCCAAATTCAATAATTCCAAACGAGAAACAATATCTTGCATAATATCATACACAACTACTTTTTATAGTAAAACTCGATAGATGCTGTTCTCTTCAATTCTTTTTCCACCGACTGTTGTGCGACATTCAACCATTTTTGATGTTCTGTATTCTGATGAATCTGATGTAATATATCAATAGAACAATCTCGAATCGATTTAATTTGATTCATTTTTTCCTTATACTTTGCCACGTTTCGGAATTCATTCCCCACTGACATCACAATCAGATTCGCAAACACTGACAAATCGTCGCTGGTGACATTCGTATTCTGCATGAATCTCATAGTAGTTTTAACGACTCCAAACACAAGGAGCCACCATTCTTTCACCGGGCCTTGAAATACCAAATGAATCACTTGCTCCAGCATTTTCCTGTCGAAGGTATTTATAAAAAAGGTATTCAATTTGATTTGATTCATGACACTCTGGGTCAGATTGGTCGGAACATGAAATACACTCATGACAGTCCGACACCCTCCTATCTATATATGCCAGCATGACAGACAGGAGCGCACCCTTCCATGACGAGCACCTCGATGCCATTTAGTACTGTTCCCCATTTAAATCCACGTCTCCTACATGGGAATATGAAAGAGCCACCACTATCATATCATTTTAGTTTCTTCCTGTAGATGTCTGACGCAACGTTGTTTTTTTCTTTTTTTCTGGCCCACCGGAGGCCACTACCAAACCACCTACAACCATTGCTGCTGATGTCGCTGACACTTTTGTTTCGTGGTTGTCATCTTTCTCTCTCCTTTGTTTGCGTTGTCTGGGTGTCGGTTTTGGTTCTCTTCGCTTTGCTTTTTCTTCTCTTCCCTTCTCTCTCCTTTGTTTGTGTTGTCTGGGTTTCGGTTTTGGTTCTCTTCTCTTTGCTTTTTCTTCTCTTCCCTTTTCTTTTCTTCTCTTTTTGGCTTTTTTTTTTGACGATGTACGAGCTTGTCTGTATTTGGTATGAGCTTGTCTGTCTTTGGTATGAGTGTGTTTGTTGGCACTGTCGTGGGAACATGTGTTGCACGTTTTTAAAGCTTTTTCTTTTGCAGCTGTCAATGTGTAAAAATCCTCATCACAACCATCTTTATCACTGTGATGCTGTAACGCATGCCTGCGATATTTACGTTTGACATCTGCACAACATGCACCACCTATGTCAGCCACATGCTCATGAATATTTGCACGACATCCAGAACCAAGAACTGCCGCAGCAATTACTGCAACTTTGGATGCGTGCCCACCTTCGGAATATTGAAATTGACGAAAGTGCATTTTGTTCACACCATTGCTCTTTTATATCCTTCAATTCTAGAATGAGCCAACAGCAGTCAAAGATGCACTAGCAACATTTCGTCCTCCATTCGACTGTATATATTGCAAGTTCATTTGACACCACACATGACAAGTGTTCATCTCTGGGCGCCACCACATCTCTCTCCCTCCACCATTGCACAAAAAGTGGAAGAATGGAGGAGGGCCAATCCAACCCGCCCATGCTTTACACGTTTCCTTCAAGAGCATATCGATTCGACCTGGCCCGTTTTATGGCACCTCAAAACTCCATTTACCATCGTTTTGTACCATGATTCGACTTTCGGGGTCGATATCCAAACGGACGAACCTATTTGTGCCATCTGCCACAGTGTGTTACGGGATGGTACCGAAAAAATGCCCTGCAATCATGACTTTCACACCATGTGCATTCACCGCTGGCTGCAATATTCGTCGACCTGTCCAGTGTGTCGGGGCGAACTCTCTTAGTGTATATAAGTAAATGTTGGACCCGGTTTCAACCTTTGCATCGGCGCCGCTCCGTGTTCCACGAACACATTTTGGAAATATTCATCAACGATTTGAACAACAATCACCAGACACTCCGGTGCCATTTCAATGGCATTGGCTTCCAACACGACCGGCCATACAATTAACCGTCTCTCCCACAGCATTGTACAAATCATAATATGCAATAATAAAATCATATAAATAGTACATTACGAAAATATGCCTGGTGGTCCGACAACAATTGACGTTAATTTAGTAGGGTCAATATACTTCAAAATTGCATCGTTCACATCTTTCAAAGTCAAAGCACGAACATTTTCTTTAAATCGTTCAAATTCATACTTTGGTTTTTTATGATTTAATATATCCTTCACAACCATCGAATGCAAATTATCAATAGTATCCGCAGCAATAACTCGACTTCCTATCATTCTATCTTTTGCATTTTCTAACTCTTTCGGCGTTACACCATGTGCATGCCACTCATTAATTAATTGACGTGTACATTCCATACCTTCTTTAATGGATGCTGGACTAAATGTACCTTGTACACAAAAAACGCGCGGTGTCTCATCACTGACTGTTTGAAGAACAGAGTAGATACCATATGTTCCCAATCCTCTTTGTTCACGGACAGTATGCATTAATCTGCCAGTCATGCCACCTCCTAAAATTTCTGCAGCACAATGCAAAGCTAATTCAACTTTCGTCTCTCCTTTTGTATCGACAGTCTGACCAATCATGATTTCAAACGAGCCATATCCTTGCAAAAAGATATTTTTTTGAAAATCTTTTCTTTCACTTGCTACCCATGCCAGAGTTGTCGTTGGTGTCTTGTTATGTGTAGGGAATATCTCTCCCATTATTGTGGCGGCGTCCATAGTGGGAGAGACCATTGTAACATACACATTATCACTGTTAAACCATTTTTGATGAAATAATCTTAAATCGTCCGAAGAGTAAGATTGAAGGCGTTCGACCCTGCTTTGAATGGGGATATGATACAACGTTTTTTCAAAAAGATTTTGAATGAAATGACTCTTGACTTGAAACTTTTGCTCTGTACAAAGAGAAGAGAGTTCTGACATTAATCTTCTTTTTTCAAGTTCAACCCTTTTATTATCAAAGATTGGTTTCGACCATTCACTATTAAACATTATATCAGAAGCTTTTTTCAAAACACTACTTGACAATGGCATGCTCATACTCATATGAATAAATTCGTGGTCATGAGAAAAGGTTCGTTCTGTATGCATGGCCATCAATCGTGCAGTATTCGTTTGACCATTTGACGAGAGACCATTACCCAAATTACTCACAAACAAGGATGCAACATCGTGTTGCGCGGGCGAAAAGCGAGCAGAAAGTGTCACCCTGGCAAAGTGGGCACGCGGTGCGTGTAATATATTCATTGCTGGGGAAATTTGAACCATTTTCCAATCCTTATTCAAAGACGATGTTTGAATTGAAAGTTGTTCAATTGGCGGTGATGTAGCAAGTTCATTTAATTCTTCCAATGCCGTAGTTTTGAGCTCTTTAACGGTACTTTTAGTAGGGATGACTCTTGTCACTGTCATATTTTGCGGAATGAATACATTTGCAGCGACATGCATGATATCCTCCGATGTAATGGAGTCCATTATTTGACTCCGACACTCAAAATCGGCCCAATTACCAATGGAAACACTCCGACCCAATTCATTCATAATATCAGTGACTGATTCTGTGGAACGATTCCATTCATCCTGCAAATTTTTCTTTTGTGATGTTAAAATTGACTGTGATACAGGTGATGTCGCGAAAGTTTGCAGTGTCTCGAGCATGAGTTGTTCGATATCAGGCGAATTGCGTTCCATCGTACCATGAAAAAACCACAGGTATGGCTCCATTTGTCTTGGAGAATATGTAGAAACGTCATGAAGAACATTACTATCAATTAGATGTTTAGCTCGGCCCTCTTTATTATTCCAAGTAAGTCTAGAAATAAGCTGCATAACGAGTGACTCTTTTGTTGACGCTGCCGGTTGACGAAATGCCATGCAGAGCATTGGACATGGGGACGGGATATTTAAATCGACGGTTCTTTTTCCTAATTGAACCGGTTCGGGAGTATGAATCGGATTACATTCCAACCCCATTTGCATATGGCCAAAATGTGCATCCACAGTATCCAACACCGTTGACGGGTCAAAAGAACCCGAAAAAATCAAAGTCGTATTGTTGGGTACATAAAACTTGTTCCTAAAATGTTCCATGTCAATAGCTTTTGTATTCATAACATCACTGCGAGTGCCGATTGTACTAGTGTGGTAAGAGTGTTCCAAAATAGCTACCGAAGAAGTGGTACGAAACATTTTATTTCCCGCTTGCTCACCTCGCTCCAATTCATTCAGGACAGCATTGCGTTCAATTGGTACTTTGGAGGCCGGCACTGACTTTTCCGCAAAACGTGCTGCATCGATTCGTATTGTTTCATTCGTTTGCTCCGGTAAATGTACCACATAAAATCGAGTCGAGTCCAAGTTGGTTTCAGCGTTAATCACATCACCTTTGGAGGCAAGAGACCAAATTTTACCATCGTTGATTCGAAAAGACATATGCTCGATGAAATGAGCTGCACCACTGGGGACAAAGGCTGCTTCGTCTTTGGAGCCAGCATTGACGACACGCATGTATGCACAGACAGAGGCACCGGATACAGGACAAAGTAATACACGAAGTTGATTACTATTGTGTGTGTATTCGTAGACTGTAGAATCAGAGACTTGAATAGATGAACCGGGTGTCCACATTTAGTTCAAAATATTACTTTATTTATACTAATTTTTGATGGGTTCGAATAGCAAGTTGTACAATGACAGAAAAATAGACTTTTGGAATGTAGAAGAAATTAAATTTACAGTTTCGTTAATTAGAGACCGATATGAGACATTAGACACCCGCCCTCGATTCCACCGTTTCCCCCAATCCATCCACCGTTTCCCAATCCAATTCCAAATCACTTCATCTCGTTAATGGAACATCCTCTCACCGTCACCGACACCCGCCTGCGACTGGGTCGTCGTTCTCGTCGCACAGCTCTTGCAGGCAGTCGGGCTTTGTTTGTGGAGTATCGGGTGGGTGGTCACACGTACTATGGGGTGGTGCTGAGGCAATGCAAACAATTGTTGCACGTGTATCCGCCCCCGCCGTCCGTACTGGCGCTCGTAGACACCGACCACCACGACATCCTCAATCTGGGTTGGGAGGATTTCGAATTGGAATACGAGACGGTCGATGCCAAATATGTGGTTGAAGCGAGACAGACCGACCAAGAAATCGAACAGTTGAACGAACAATTGTTCCAACAGTCTGGTGGACACGGACACGAACAAGAAAAGCACGGCGGCAGCGGAACCGGTTCGAGTCGTTGTCCCGACACTGACCCACTCAATGTCGCCTCAACTCATTTAGTTTGCACAAAAGAGAATACACCGACGAATGTCGTCGCTCCGACTCCAACACCGAAAAAAAGCAAGGCAACCCAACCAAAAATGTCCACGTCCAAACAAACTACCTTGGGTTCGTTTCCAAACTTTGAAAAGCATGCAGAAAAATTAAGCAAGATGAAACCCAAGGCCAAAAGCATGACCACGTCCAAACAAACTACCTTGGGTTCGTTTCCAAACTTTGAAAAGCATGCAGAAAAATTAAGCAAGATGAAACCCAAGGCCAAAAGCATGGAAAAGCATGCAGAAAAATTAAGCGAGTCGTGGAATGAAACATTTTAAAGCGTTAGGTACGAAGCAGACAGGTACACATCGAAAGTAGAACATCGTAACACATGGTGCGAGTGACAATGACTCACGTTGGCCGTATCAATACAAGTATGTTTTTAAAAAAAAGAATTATTTTACAGTACTTAAATGTATACCCACGTATACGATTGTTTTTACACAATATGAGAGTAATTATACCAGTTCAAAGACGCGCACAGCTCAAAATCGTGACTCTATGGAACAACACGTCTGCAACTTGTTGAACGAGGGATGTTGATTATAAGACAATTTCCTCCTTCCAACTCAACACATCCACTCTCAAATTGTGACGAACTTTTCAAAGTATCCACGACACGATTATATATTTTGGGGTTATTTGATGTGCTCTAATTTAACGTGACCAAACAGCGGTATTGATGATGTTGATAAACGAAAGAGTGTTCGATATATATTATGTAGTGACTGTATTGTTGCTGTTTGTTCGTAAGCCATCGTCTCGCCAAGGCTCCTGCTCCCGCGGATTTTGTACATCATCACCATGTAACTCTTATATATTAATTCGGCATTTATTTTGACCTGCTCGAAATTTGGAAGTAAATCGATGGAACTTTGTAATTGCAACGTCATCTTGCGATATGTGTCAGTGCTGAGATGTGTCCAAACTTTTGTGCCGTTGTGGTCGCTGTGTAAAAATTGTAACATTTTCCAAAATTCAATGTTATTTTCTCCATAGTTGTTGGTGTTTACGAGTTGTATAACGTCTTTTGGAGTTGGCATGGTTGGTGTGAATGATGGGTAATCTTTCATATATATATTAATAATATTTGGTTAACTTATTTGATTATTGTGACATTGTATTGGTAAAGAAATTTTCTGTTGTGCTTTCTGTCTGGCGCAATTATCCATCATTCATTTATGGGTTGTTTCTGTTATTAGATTTTCTGTTACCAATTCTGTTCTAATCTGTGCACGCGCATCAAACAGGTGATGGAACTATATAGCGCGTGTGTGAAATTTTGTGAGATTTTTTTTATATGAATATATTTTTTAAAGATTTGAAATCTGTATCTCTTTTTTCGGGCATTTGTGGGATGTCAATTGGTACACCAATTATGTATTGTGAAAATGATAAACGTGCAGTGGACGTGCTCAATGCAAGAATGAACGACGGGTCATTGACCAGAGCACCAATCCATCCCGATGTCTCCACTTTGACTGCTTTGCCGCCAGAGACTCAAATTTTGGAGGCTGGATTTCCATGCCAAGATATATCAGGGATTGGTCTTGGCAAAGGATTTAACGGTGGTACAAAAAGTGTACTTTTTTATCATATCGCACGTCTCATTCAAACATCATTTCCGCCATTGGTATTCTTGGAGAATGTCGATAGGATTGTACACATGCCATCCGTGTGGAAACCGGTCATTACTATTATGGCTTCATTAGGGTACGATTGCAATTGGTGTGTCGTGGGTGCTGCACAGGTAGGTGCACCACATCGGCGAAATAGGTGGTTTTGTGTTTGTCAACGGGTCCGAGAACAACAAGTGCTGCATCCGCCACTTCGTTTTCAGGGAGATGTCATGCCAAAATTTGGTATGTGTATCGATTATAAATGTGTCGAAAACTCATCGTTTGCACCCAAAGCATTTGCATATCATACACCTATCATTCTGAGACATGCCCCTGGTAGAGAATCCAGAGGTGTTATTATGGAAGAAGATATGAAAAAATATAGGTGGGCAACGCCACGATGCAGAGGTGGTACTTTTGCGGCACGGAATTTGACTCGGAGGTGCAGTACTGACCTGACAACACAACTCCGGTTTGCTACATCTACGCCTGAACGTGTGAAATGGTTGGCGCAAGGGAATGCCGACTGGGTCGAATGGCTCATGGGCTTTCCTATTGGTTGGTCCAATCTAAATTGTAGCGTCAGCGAGAAATTTCCAACGAATTGGTCTGGAGGAGAGCCTATTATTGATAGAATGTGTAAAACGACTCCTGCAAATACAAAAAGATTGCATTTGTTGGGGAATGCGTGTGTGCGTCAACAGGCAATTTTTGCATTTGTGAATTTGATGAATTATTTCATGAGAGAATATGGTCATTTGAATATAGATAAAATTAGAAAAAAGTGTATCGATTGAGTGGAAGGTTTGTAAATGTAAAGTGGAAAGTTTGTAAATGTAAAGTTATTGTACATTTTTAAGTTTGTATTGTTTAATTGTACATTTTAATTGACGATTCTCGGCAATCAGTTGCATAATTGTCTCCTGTTCTTTTCGTATAATTGTCCAGTCCTTTTCTATACGCTTTTCATGCTTACGTATTTTGTTGGAACAGATGCTTTCTTCATTTTCTCTTTCTGTGACTTTTTTTGTATCTTCGTCAGCGTGCATTCTTTTGAGATTTTGCTCCAAGTGTGACATGTTATAATGTTTGATAATTTCGTTAAATATGACATTTTCGTTAAATATGACATTTCCACGAGAGGAATTATATCAAAAGGCATGTTTCCAGTATAACACCAAAGAGGTCATAATATCAACACATATTTGATAAAAAATACACAGTCATCAAATACAAAAGTTGTGTGACATCCAATAACATAATGAATGATTCGTTCATTACAAACATTACCTCTAACAACCATTCCCCACAAAATAATCACTCCTCTGTATCTACAGACACTTCACCTATCGGTACTCACTTTCATCATGTACTCATCATCATCGGAGGATTATTTTTATGCATCTGTTTTGCATACACATGTATATATTGCGTAGAAACAAGAGACAAAGAACGGCGGCAAAATACCAGTCGGAGAATAACACCTAGAAAGATTTAATTTCTTTATAATATCAAATACTACTCATATGTGAATGATGGTATGTAACAATACAATGAACATATCAAATTATCACATTCTACCTACTACCAAGATATGAATCTCTTCGAAACTTGGTTTTCCCCTACCACACCTTTAATGAGAATTGTCTTTCCATATTTATCAGTGGATAACATAGAAAGATGGCGTCATACTTGCAAAAATGCGCAAAGCATAGTATTCGTCTCGTATCATCCTACAACATGGTACGAACGTGTATTCAAATCTGGCACAGTATACCACTGTTCTTTTTGTTCCAAAATATGTGGGATGAAAGGGATGATTCTCAGTGACTGCTGCAAACTACACATTTGCAAAGCACATCTCTTAAGTTGTTGTGTGTGCAACGCCGAGTGTTGTATCAACTGTGCTGCGGTGCATGGATGCATGAGCTGCTGATGAATAAATATTCCAATTAACCAATTTGATATTTTTAAAATAATCCAGTTTGTCGTGTTCAAGCAATCTTTCCAAAGAAATATCAAATGAATCATTAAAAAGCTCATTTTGTATACATTTCTCCACCAATCCTGGATGCGTCATGACTTCAACAATTCCATAAGATTTTTTCAAAGCATTTTCCAATCTTTCATGAGTCATATTTTTGCCACCAATTCCCAGTCCCACGAAACACTCCGGTGCTTTGATGTTATATTTTTGATATACCAATCTGGACTGAATTGCAGAAATGCAGCGATTTTTGTATCGCAGATGTCGTTCCGGAGGTAACCAGGTATATTCTTCTACATCTTCATCTGGTATACGCACAGAGTGCACACCATACCCCTGAAAAATGGGTGCAATTATTTCTGCAACGTTTGGTATAACATGTATATGTTGATGAGCATCGACATGTTTTGGATAATATCCAACAAGTTGACGGAATTTTTCAAATTGTGCCACTGTTTCTTGTGCAATTGCATCATAAAAAGATATCTCTGCATTTGCACATCGTTTCCAAAACGATTCTTTGTAATACATTCTACCATTTGAATCTGTCAATAATGCAGCATTTTTTGATATTGGATGCCCCTCTGTTAAATTCAAATGTAGTCCCATATATAGTCCCACACTCCGTCCTACTTCTGCAGCATCCATAGAGGTAGGACCATTGACAATCAAGGACGCCGCAGAAATGACACCTTTTGCATAACAGTCAAATATGCCTCTATCACGATGTGCACTATAGCCAAGGTCATCAGCATTTACAATTATCATATCTAATCTACCGGCTCTATTTGAGTGCTTTCATAATATTATTTCATATTAATAGTCCATTCTATATATGTGACACATTTATGAATAAAAAAACTTGGAATAGAATAGAGCACACCCAAGTATGGAATGCCACTGGAAATCATCGGCGACGTGTCTGAAATTATTCAAAGCAATCCAACATACAAATCCCATTGTCAATGTCACATTTGATGAACACGGTGTTCATATAATGTCAATGGATATGAGTAAAACATCTTTAGTGCAATTATTATTAACTCCAAATAGTTTTAAAAAATACAGATGTGTCACACCAATAACTGTCGGTATGTATACTGAAACTATGGTATTGATATTACAGAAGGCTAAGAACAACGAACTTCTTTGGAAAGCACTTGACGATATGTCACTCTCTATTATTTTGATGAATGAAGACCAAAAATGTGAGTTTTCTCTCCGAGCGGTCGATATTGATGAAGAACAATTGGATGTACCCGAATTAAATGATGATATTTTAATCAAAGTGGAAAATTCTGTATTGAGAGAATGGACCGACAAACTATTGATGGCTAAATCCGATGTATTGTTTCAAATTTCAGACAGTACATTTATTTGTTCTTCAAGTTCGACCGAATTGGGAAAAGTCATACATTCAGAACCAATGGGTGGAAAACGAATTGAAACTGTTGCATTTCGAGAACATGTGAATATTACACTCTCTTTTCAGTCTACTAAATCAATGTGTCAGTTCTCCAATTGTGGAGAAATGTCGACAGTTGGATTTTCTAATCGTCAACCGTCGCGTTTGAAAGTGCAACTCGGTGACGGTTCTTATTTGTGTCTGTATGTAGCACCTAAAATTGTAGATGAAGAGTGAACAACAATAAGTAGTAGTATGTAAGGAACAAGATGGAAACATTATAAACGATACACGTTCCAAAATTAATCGTTTGTGCCTGTATGTAGCAACAAGTAAATGAATTGTACATTTTATTCATTTTCGTCTTTCTGTTTCTTTATGTCACGCGTCGCCTTTGCACATGCTTGTAATCCATCCTCGTATTTTTCAAGCAGAGTCTGCTCTTCTACAGATAACGATGTAAAATCTTTAGTAGAAATGTGCCCATCTAATTGTTGCAATGCACTAAAAAGAGCATGTGCCAACGTTGACCATCCATGACCCTTTTGTTCAATCCGCTCGACAACTTTATCGGCTATTTTCTCCGCAACTATTCGAGAGGCATCTTCCACTGGCAAACACTCATAATTTAAGAGTGTGTTTGTTTCCCACCCACCCTTCCCAGGAGAACATAACACAATTTCCTGACTGTTTGACATCATAATCTGTGACTTGCGATAGAGCTTCATCCGAGATTTGACTGCAGATTCACGACCTGCGTAAGAGACTGGTTCAACTCGCCAACAGGAGGAAGATTGACATTCATATCTTTTGAATTCTTCATCATCAATGGTTACATGAAAAGCACATCCCCTATTGTAAAATGGTAGTAAAGGTATCCACATCTTATGAACAATAACAGCTGACTTTGGATTATTGAACAATTCACCCTCTTCAGAAAACCAATCGTCGTTTTTATAAATGTATGATTTTAATGAAATGATATCAATAATACCAACTATACCGGGATGAGAACTCAGAAAATGTAAGGAATCTATTGTCCAACGACCATTATCACAACATGTTGTACATTTCATTCCGCGCTCATAGAGAAAACGTTCCAAAACAGGATAGCTCCAATAGCCAGCAGAGTTGCAAAAATTAGAAACAGTAATGTTCGATTCTTGCGCAAGTGTGGCTGCTATATTGTGAAGAGAGGAGGCATGAATTGGGTAGAGTAAATGTTCGATGCAAGATAGTGCTTGTAGGCCATCGTCTTGCTTTAAGTCGGACATCAAATTATTTTATTGTAGCTTGTTGTCACATGCAGTAGTGAAAACAAATATGAGCCACATATATAATTGAATATATTCCACATGTAGTGAAGATAAATACGAAGAGATAAATACGAAGCTGTAGCATGAATATTTTCCTGTATCGCAAATGGTATTTGTCTGAAAATTGGGGTTCCAACCGATTTACCAAGATAAAGCAGAAAGTTGTTGCTTTTAAAAAACCCAAAGTTTGGAAAAATAATCGTGTAAAATGTGTGGACTACAACCATCCATCCGTACTCTCTGGCCATGCTTATTGGGTCAATGACCGAGAATTATGTGTAGGATATCGACTACTGTCAAATCCATCTGTATTTAGACCTATCTTTTCTCACCGACGTCAACGACTATTGGACCAAGTGAATGTAGAGATTCTTCGTCCGACCAATTTTTGGCGGGCTGTAAGGATGCGATATTGGACAACCATTTGCAACGTCAAACAACTACCTTTGGAATGTGTCGATTGTATTGTAAGGTTTATTTATTAAAATAGTTCAGTAAATGGAAAAAAAGAGATTCTTTATATTATTTTGGAGTTATCATGTGGTTACACATTACAAGACGGACATGGTCGCTTTGTGTTCGCCGTTATGATATTGCGTCGTGTATTGCACACAAAAGGTGTAGTGTGAACTTCATTTCTGTAGTCTTTTTCACATGCTTAACCAGTGCGTCCATAGTTGCTTTACCTTCTAGTGGCAACTGTTTTCTACGTTTGGTCTCGTTCTGCCATGACGTTCCTTGGTGTTTTTGTTCCTCAATATTTTTCCACAAATGCAATCTGTGTTCTTGTTTTTTTCTTATACGTTCTTCCTGTCCGCTTATTGTCTTTGAAATAATTTCTATTGCTTTTCGCTTTTTACCCTCTGATTTTCGTTTGTTGTGTGCTTGGGCATAAATGTCGTTTAAACTCATTCGGTTGAAGTGAATGCCCTCAGTGATTGCTGAACAACGCTATAATAAATCAGAATAGTCCTTAATTATATGAAATAACTTAGTGTGGCCATATGAGTGCTTGTTGGTTGACACTTGGAATAAGAAATGATGTCAGAATTTTTTGGAACAAGATGTCTGATTCAAGCAGTTGGGTCGAAAGAAAGAAAGATATGCAGCGGTTCGTAGAACAACTATACGTTTGGTTCATGAAAAAACTATTCTTCAGTATGTGCAATGTAGTTTGCGATTCTAAAACCTTTCTTTGTTAGTTTTTTCAATAAGAACTCATAATTCTCTTTTTGATTGTCGGTCATTATGGATAACATTGGTTCTAATTTGTAGCGGATGTAACGTGCTTTACGAATATTTTGCCAGTCGATTGTATCGAAAGCTTGTTCTGCTATATTCACAAACTCTTGTATTGTGGAATCGATGAATACACTTTTTTGGCGTTGTTCAGATGTTGCTGCGACACGTTTTTCAAAGGTAGAGATTTCATTGGACAATGTAGAGAGTCTGTCAGTGCGCAATGTTTCTTGATATTCTAATTTTTGTTCAAGTATATGCCTTCTTCTTTTATTCGATGCGGAACTTAGTTGTGATTCTAAAACTCTTTTCGACTCTTCGAACCCCATAACGATGGCAACGCGTTCACTTTCGTATTCGGAACGCTTTGAGCGTATTGTTTCGTCTTGTTCTTCGTGTTTGTCCGTGATGTCGACAAACTTTCTTTTGGGCATGTTAAGTTGATGTTGTTGGTGCAATCTAGTAAATAGTTTAGAATAGATACTGTTGTGGGTTCGTGTTGGTGAATATTAGATGTAAATATTCTTGGAACTTCTCATTTCAAAATGGATGTCATATATCAATCAAATTATAATCATTTTTTATTGTTTTTAATAACTACCAATGCTAAATACAAGCACTCATCGAATTTTGTGTCGTGAAAGAATCTAGCAAATTCATAAAATTTTGGATATCATTTGCTTGACATGCATTATCACAATCACTATTCGCCATCACATCCTGAATATTCATTCCAAAATATTCGCACGAATCATCTTCAAAAACATCACTGAGTTTTATACAAACATCAATCTTATGCACATCGCTCTTTTTTTTGCGCACATTTTTGCGCACATTTTTGCGCACATTTGGACGTTGATTCTTTCTTTTCTTCCACACTCCGTCAGCAACCGAAAGCACTGTGCTTAATCTCTTGTACCGGACAAAATTGGCATGGCCACAAGCCCAACATTTTTTTGCGTTGTTACTGCGCTGCATTTCACTGCATCTTTCATCTGCACAGACTTTATTCTTCTTTCCGCGCATGTCATTGTTTAATTTTTTCATATGAAATGGATATTTACACCCCAAGCAATGTGTCGCGCCATTCCAACTCGCCTGTTTTTTACAAATCACACATCTCTTCCAATTATACACCTTACGAACATTAGAATCGCATTTCGTTAACTTTGTCATGACTATCAACTTCTAAAACGACGTTTTAACTTTTTTAGAATGGGGTCGGTGAAAATTAGGACGTCCTGAAAAGAGTTTTGCTTTTGTTTTGTTTGGCGAAAGTTCCCAGCCAGCAACAAAAATATTTCCTGGCCAGCAACAAAAATATTTCCTGACGAAATTCTTTCAATAATTTTTTGGACTATAAATATTCAAAAGAGTGTATTATATGTATACATTTTGGTCTTATTGTTATGCTTTACGTGCCACATTGAATGATAATAATGCTATTAAAACTGAACCAGATGAAAATAAAAAACTTCCCGTGTCACCACCGGCACTAAATTTTTGTTATGATTGTAAAAATAATCTATGTGTGAATACAACAGAAGATATTTCAGATTGGATAACTCTGGAAAGAACAAAACGAAATCGATTAAAGCGAAAGTTTTATTTTTGTAAAGAAGAGTGTTTAGAAGAGTGGTTGGAGGAGTGTCGGGCATTGGGATTGTGGATAAACGATACTTTTTCAATGAACAGTCCCCAAAATGAACCAAATTCAACTCCGAAAAGTCCGGAAGAATTAAAGATTTAGTGCAATGTGTCGATTGGCATGCCTCTTTCATTTGTAGAACGAATTTCCATCTCCACTTCTTCGAGAGCAACTGCTTCGACATCTGAACGTCTATTTGATACATAACGTTCACGAATATTTATCATTATAACAGTACTGAGTGTTATTACAATAGTGATGTTACAAAATAAAGTTAGAATTGGGAAAAAAAAGGAAAGCAGTGCACTGCCCCATGCTAATACTATTAATGTACCACGTGTATATTTCATTTACAATTACATGTTTCTACTTAAATAATCATTCTGGAAACTTCACGCCATTTGACACCAAAAGGCAGATTATCTCGGAGCCACTCTTCTCCATGCATCTCGACTTTTTCTTTCAATTGAACCACAGATGTTACAGAAACTGCAGCCAATGCCGCAACACTTTTTGGTCCAATGCCTTTAATTTGACGCAATGTTTTTGGTATACATTTCACGACTGAATGACTGGAGATGCTTGGTGAATGACCCTTCTTATTTTTTTTAAAGATGAGATTCATTTTTCTTATTTTTGTTGTGTTTCCAACAACATTCGTCTTTTCATTCGTATTATTTGTTTCATTCATTTTCCTAAATGTCATCTTCATTTTATTTTTCTGCATTGATAGAACAGCGCTTTTACTATGGTGCGACGATTTTTTCTTTGAGCTTTTACTATGGACATATCTACAAATTTCAGAGAGAGCTTTAGCATCATCAATAGCCACATGTGCATTATATTTTTGATTAAAAATATCGCCATACAATTTGGGCTGAGAGTACGAAGCATAACCGGGTATCATTTTGCGAAACAAATGCAATGTATCATATTTACAAATCGACGACGGTATTGGCAAACCAGTACGCAACGCACAACCTTCCAATATTTTAAAATCGAATGAATTACCATTATGTGCCAACCAATCTTGACCACCACTAAAAAGAATCAAATCCCTCAACGCCTTTTCTTCAGAGACAAAAGTTGGACCATCATTCGGATGATTATGCCAATGAACAAAGTCAACAGCCTTATTACGCGGCGTTCGACGCAACCAAATCATTGGCGATTCATCGTGACGAAACATTTCGGAAGAAACAGATTTGCGCTGAACAAGAACACGAGACCAAAAATTAATAGTTGCATCTGGTTTCTGATAATTAGATTTCAACCATTTGTACATGTCATCGACCGAATTTAATTGAATGTCCATTGGAATTGGATTCACAAGACAACCAAATGTTATTTCCGGTTGTTTCCATTTCACTGCTCCAACTTCTATGATGCGTGTTTCATATCTTTTTTGACCAGATGGGCGGATATCGTCGGGAACTTTACCAGATATAGTTGTTTCTAAGTCGACACAGATTCCGTCTGGAATAAAAGACATATAACGAATGACATTCTCTTTAAATAGAGTTTTTTTGGAGATGCTAAACGATAATTATATTTTTTGCGCATTGTCATATTCCGTTACATTTTCCATGCATATATTTATTTTGAAACATAAAAGGAATATCCATCATTGACAATGCGAATTCAATGATGGATATGTTGAATATCAATGATGAAATGTTGGATGAAATCTGTACAATCCATCCAACAACTCAACAGCTACAAATATTAGATGGACAAATGTCAATCCAGTCTTTAAAAGTGGCCGATTTTTTAGGACGTCAATCATACATTGACAGCTGGATTGAAATGTGGATGACTTCTGATGAATGGCAACGCGATTCATTGCCACTGTGCGTCAAAGAATCTATTCGATGTGATAAGAAACTTCGAAGAAAATATCACAATTCGGTAACAAAAGCAATCTTGAGAAACGATATATTTTGGATGCGTAATCATTGCATTGTAAGACCACGTAGGATATGGTCCATTGTAGAATTTAATACGTTGTGCTGGGAGTTATTTGAATATTTATGGGAAATAGAACCGGTCCCATTCGAATTGGGAATGTTCATGGCACACGACCGCGACTTGGACAAATGGAAAAAATTTGTTGATTGGTATGGTCCAACCAAAAGTGCCGACCATGCTGCTCGTCAACAGTGGTTTGAAGGTTTGCAGTACTGCATTGAAGAGGGTGCCGAAAAATTGGAGGAGTTGATGCCTCAATGTGTTCGCTCTTCTGCATTGTTCCGTTTGATGGCACTGTATAACCCACAAGCAACTGCAGAAGCATGGGAGGAATTTCAACTGCAAAAAATGTTGAAACGTGTAGAAGATGTACCGTTGGTTGAAGAATGGTTTTGGTGTAATGGCTTTCAAGATATTTTTTAACTGTGGTCGTGGTAGAAAACAACATTGTAGTTTGAAATTGTTTCGTACTATAAATAATTGTACTCTGTGACTAAAATGCAAGTTGTTCCTTCGGATGCAGGATATTTTTTATATACAAAGTCTAATTGTAAATGGTGTCAAAAAGCAAAAGAGAATTTGCCAAACTGTGTTGCTGTAAATGTGGACAAAGATATTGAGAAAGATAAGGAAAAATTTCTTGCATTTATTGATGAGATTTCGTATGCATCGCCAAGAACATTCCCCATGGTTTTTTACAATGGGATTTTTGTAGGTGGTTGTAAAGAATCCTTAGAACATTTACTCGTAATCAGGTCCAAATAAATAACATGAAATATGACAGTATATAACAACAAATTATCTATTCCATCAAATGTATCGTTTATTATTACAAAGGGAGCAATTCATACCCGCCGAACCAATGGCACCCACCACCGCCGAATCTGACACTGAGACTGATTCAGAGTCCGACCATAAAAGATACGTTTTCAATCTCGAACAAACTCTGGATGCCAACAATGTTGCTTTCTTTAAAATAGCTTTGTATTTTATTCGGAAACTGAATACGTCGCTAGTAGAATTTGCAACAAACAAACGTCTCAATGACGACATCAAAATGTTAGCAAATACACATCTTGTCATGCCTCTGTTGTGCAGATTAAATGTGAACGACTCCTCAAAAAAAATGATTATTTTCTGCAGTGAACGACTGTATGAGAAGACTCGGAAAGATGTAGAAAAAAAACTCCGAGATGAATATAACCTTGATGAAAACGATACTCGATTAGATTGTTCTTATGGTAATACTGCTTATGAGAATGACGGGGAAACAGTGAGTGAATTTTTATACCACTCAGCCACACAAATAGAATACAAAAGCGCCAATCCAAATCACGTCGGTATATATAATATTCGAAATATTTTCGGATTCTCTTAACAAATACACTTTCAATCATTTTCACAGCCGCTTTTCAACCTCGTAAAGCGGATACAATTGAAACGACTGCAACGCACACAATGCAGAATCCATATCACTGTCATAATGTTCAACCATTTCTGTTTCATAATATTCAACCCTTTCTGTTTCACAGTGTTCAACCATTTTCATCTTTTTCGAAGGCGGAGCCTTACAAAGTGGCCCCCCACAATGGTCATGATTGGCCAGTTCTGCTTTTCTTCCTGTTTGTTCTCCATTCCATCGGCCAAGTTTAACAGGCTTGTGTCTCTTTAATAAATGCCTAAAACGATACATTTTGATATTGCAAATGCAACAGCACACTTTGATACTGACATATGTTGTATTTATATTGACAAATTTGTAAAAGAGTCATTTGATAATACAGCCAGCAATACATCTAGACACTACATGTATAAGCTGTGTTCGCGATGTTCATGGAAATAAACAATTCAGAGTCAAAGCATGTGAGAATGGACACGCGAAATTAGTCCGATTTGGGGACTCTCACATGAAGAACAAAAAATATGACCCACAAAGACGAGCCTCATTTCGTGCCAGGCACAAATGTAACGAGAAGAAGAGTAAATTAACTGCAGGGTATTGCTCTTGTAAGAAATGGTAGAATATTAGTATAACAATTTACCATCTTAACCCCGTATTTTTATTAAAGTATATATCTCCTACAGGGACAATGGGCATAATATTTATGCCCGGGTTGTACTTGCTTAAATGAAGTGCAATTCTTGACACGCCAGGCTATTCTTTTCGGTAGTGTTTTCGTTCAAGTTACACTCACTACAATTTATTTTTTTTTAAAACAAACTGAGGCGATACACCCATAGACATTAATTCCTGCATCAATAATTTACCAGCATATGTCATGGGGATTTGATGTATGTGTTGCTCCCGACAAGATGCACATATCAACTCACCCACATTGTCGGCAATCACAGTACCAATCAAGCCACATTTTTCACAAACGGATGCCGTATATGCATCCGACGATAGCATCATTCTTTCATGCAATACAGCCGAAGCCCCCGAAGCCACCCCACAATCTCTTTCCATTTCCCCCCATCTCAAGCCCCCACCATTCGCTCTACCATCAACGGGCTGTCTTGTCAACCCAACAATTTTTCCTTTAGCTCTTGCATGAATTTTATCGGACACCATATGTTTCAATTTCTGATAAAATGTGGGTCCAATAAACACCCGACATTTCAAAGCTTTCCCCGTATGAGGATGATACATGACTTCTTTACCATCATCCGAATACCCAGCTTTTTTCAACATTTGACATATGGCATCGACAGGCTCATGAGAAAACGCCGTCGCGTCGACCCTCTGTCCAGTCAAAGCGGCCAATTTGGACGAAACACATTCAAAGACATGACCAATCGTCATCCTGCTCGGAATCGCGTGTGGATTCACGATGAGGTCCGGCACAATCCCTTCTGCTGTAAAGGGTAAATCTTCTTGACTGTACATCATGCCTATCGTGCCTTTTTGACTGTAAGAAATGTAAAAAGTGAACAATTACAAAGTGGTTAGTTAAAGAAGAGTGGAGAACATCATTAAGCGAGCAACAAAAAACTTACCCATGACGCTGTTATAAAAGGTAAGAATGAAATGTAAGAAAAAAATGTCAGTAAAAAAGAATCACAGATATACAACATGACAAGAACAATAAAGACTCACCGAACTAAATTTGTCACCGACCTGTGGTATTCTTTGTTCACGAATGCGCGTTTTGGCAGTTTGACCACCATTCGTATTTTGAAAAAGAATAGTTTTATCCACAACCCCCGATGATTTTTTATTTTTGACAATGTGTGGATGTTTTTTCCCCTTGGTCACATTGCAAAAAATGGCATCACCCTTTTCGATGGGTGTATTCAATCGTGGCAAGCCATCGTCATCCAAACAACTGGTCACATTTCCATACGTGTCCTGCTTTTTAAATTCGGATGCCGGCACTTGTCGTGTCGATGAATTACTTTGAGTATAAGTTCGATATGTAGTTGACCGGCCAAAGCCTCGTTCAATTGCAGAGCGATTAAATAACAACGAATCTTCTTGATTGTATCCACCGAAACACATAATAGCGACAATAGCTTGCATTCCCGCTGGCAACTCATCCCCCTTCAATGCTTTTGCAACACGAGTAGTGACCAATGGTTTCTGAGGATAATGCATGATGTGTCCATTAGTATCGAATCGATTTGCATAGTTGGTAGCATAGACCCCCATGGCCTGTTTTCCCATGGCTAAAAACAAAGAAAATGTCAGTGGGCCCTCGCGCAGAATACACAACGGAAATCACGAAAAAAAAAACAAACTTACCACACTGATAGACATTTCTGGGTGATTGGTTATGGTCTGGATAAGGGATTGTGGATGCCAATGTCCCTAAAATAAGAGCTGGGTCCAGTTCACAATGTGTATGTTCAATGGTCAACTCTTCGGGTTTGAGAGCTATCAATGCACTTTCTTCTTCATAAATGGAAAGATTTTCCACAACACCAAGAGAAAACAAATCATCCCATCTTAAACGCCCTGCTTTTAAATCAACCACTTGTTCCTGTGTAATAAGAATCCTACCTTCATTTGCCACAAAAACTGGTCGTGAGACTCGGCCTCCATCAGTCCAAAGATGTACATTTTGTGCATCTACAGCAATGCAAGTATCGGACGGAATAGTGCGCGAACGTCTTTCTCTTCGCAACATCGCCGCAAGAGCGAGATGGTCACTAGTACACCCAATTGGAGCACCATTATGAAAAACAAAATGGTTTGAATTCGAGAGCAAATATTTTGCGACCATTTTCATCAATGTTGTGCTCTCACATTGAGTTGTAATATATGTGGAGAGTGCCAATTGTTTGACTAATCCACATGGTCCGCCTTCTGGCGTTTCTGATGGGCACATATAACCCCATGCATTGCCGTGTAATAGACGTGGAGCAATTATCTTTTGTTGTGAATCAATACCAGTATCGACACGGCGTAATTGTGAAATGCAAGAAATATAAGTATTTCTATTCAAAAGTTGTGAGACACCCACTCGGCCAGCAAATGAAGAACCTTTTATTTTCCAATTGCCAGTTGCTAATGCGTACTTAATCCCATCGGTAATGTGTTGAGGTTGAATCAAACGATGTGCGCGCAATTTCTTATTTTTGTTCAACAAAGCAGTGGCAGATTTTCGAATATTGCCTAACATTTGATAAAATAAATGGACAAACATTGTTCCTAGCATAGCACCCGCTGTATCCAAACGTTTAGCATTCATATGGTCACGGTCATCAAACGCTTTTCGCCCATTAAGACAGTCCAAATAGGATGCCCATTGAAGACACAACTGTAAGCATTTCATATTAGGGGGCATATTTGGATACACTTTTCGTGCCAATAATTGAACAGGTTCATCACAAAAATCAGAAAGCCATTTCAATGCAGACTCTTGACTCTTCGCCACCGACGCATCTTCTACAGATTGATGAGCATCTTCCGGGTCAATATACAGTTGCCAAGCATCCTCATCACCACCAAGAGCTCTCCACAAAATTAAGATGGGTATCTCTGTCTCTACTCCTGCGAGTGTCACGCGAAATGGCGATGAACCAAACTTGCGAACAGTTATGCGCATGGTAGAGACCCGATGGGTGATAGAATCGTATTCGGCATGGTACACACAATCTTTTGGAGAAAAACAGAAAATGATATTCGGCGATATTCGCTCCTGAACAACAAGTGTCTTCTCACGACCATTCACGATGAAATAACCACCGGGGTCATGAGGGCATTCGCCATTTTTATAATCGTCGCCATCTTTTAATGTACATAATGAAGAACGTACCATAACCGGTATTCGTGCAAAAAAAACATCTTTGTGGATTTTACTGCCATTTGGAAAGGTATGATGAACTTCCACATACATTGGAGCGGAATACATCAAATCGCGATTTCTGGCCTCCATTGGAGTGCATTGACGAATATCGCCATTTTTTTCTATGCAGGATGGAATGCCAAAGCGTGGTGATTTTATCTGAATGACATTTGCATCCACTGATGAGTCAAAACAATCCAACTCAGCTTTGACCGTCACGGGACGATGATTATTAATTGTTTCTGGGATAATACGTGAAACCCAATCGTCATATGAATATAAAGCCTGTCGAGTCAATGAGACATCACGGAACAGTGCATTCACAACATCCTGTTGCATACTTGGCTCGGTACTCATCTTAGTAGCGATATAGTAGTTGTTTTGATATTTAAAGTAATATATGTGCTAATTATTTTTATACTCCAATCTCCTCAAATGTTTTTGGTTTCACTTGCTTTCTCACTCGTGTGCCCTTCCTTTGCAGTTTCATCAATTCCATCTTCTTTTGCAGTTTCGACAATTCCATCTCTTTTCGCAATCTATCTTCTTTTGCTCTGGCCAATTCTATTTCTTTTTGTTTCAATGATATTTGTTGTTCGGGCGTCAATTTAGAACCTCCTGAACTGGTAAGTCGACGCTCTGCTGCTGCCACTGCTTTACCGCGAGGAGAATGGCTTGGCGTTCTGGGTTCTTCTTCGGAATTTTCCTCAGATTCTACTTCCGATTGATTGTCATCGCTACTGTAAATGCTGTGGTCACTACTGTCATCGTCATCGCTGATGTGAATGCTGCTGTCCTCAGATTCTACTTCCGATTGATTGTCATCGCTACTGTATTTCCATTCAACACGAGAAAAGTAACGTTGTGAAGTGGTATAGTTCTCATCATCCCACTTTATTGTAAATTTTGTTTTTTTTGGTGTCATTGCAATTATTTCACCGTCAAACCACTCTTGAGAGCCATCCTCCATCTCCTCCAATACCGCAATACGGTCGTTTACGGATGGGATATCGTCCTCCTCTTCTTCACTCTCTTCGTCGCTTTCCTCTTCACTTCCATCCTTTGTGCTTTCTTCTTCACTTTGCTCTTCAATTTCATCCTCTTCGCTCTCTTCACGCAACGTCCACTTCCAAGAGCGATTAAATTTATCTCTGGAAAAATAATTCTGATATTGGGCCTGTATCTTATCCTTGTATTTGACATTGTACACTCCTTTACGTCTGCTTTTTATGATTTCCCCTTTATGCCACAAATACTTTCCACCTTTTCCCATAAATCGTACTGTGACAGAATCTCCTTTCCTTGGCTTACGATATACGTCATTTTTGGAATATTCACCCATTTCGGTCAGTGTCAACTCTTTGTTATTTTCTGCAAACTCTTGCAAACTCCAGAAAATTTCATCTTGAGGTTTTGGTACTTTATTTTCGTCGTAAATGTCCACATGCCCCCCTTTCAAATAGTACACATAATCATTATCACTGTCTCTATAGTAAGAGCCTTCGGTACAGTCGTCGTATGGATATCGAATACCGTCCACAACAGCTGTAGGGTTCGGTTCTAATTGTCGGCTCTTGGACGTAATGTACCCCATCATTTTCAAGACAAACACTGAAAATATATGACGCGGTGTGTACTGATTAGCAAAATTGATATCTTCAAAAGTCCTACCATTGTCCCAGGACACTTTTGGTTTTGTATCCTTCCCCAACACACAACCCCATATTTTATTGTTGTATTTTATATATATTTTAGTATTGACAAGAATTGATTTTGGGGTTTTGGAAGGTTTGAAGGTTGTTTTCGTCTTCTTTTCTGATATATAGGCACATTCTGTTAGGGGAAAACAGTGCAATAATCGCGACTTGGCAGCTTTTGGTATTTTTTTAACCAGGTTCATCTTGACCCCCCGACTAGGACTGAACGTGTACATCTTTGCAAGGTCATGGTATTTAATAATTGGACGAAATGGAACAGGGGCTTTTTTAGCAACACAAGCCCGACCACAGGTGCCACCGCCCGCCACTTGTTTTCGCCAACGCAGTGTCGAACAGACAACCATTCGTATCTTTCTATCTGTACACACAGCGCGAAATAGAGTATCTTCGGCTGCTTGGTAGGCTGGCTGTAATGCTGCCTGTAGAAATGGTGCTTCTGATAATTTGTTAGACATCACATTCAAATTAATAAACCAAACAGCATTTGCGAAAGGCCTGTTTGTAAGAGTCGTATTGTGAATATCGGCTTCTTTACTATTCAGACAGACAAGTCCTGCTCCGGTGATATCTGCCACTTTGTCCATATACATAAAAGTGGCAGCGTGTGTCGTTGGGAAACGGATATTAGTACGGTCCATCATTGACCTGCCATTCTCATCGGTGATAGTTGAACGAAATGCATACTGGTCGTTATCTGGACGGGGTTTGTCCTCATCACTATAATTACCTTTCTTCGTTTTGAAACTGGGGACCTGATGGACAAATGGATTCATCTGGTCATCCATAATAATGCATTTTTGCTGTTCCGGGGAGGTTCCCCATTTTTGGTGCAACCACTGGGCTACACGCCAGCAATAAAATTTAGAATCTCCTGCAGAATAACCCTTGGATTTCTCACCCGTTAGCCCAACTTGCTTCAAAGAGTCCAATTCCACTCTATCCGGTAATTGGACAAAGAAAGTATGTTCAGAAGCATAGCGCTCTACATATTGGTCGATTTCGCCAGGTCTCACCAGCAAAATAGTGGCCCATTTTTTCAGTTGACCCATGGCATTGTTATTTTCAAAGTGAACGCAGTGATAATCATTAAAACCTTTGCGCAATACCGTTCCCATTAAGATGGGAGGTACATCCAATGTACTGAAATATTCATTGTCGCCTAGCAAACGTTTGTCTATTTTCAAGCTTTCCGACACCGATTGTGTACCGAACTGACTGGAAATTTCTTTTTCTTCGAATTGTACCGTTTTCTTGAAAGGTGGCTCTGGTTCCAAGAAATGAATATCAAAAAGACTATTTGTTTCCGGATTTTGTTCGCGTTTATATTGAGCGATAAAAAACGCGCGCATCCGATAGGACCCGTAGGCAGCTTGTCCATACATATGTTTGGCAAAGGTAGCCCCATCCTCCTCTTCCTCCTCCTCATCGTCCTCCTCTTCCGATTCGTCCTCATCGTCCTCCTCTTCTTCTTCGTCCTCATCGTCCTCATCGTCCTCCTCTTCTTCTTCGTCCTCATCGTCCTCCGACTGACCTCGACGTCGTGCTTCAAATGCCTCCCAATCTCCCTCTGGGAAAATAGTCAGATAAAAGACCTTCTTATAGATGGCGGCAGGTATTGGCCCTTCGGCTGCCTCTTTTTTCCATTTTTTAATCCGTCTTTCAGTTACATTTCTCCCATCCTTTTTCTTCAATTTCTTTTTCTTCCATTTTCCAAATTGTTCTTTTTGATATTTATTTCTTTCTTTGTTCATTAGTTTTTTGAAACGCCTATATGAATAGCGTGTATTGTTTAAATCGAAATGTGTGGCATCTTTATTTGTAAACGAATTGGAGAGACATGTGTTGTCTTTTCTCGACCAATGTATTCCGAATTCGTCATCCATGTTGACCATAGGAAACTCAATCCAGTTTGAATCAAATTCTTTTTTGAAGTTCTTTTTATATGTGGCACTTATATCGCCATGTGACCCACATAAGTCACCCTTCTCTACATCATCATCGCCTCCATGCTCCTCGTCTTTCTGTGTATCAGCAATCGATGTATTATTATTTCCAATTTTACTAATGTTCATCCGCGCTTTTAATACACACCAATCGAAATTTTTCTCGAGGTCAACCAAAGCAATATTTTCTTCGTCTGTTATCTGATTATAATTATTCAACCCCTCGTAGTTAGTACTCAAAAAAGAAGTTTGGACTGCAATATTATGTAAAGGATGTAAATTTAAACTGGAAAGACTATCAGCAAATATATCTGTTGGTTCTTCCTTTGTTTTCTTTTTCGGTTCCGTCCGCAAAAAATCGTGATGTCCTGATGCAGTGGCTTCGCTCTGCAAAAAATGATGAGAAGAATTCTTGCTTTCGCCGGCATGGTTCAAGAAATGATGGTGTTCCGATACGAAAGTGTTAAACATTTCAATCAATATTTTGACGCGCTATATACTCACAAAAACAATTCATTTTTTTACATAACATACTCTACAAAGAGCAATGTATTCTGAATTCACTGACACTTTTTCTGTCTCGTCACTTATCCTTTTCGTAAACGATGCCTTCTTATCACACTTCACACAATCGGCCCGCAACCATTGCACATTATCAGCCACAGGAACAAGTTCCAACATTTCACCAAATGGACGACGCAAATAATCACCGGACAAGCCTGCCACTATCACATGTTGGCCTTTTTTTTCAACCATATTCATCACAGCAGTTTTTAAATGTGGAAAAAATTGACCCTCATCGATAGCTATGGCATCATATCCTAATGTGTTAAGAAGCAAGACATCATCGGTTTTCATAGCTGGAAATGTTTGACCATCATGCGTCTGGATTGCTGGTCCTTCCACTCTCGAATCATTCGTATGATTCACAATTAAACATTTCAGTCCTAAGTCGCGCAAGGTCAGAACTTTCTCTATTAATGCGGTAGTTTTCCCACTATACATTGAACCTATAATAACAGTCAATGACATTATTCCTTGAAATCGTGTCGACTAAATAGTACGTTCCTATTCTCACACAACAACTGACAAGAATGTTGGTTCAGACTGTGACCTTGTGGGTTGAGAGCTGTCTGTAATACTCTCTATATTGCTTAACTCGACCGCGTTTATTCTTGGCCATGAATTCGACCTCCTTGACATAAAGTATTGAATTGCTGGTAGACCTTGAATTCTGTATGTGTTGATTTTGCGCCCGATGAGCACACCAAATAAGAATAGTAATGGTAGTATCCATAGAATATGTAGTATGTGAAGAATGTCATAGTTGCAGTCGCATTTTTGTATGCATGTCGTGTTCCCATCGCTTGTGTGTAGTAGTGTTGATGAATTGGATGAATTTGTCCATATTTTTATTGTTGATGGTGATGAAATGGAAGGTGAAAAGCTTGGTGAATAATGTGATATTTTGTTTGTAGCTGATGGTGATGGATTTCCTGTCTGTGATGATGATGGAATTGTTGCAGATGATGGCGATGGATTTTTCAAGTGTGATGGCGATGGAATTGTTGTAGATGATGGCGATGGAATTGTTGTGGGTGATGGCGATGGAATTGTTGTGGGTGATGGCGATGGAATTGTTGTGGGTGATGGCGATGGAATTGTTGTGGGTGATGGCGATTTTGACGGTGATGGTGATGAAGGAGGACGCTCAATAACAGGTACAGAACCAGATGGACAAGACCATAAAGTGATATTATGAATATCAATCAGACGAGAACACATTCAAGAGCAATGCTATCAAGTTGTTTAATACACAATGGATACTTTGAAATACATATATGTTATAACTATATTTCTCACTAATGACAAGCCCAAACACACAATACTGTAAATATCGAAGTCAATACAGCAAATGTAATGGATGGCATGACAATTCGCATTACTTCACTATGATGATGGTTTTCAACTGCACGTAATCGCATTTTTACCAAACAATCATTTGTCCCATTGCATATGCCACACACGTCTCTGAATTGGCCCAATGGGCAACATGAACCGCCACAGACGCCACAACCATCCAAATCATGACCATCACAGTCGCATTTTCCATGTGGTATTTCACCACGACAAGATATTGTCCTGTTTTCGGTACATTTTTTACCATTGTATTTGGATGAGCTTTGTACTTGACACACTTTTCTTTTTTCTCCCTTTTCACCACATTTTGCTGCTGCACCATTCACTAGACAGGAAGTCCAATCGTGACATGTTTCTACACAGTCTCTATCACATTCGTAATTGAGACATGGTTCATAATAGGGATTTCTTGGACATTCTTTACCACCATATCGTGGTGCATAGAGTTGTGTCGACCATATTGCCTTTGTTCCGTTTTGAACCCCGTTGATGCATTTTTTATTGTTATTCTCTACTATGCATTCTGAACTGTATAATATCTTAGTGACACAGTCTTGTTGCACGGGCAGTGTTTTGTTATTGATTGACACTGAGAATTGAGAGACAGATGGTGGGATTTCAAAAAAGGTATAATAAAGTTGTGACGAATCGTACACTTGAGTTGTTGTTTGTGGAATACCGTTTTGAAAAATTGCAGTATCTGTTGTGCCATCACCATGCTGTTCGAAGCGAACCCATTGATTGTTTTGCAGAGAGATGTTAGGTGTTATATTATTCATTAATCGACCATATGAAAACGTAACATCTCCAGTATGACTGATATTATATGAATAATAGGTGCAAAATTGTTCAACGCATTGCCCGTTGACTTTGGCACGTTTGTCATAGTTGCAACTTTGAGGGTTCATACATCCTAGACAGGTGTCACCATCCCCTGGAAGACATTGTGAACATATTCTGTCTGTTATGTATCTGTTCTTTTCTATTGCGTCTTTTTGTGGCGCTACTCTTTCAAATTGTGTACTGTCACATGTCGTTAATGAAGAACAAATATAGTCCGAAGTGTGTGTTTTTGGAGTGGAGATATATTCGTAATTGGAACATGGACGCAATGGAGTGCATGGAGTGTCGCGGGTATTTGTTTTTTCAGCAATGTTCTCATAGTGAGTTGAATAATTACAAGTGCTTAATGCACCACAGATTCTATCCTGACTCTGTGTATAATTCTGCACCAAATATTGACTGGAATAATCACAATCGGCAGATATATTATGACAAATTCTATTCTGACTCTGTGTATAATTCTGCACCAAATATTGATTCGAATAATCACAATCGCTTGAAATATTTTGACAAATTCTATCCTGACTCTGTGTATAATTCTGCACCAAATATTGACTGGAATAATCACAATCACTTGAAATATTTTGACAAATTCTATCCCGAGTAGCTGTAGGAATGACTTTTTCATATTGTACCGAATAATTACAAACACTTAAAGAGGAACAAACTCTGTCTGTATATAGAGACGGTTGAACAGACTCGAATTGATTTTCGGAACAGGATTGCACAGGAGCACAAAGCCTGTCCGATTTATCAGTATGATTAACTTGAATGAATTGCGAACTATTACACACAGCAATAGAAGCACAAATCGTATCATCAACACCAGAAGCTTGATATTTCACAAATTCGTCAGCACCACATACCGAGCCCATTTGACATCTCTGACCAGTTAGGAAATAACCATCGTTACACGTTTGGCATCTTTCTGTACCATTGTTCGATGTACAGACTGGAGCTTTTGCTGCTACACCATTCGAACAATTACATTGAGCATATTGACAACATTCTTGCATAGTACATGTATCACCGATACACAATCTCTCGTCCCAAATCTCTCTATCATAATATCCCAGACTATTCTCACATAAAGAATTACCATATCGACTTTTCAGACATTTATCTGCTTCAATACAACACGATAACGCCGTCCTCTCATTTAACAAATACTGACCCTGGTCACAATCTGGATACCGACATTGACCAGTAAAAAGACCATTATTTATTCTACTATTTTCCCAATTTTCAACTTTTGGTTCTGAAACATAAGTTTGCGACGGTTTTATGTACAATCCATTCGAAAATTCTGTACAATTAAATGAATTTGGACATTGAACGCTACAAGAACCATCATTCCAATTTTCGACCGGACATTCATTACAACAGGATTTCATATCTAAATCTGTGTTGCATTGTTTACTAGCGCATAAATGTGAACCAGATTTCAACCCATAGTAATGATACTGTTCATTATCACTGATTGTCACCGTTTTATCAGTGCAGTCAATTCCTGCCATTGCACATGTGAGACCGGAACAAGTACCATCGTCATTGGAATCCACATTACAATACATGTTTGCAGCACAATTATCAATAATGCCCAACCCATTGCCACAGGCGCACGCAAGTGTATTTAACACGGTGTTGTCTCGATTATGACAAGCATAATTGGACGATGCCGAACATTCGCCAATGTCAGATACACAGAACGGCATTGAAAAATCACACAACCCAAAGAATCCACAACTACAAAATTTATTAATCGTTGAGTCGAGTTCATTTGCTTCCAAACCAGTTGTTTTGGTGCATGACGGTGTTTTTGTTGTTGAACAACGATTTGAACAATCGCCCGCGCAGTCCCTGGGGGCTGCACAGTATGTGTTGTCGTTACAGACACTTACCGGAGGGACATTTGAATTTTCAATGTTTGGAATTTGACAAGTGCATTTTTGGTTGGACACTGCGTCGTTTTGGTTGGGCATTGCGCCGTTTTGGTTGGTGCAGTAGTTGAATTCCAGACAATGTGCGAAAGTTTTGTCACAGAGATTGATTTGGTCAGAACAAATGCTGTTGGTGTCAAAAGTCTCCTCGTCAACTTGTCCAGTTTTTGTCCAACATTGGCAAGTCTGATTATTTCTTTCATTGTGAGCACAGTCCGGATAGTGGTAGGTCAGCCCGAGGTGATTGCCAGTGGAACAAAAGTATTCGGTGGTCGATGCCGCGATGTCGTTGCTCTCCACACAGTATTCGTTTTTTTCACAAGTGGTATTGGTTCCACATTTACATTGTTTGGAACTTTTAATGCCTAAATTACCAGACTCACAGACAGTGACATCACAAGAAGTACGGATGTCACCCAACGTCGTTTTCCCTTGTGGACAATCTTGACACAGATATTCCATGTTTTGGATGAACGTTTGAATTTTTCCACTGGGACAGACACTGCAATGGCCAACTTTGGCATTCTTTGCAAACATTCCAACCGAACAGCTCTGACACACTGTTCCTGTGAAATTGGAATGCCCTTGGTACTGGCCATTTTTACAGGAGAGACAAACGTCGTTGCAAATATGACATACTTCCAAATTCTCATTTGCGTCAAGATTGAAATGACGACCGACGGAGCAACCAATGCAGACGGTGGCATTCTTTGCAAACATCCCAACCGAACAACTCTTGCAATCGTATTCACTATTGACCATTTTGCCTTGATATTTGCCATTGGCACAGTCGTTGCAACTGGACGCAGTGGCGTTTCTTGCAAACATTCCAACCAAACAGTCATTGCAATCGTATTCGTCATTGACCATTTTGCCTTGATATTTGCCATTGGCACAGTCGGTGCAACTGGACGCAGTGGCGTTTCTTGCAAACATTCCAATTGAACAGTTCCAACACATCGTGCCCGTAAAATTGGAATTCTCTTGATACCGACCACTTGGACAGGCGAGACAGCTCGTTCTCTTGCAAATGTCGCATGTAGATACATTCTCATTTGTGTCGATATTGAAATAGCGACCACTCTTGCATCCCTCACATTTGCTGGCGGTAGCATTCTTGACAAACATTCCAACCGAGCAGCTCCGACACTGCGTTCCTGTAAAATTAGAATGTTCCTGATACTGACCACTCGGACAGGCGAGACAGCTCGTTCCACCACAAATGTCACAGATATCCGCCAAGTGACCGGGATTGAAATAACGACCACGGGGACAACCGAGCGAAGGCACTGTGCCAGTTACGGTGTTGTTCGCCGAGCTTGTCCCTGGACAAGATATTTCAAAACGCGACGAGGATGCACTGCAATGAGTATCACATTTGTAGTATCTTGTCTTGCCAGATTGAGCACTCAGATTTGTAAATAGTTGTTCATATCCGGCATTCTTGAAAGCAACAATCTCTGTCCCAACCTCTCCACTGTTGCATGCAGCTCCATTCACTTCTTGTATATTATGTTGTCCATTCCATACGACATTCACCGGCGTGCCTGTACAAGCAACAACTTGTGAGAATCCAAACGCAATCTCCACCACTGGTCCCGTGGTTGAAGGAGATATAGCATTTGCAGTGTTAGATTGGTCAGAAACAGAGAGTATCGTTAAAAAGAATACAAGAAAAAGGCCTGACATTATTACAATCTACTACTAAACTTATATACTTGAATTTTATGTTCTTCAAGAATTGCCTCGTGTTTTTCCACTGTTAATACCTTTGCACAATATTTATCTATTAACTTGAATGAGATTGAAATATCTTCTTTTATTTTTTTTCGAAAAAACGCGTGTGTTCAAATCTTTCATCTCACAGACACAGAGCATGCAACCTCGGATGTATTGGACTTGGAATTTGAGAGAGCCATTGAAAATAATGTTCCAGTACTCCCCATTCCGTTCTCTCACAAAGAGCAAATCTTTTCATATTCAGATTCAAAATAGTGGAATTCACATACACTCGAAACAAGAGATATTTGGACCGAGAATTGTATTGCACATCAGAGCACTCTCTGACATGCTGATACAACCATCTTTTACATTCACCAATAGAATGACTCTGTGAAAACAACCTTCCATTTGTTTCTTCGGCGCATTCACGAACAGCAGTATCCAATTCATTTCTATCGGAGCTATCTGTTTTGCCACCCATATCCTCAAACCGACCTCTACAATGATTCATCAGGCGCAGAATGCGACCATTGTGTCGGGTCCAGATTAGAATACCAGCAGCTCGAACCGGTTGACCATTATACCAAAAGGTAGGTCTTTTTGACATGTGCAGTAAAAGATATGAGATATATATATACACAATCTATCTCATATGTAGAACACATTCTAAAACTACTATATATTACAACATGTTATCGGTCACTGTTACTAAAATGCACAATAATAACCAGGCCATAGCCGAAAGATTAGCGAATGAATGGCGCAAACACAATTCTTATACTCCTGTAGAAACCAAACATGTATGTTCGATGGAACGATGTAATCTACAACATATTATCGGTGGACTATGGTCAAATGATGCTGAGGAACATGTGTGCGTGAGAGTCTTGTGTAAAAATCACCCCAAGTGGGCAAACCGTGGCAAGCTTAAAAAACAAATTCGGAATTTATATATGTGTCGTTCAACTGGTCAGCACCATCTTTGTAATGAACAATGTTCATGTACCGATGTGGACCATTCGGATGGTGGTCATGTTTGTAGGATATCAGGTATACGGTATGATTCCGTCAATTCAGATACATGGTTTACGAATCATCGTGTAACCGCTACTCATCAAGAAAATAAAGACCCTCTGAAATTGGTACGAAACACTGACTTTCAAGTGAATGCCGATTCGTCAGATACTATTCGTCAGCAGCAGCATACTTTTATTTGTAAACAAAAAGTTTCTGCTATTCTATTTTCGAATGACCGGTTGTTTATGGAACAGCGCAAGTATGTAGATATGAAGATTGAAGCTGAAAAAGTGGTGCAAAAATATATTAAAACTTGTGAGAAAAAAAAACAAATGGTCAATTATACACATCTTATTCAATTATATATTAATCAAATGAATCGAAGGCATATCTTTCGGAATTTGTTGCCAAAAGATGATACCGTGGATAATATCATTGATAAATATGCACGATTGACTTGTCGGTATTGGTCTTTGGTGATTGGGCGATTTCCTTTGGGGCAAACGACTCCTGCTATTTTTCCTATTAAAATGTTTGTCGTCAGTATTTTGTATATTATGAAAAATGGTCTTTGTGTGGGCGGTGTGCAAGTAATACCGGGTGATAATTATCTGCTGTCTGTTTTGCCAGAGGCCAATACACTGGATGCGTATGGGGTCAATAAACCGTCATTCACTGCGTGTAAAAATAATATTTTGAAAGCGTATAGAGAAGCTGTGGAGATGTATCAAATCCCTCCAAGGTTATTGTGTTTGAAGTAAATTATTTCTGTATAAAAGTATCTGTTTCAATATCAAAGTAGTTCTCTTTTGTATGTCTGTTAAACAATTTGTTCAGCAGAAATTTCAAAGTAGTGAATATAAAAAAGATATACCTAATCATGCTGATAAATTACGTAAATGGCAATGGTGGGGAGATATGAATGGCGACCATTTATTAACAGTGGATGACTTGAAAGCAGTGACAAAAAAAGATTGGAAACTTTACGATTCAAAGGGTGATGGCCATTGCTTTTATAATACTTTACATAGATTTTTACTTGAAAATAAGTTGTATGAGACAGAGCGTCAGAGGAGCTACGAAAAAGGCCAACAGGAAGGAATCCCAGATAGGGACTCCGTGCGTCCGAATATTTTAAAAAATGGCAAAGAAGGTAAAAAAAAGTATGACCCACCAATACTGTACCTGAGGAAAAAAATATTACAATCAATTTTGAGAAAAAAGAAATATGTTGAGTACGTTGAAAAAAAGAAAATGAGCGTCGATGAAAACGATGTTAAAAAAAAGTATATCGGTATTATGAAAGACAAAGGCTTCTTTGGTAGTGAAGAATCGTCTGAGATAATGGAGGGCTTCTTTGATGCCAAAAAATACAAGCAGACGGGAGGTTGGGTAAATTTTGGACAAGTAGCTGTCGCAGCACTGGTTCTAAAAATAAATATAATGGTTTGGTCAGTTCGCGCACAAACTTGGACTCCATTCTATGCACATCTATTTAATTACGACCAAGACGAACAAAAGAATCGAGATACTCTGCGAGAAGAACCAGTCTGTTTTATGAACTTCAATGGAAGTCACTATCAAAATTTAGTGCCGTTAGTAAGTCAAGAACAATCATCAATTAATCACGAACTATATTCGATAACTTACAATACACGACTTCAAGAAAAACGAAAAAGGGTGAAACAAGTTTTGGCAGAGTTAGAGGAAATGGAAGAAAGGGGGAATTTTAAACGAATTCCAGCGACTGAAAACACAACTGAAAAAAAAGAAAAATGGGTTTGGGACAGAATGATGAAGCGCAATTGGGTGAAAAAAGATTTTTTGGACGATTATGGCAAAAAAGGAGATGACGAATGGCTCTGCAAGGAATGTCGAAGTATCAACGACAATGGATATAAAGAGTGTCCAACATGTCAAAGAACAACAAAAAAGAAAGGAAAGGAGCTTGAAACAAAAATTAAAAAAGGAACAGCTGTTCAATTTTACACATATGAAAAAAAAAGCTATGGAGAAAATAAAAGATATAAATACACTGATAACAATTACGTTGGCTTTATAAAAGCGAAATACAAGAAGGCCAACAAATACAAAATCACTGTGTGGGAGGATGAGAAGAAGCAACATTTTGGTCACATCCCTCGAAAAGATATCACGATTATTAAAGAAAAAAAGAATGATGACGACACCGACGGTTGGAAAGACGCAATTACAGAATTCACTGGCAACGAACAGGATAATAGTGGGAATACTATGGAAAGAAACGTCATCTACAACTCAATAATAAAGAATGTATTCCACAATTTAGTGACTAAAGACGTCAAAGGGGATGGATATTGCATGTTAAATGCAATGAACGCGCTAAGCAACCAGAATATTACAAAAGCACAGCTCCAGGAATGGGCACCAGAGTTAGATGAGGAAAAGAATAAAAACAACGAACCAGCATTCTTTCAAACAGATTTGTCTGGCAATGTAAGTAATTTAGGAAGATATTGGTTACCTGTTTTAGCAAAGAAAAGCAATAGTCGAATTATAGTCTTCGCTCGTGCTCACAATACAAACAACTACAGCCTGAGAGTAGAAGAGTATCCAGGCAAGTCCACTAGCGATGGATGGCCCTATGACAACACATATTTATTATACAACACTGCACATTATTGGCCTTTAAAAAGCTCCCAAGGCGAATTGACCGAAGAAAGAATTACAGAGATGAGAAATAGTTTTCTTTACAGAAATGAGAAATAGTCTACAATATACATATTGGCTAAAAATATTACAAAACTTTAAATTCACCTAATGCATCCATTAAATTATGTTCACGAGTACCACACTCCGGCATATCAGAGATATCAAGAATACCAGACCGGACTAAAATAGTGTACCATTTCCGTGTAGAATTGACGGTATCCAATGTGATATCCGAATATTCATTTTGAATCACATCCAACACATCACCTGCACTACAGAAACGCTTTCTTTTTTTATGTGATTGAGTGTCCACTTTATTTTTTGGCGACGAACTAGGAGCACTACACTTGAGCTGCCCACCCCTCACTTCTAATCTACAAAATGGACACTTCATGGACGTCTCAACCAAAGTATCGACCCAACACTTCAGACACGCTTTTGCAGAACCACAATGCTTCAATGTAATACAATCCGGCGACAGACAAATATTACAAGCATTTCTCTCCAACGACTCACCAACATCCCACGATTGATTGTCATGAATAAAATGTATCAACTGTTTAAAAGTCGAACACACCCGCCTTTGTGACAAAGGAATGTCCAACCCAGTCTCAATTGTTTCTGCGATACTTCGGCACAGTCTCTTTGGCAACAATTGTTCTTCGTTAGACATCCTCACTTCACATTCCTTATATTTTTCCAATAAAGCAGGTAAAAATTGTTGAATCCTTGTCAACATATAATGCGATGGATGAGTCACACGATGATACATGTCCATAATTTGTTCTCGGTGAAATTCTGGCAACAACGATTGGGAGTCATCGGTATGAATAAAATCACTGACATCAACTCCAATTTCACCCAGAGCATCAATCAGGGCTCTCATGGAGCTGTTTCGAAATTGTTCTTCAATGCTATTCAAAATCTTATTATATCTTTCTGGTCGAATGACAACTGCCGGCTGGCCAGAAGCCCCACCACCGCTATCAAAAATTAACATGTATTTTTCCCCGCGTGACATAATATATGCCGAAGAGTGACCCTCTTTTCTACGTTGTTCAATACGAAAATTCGTCATTGGCTCTATTTTCTGCCACCCCGACGATGGAATAGAATGATAATTATCCATCACTTTACATGCCAATTCATTTTTATCATGAGCAACTAAAAAATCATCAAATTGATACGAACCATACTCGGACTCAATACTATCTTCAGATTCTTTAAACTGTAGAAACATTCGATTTAAACACCTTCTTTCACTTGGTATCGAATCCTTACAGAGCTTGCTGACCGCCATTCTCATTTTCTCCCGACGAAATGGCGGATTAAACTCCCAATGAAACCGAGTCCTTGTTATATTTTCATATTGTTTATTCGAAATATTCACACCCTTTATCTTACAAGGAATCATTTTACCCAATAATTCTTGATATACTTGACCCTTTTTGACCTGAATGAGTTCTGTCCCTACGGTCAGTTCTTCAACTGCAGACGATGTTCCTTTTTCATCGGCACACCAAAATGTTATCATTCGACACGAGTGTGGTGGCAAAAGAATAGTGTACAAACTATTGTCTAACATATGAATGGGCAATTCGTCGTCGTCTACACATGGCCGAACACTTGTCTGATATGTCATGTCATCACCATGCAGCCGAAATTTCATATCCTGACTTTCTTCAAGATTTCCCCATAATTCACCTAAATCATTTGTCAGGTAAAGAGCTTCTAAAGATGGTTCGTGCAAACGTCTGTTCAAATGTATGTTGTTTTTTTGTTGGCATTTTATCCAAACGCCACCCCATGTGAATTCCCACTTCATATCGAGGACTTGTTACGACTTTAAATACAACTAAAATGTTATTAACATATTCTCTACAAATGTATGAGATTCCGAATTTGTATTACCACCATTTATCTATGGACTGCCCATCGATTGCCACTGCCTCTAACTCCATCCCATTCAAGTGTTGTGGTGGATTTACAACTACTAATTCTTTCTCAACACCATCGTCGTCCTGATAGTACACAGTTGCGCCAGTGTGCTGGACGGGTAAATGTATCTTCCGTACTTCACACCTTCGCAATATCCCTTGGTCAAAACCTTTGCGTAATGTAAACGGAAATTTGTCGTTCATAAATGGAAGTATTGCACTGAGTGATGCTATGCTTTGTTGGTCTTTGTGTGAAAATGCTTTTGTAGATGTGTTGTGGTCGCATTTTTGACAACCTCGGACTGACATTGGCTTTGGGAGTGGAGCGTTGCTGGCATACATCCGTTGGATATCTCTGGATGCCACATATCTCATTGGGTATATTTTCTGACCACAGCAAGACCATCGCCCGTCTGTTTGGACGTATCCAGGGTGTTGATAACAGTCGAGACAACCCATTGATTCGAGGAGATTGAATTCACAGCCACATGTTCTACAAATCCAAGATTTGGATGCTATGTCAAAAGATGATTTTATCTCGTTCTGTGATGAGTAGAGTGTTACTGGTGGAATTTGTGTGTCTGGTCGAGCCATTTCTTTAGACTAATAAATCGTTATTTATACTAATAAATCGTTATTTATACTAAGTTTTATTAGTCAGTGTTCTAAAAAGTTCTAAAAAGATACAGGTATATTTCCTAAATCGTGCTTTCCAACTGGCAAGAGCGCGCGCGCGAAACAGAAAAAATACACTATAGTCATATTGTTTCATTTATAAAATGTCATTCGTGACCAGTATTGTGGAAAAAAAAACAGGTTGTTCCAAATGTCGTTTTAGTAAACGTGGTTGTAGTGGTCCACGGTGTCATCGCATTCAACAACCCATTGTTGAAAAAGGAACAGTCAATAACAAAAAGGGTAGTGCCGCAAAAAAAGGTAACAAAAAAACAAAAGAGTCCGGTCATTCAGAACAGCATGGTCATTTAGAACAGAAAGTGTACGAAAAGAAAAGAAAGAACCCAGCTTTAAGATTTATAGAGGACGAGGCTTCCGAATCGTCAGACGATTCACAATCATCGGACGATTCTTCTAATTCTAGTAATGGCGACTATGATTACAATGACGGTTTCTTACAAGAGGACGGCAAGATATGGAAAGAAGTTGGTGGGAAATGGCGAATAATAAACGACGAAGAAGAAACTGAAAGAGACGATAGAAATGAAATGTCAAATAAAGAGCAATTAACACTTGAGCGCAACAGAGCACTGGATGAACTCAGTCGCAAACATAAAAAAATAAAAACATTACAAAGAAAACATAACGAAATGAAGAGAAAAGTTCAAAAACTGGAAAAAAAGGTTCTGACATGGAAACGAAGAGCCATCGACCAACTATTAAAAAACGACAAAATTCAAGAGCAAATGTTAAAACAACAACAAGAAAAGCGCTAGTGATATCAACAAGAAATTTTGAATTAAGAATTAACATATAATAGACTTATGACAACATACATTTCAAAAACAAAGTATAAATCACTCTAAATTCTCACTAAATATGAACATCGAAACACAGCGTTTTTCTTTTTATGGTTTCTGTCTGTTGATTTCTGCGGGCCTTGTGGGTTTGTTAGCAATCTCAGTCGACCATTTTATAGGATATATCAATAATATAATCATACCGTGTCAGCACGATTCTGTCTGGCAGGATGGCCGTTGTGTTTGTGACAATACAAAAGGCATTTTTGGTGGTGAATTTTGTGAAGTGTGTCAATGTGAACATCTTGGTATTTGTCGTATGAGTTCGGAAGGTGCCGTCGATACACGTTGGAGTTGTCGTTGTCCAAGTCATCAAAAATGGGTAGGTATTACGTGCAACAAATGTTATGCGAAGCATAATACTTCTGACCAATGCAAAGGTCGTTGTATTGAAAATCATTATGGTGAAAATTGTAACACACATTGCATACCAGGTGTGCCTTCCAATGCGGAACGTTCGGTTTGTTCAGAAGTGCGGGCATCTGGGGGGAAATGTAATATATGTAATGGACACGGTACATGTAGCGGAAATGGCGAGTGTCAATGCGATGCTGGCTATTTTACATCTCGGAATGGTGAGCAATGTAGTCTGAGTTGTGAATCGTGTCCTTCCGACCGCGGTCTCTGTACATCTATTGGTGGTCAATTGCAGTGTATTTGTAAAGCGAATTATTTTGGTAAAAATTGTGAACAAAGTTGTAAGTCAGCGAATGAGATGGTTTGTTCTGGTCATGGTGTTTGTCAGTTTAGTGTTCAGCGGGGTTTGGAATGTGTCTGTAATCCTATGTATATTGGCGACGATTGTTCTGCGAAATGTCCGGGTCGTGATGTCGTTGCTGAACCGTGTAATGGTCATGGTACTTGTCTTTTTGATAGTTCCAATTCGCCAGTGTGTCAATGTTCTACTCCTTGGAAAACATTCGATTGTGGTTGTGTTGATGAATATACATGTAATGGTCATGGTACTTGTAATACATTGTATGATGGGACAAATGCTCTTTGCAATTGTTTGTCGGTTGATGCTGACGAAAGAGCAGAAATGGAAGAAAGGAGATATGGTGGACAAAATTGTGAAAAATGTCAGGAAAATTGGTGGGGCAGTCGTTGTCATTTGTTTTGTGATAGACATGCCGGTTCGTATTCGGTCGATGCTATTGGGAAAAAAGTTGGTTGTAATGGGCATGGTTCATGTGTGATTAATAACGTTGGTGAAGATGAGACAATAGAGTGTGAATGTCAGTCAAATTACGAAAATAAAAAACAATGCGCTGAATGCAAAGAGATGTATTTCCCAAAAGTGTTTAAACATGACGGCAATGGTGGTCGAATGCCATTGCTCATTCCAAATACTGCAGAACATTGCTCGATATCGTGTTCTGGGGAAAACGAATGTCATTCCAAAGGGAAATGCAATCCAGATTATGACACAAGTAATGACATTTGTATTTGTGATGGAAATGGTAAAGATGGCTCTTTGAATACATTGGACCCGGATGTAGGTTGTTCTGCATGCCAACCAAATTGGTATCCGAAAGATTTGACGAATCCTATTACAAGATGTACGAATTACTGTGCAGACAGTGGCACTTTAGATACGTCTGAAAAAATAATTAGATTTGGTACAGATTTAAATTTGCAGAATGACATCTTCGCAAAACAAATTTGTACAAAGATTCCTGGTGGTTATAAAGTCTCACCTGTTTGTCACGTATGTTCGGGGAATGGTAAATGTAATCCAGAGGGTTCCTGTACGTGTAATGAAGGTACGACGGGAACCTACTGTGAAATAGATTGTGGTAATGGAAATGAAGCTTGCTCTGGTCATGGACGGTGTGTGCGCGATGAATTAGAAATGTGGTTCTTTCCAGATACTAATAATTTTAGATGTGAGTGTTTGCCATATGACCCTTACACTTCCGAGGCAAGATTAAATTTAGTCAAAATCGGAGTGGCGGTCGAATTACCTCCGGCGCCAAATTATTATGGAAAGTATTGTGACTATCATTGTCCGACATATAATTCTCAAGTTTGTGCAGGAAGAGGTACGTGTGACACTGAAATTGCTTTGAATAGTCAAGGTTCGGTTCAGGAATGTACAAATGATGCACAATGTAGAGAAGTGGATGGACTTGATGATACGTTTTGTGAGGTGTTGTCTACACCATGGGACTCTGTCGTGCCTCGGTTCTTTTCTATAGGAGCGGACTCATTGGGATATAAAACATGTACATCAGTCTCGGGTACTTCGTGTGTGGATACTATTTACAGTGTTGATTGGGGGGGTTATTGCGTGCAAATGTTGAACGGATGGTATCCAAATCAATTGAATACTGTTAATTGTGCGTTTGATAATGATTATCGTGTCAAAGTGGAAGATTTTTTTATGAATGAATATAAGGAATCTCTCACTTTTTGTGAACATGCATTGAAAGAATTGACGCCTGTGGATAAAAATGTTTGTAATCGTTTCTCTTATCCAAATAAAGTTCAGTTTGAGAATGATGAGGTGATATGTCAGAGTTATACTCTGCAAAATTCGTGTCAAAAGGAAACGAAATGTGTGTATGACCAGAGCGTTGATTATATCTTGCAAGTTGATAATAGTTGTGCCGCTAGAAATGCGTTGAATTGTAATGGTTATTGCGTATTGGATTCTAATCAAGTATGCAAGACAAAGACATATTGTCGTGCTAAAAATTGTGCAGATGCTATTTCAGAGAAATCTTTAGAATCGATGTGTCTTGAATATGATAATATTTGTCCAATGCAATTGAAAAGTATGACTGAACAATGTTCGATTGGATTGAATAGTATTAGGAATTCGTCAAATTCAGCAGATTTAAATATTAGCAGTGTCCAGTTATTTTTTGTTTGTTCCATGTTTCAAAACAGTCATTCTCCAACAACAATTCATGGGAATGTGCCTGGAGATATTGATATTAATGGCATTTTGACAAATTTGGGAAGAACTGTTCCAGTGCAAGAATATAGAAATGCATTTATTCAAAGTCGTTCTTCAGTGTCGTCCTGTGGTAATGTCGAATTTAATCATCGTTCGTTCTGTGAAAAACATCTTTCATCTCTTCCGATAGATTCGAAATGGTACAAGAAAGAATCGCCCCTTTGGTTTTTGCCATGGCGTTTGAAATGTGGTCAGTACACTACTCTGTGGCCTTCGGAAACGTTAGCTCGAGTACACATGACCAACTTTATGCAAAGTGCTTCGATTCAATGTACTATTAATAATGCCGGTGATATTGCGGTTCGTCCAAAACAATGGTCGTTGCAATGTTTAGAAGATGAGGAATTGCAAATGTATTCCATTGGTTCACGGACATTTCCTCTTCCATATGCAAATGCAGGTTGCACATTGAAGGAAAATGTAATGGATGCTAGGTGGGGTCAAACACAATGGGCACACCATGAAATTGAAAGTGTGTACCAAGAGACTTGTTTGAAAGCATCACAATCAAAGGTTATTCCAACTGTGCCAGATGTGCCTGATTTTTGTGCGACAATGAATCCATGTGGCATACATGAATGTGTGGGGTGTACTGGTGTCCAGTGTGATTATGTTGAGTGTAAACATCAAACGAAATTGCAACCAGTGTGTACCGATAGTGATGTGACTTGTGGGAATGGTGGTACTTGTTTGTCAATGGATACAAATAAAGGTGTGTACAAATGTAAGTATTCGAATTTGCCACAATTCAATAATGCCATTGCTCCAATCGTTCAAGTACACCAAAGGTATCGTGAAATCAATTGGTTGAAATATTGTTCAGATGTGACATCTGTTCCTATGCCATTGAATAGAAAAAGTGCATTGAATAATATTTGGGTTAGGGGGTCGGAGGTATTTTTTGTTAGTTCTGGCAAGTATCTTTTCAAACAAGCAACTATCGATAGATTGCTCGTTGCAACTGTTCAAGTGAATGCAGATGTGCAAAATTCGGAGAACGATGCTTTGATAAGTATGATATGTAATGGAGATGAGATATCAGTCTTTAACCCTGGACAGATAACTATTCATATACCAATTGGTACATGCACACTCGTGGCATTTGGAAAGATTGTAGTCAATTCCATTTTAGTTGATAATGTTGAAACAATATCACATGACTTGTTTGAATTTGAGGAGGCTGTGACTGTCTTCCCACTCTCTTTGAAAAATTACGTCGAATTTAACGACATCAACACAATAACATTCAATAAGAAAAATTCATATGATGTCAGTGCTGCGGATGATTTGGCAGGTGTTGAATGGACATTAGCAAAAGAAGGCGAGAGACTACAAAATGTTCGTGTATCCGGATGGATATGGCTACCTTCTACCAATGCCGAGGCATCAATGAAATTAATGTCATCCGAAAAAAAGTCAATAGTAGAGATGTCAATTTCAACAGATGGTGAAAGCACAACAATCACTCTTAATAACGGTCCATTTTGTAGCATACCAATGAGTGATAAATGGAATCGATGGTATATGGAAAGCAAAGAAGTGAACGAAACGATTATAAAAAATGATACAACACAACATCGTATAGTTTGGCACGTGTCACTTTATTTGAAAGATAGTCGTTCCGGACAAAAATGTATCGTGCAAAATCATATTAATCATTTAAGCAACTCGCGGATAATGAAAGTGCCGAATCGCATAGCACCATCTTTTAACACATTTACATCGCATAAAAAGGAAGATTGCCACCAAAAATGTCTTTCTCATTCTCAATGTGTTCAGTGGTCGTGGACAGAACATGATAAACATTGCTATATGTATGACAAAAGATGTCATGAAGACAACATGTGCATGCATGGTACTCATACACTACATTCTTCTCACAGCCATCCAATTCATTCTTTTGTCATTGATACAGATTCCTTAGTGCCAATAACATGGGGGAATATACACCACGACCAAATTGTTCACGAATCTCCACTCACATTTTATGATTCATACACCGAGATTATCAATACAACAATTAGTAATTATCAATATCGTCGATATGCACCGGACACAACAACCGTCTGCAATGACCTAGCAACAACATTTCATAGCATGCCGGGATATTCAACTTATGTTTGTAATGGCCCAACTTGCAGCAATGGTTATAATGAAAAGAGCATGTTTATGTGTGGACAATTTTTGGAAAATCAATATCCAAAAGAACACCGAGATTGCAATGCTCTCAAAAATTTAAATTGGACTGCATATTGTCATTATGAAAATTCATTTCATGCTAGAAATTTGGATGACAATAAGAATTATTTCCCCATACTGGGTACAACATCTTCGTACGAACAATTGACCGATATATGTCAAGAATCATATCAATTCAAGAATGCAACTGAAAATATATGCAGTGCTACAACAGAAAATTGGTTCAAACAATGTCTCGGGAAATGGCAATCATATGAAGAATATTGCGATGAAACTTGTCTCACATTTATACAAGACGCATTATCATCCGATGGAGCACAAAATAAAAGCATTTGCGAAAAACGCGAGGAATATCTACAATTAAACATTTCGGGAAATGCAGAGAAAGACCAATTTTGCTCTGAAAAATTAGAAGATTTAATTGTAACAGACTTCTGCCAACTTCAAAATACATATCATGATAAAGGCAAATTACTTCTGCCTGCTTTAAACCCGCCGTGCAGCCAAGATTGTACAAACATGCTGACAAACGAATTAAATCGTACACAATGGAGAAACTGGTGTTATCAATTATCCAGTGGTACGATTCAAGGAACTTGTTCCAGAACATCGTGTGCGTGCGATGTAGCTGAAAATATTGGTGTTGCGGGTGAATTGTGTGAATTGACATGTCCTTCGGGTACAGAGAATGGACAAGAAGTCGCTTGTTCAGGCAGAAATGGCCATTGTTTTGCTGCCGATTATAATCAAATCTCATCCGATACTGCGAAACAAACTGCACAAAAAGAATTCAGACCAGAAACGAACCGTACAATGCAACAGACAATTAAAGATAATTATAAGCCGTTGTGGTTGGCGGGGCCCAATCCGAGTGCAACTGGTATCTGTCAATGTACTTTGGGTAGTGGTGACAGTTGTTCCATTCCGTGTGATAATTGTAATAATGGGACGTATGGGATTGGAATGTCTTCTCAGTATGGTATTTGTGATGCGTATTATGGTCTTTGTCGTTCATTACCGCCATTCATGAGGTTGAATGTTAAAAAACAGAGCGATGTGGTCATGTCATATAACTCGACTAATTTTGATGGTATGCAGTGGTCTAATCCGGAGGATTTTCTGTATGAAGAGGATAGTGTCTTATTGGATTCATCCATGTTGGATGTATATGATTATCAAGGCTTATCTTATGGAATTGAGAGTGTTACTGAAGGTCAGTTGGGATTCCAACACCAACAAACGATTGACGATATTCTGGACATCTTTCCTCGATTATGTACGCGCAATGGTGTTTGGTTAGAGGCACCGGAATTTGCGTGGGAAGGTAGTACTAAATATCTGTTAAATGATAAGGAAATTCAGAATAGTGGTTTAAGTATGGTTCCGGGACAATCTTATGATATATCAACGTTTAAAATTAAATCGTGGGGACCATGTCTGCGGACAGACATGAATGACGAATGGTTTATTTGCTTTGAAAACGGTCATTTACATGCTATGGCAAGCAATGGTCAAGCAATGGTACTTTTTTCGACGGGTCAATATGAAAATATACCATTAACAGCGATGACATTTGTTAAGGCATCTGCCAATACTGTTTACGCATTTGGTGGCAGTAGCAGTTATTCGAGTTCAAATTCCGAAGCTTTGTCAAACACTTTATACAAAATAACTTTACGAAAACGCCAATGGGAAAATCGTTTTGTTGTATTGGCTCATTGGGATATTGTTTCAATTGCTGGTACTATACCAGCCAAACAAAAAAATGCTGATATTGTATATATGTACAATGAATTATATCTATTGTCGTCGGTAAATAATGACCCATCAATATATGTTTTGGCCTTTACATTGGATGGTTCTGCTGCAACATGGACACAATATGGAAAAGTTCCAATTCAAGGGAATGCAACCACAATAGCACCCGATAACAGTCGCACACTAGGGAATAGAATATATATTTACATTGACGAGATTGTTCTACTTTTTTCAAAAGAATTGGGATTCATGACAAGCAAGTCATACCCACCAAAAAAGTCACTCTCCATACAAAACGCTGGATTTTTGGGCGAGGAAGAGTTAAAATGCAGATTTGAAATCAAAAACAATTCAAATGTATACAGCTTGGAATTTGGACAAAACACGTTAGTCAGACATTCAAAAGAACCATTAAATGTATTTCTCTATTTGGAAGAATGGTTAAATTTAGATACGAAAATATCTCGCAATTTATACAAACAGTTTCTACAATCCATTGAATGGAGAGTTTCCAAAGAAATGGCATCACAAGATATCATACAACTAATACAACTTCCAAAAGCCGTCGATATGGTAGAAAAGATATACATGCAACAAGGAAGATGGAAATTATCATCGATGTTATTTCGTACTTCTGAAATGTACAAGGGATTATCTAGAAACGACGTGCGCTTTGTCAATCCATCCATTGGAATAATACCTAGTGAAGCATTTCTCGATATCATCAAAAAAAATGATGCATCATTACTTTTAGATACAACTTCGTTTGTATCTGCATTACCGACGAACAGTATGGGTCAAACAGTGATTAGTGTCAATGTCGAAGGTCCCAATTATTCAAAGGACATCATCATCATGGGACATCGGCGTGAATTTATCCAAGCAGATATTCAATATCCATATACCGAGGAGCTATTATTTCAGAACGGTGTCATCGAAATAGTGGTCGTGTCCTGGTCAAACAACGCATTCGTATTAGAATTAAGGCGCCAGGGAGAGGAAACGGCTGAAATTAAATGGGTAGAAAACGCAAACATCAACACTTTCCATATAGTGGTACACATAGAAGAGTGGATGTATAACAGTGCTGCGAACATTGATTTCACAGTCAACGATATAGCGCCTGGATACTCAGATTGGCAAGCATTATTCAATTTATTTGCATCGGCTCATTCAGAAGCAACTGCCAGAATGAAAATACAAACAAATAGTTTTTTACAGTATTATGGTTCGCATTGCTCGGCCACATCTGACCAACATTGTCCCGGGATATTGACAAACACACACATGGCATGTTCTGGTCATGGTCGATGTAATTCGGTCTGTTATTGTGAATGTGAATTGGCACCATCTATATTGCAGAACAATGCTAATGCATATCAAGAACATTCCCACTGGCAAAATTCACCATATAGAGGGGATGGATGTGAAACAACATGTCCCGGTTTTGATGGGTATGACATTAATACCATTTGTTCTGGCAATCCTACTAAATGCGGTCGAGATGGCAAATGTGCCTGTGACCCGGGCGAAACAGGCGATGCGTGTCAATTTCGATGTCCTTCTGTTACAATAGACGGCCAACAGGTGACCTGTTCAGGGAATGGTGGATGTGGTACAACATCTATTGAAATGAATTCGACCGTTTTTACAAGGGATACATATAACAACCGTCTCTCTGCTCTTAATCGCAACAGTTACATATCGGCTCTTTCTAAGCATTATACTCCCTGTCAAGAGTTGAACTATTACCCAGTCCACGGTGACATGCTAGATGTTGCACCTTTCAAACACCCAAGTGGCTTGTTTCAAATGTTTGGCGATTTAAAACAAGCGAAATATTTTTGTGACAACATCAATGGTAATTATCAACCAGATTTGACCAATTATGAGACACATCTACTACCTCGGCACAAATGTATTGGTATTAAGAAATCGGGAGCTCAGTATCAGCCAATGGAATATCAAATGAATCGTGTCTACTACCAACCAAGCGATACTAGCAACCTTGCTAAGTTATTTGCGTGCACGTTTTCAGATTGTGAACTCACTCGACATGTCGATGATAAAAAAACAATGTCCAATGTTGATTTTTATTTGGACCCTCCTAAGTTTGAATTTCATGGTATGTATACGCACGGCTTTTCTTCGGGAACTATGATTTTCTCAATTAATGCACAAAAAATTAGTTTGGTCATCGAGTGGGATTTAAAAAGGATTAAATTAGAACTTGTTGAAGAATATACTCTCACCAAACATCCAGTGCTTGAAACCAGTGGCTCTTATAGGAGATTTGTTCTACTGATAGATGGAAATTCAGTCCGAATTAAATTATATAAAATGATGGAATATGAGAACTCACTGGCGGAAAGTTGGTTGGCACCTATTTATGGTGAGAAATATAGAATGTCGGACAAAGTCAATGTCGGATACTCTTTTAATGTGCCATCAGAGGATACCGGGATAGATGCACAGATATTTGTTTTGGGAGAAGCGGAGTATGCCTGTGATATAGAAGAAGATTGTTCTGGTATCATACAATGGACGTCAATGACAAGAGGAACATTCTTTTCTTTATATACACTCAAAAATGTCATCGGTTCACGCATATTATATCCAATCAGTGACGAAATAGAGAAGCAAACTGATTTTATATATTTGCATAAAATGTCATTGTTTTATAAAGGTAAAGATGCAGCCGAATTAACAGCAACGTGTTCAGTTGTTCAAGCCCGACAAACTTACTATCCAATGGTTAATTACACAACTAGTTACAATATACCAGTCACTGATATTAATTTTACATCCGTGGTCGAAAGCCAAACAAAAGCTGTCGAAATTGGAAATGGAATTTGGACCAATTGTTGGGAAAAACAGGATGCTGTAATCAATATCAAAGATTGTTATGAAACATGTCGCTCCAAAAGTTGGCACGGATTCGCATGGTCAAACGTGACTAATACTTGTCTTTGTTATAGAATTAACAAAAACAATATTAAACTCAATAAATACACAGATTCGCTCTACTCCACTGATTCCAAAACTGTCTACAATCCTTGCGATGCTTCAAATCCCAACACTCCCAAAACGTCATGGCTTGATATTTAACAAGAGCACGGGGACAAATAGAAAAGGCAAGAACAATGATTCAATCGCGGTCATTGTCGATACTACTGACAAAGCATGGAAAACGACAGCAATACAACCGGCGACACACCGCCGATTTCGCTGAAAAGGCCACCAAATGCACTACAAAGTGGTCCAATCGTACCGAAATCGCGTTCTGACAAACGTGAGGCAATTTGCGATACCATAAAAAAAAAACGAAAAGCTGACTGGGCGTGGGGGGCAAGTGGACAACCACCACACAAAAAATTTGCACCTTTTTCAATTGCTGAGACTCGAAGCAGTCAGACTAGAGACGAAAAACAAACAGCAAAACGGCAGGCTGAAACGGATGCTTGGTTGGCTGAACAAGAATCAAATGATGAGCTTGCACAGGATGAAAAAGATGATTTGGCACAAAAGAAAATTCAATTATTGACTTCACAAACTTTCAATACGACACCGGTCTCGCATAAAGATTTCATGGACAATGTGTTTGCTAAAATACAGTCCAATGTAGCGGAGCCTTGTTTTCAAGAACTTCGCACATCGTCCCAGACAGTCGTTGTTCGTTGTCCCAAAGGCGTTGGCGTCGCATTGGAAGCAAAATTGAACCAATACGTACTCACAAACGAGAAAACATTTAAGGGGACATTCCGCGTCAATCCAGCATCAGAGAGATTTCCCGATTTTTTCAGCAACTTTAAATCAGCGGACGGTCAGCACGACATTACACAGCTCGATTTGAAATGTGGCAAAAGCTTTGACCTGAGTCGACTCGAACTGCTTTTCAAAAACATCTCTGAACCGGGTGGCGTGTACAAAAAACTCTTCCAAACAATGTACATCATTACATTGTATAGTTTTGACGAAAATACAGGCCGGGTGAAACCCGAACCGCCCGTGCTCAAATATATTCACGAATTGACCGCTCGTTCACGGACAAAAATAAACCAAACGTTCGAAATGATGTCTATTGGAGGAGCAAGCGTGAATCTTCGTCCTACAGGATGTACAATAAAGACGTACAAAGACATCGGAGCAGACCGAACACGTGCTGGCTTTATCGAAATTATTTTGGAAACATTGTTTTCGGAGCACCCGCGCTGCCAACAAATTCGAAACAAGATTTCCAAAAAAATAGAAGATTGTCGGTGGAAATGGCACGCGTCGATTGTTAGACAAGTGTTGGAGTTACAGCGTCGTGGATTATTTGTGCGCACCATCCGCGACTCCTTTGAGACAAATGGTATTGTACATAACACAGGCTTTAATCATAATAAATAGAAAATCATAATTTGATACATAAAGCATAATAAATAGAAAATCATAATTTGATACATTTAAGAATAGCTGTAATAAACGGGGGAGGGCACATGTTTCCAAACAAATCAAATTTATTGACGCCTTCAGGCACGATGTAGTCGTCCGGAAAGCCACAAATGCGCTTCAACTCTGTCGCTGTCAACCGTCTCAAATGTTGTCCATCCAAGAAGACCACGAGCTTTGAAGCATCCGTCGCTGTCAAAGTGGGGCAAATAGCGCTGGGGTCTAGAATCGTGCTAATTTTGTGCGACAGCTTCCCCTTGGACAAATTATAACCTTTGGGTTTGTCGGTCTGAAACTTGCGTTTGTGCCCCACCAACTCTTTTGGCGGCTCAAATTTCAAGTATCCTTTGGAAAGAATGTCGTCCAACATACCCTGTAGATTTTCGTGGGTGTAAAAAGTTCGTATTTCGTCCAGTGTTAATGGCATCCCATCCGTCCATACTATGCCTTTCTTTTTTGCCCAATGTTTTTTACGCCGCTCTCGAAACAGATGATTCATCAGTTCAATTTGCTCTTCGGACAAGTCACCGTTCAGTTCCCACGAATGTATGTTGTAAGGGCCACCGCGCTTGTCATTCATTCTGCATCCCAACACATTTTGTGTTAAACTTCGTTGTCGCAATTTTGCAGCAAACGTTTCGTCGATATCGGTATATTTTTTATCAAATTCAATAATGTCTCTGAGGAGACGGGCGGGTTTCGTCTCAATGGTGTCCAGATTGACTGGACAGACCAGTGAGCCAACGATGAACACACGTTTTCTATTCTGTGGCACTCCGAAATCTTTGGAATTCAGCTCTTTTGCTCCGACGTGGTAACCCAACACTTCAAACATTTCCCGGATAATGTCAATACACAAACGGTTGCTTTTCCTATCACGTAGCGTCATCAAATTGGAGACGTTTTCCAAAATAAAATGACTCGGCCGGTACTTTTCACATAAAGAACGTATAGAAAATATAATGCCGCCGCGTCGGTCACTAAAGCCATTTTTAGCGCCCGCCGAACTGAATGGTTGGCACGGAAAGCCACAACAGAGAACGTCAAAATCGGGCACATCTTTTAATGTAGTTAAATCTGTCCGCAACATCTTTTCTCCGAAATTTACATTGTACGTTTTAATCGCTCCCGGTTTAATGTCGGCGGACAACACACACTCAAAACAACTATTGTATGCGTTGATACCGACACGAAAGCCGCCTATACCACAACATAAATCAATAAAACGCACAATTGTTTTTTCTTCCATGTTGAGCATAATATATACACATTTATATTCGATAAATAACAAATGTCAAACATATATTATTAAATCCAGATTTTGGCAATATGCGAAAATTTGTGAAACCGACAACCTTACAAGAAAAGAAAAAACGTATTTGTGCAATTCTATTCTCTTCTAAAAAAAATATAATTCTATTCTAACAAAACGAATAACAATATCAAACAAAAACAAACACAATGTCTTTAAAATCAATCAAATCGTGGCAACGATGCCCTAAATCTGCCTCCACACGGATTATAAACACTATGAACATGTTTAAATGCGATTCGTGTGATAAAAATTGTACCTCGAAAAAACCTGACAAAAACGCAGTTCTTTGTATGGAAAATGGAACGGCGACATTTTTTTGCATTTCATGTTGGGACGAAGAAGATTGGGAATGTCAACATTGTGGCTCTGTTCCAGATGATAGCCAAGTTATTGGCTGTGAAACTTGTGGACAATGGTTTCACCAAGATTGTCCACATCATATTGACACTGACAACGCTTGGGAGTGTGATTCTTGTCGGACTTCAAATGTATCGACATTAAAGGAAACAATCTTTGATAAAAGTGCGGCGCTTCAAATTTCAATAAATCGTACAAACGAATGGATGAAAAAATGTAAGGAACTTAAAAAGGCTCAAAACGTGTCCGACGACAGAGTATCAAACATGATTGAAAAGAAAGAAAGAGAAGTGAAGGAAAAGGACAAAAAGATGAGCAACATGAAGAAAGCACATTTGACGGTGACAAATGAGTTAAAAAAAGAAGTGAAAAATGTGCGCACTTCTCATAACGAGTTGCGCACAAGCAAGAATTTGTACAAAAATGAAGTGAAAAAATTGTTGAAAGAAAACAAGAAATTAATCGGCGAGAAAAAGAAATTAATCGGCGAGAAAAGAAAATTATCACACGACATTCAGTTTTTAAGTGAAGATGTTCGTAAAAAAATAGTTGAGAACGATTCATTAATCGCTCGGTCCGCGAGACATGCCAGTCAAACACATGATTATCTGCGCATGGTAGAAACGATGAACCAATTTGTGAAGCGCCAGAAAATGGAATGGTCCTATTCACCGCCTGTGCGTCTCCACCCAAATGATGACAATTTGTGGAAATTATATCAGTGTAAAGTTCGAAAGGTGAATGGTCAAGATGTCTTTGGCGCTGATAAAATTGTTCGTTCCAATAGTATCGAACCACTCTTAGTACAATCGCTCAAAGAAATATTACAAATAGCCTCTAAAATACATGCAAATAAAAATTGATAGTGTCTTTTTCATGCCTGTAAAATTGTTACTGCAACGATTAAGTCAAATCATATATGTATATACAACTCTCATTACAGACTGTAACAAGTCTGTTATCTAGAAGAAAGCCATCGTCTTCTTTTTGCATGGATTTCTTCACATCTACAGCAATACGCCGCATGCCACGACTCGTGCAGATGTGAATTCGAGATTCCACGTTGGGACCACTTACGAATACCTCCAGCAAAATGACAACTGGACAAAATGCAAGAAAGAAAAACGTCATGTTGCAACAGTAAGGAGTACACTAATTAGTCGGGCAAAGGTGGCACCATGGGTGCTATCGGTTCGACCTCTTTCAAGAAACGCGCCCACTCGGCGCGAGCGGCGCGCACAGATGAACAACGCGCGTGCAGAGTTAATTCAAGTTCTTCTGTCATTTTTGTATGGTACATGGCACGCCAAAAAGCATCTCTAGCGTATGAGAGCCAAACATAATCTTTCCACGTCGAACGCTCTCCATATTTAATGATAAAATGATAGGCTTCAAGGCGAGAGGCTTGTTTTATGGACAGACCTTTGTAGAGTATAAAATCATCAAAAGACATTTGCTTATAAATTGCATTACAATTTATACGGCAAAAGTAATACATCATTGTTGGGACCACTTACGAATAATAGTCACCTCTAAAAAATCACATTATTTAATCATATTTGAATATAAAAATCGAAAATAAGCCAAATACCAAAAAATGTACACACCAGGCGATTTAATAATTTTTAAGATTGCAGACAAGGAATTTTACGGTGAGATAGTTGGAATATCCGATGATAATAAAGTGGAAGTCTCTCGCCTAAAAAAAACAACAAAACAAGAGGGTCGCATTTGGGAATTTGTGGACGACGACAAATGGTCCGCAATTGACAGCAATTTCATTACTAAACACATCGAGATTCCGACCGGTTCAACTGGCAATGTCGTTTCAAAAGCTTGGAAATCGTTAGGCTTTCTCGCAGGAGGCGACGGCATGACATTCTGTCGCGCAGAAGATGAAGATTCCACTACCATGCCAGTCATGGCCTATGAAAACGATTCCGAAGAGGAGGATGGCATTCCATCTGCCAATCCTGCCATGTATGGCTATGAGTCGGATGGTTTTGTGATTCCCGATGACGAAGGTGAACAATTTGAATTTGCTGACACATCTCAATTAAATGAAACTGATGCTGAATGGGTAGAAGAAACCCATCGAGCAGTCCACGAGTTTGAGAACTGGTCTCCAAAAGACAAGTCCGGTAAGGCTATTAAAAATTATATTCAAAAGATGGATAAAAATGCTTCTATTCAAACTGACAACCAACGTCTTGCAAAAGGAAAGTCGTCCATTTCGACGTCTAAGCCACCGCTTAAACGAAAACGCAGAACGGACGAGTAATTCACTTGGTTCGGAATGCTTGTCATAGAATTAGATGATATTAACTTGAATGAACTGGGTGAAAAGAAAAGTAAAGGAATGTAGATAAAATGATTTTGATAAATAAATCTTACAATTAAATCGATACAAAAGAGACGCATATGCAGCTCATATATTATAAATATATTTCAGCATGTTATTTTCAATGACATCTCCCCCGATGCGTTTCCGCAAAGCTCCCCCCAAAAAAAATTTTGTTGTCAGTATTATCGATGACAATACTCTTCACATCAAGACAAATAAGATGTCAAGCACTGATTTAAATTTCATCAAAAAAAAATGTGGCATCGCCGATAAACGTAAATCGTTCCACATTCCCAAAAATGAATTCCAAATTCTAAAAAGCTTTGAGAACAAATATACATTTGAACACATTCCCAGTTACGTCCAACGACTTTATCACAAAAGCCACGCCGCAACATTTGACCATACTTCCGTCCCTCCGAAGTTATGGTCCTCACTTTTCCCATACCAAAAGAAAGGGGTTGAAATGGCCATAAACAGAATGGGTGGTCGATGTCTACTAGCAGATGACATGGGACTAGGCAAGACACGCCAAGCACTCTCTTTTATTGGCCATTATCTCCCCATGACAACCCTTATAGTCTGTCCATCCTACTTACGTTTTCATTGGCAACATGCTTTAAAGGAATGGCTTGACAGCGACTCACAATTAGTCAAAAAGGGCAAAGAAACATTAACGGAAGAGATTTGCATAGTATCCTACGACATGTTACACGCATTAAACATCGAACCCAACCTGTTCAAAATGATTATCTGCGACGAATCACATTACGTCAAATCTCGCAAAACGAAAAGAACAAAAGCCCTGACACCATTGGTACGCTCCGCCCAAAAAGTGTTACTAATGACGGGGACACCAGCGTTAAATCGACCAATCGAACTCTTTTCGCAACTATTAATGTTGCGTCCGATATACATTAAAAACTACAGCTCCTACGCAAAGCGCTATTGTAACGGCAAAAGCACACCATTTGGATACGATGACCGTGGTTCTTCCAACGACCACGAACTAAACTGGGTTCTAAAGCGTGGATTTATGGTAAGACGTTTAAAAAGAGACGTACTGACACAACTTCCCTCTAAAACTCGCCACACCGTTTGGTTAGAGATAACTCAACGCGATTTAGTGGATGTCAATGCGGATTTTAAAATTTGGCGCGACTTGAATAATACCATTTACAAGGAACCTTCTGGTTCAGAAAAGCAACGATTACTCATATTTGAAAGAAAAAAAGTAATTTCTCAACTCTTTCGAAAGACTGCTGTAGCCAAATGCAAAGCTATAACAAACTGGGTAATGGGTGCTCTCTCCGAAGGTCGTTCGTTCATATTTTTTGCCTATCATCGTGTTGTCCTGGACGCAGTCGAAAAAGCAGTCTCAAATGCAGATATACCTTTCATGCGCATCGACGGTTCAACACCAGCGCACATTCGCCAAGCAAATGTAGAGAATTTCCAAAACGACTCGAGTATACGCATCGCCATTCTATCGTTAATGGCCGCGGGCACTGGCGTCACACTGACTCGTGTCTCCGAGTGTGTTTTTGGTGAGTTGTACTGGGTACCGGGTGTGATGATACAAGCCGAAGACCGGGTTCATCGCATATCTCAAGAAAACAGGGTTGATATCAAATACCTTTTAGGAACAGAGACCATTGACACATATGTCCATCCATCATTGTGTAAAAAATTAGCAACTTTAGATAATGTTGTGGATGCAAGACAGGACAGAACTTTTAAAGGAGTGACAACTACTCACGTCCATGCGCAGGAGGAATCGATGATAGATATATTATCGCGATTGTTGTAATTTTATTTGACACTTATGATAATAATATGTTATCAAATATTTGTATTTAAGTATGTATTATATATTAAAAAATACATTATTATTATATGTATGCAAATATCTTTTTATTTTCTACGATTCTATACTCCATAATCATCCGAACTCACGGACAAACTTGGCAAATTTCTAGTCAGTGTGAAGAGGGTCAATCCTACATTGGCAATAGTTGTCAAAATTGTACAGTTGGGAAATATTCAACAAATAATATCCATTCAACGTGTGAAGATTGTACAGCAGGCAAGTATAACCCGATTGAAGGTGCCAGTGAATGTGTAGACTGCCCCATAGGTCGTTACAGTACAATTGGTGCAGAAACATGTACGCGGTGTCAGGCGGGCAAATACCAGGCTAAAGCCTCCTCTACTTTGTGCTTGGAATGTTTACCGGGACAGTACACGTCGGAATTGTCGTCAAGCTCTTGCACCTCATGTCCTCGTGGATACTATCATGCATCGTCCGGAGCACGCGAATGTTCACAGTGTCCTAAAGGCTGGAACCAGATGTCGCTTGGCTCGGCGTTGTGTACGGAATGTAGAATAGGCACTTTTTGGTCAGTGGTAAATTCTAATGTTGTTTGTCAAAATTGTCCACAGGGATACTATCAAGAAGAGAAAGGGTATTCTATCTGTTCCAAATGTCCATCCGGTTATTCTAACGATGACGAGCAGAGTTTTGACTGTCGTAAGTGTCCAACAACTCCTTCTGATGGAAACATTTGTATTGGGTGGGGTCTGGTAAATTCTTCTTCAAACTGGACAGAGTGTCCGATTCCTCAATATTCAACCGGGACTCTTTGTGTCGACTGTCCAATTGGCTTTCGCTCTGCACGTCTTCAAACATCACATGGGTATGACTCTTGTGTCCAGTGCGGCGTTGGAAAAGAACCTGCAACTGATTTGTCAGATACGTTTGAATTGGAATCGGTCTGTGCTTCATGTGTACCAGGCAGATATGGAACACAGGGCTTCTGTAAGGACTGTGAAGCCGGTACATTTAGTGCCACTCGTGGCATGGTTCGGTGCAAACAATGTCCAAGTGGCTTTTACAAGAACAGTTCTGGTCAACAAGGCTGTTCATACTGTCCAAAGGGATGGGCAAACTATTTGGTGGTCAATGATGATAGCTGTCACATCTGTCGCAATGGTTCGATTCAGTGCATGGAATGTCCCAGTGGGAAAATGTCACACATTGGTCAACCATACTGTACGACATCCTGTCCAGTAAGCTCGTTCGTCAGTCCAACCATTTCAACAGTGTGTGAGACATGTCAACCTGGTCACCAATACACTTTTGGCGTTTGTACACAGTGTCCTTCTGGATATGTAAAAATGGAGAGTCCAATCTGTCAACGATGTCCTCAGGGCTATGTCAACAATTCAAATTTGACCCACTGTGTTGCGTGCGATTTTGGTAGTGTGCCACAAAACAGGACGTCGTGTCTTTCATGTCCAGTTGGTTTGTTTGCGCCCAAAGATGTTGCACAAGCTGCTGTATTGGGGTGCACAATGTGCCAAACTGGCAAGTACAGTCAACAACCAAATACAATGCTGTGCAAATCGTGCGAACAGGGTCAGTATCAAGACGAAATGGGGTCACTCCAATGCAAAACATGTTTGTCTGGTACATTCGCTGGAAGTAAAGGCCTCAGTAGTTGCAACACTTGTTCGGATGGCAGTGTCAGTGTCCAGGGTAGTTCCGCATGCACACAATGCGTAGGTGGCAAAGGTGTGGTGCGTTGTCACATCTGTGGTAAGCGATGTGCAGAATGTCCACACGGTACAGAAGAAATCCTTGGTATCTGTGAGCCATGTCAGGAGGGTAAATCGCGAAACGGCACAGAATATGATAGATGTCAATGGTGCGCAGTTGGGAAATATTCCGACGAAAGTGGGTTGCAAACTTGCAAAGCCTGTCCCTCCGCCACTGGATTGGGCAGTACGGAATGTTGCACCTCATCGGACTGTGCAACCTGCGACCGAGGCAAGTTCTTTTCCGAGTTCCAAAATATTTGCAGTGATTGCTTGGTTGGACGTTTTGGTGAGGGTGGTGCAAGCTCTTGCCAACTTTGCCCAATTGGCTATAGAAGCACTATTGGCAGGACGCATTGTGTGCAATGTATATCTGGTTTTGTTGTGGACGGCGACTCTTGCAAGGCCTGTCCAATGGGATATTTTGAACAAGACGACACATGCATCACGTGTCCAAGGGGATACTATCAAAATGTAATTGGTAGTCCGCATTGTGAGTCGTGTTCCACATTCAAAAGCACTGCCTCGACGGCGACCATTTTGGAGTCATTTTGCGAAGAATGTGATTCAAGATATGTCATTGTCACGGATGGTTCCTGCGACGTGTGCCCGTTTGGACACTATTATGACACGACCGACGCAAGCCATGTATTAGAAAATTGCAAATTGTGTCCAGCCGGATGGGAATCATCGACCACAACAACATGTCGAAAATGTTCTAAAAACGAATACAGTGACTTGACAGGACAGTGCAAATCATGCCCACACGGGTTCTCAACCACTACCATTGGCGCAAGATATTGTGTACGCTGCTCAGGGGCATTCTGCAGTGATTCGTGTCCAGAAGGCCAGTACAAAATCGCTGGTACACCATGCAAAGAATGTCCCACAGGATACATTTCATTGGGAGGATACCAAAAAGAGTGCACAATGTGTTCCATTGGTAGATTCCAAGACAAGATTGGACAAAAAATGTGCAAAAATTGCCTACCTGGCAAATATTCTCAAAAAGGTGCAAATCAAATGTGTCGCACATGTACGCAAGGGCAATACCAACACATACCATTGCAGGGTGCCTGTTTAGACTGTGATACTGGCAAATATACTGAATTGAAAGGACAGGTTGAATGTCGCACATGCAAGCATGGTAGATACACAAGCAGCATTCGTACAAATAGCTCTGAAAATTGCAAGGAATGTCCAAAGGGTTGGATGGGAATAGATGACGGCACCTGTGCTCCATGTCCGGAGGGCACTTGGCAAGCGTCGAGAGGAGAAACAGTCTGCATCACTTGCAATACAACGGGCTCGCCTTTATCACCACCACAGTCGACCTCTCCAGAGCAATGTTTTGATGGCTCTGGTTTGGTGACGTATGTCTTTGACATGGAGGACGACAGTAAAGAAGCACAGGAGCACGAAAACAGATGTGAAATCCGCCCAAATATGGTGTTGTATTGCCCCAGCTGTACTTGTAACAACGACGCACGAAATGGCTACTGGGATGGTCCTGTCTGTGGTGAATGTCGCCGTGGCTTTGCAGGGGGGCGAGTAGGAAAGTGTTTGATTAAATGTCCCGGTTATGACGGCATTCACGATTCAACGATGTGTGGTGGACTGGGCAAATGTTGGTATGGCAAATATGGCTCTGGTGAGTGTTTGTGTGGTGGCAAGAATATCTTGGATGCATCCAGTCAAGATATAGTTGTGGATGTGAAGACATGCCCAGCAGGGCGAAAATGTCCGGGTTACGGTGCGGAGATTCTCAAGCAAACTCAATACAAACCATTTTACTATTTGCTTTCATATCGACAATACTCGGTGTTTGTATTACAGCTAAATCAATACACGCCATTCCGTGGTCACATGTGGTTTCAAAGATATTCTCCACAAAACATTTATGAAAATGTCTGTTCATCCTGCGCTGGACGATATGATTCGACAGAATATACACGTGTAGGATATTTCGACTCAGAAAAGGAATACAAACTGTTTAACGTCGACTTACAAGTGAAAAACGGCTTTCATGGTGAAAACTGTCAATATGAATGCGCAGCATGTCTGAACAACGGCCACTGCGTAAACACGCCACATCCATTTTATTATAGTTATGAATACTTGTCTGTCAGACCACAGCGATACAACCCAGTCTTTATCCCAACAACACAATGCGTCTGTTCCGCTACATTATTCGATGCTGATGCAATGTGTTGTCCGCATGGCTTTGAACCATATCTCTATTACGGCAAGCGTGATGTGGTACCATATTTCGAATACAGTGCATTGCCGTTTATTACAGAAGTGAATGACAATGTCCGCGAGTATTGGTTAGACGACGATTTGTGGCTGCAAAATAAGTTCCCAGAATACAAAGAACCAACTGGTGGGCAAATCGACGTCTCCAATACCAATAGACGATATCAAGATGTTGATAATATAGGAGTTATCTCAGTGGATTACAAAAAGTATGGTCCTTATAATAAACATCATTTTTATGGTACGGAAAAAGAGTTGTGTCGTGCGTGTCCGGGACTTTTTGGTAAAGGAGTAGTTTCGCGTTCGACTAAGATAACAACAGAAAATGAAGCGGAACAATACTGGTGGGACAGTTCGGCAGCAGGAAGGAAATGTAATAACTTAGGCGTCTGTGATTTCTATGGTCAGAAAAATGAGAAAAATGTACTCTTTATGGGTGAACACAAAAAAACATCGTCAAACATCAAATACAAGATTCATCAAGCATTTTCGACATGTAACAGAAAAGCGTACAAAGTCCTTAACACAATCACATTAGAAAATTGCATCAATAATGCCTCTTCAGAAAATGTCAAATCATTTGCACACTCGTCCTTTTATATTTTCAGTGATAAAACCAGAGTCGATTTGACCACCGCTTTCACAATAAAACCAGAAGAGACTGGTCAACAGATAGGTTCATATGGTTATGTTGAGAAAGAGAACAAATACTATTCTCTCACCGCAAAAGATGGCGAAACATGGCCCACACCAGACTCAAATGGAGATATGATATACCACCCGTGGTCAGAGGGGGAGTGCGTTCTTTTCGATGCATTATGTACCGAAACAGAGATTGTTAACAATGCACGTTTTAACTTATATCGATTGGATAGGACTGGCCAGGGCAGTGACAGGCTACAGAGCTCCACATTCAATCGTCTTGACACTTGTTTCACATTTGACGACGGCACATTCAAAACGAAAATCGGCAATTTTGTGACACAAAAATACAAAAACGGACAAGACCCATTTCTGGGTGAATTATGTCCAAAGGGTCATTTCTGTACACAAACGGGGACTGGAGATAATATAGTGGGATTTAAGGAATCTTGTCCTCCAGGATATTTTCAACCATTTTTCGGAATCACACGTCAAAATCAAAATGTACAATGCAGTGTAGAAAATGAAAAGAAAGATAGTTGTCAAGAGAATCTTGGTACAAATACAAGCAATGATTATGTCGATAATAGTTGTCAAAGATGTGAAAGAAATGAATACTCACCAGAGGGAGCATCGGTCTGTCATGCATGTCCAGCAGGACGTATTAAAAAATTATCTGGTAATGTGCAATACGAAAATATACAAATGTACAACATACCAAAAGATAGCTCCGGTGCTATGCCGTGGTATTACATATCTGACGAAACTGGTCAGGAGAGTTCGGATTGTGCACTTGTTCCAAACGGAATTATTCATGTCCCGGGAGCCGACAAATATATGTCGAATGAGATATATCCTTTTATTTCGGCAGTATCGTGTCCATTTGGATATTCGTCGAGACCCGGTACTTATGTCATTCAAGGACACGAGGAACTGGTGACTGTATTGAGTTCGCAATCATCCGTGATTCGTGCACCTTTTGGTTCTTTCGATTCACAATTCGCTCCTAATTTGCAGAAAAAATTAGTGACGGAATATTGCTTTCATTGTCCGGGTTCATCGATGACTGGACCAGCTACGATGTCGTGCACTACATGTTTTGGAGACCAATTGAATTCTGCTATGAAAAGTGTGGTTCGGAAGTTGACGGAGCAGTCATACATCGATTTAAAAAGATTTGGAATTACGAATTATCATTCGGGTGTAATCCAGTCGGGTGTAATCAAGAGATGTGGCGATTTAACTCTCGCCAATGGCGATTTAACTCTCACAAACGCATGCGAGATTGGAAAAACAGTTACAAATTTACAGTGGAGCTGTTCGGAATCTGGACTATCGGTTGAAGAAGAGAGTGCATGTGAGATTGGAAAAAAACTTCGACGATTACCCACCTCTTACGATAAGGACATCGGCGTCTGGGAAACTTGGGGTGCTGGAAATACAGTGTATCTGAATAAATGTGAAATACTTATTTCGGAAACACACGATGGTATACCAGTCAATGAAACAGTTGTTGCATGCATGACGGGACTCGATGGTCAAGAATGCAATTATAATGATGATGGGAAACAAAGAGCTTGTATCTTAGGGAAGGAGATTCGTTATGCACAAGACGTGTATAAAAATATTCAAATTGCAGAATTGGTTGTTGGTAGGGAGTATAATTGGGGTGGTTCAGTGTCGATTGAAGTAGTAGTGGATGAAGTGGCAACAGTTGCTGACGCAATATTATATTGTAATGTTGCTTTGCCAAGGTGGAAATTTATTCAACAGGATTCAGAGGCTCTGCGTTTCAAATGTTTGCTGGGTGGTGGCAATAATGAAACGTGGGACAATACGGGAAACGTCCAACTGACTCGGGGCGTGTACAGAATCGGTGGTGAGAAGGAGTGGGCGTCGGAATATCCACTGTGTAACACATGTGTATCCGGGGAATATCGAGATGCACTCTCAAGAAAATGTATCAGTTGCCCGGCGGGCTATCAGTCTATCGATAGTAGTGAGGTGTCAACTGGTGAGGCCTCATCCTGTCGAAATTGCGAAGTCGGGCGCTTTTCATTAGCAAAAACACTCGTTTGTAGTAGTTGTTCTCCAGGACAGTATCAGAATAAAATACGACAAGCCTCCTGCTTAGATTGTCCGAAAGGGTATTATACGTCAACAACGGTTACATGTATCGCATGTGGGTACTCCAAGTTTAATGACATGAACGGAATGCCGGATGAAAAAGACTGCAAGGACTGTCCCAGTGGTCAGTACGGTGAAGGCAAAGGTGCTCCTTCGATAAGCGATTGCAAATCTTGTCCGTTGGGAAAGGTTCCAGACAAAAACAGTGTCCCCCACAGATGTGCTACGTGTAGTAGGGGGAGGTATTCAAACACAACCGAATGCAAGGACTGTGCCAGTGGTCAATACCAAGAGCAAGAGAGTCAAACGTCATGCATGAAGTGTCAAAGAGGTCGCTTTCAAGAAGGAACGAACCATAACGAATGCAAACATTGTCCAGGTGCTTGGATGAGTGAAATAAAATCCGGTGAACACGTCAATGCTGATAAATGCAAAAAATGTCTCGTGGGACACGTGTGCAATGTATTGGGTGGGGGTGGAATATGTGAACCAGGCCGTTATTTTAACGGGAAGAGCCACAATACTCATTGTAAACAATGCGACAAAGGAATGTTTTCGAATGCTCCTGGGATGGGTGCCTGTATTGGCTGTCCAAAGGGTTGGATAAGGAACTCTTTAGGCGCACAAGACTGTGACCAATGTCCTTTGGGACAGGCTTCCGAAAGAAACCCGAAAGGACCATGCAAAACGTGTCCTCTCGGTTACAAATTCACATATTCAGTTTTAGCGCCCAATCACGATAAGTGCGTGATATGTCCACAGGGGTGGGAGGGAATTGCTCCTTCTGCCAACGACGGTTTTACAACGCAGGCTGACTGTCAAAAGTGCAAAAAACAGGAATACGAGGACGGGGAGGGGTCGGATGACTGTAAATGGTGTCCGAAAGGATACGACACAAGAGACGACACCGGTTCAACATCGTGCAAAAAATGCAAAGAAGGAACATACAGGGAGTCGGCGCGGGCCAACGATTGGTGGTCATGCCCTTCGGGCTGGTATTCAAAAGCAGGTGCTTCAAAATGCAAACAATGTCCATTTGGCACATGGACAAGAAACCAAAGAGGTTGGTCCTCTTGTCTGTACACAGTCACCACTGGTGCTCCCAAGTACTACCCATAATCATGAAGAGTGGGTAAGTAAATCGCAGGGTTGTAGACTATAAATGTGATTTAAAGAGAAATAAATTTTCGTTTTTTACTTTCTACATATCCATGTCTCTCCTTCTCTTGTTGTATCCATAACTCAACTCTTTTATCTTTTAAGTCTGCCTCTTTGTATTCCTCCCATTGGTAAGTATCTTGCCGGCGCCCAGTCCAGACACATCTACCTTCTACAAGTACAAGCTCTATCATTCTCGGCCTTCCTCCTCTTACCATATACATGACACCACACGCATTGCAAAGAGATGATGTTCCGCATGGACCCGGCCTCCATGTACTTGAAAGATACCTGCCACAACGAGTGCATGGTAATTTTCGCCTGGACATTGTCATTGTTCCTTTAGAACACGATTCCGAGCTGTAGTACGCTTGAACGATTTTTCCAACGATTGTGTCTAATTGCATAATTCGGAGATGTTTACAACAAATGGTCAATGTAAATAAAGTATTATATGTTTAACTTATATTTACTCTACTGTACACTTCTCTTCTCTGATAATTCGCGAATTTTAGATAGGGAGAGCCGTAGATTATTATTTATCGGTGCAAATGACGCATCTGTGCTAGAAATGGATATCATAAATGCGCATCGAGTTTCGTACTCTTTGTTTAATTGTATTGTTTTTTCAATCTCGCGGCGTATTTGAATGATATTCGTTTGCATTTTTTGTAATTCGAGTAAAGCTGCTTCTGTTTGTGGTGTGCGCCTTTTTTTGGAGTTGGTTAAAGTTGATAAACCACGAGATGCATTTGTCTTGTTCTTTTGTTCCTTACTGCGGACTTCAAATGTTGGAGTGCGAATTGATTTTTTGTATTGTAACACTCCATCCACCGCTGGTGTTGCTACAATAGTAAATGATGGCCATTGTTGCTTGGATACTTTGCGGAAATCTCTGCTCAAGTTCCAACACCTTTTCTTGAATTGCACTGTCAGGTCGTGAGACAAATTACTGCTTTTTATCCACAGTTGGTTGGTACCAACTGGTTTGCGATGTTGTAATTCACTGTGGATTGCTTTGTAACTGTCCAAGCAAAATACAGGCGCGCTGACTCCACACGAAGTTCGTATCGCTGCATCATTATTGTCATAATCTACAGCTAAGTAAATGCTTATTAAAATAGTATCAAAATGAATTAATTCGGAAGGAATAATAATGCCTGGAGGTTTACCAAGAACAGTACCATCACGAAAGTTACAATGACCATTACCATTCAATTGAAAATCGCGCAGTTGTAATTTTTCAGACAACTCCTCTCGAAACTTGAAAGAATCGAGAGGAGTAGTAGTAGAGATGTTAACAGTATCTAAAAGTCCAAATAACATGTCATTGCACTCTGAATCGGAATCAGAATCGTATTCAGCAACGTTTGAGAGAATATTTGGCGACCCCATTGCCATATTTAAGGTTGTTGGAGAGGACTCGTTTGACATTTGATAATGTGATTTTTTAGAAGTTGTTGTGTCGTTATTATTTAGAATATGTTGTGAATATGTTGTTTTTTTAGAATGTGTTGTGAATATAGTATATAATACCACCTATTTGAACCAAAGTCCGAACCAAAAGCCATGACATCATTCACTTTGTACCCTCAAAGCAATATATTGGTACATTCCTTCAGAAAAGTAGAGCAATTTCAAACTAGCATCTATCCGGAACAATTTCTTCGTGTGTCTAAATTTATGGACGTTTTTACAGAACTCATTCGACTAAATATTGCGGCCAAAGTAACTGTCAAACTACAATATTTGGACGATTCACCAAATCAAAAGGAAGTTACACCACAAGGAATCTACGATGTTCGCCATCCACATCGTTTGGAAAAGGGAGCCAAGTTTGAAATCTCGGGATTTACTCTATGCGAAGAGCCATATGGTCATCCCATTTTCATCTTAACCCAAGAGAGTACAAAGCAATTATTACTCGACACACCAACAAAATCGGAAGAGAATGACTTCTGCATTGCCTACGAAATAGAGCACAAAACTATTCAACACGTCCAAATTCAAATGTGTGACAGATGTGCATCATTTGTAACGGGTTCTCACCCCCATGTAAGCATAGAAGAATGGTCACAACAAGAATGCATTCAGCGCATGTTCCACATCAATGCCCAAGAAAGAGTACAACAGATTAAGAAAGATTTCAACCCACCAAGTCCAAAAATGTTCGGCGGCAGTATAGTCGACCAACTCAATCGTCTAGCCATACTCCACAGAGAATGCTACCTAACCAAAGAAGAATTCGCAAAAGCAAAAGCAATGCTCCTCCTATAACAATACTTCTCACCGATTACAATATGCAGAGGGCCTGCTTATTCATGAATACGTATTTTGTGGAATAGAATATTCTACAAAACAACATGTATTGTATTGTTTTTTTTGTGAGTACTGTTTGGAGTAGGGTTTTACTGTTCTCTTTTCTATCATTTGATGTGCGGAGTCATTGTTATGAGTCACTTCAACGTTTTTAAATGACATTCGTTCCAAATTGAGTACTGGTATATCGTCATCTTGTTTGAAGTATTGCTCGGGAGTATTCGGTGGTGCAATTGACATCTTTATATTGTACAATGTCAGAATTATATACAGTATATTTTTAGAACTACTTTTGCATATAATCAGAAGAAGAGAAAGATGTTTTAAATAGATGCTTGAAAGATATACACAAAAATGCTGTCGAAAACAAAATTGCTACCATTTGAATTAGTGTATCACATCAGAGATTTTTTACCTTGGCAATACAAAACTACAATGGTTTCAAGAGAATGGCTCCATACTGTTTTAAAGAGCAAATGAAGGAGGGTGAGACACACTATTGAACAAAATAGAACGAGAATAGATTGTGCATATATTCTGAGAATATATTTTTTATTTATTATATACAAGAGTATCTTAGTACAAGATGCCTTTCAAATGGCAAATAAATGCTTCGTCTGTAGGTAAATTAATGGGATACTTTGGAAATGAACGTCAGACGAAGGCCATTGCTGATACATGGCTTTTGAATATGAAACGCATGCCAAGATTTGGCGTGGTGCCATCGTATATGCCTGTCAAACCGACGGTGGAACAAATTGTTCAGCAGGAAATAAAGTCGTCGGTTACTTTAAGCTCCTTGGTTAGTGCTGGTGTGAATAGAACAGTTAAACAGGGTGATGCTGTGAAACAAATGAAGAGAACTGCGGATGAAATGGTTGGTCGTGCACGTAAGAGGGCTTCGGAGGCTGCTGTGGAAGTGAAAAGGGCCAAGTCTTGTCGTGTGTTGAAGAATTATAGCAAAATTAAGTCCGCTTTATCTCCTACGAAAATTGGTGGGTATTTCTCTGTCTCTAATAAAATATATAAAAAGATTTCTAGGAAATGTGCACGGTTGTCCACTTTGCAACAAGCAGAAAGTGATGGGTGGAAAAAAGTTGAAGATGCTCGGAAAGAGATTCAAGTCGCACAAAAAGTGGTGGTCATTGCTAATCAAAATGTCAAGAAAAGCTCTTGTGTGGCTAAACATATTCAAAAAACAGCAGTCAAGGAAATGAATACAACCAGAGGGATTCGGAAAGAAGCCACGGACCTGGAAATGGTGCAAAAAAGGTATCCGAATGTTGTCGCTGGTAATACACAGGCAAAGTTTTTGGCGGTGAGTGGTCGGCCATATAAAGCTTTTGTCATTGGGAGAATTGATGGTATTGATGCGGTGAATGGTGTCATTTATGAGTTGAAACATCGGCAGTCGAGGTTGTTTCGACAGTTGAGGGGATATGAACAGGTTCAATGTCTCTTGTATATGCAAATGTTTCGGGTTGCGCGTCTGACATTAGTGGAGACATATAATGGTGAACAGTTGTACTATCCTATGGAGATGCGAGAAGGGCAGGTGTTTTATAAAGATGTGGACGGTGTCGAGAAAAAAGGTATTGTGTGGGAGGATGTTCGAAAAGCTCTTGAAACAATTGTAGAAAATCTGAACAGGGCAGAGCAAGATGAAATGTATAGAAATAGACTCATAAATATTCTTTTTTAAGATAAAGAATTCAAATGTATTTTGTATAAAGTCATGGTTCACTGTAAAGAGATTTGAATATTGACGGTACTTATTTACATCTCTTACACTCTACATTATATCGAATATTTCTTTTGCTTTTTAAAATTGTGCGCGCACCCAAACATTCTCGACAAACTTGTTGGCTCATGGCAATCATGGCTTTGGCACAATCCAAGTTGCTATCACTTGAAGACAAATGTGGGTTCCTTTTACAATTTTCTAATATATCGCTTTGGTGCTGGCGAATGACTCTTTCCTGTTTCAAAAACTTTTTTCTCAATTCGCGCACATTCATTTCTAACATTTCTGTATGCTTTTTGAATTTCGAGCTTTGACAAATGTGCGCGTTTTGTATTGTTTTTATCTTTTTATTCATCTGTATACGATTTCGTTCACTTTCCAATGCATTTTTACGCAATTGTAACACTTCTCTTTTAAGTGTGCGCATTTCACGGTTTGAAATTTTGGTCATGCTTTATGATTATTGTTATCAATTGTTTTATAATGTATTCTAGATTTATTTACAATTTTTTAGAATAGAATTTTTGATTTTTAGAAATGACAACTCTATAAGAAATATCAAAACAAAATTGAAAGCGAATATTTACACACACATTATCAATAAAATACTATAAGGTCATGTAATTCCAAAATACAAATGCCATACATCAAAGAACACATTGGAGCAGTTCCATATTATGTACCAAAAGAACAAACCACATTATTTGGAATCAAAAATTGCGATATCATCTACAACAAACTTCAAAGAATCGGAGTCAACGTCCATCGCGAAAACACGTCTTACGGATGTTTTTTAACATATTTAGACATCTATGGCGCCACAACCAAAATTCGTTTTACCCAGTAGTCGAATGGAGTCTCTTGAAACAATCAGGGACAACGCTACTAATTTAAAACATATTTTTATTCCGATAATGAATATTTTGACACTCGTTTAAATATTCTTTTATTTCAATCATCAAATTATCTACTGAAGTTGGATTTCCAGAAATGATGAAACGACCATAATCCAAGGGTTTTTCATTGGTATGATAAAATGTATTGCAAGCACTTATAATATCAGATATACCCGGACGACTTTCGAATTCCATTCTTCTTTTATGTTGTTTTCCAATTGCATGTTTTGCTTCGTAATGAGTTTTGAAATAAAACATCTGTGTTGATTTGCCTGATGGAGCATTGCTTCTGTCGATTGTAGAGTCAAACGCCGACATTTTTGATTAACAAAATTTATTGTATGAATAACAAACATATGTGTTAACTATTTTTAATTTATTTATACGTAACATGCTGTGAAACGTGTGAATAATAAATAATAAAATTTATTTCAATGCTCGTGGTCGTTCGGCCATAGAGTTGTGTCCGGGTCATGGGTCATAGCTACTACAGCATCCAACTGGTGGTGAAAAGTTTTTTGAATGGTAAGTTGTTGTTGTTTAATAATTTGTTGTTGTCGTTCATGAAGAACTTCCGTGTTCTCTTTTTTTACAAAAAAACTCATTTTTGATTGGTACAATGTATACAACATTCAAGTGCGTTAAATAGTGTAAAAATGATTCCGACCCAGAGGTCATAATATTTAATAAAATTTATTTTATACTTAACGTGTTTTTAACACAAACTGATTTATTTTAACACAAACTGATTTATCTGAGTCTGTGCCAAAGTGTTTGCTTTCCCAACCGCTGCTGGATTGTTGACGAAAGATTTCATAAAGTCCAGTTTTTGTTTGTTGCTTTTCAGCGTTAAAAATGTAGAATTCAAGCTGTCAATTGCAATGAAACTCGCGGGAGACGCTGCTTGTCCATACTCAGACTTTGCTATTTTGTAATTCGCCTTTTCTTTATTAACCTTGCCTTGCAATATCTGTGTGAACGATTCGATATTCTCTGCCGTGAGCTTCTGTAAAGTTTGTATGCCATTTTGATGCAATATATTTCCAATAGATTGCTTGAATTTACTTTGCAACTTCTTATATCGATAAATCCCATTGCTTACTTTTCTTCGGTATGGTTCCATTTTTTTAAGAGTGCTTTGCAAACCTTGAGTTACATCTTTCACATTGTACACGTATTCCATACATTGGTCCACCGCCCACAAAATCCACATCAATCCACCTTTGTATCCAGCATTTGCAAAAAACCAATCCTTTTCATCGCGCCTTGCGTCAATGTATATGGAGTCAATCTGGCCCGACGTTTCCATGGCTACCCCCGAAAATGAAGAAGCCGCCACTGCCCCACACATCCATGGTCCAAGTGTCATTGCAAGGGGTGATGCTACACCGCTTGAAAAAACAGTAAGAACCGCCGACGTGGCCCATGTCGCACCGGTGCATTTAAGATATTCAAGGCCAGTGATGGCAGCTTTGCCACTGGCTGCACCCTCTATCATGAGCTCTTTGGAAACGGCCTTATGATAGTATGGCGACGCCCTTCCCATTATAAATTCATCATTCATTCCACCCCAACTCCAAATTATATTCTTCACAGTGAGCCATGTGCTATGTGCGAATGCGCACGCACCCTCGCCAATCCATTCCATATTTATTTGGTCTGAGAACCAATCGCCATTAACACCCTTTTTCACCTTATTAAATATGCCTTGGTTAGACGTCGCACCTCCCAAGGGTTCTGTCTCGGAGCCTATTTGGCCAATAGGATATCCGTTAAATGTCTGGAGACCGCTCCAATGTGCAAACGCACATGCTAGCATATATATAGCGATTGCGACAAAAGCAAGTCCCAATACCACCTTGGTTATTGTTCTCAATACAGTCCGCAGTGATTTGAATGCCCATGCTGTCCAATTAAATACATTACTGAAAAATCCTTTGGCCCTGGAGGTCCAACTGCGGTGTATATATTCATCATGGGCAGACATCAATGTATTTACAACTTGCTTCATCTCCATAGCAGACTCTTTGTCGGAGAGCAGTTCTTTATACAACTCATCATTCTCACATTTTACTGTACTCAAGACTATGTTGTAGAATAGTTGTGGGTCGATGGACTTTTTACGTGTGATTTTGTTCTTTTTTAATGCTTGTGCGAATGAAGCGGTTGACTCCTGTAGATTAGAAACCGGTCCAATGAAAGAAGAGCCCATCTCAGCAGCCGCTTTCAATTCCTCTACCGAGCCAATTGGAGATTTTTTCAAGATGTTCAGCAAATCAAATTTAACCTTCTGTTCGTCTTTTTGCAAGTGTGACACAACTTTCGACCATTCTTTCTCCTTCTCTTGACTACTCTCCTCTTTTATTTTTTTACTTTTTTTACTTTCAGCGGGTAGCAATGCATGCATTGCGACTTGAAATTTGTGCGATTCCGAATCAAATAACATTTCCTTAAATATACAGCTCTTTATATAATGCGATTTTTCAATCACATTTTTAATTTTTTTATTCTTTTTATTTAGATATTACCTCTTCATGCCAAAATCAATGAAAAACGATTCCAAAGCCAGTGGCGTGTCCAGAACATACAAAAAATCACAAAAAACAAAAAGAAAGTTTGTAAAACGGGTGATTTTCAGCCTGACATTGTCGCAGGAGATGAACTCTATGAAAGTAGTTCACAAAAAATACCCCAAAACTCCAAAAGCCGTAGTCAACTGTAAAAAGTGCAAATAAATAATTTTTTTTTTTTGATTCTATGTTGTAGGAACTTTAAAATACAAAATCCTTGGACACGAATACTCACAAGCATGTTGTACACAATACGGCGAGACAACCAAAGAACGAAATGCACCCCTTGTTGATGTACAGCCATCTATGACACAATTCCTATATACAAATGTAAATAACCCATGAAGAGCTTTTGCGCGTGACCGTCGAACACTGAACACTGCCCATTTTCTCAAACGTGTCGGAACTTTATTAGGCCAGCAGAAATCTTTGATGTCCAAATAACTGTGAATAAGAGCCCATAACTCATTTGGCAAAATCATCTGTTTGAATTCTGGCTTATTCATAAATACTTTTTTTTTGTCATTGTTTGATGTGAAAATCGCGTTTCATTTTTGGGGACTTTATCTTGGGAAGAAAACTCATATATTAGATATAAAAGTGAACAATATCCCTTCGAAATGGCTTTAGGTGATGTCCTCGCAGGTTATTTCTTGTTATGGACAATATACAAACTCACACACACTGAAAAGAGTGTCGAAAAGGAGTTCGAAGAGACGCGCTCCAAATTATGAAAATCTTATTATAGAATGACATTTAGCAATAATTACCGCATATGTGAATAAAAAGATAAGTACCCTAATTACCAGAGTACATCTAGACTTGAAATGAGCCGCAAAAGTGTCATTTCTAAAAAATATCAAAAAAAAAGCCATTTGCAACACATACAAGAACGTCCCGACACTTACATTGGTTCATGTGAAGAGCGCACCGAATCATTATGGGTCATGGATAATAATAAAATGGTCCATCGTGATGTGACATTTGTGCCTGGTTTTTTAAAAATTTTTGACGAGATTCTGGTGAATGCGGCTGACAATAAGCGCCGCGATTCTTCTATGAAATCCATCAAAGTGACTATTTGCAATGACCGCATTAGTGTTGAAAATGATGGCCAAGGTATACCTGTCGTGATGCATGAGACTGAAAAGATGTATGTCCCTCAAATGGTTTTTGGTGAATTGCTTTCCGGGGACAATTATGATGATTCGTCGGACCGGGTAGTTGGTGGTCGCAACGGTTACGGCGCAAAATTGGCCAATATTTTTTCAAGTATTTTTTGTGTGGAGACGATTGACTCTAAAGCTGGTAAGAAATACTCTCAAAGTTGGCATCGAAATATGTCTAAAGTCGAGCCACCAGTGATTAAATCTTCCGGTAAGCGTAAGGATTTCACGCGCATTACATTCAATCCTGATTATGCCAAATTTGGGTTGGTAGGTATGACGAGCGACATCTTATCACTTTTTCGTAAACGTGTTTATGATATAGCTGGCACAACACCCCATGATGTCATTGTATATTTAAATGGTGAACGTTTACCTGTCCGAAATTTCAAACAATATTGTTCGTTATATTTTCAAGATGAAACGAAAATGGTTTATGAAAAAATCAATGATAGATGGGAAGTTTGTGTGACTGTCTCTCAAGACCAACAGGCGCAGCAAGTCTCCTTTTGCAATGCTATTTGTACAACCAGTGGTGGTGAACATGTTCGATTTATTTTGGATGAAATAGCTCGACGTGTTCTACCGCATCGCAGTCTGAAAGATTTGAATGTGCGACCTTCATTGGTGAAACTATCGACATTTGTTTTTGTGAATGCATTGATAACGAATCCGTCTTTTGATTCTCAAACAAAGGAAAAGTTGACCACGCGTTCTAGTAAGTTTGGCCCAGAGAACTTTAAGCCTATTATTTCCGAAAAATTTGCTGGTTCAATCATTCGTAATTCTGGTATTGTGGCGGAAGTGCTGTTCTATGCTCGTGCAAAATCACAAAGATTGTTGGAGAAGAAAACGGCTACACGAAAAATCTCCAAAATTACTATACCAAAGTTGGATGATGCTCGTAAAGCGGGTACTCGTCAATCGGCCGAATGTACTTTGATTTTGACGGAGGGTGATTCTGCAAAGTCATTGGCTATTGCAGGACTTTCTGTTATAGGTCGTGATAATTTTGGTGTATTCCCATTAAAGGGCAAACTTCTCAATGTTCGCGATGCTACTAATAAAAAAGTAATGGATAATAAAGAAGTCCAAAATATTATGAAAATTATGGGGCTTAACATTGGACGTTCTTATGATGATGTCTCTTCTTTAAGGTATGGACATATTATGATTATGACCGACCAAGACCACGATGGTTCTCATATTAAAGGCTTAATCGTTAATTTGATTCAACATTTTTGGCCTTCATTACTACAAATTCGTGACTTTTTACAGGTGTTCATTACCCCCATTGTCAAATGCACACAAGGCAATCGTGCATTACGATTCTACACGACACCGGAATACGAAGCATTTGCAGCACAGAACGAGATTAAAAAATGGAAAGTGAAATATTACAAAGGTTTAGGAACATCCAGTGCTAAAGAAGCCCGAGAATATTTTAGCTCACTTCATCGTAATCGCATTCCATTTCAATGTATGACACCATCCGGGGAGAGATTGATTGACATGTGCTTTTCTAAAACAAAGTCGAAGGAAAGAAAAAAATGGATTTCATCTTATGAAAAAGGTACACATGTCGATTTTAATGTGACGGAAATGTCATATGATGACTTTGTTAATAAAGAATATATTGTCATGGCTGTTCAATCGAATTTGAGAGCCATTCCATCTGCTATGGATGGTTTGAAAACTTCTCAACGTAAAATTTTATTCTCATGTTTGAAAAGAAATTTAAAAGACGAAATAAAAGTGGCTCAACTCGCTGGATATACGTCTGAACATGCTGCGTATCATCATGGTGAAGCCTCTTTGAATTCAACTATTATTAATATGGCACAAAATTATATTGGTTCCAATAATATCAATTTGTTGAATCCGAATGGTCAGTTTGGTACGCGTTTAACTGGGGGGAAAGATGCTGCAAGTCCGAGATACGTGTTCACACAATTAAACGAGATTACTGGTCACATCTTTCATCCGGACGATAATGCTCTTTATGAATACATGGAAGAAGATGGTCAGTCGATTGAACCCCCTCATTATGTGCCAGTATTGCCAATGCTTTTGGTCAATGGGAGTAATGGGATTGGTACGGGTTGGAGCACCATTATTCATCAATATAATCCTGTTGATATTATTCAAAATATTCGAATGCGGTTGAAGGGGCTTGCGCCTCAGGAATTAGTACCGTGGTATCGAGGATTCTTAGGTACTATTGTACGCAATGGTGATTCCTTTCTCATGACTGGATGTTGGTCATGGAAAAATGCTAAAACATTACATATCAGCGAATTGCCAGTTGGGACCTGGACATCACCATACAAAGAATTTTTGGAAAATGCAATGGAAGGTAAAAATGGCTTTAAAAGCGACGATATTAATTCTGTAGAATCACAACACACTGACAAAAAAGTGTCATTTGATATTAAAGTTCGCCCGGAATTGGCAGCATCTCTGCAGAAAGACGAGGCCAAACTTGTCAAACTCTTTAAATTGCAAACGAGTTTGACACTTAATAATATGCATGCGTTTGATTCGAATGGTCAGTTGAAAAAGTATAACAATGCTGACGATATTTTAGATGAATATTTTCAACAAAGAATTGAGATGTATGCAAAGAGAAAGGAATATATTCTAAAATGTTCGGGCATACGTCATCACAGACTTGTTCAGAAAATACAATTCCTGCAATTGGTAGTGGGTGGACAATTTATCTTTAAAGGTTGCAATAAAAAACAATTGACTGAGCAATTACAACAATATTCCCTTGGTGATGCAGAACATTTACTATCGATGTCCATGTGGAATATGACTGATGACAAAATAGCAGAACTTTGTGCTCAGAGAGACGAGTGCCAGAGCTACATACAAAGATTGACACAATTAGGTGTTCAACAAATATGGCTCAATGATTTGAGAGAAGTTGAACAACATTATCAACAACAATTAAATAGTAATTTGACAGAGCAAAAAGGACAAAAAGAAACACGTCCTAAGAAAAGAAAAAAGAAGAATTAGATTATATACCACATATTTTATTTGAATACTATAAATATCTAGTTTTTGTAAATGGAAAATCTTATGAGTAATTCGTCGAATATCAGTAATTCTTCTAGTGTGAGTAATTCGTCGAATTCGTCGTCTATATATTCGCCATCGCCATTCAATAACGAGACTATCTATTCTAATAATTCGGTGCCTGCTCTATCGCCATCACCGTCCATATATTCGCCCTCGCCATTCAATAACGAGACTATCTATTCTAATAATTCGGTGCCTGCTCTATCGCCATCACCATTTATAATTCCAAATTCAAATGAAAATGTATCGTCGCCTACAACATCTCCATCGCCTTCAACATCTCCATCGCCTATAACATCTCCATCCTCTATAACGAGAATCTCACCGTCACCAGTTAACAATGATACAAATCATTCGGCTATAATATCGTCGCCATCACCTATAACATCTCCATCAGATGACTCTCCATCGCCTTCACATGTTGCACACCCCAACATGCCATCTCCTTCAAATGACATCGATTATAACCCACCGTCGCCTGCAGGAGCATCGCCGTCTTTTGCTTTCTATCCATCACCTTCATTATTTGTGCAGAATCAGTCTGAGCTTTTTTGGGAGAATACTACAAGTCCGTCTGCCCAAAATTCCGAAACACCGGATGTTGCTCAAATTGTTTTAATTGTAGTTCTTATATTAGTATGTTTGTTTGTAAATTGTAGAAAGCGGGCAATATTACCAGAATTGGCAGGGTATAAAAATATAGGGTATAATAATATAGAAATGAGCAATGTTAATAACATTGTTGGGTATGAAGAATACCAACCGCAAGAACAAAAGATGAATGTTCCTTACGACGAAGAGAATTTACCAAAGAAACATTCATCGGAATCTAATATTTTATAGTATAAAACAAACTTAATCTTCGTTAATTATGTCCGTATTCTCAAATAAAAAAACATTACCAAAAAGTATACTATCTTCTCCTATCAAAGCTACAACTGCAAAAACTACGACTGCAACATTGACAGAAAGCTCTTGGAACAAATCGCCGACGAACCGTGGTGTCAGAAAAACTACTACTTTTTTGAGTGCGGAATCGAAGAAACCCAATAAATGGAATATATTTCGGTCAAAACACGCAGGAGAAGGTTTGACCATGGCACAATTATCTGCGAGGTATCATAAACAGAATGATTCGGACTCTAATTCAGAGGACAGTGAAGACGACGAGGAAGAGGACAGTGAAGACGACGAGGAAGAGGACGGTGAAGACGATTCAGGCGACGAGGATTACGACCCTGATAATCACGACAAAAAAAAGAGAAAGAAAAGAAACGAAAAGATTGCTGGACATGCGACTCTCGCGGCTTTAGGTATTTACGCTATATCCCAACTTGTAAAATGGACAAAAGGCATTATAGCAGACACAGCAGATTGGGTTGGAAAATCCTTGATTATTTTTGCCGCTTTGTTCGCATCTCTTAAGGCCTACGACAATTATTTTCTAAGATTCAAAAGTTATAGAACTTTGAGCAAATTGGATGACGAAAAATTAAATGAAAAAATCAATGAATTATCTTCACAACTCTGTTGGTGGGGAAATGAAAAAATTGTTGGGTTCAACTTCAGACCACAGTGCCCGCTCATTAAAGCGGAATACGAAAAGGCAATTAAAATTAGAAATAACAGAAAAGAAAAAGCAAAGGAAGATAAAAAAATACGTAATAAAGCTACGGGTGCGTATAACGATTTAAAAAACAAAATACCAAAAAGCCAAGTACCAAGTATTGTTAGTGAACGTATCAGAGATGAATTACTAGACGATATCAATTTTTGTAAATTAATGATACAAACCGCAGAACAGGAGAGTGAATACAAACCAACCACGGATGATTTCATTAAATTAAGTGGAAAATTTAACATGTATCAAAAGTGGTGGGAAATAAAGGTACCGATAACTCAAGCTGAATCTTATTTACGTGAGAAAGAAATGTTACTGATAGCAAACGATGGCAAATCTGTGAATTGCATGTTTCATAATTATCGATACGCCACTTTACAAGAAAAATCGAAAATATTAGGTATGGCTTTCATTTATTGTGCAGAGTTACATGTAAATAAGGTGACCACGTGGATAGCCATCGACGCAGAATTAAGAAACGAGATTCAAACATTGGATGAACGCCACAGTAAACTAAAAGGAAATTTCAAAGTGAAGTGGATGGATGAACCTATTGGTAGGGCTAAAAAAATTGGCATCTACTCTGAATTACAGGTGTTGAAACCGAAACCCGAAATGTCATATGACGACATGATGAAAATTCCACTGTCAACAATTGAACAATCTTTGGAATATTTGAATGAAACCTACATTTCAAAACTTCCCGATGAAATGAAAACAACATTTGAAAATATAAAAATTAATTCAGATTATTTCCAATGTTACCGAACCTTTGGAATGATGGCATCCTTCAAACTAATTAAAGCCGCTAATGAAAGTGCTGAAGCGATGAAAGAGATTAGAAATGAGATTGACAATAATAAAGCTGATGTCACAAAGATTATTCGAAAACAAAAGCAAATAATGGAATTTTATAGTTTATGCACTGGCGCTCATATAATACTAAGAAGTGATAATCTCTCTGAAGATTTTATAATGCAAATCTGCGACGAAAGTGAAAGAGCTTTTAATAACCCATTGAAGTTAGCCAAATTCATTACTGAAATTTATGAAAAAGATAAACCTAAGCAAGAGAAGAAAACGCACTCCAAACAGTTGTCGGTGAACAAACAGTTGTCGGTGATTGAAGACAAGCCTGGCAAATACATGCCGACGGGAGAAACCAAAGAAGATTCAGAAGTCCTTTCCTCCGAAGAGAAGGAGAAAGAAAAAGATGGTCCAGCGGTAGGTGATATAATCAATGGCTTCAAATCAATGGGTGACTACAAAGGCAAGGTCGTCCAAGGTGAAGTCACGAGAATACACACTCATCCAAAAAACCAAGGAAAGGTTACAATAAAATTTCAAAATGAAAAAGGAGAAACAGTGGAATTAAAATATGTTACACCAAATCACCTAGTTAAAAAACGAGTAAAAAAACGCCTGGGTGATAAAAGAGTAAAAACAAGGAAAGTTAAAAAGTATTCGGCTAAGAAAGGGTCCAACAGAGTTGACAATATATTGACAATATAAAGGGTCCAAATCTAAAAAAAAAGTATTTTATTCATTCATTCACATAAAAAAAGCTTTGATATCCATGGACTTCATCTGTTTCACTTTCTTTCTCTTGGGCATAAGCTCTATTTTCCGACCTCTTTTTCCCACCAATCTCTCAGACCTTTGCACAAAATTACTCATCATCGAACTAGCAGCAATTTGCGATTGTCTAACAGCTGTAACTTCAAAAATCTCACTTGAATTATCCATAACCATTGAAAAAATTCTCTGCAACGGTTTTTGCAATTGATTTGACAGATACCACCGCGTATCAACTACCACTCTCCCATTTTTCACCTCTTCCGGCGTGACAGCTCTTTTACAAGTTTTTTCCCCTCTATACCCCGCTCTTATCAAGTATTCTATCCTATCACCCGGTTTTGGAGCAATATGCGATGGTTGAGTAGCTATCAATTTTTTTGCAAGTTCTGTATGAGGCGCTGGATTTGAATAATCTTCTGGTCTTCTAGTCAGCTGTTTTGACATAGTCAAATCTTCAATCGGTATTTGATTAGCCAATAACTTCAATACGATACCCCTTGCATATTCTATAGCCCCCTGCACATCATTTTCTTTACACAGGAGTACCAATATCTGTTTCTGACTTTTACTAACGATAGGTGCAAAATCTCTCCGTACACATTCAAACCCTTTCACATCTAATTTCGGCGCCAATCCTGGTTCAAATTTATGTCCAGCATACCTTTTTTTCCCTTTCAGCAGTATAGGATAATAAAACTTTTCATATTCTAAATCATTCGGTGGTAGAAAAGCTTTCGTACAGAATTCTCCCATTTCTTTGCCTATAGCATCGACTTTTTGAATCAATTCTTCCTTTGAACACGAGGTATCACACATAGAATGTGGTATATTAGCGAAGACGGAATCCGTATCCCCATAAACAATTTCAAGTCCATGTTCTTTATATTTATCTTCACACATGAATTTGGTATGATTTGCCATCCCACGCCCGACACGTGTTACCGACGATGCAATCCTTTTATCACCCAAATATCCCGTAGCAGCACCAGTAAAACCATAGACTGAATTGGCACATACTTTAAGAGCCAATTGACGACCATCCAGAACTGCATAATCCATCGATTTTTCCCCATACCGTTTCCTCATTTTTTTGACTCTGCGTCGTTCATTCAATAATTGTTCCAAAATCTCTGGTAAAATGCCCACCCTTTTTTTGGTCGTCACAAAACAAACATCAGTTTTTTTGAGAACATATTCGAACTCCCCACCCTCTGGATAATCAAAAGAGCGCACAGGTCTAACCTCTGGGTACAATTCATCATTGACATCTTTAACGAGATGAGTCTCTTTAGACCATTTTAGTTTTAATTTTTCTGCTTCTGTATAAGATGGAATCAAAGTCGAAAAGCACATATTATAAGCTCTCATAATGGATGGATACAGAGATGCAAAATCCAATGTGACAACAGGTGTTTGATAATATCCCGGCTTTGGTGTAATGACTACAGCCCCTTCAAATCCTCCTATTACTTTTTTTTTTTTGAATTCATCTGGTAAAAACCAACGATGGTGTGACGAATCTAATCGACAGCGTCTTTTGACTTGTCGCAGCATAAGCAATAATGTTCGAATCTGTTGTCCACGATGTAAAATACTAGTCAACGGAACACCGGTCACCTGTGACATCTGAATCGCGTTCACCAACTTACATCGTTTGATAATGATTTGACACGGTAACCATGCGTCTTTCACACAATATTGTGCCAATAAAACGCGACCACCCGGGCTTTTCTGATGTTTAGGAATATCCTCGTATGCCATATGGATTTTCTTAGTACCTAATAACTCCGAACAAACATTGTCCAATTTGTACGAACGTAATTTGTGGTCCGTCATCACTACGCGATATACATCCATCCAATCACGACCTTCAATCCATGCTTCCCACGATTCTTGACCGCCGCGTTGATTAGTATGTGTGTATTTTTTTTTTAATGTAGTGGGACGGTCAATCCTTGAAAAGGTGCGAGCTTGTTGGCACTTTTTGCAAAACGGACCGGTGTGGTGGGGGCACAGTGCTTCAATGCGTTGTAGCAAATAGACATTGTCAAAATTTAGAACATTGTATCCGGTAATTATATCTGGGTCATATTCGCGGATAAATTTGGCAAACTCCTGCAACATTTCGAATTCATCCACATATGAACGGACGTCCGTTACAGCAGGGTCATACGCATCTGTCTGCATTTCAGCCGTCAACACTGGTAATTTGGAACATTGCTCTTGACCTTTTATTTCAAACATAAAGACAGTTTGAATCATTGCCATCTCAACCATATTGAAAGATGTTACTCCAATAGTAGTAATGCAATCACGCTTGGGGTCCGGGAATTCACATTCACCCGTTTCAGGATTTACGTATGGCATCGCTTCAATATCGTACGACGAAACACGGAACGGTGCCATAGGAATAGGCGGTTCTTCACATGGCGTGACGTCGATTGAAGAACAGTTGTACTCGACAGTACACGAAGTCGTCTTTTCATTTACCAGTAAATAATTGGCAACATTCATCCACGAACATGCTGGTAACTGGTGGTCGACCATCCATACGATTTCGGGTTGAAACATGGTTTCGTACAACTCCACAGTGCCCAGATTTAGACGACATGGCATACTGGGGATGGAGAGCTCTTTATCGCGAAGTTGTGTATGGCCATCTGAATGGTCGAAATACGAGTTCATATTTCTTCTAAAGTTTTTAATTTTTTCGTAAATATTGACATCGTTTTTGAGAATGGTCAACATCGCACGCCACACATCATAGCGCCCCACGACAAATTTATGTACAGCAGGAGGTGCAGCTTCCTTCACGTGACGAATGTTGTAACCATTACAGCGCGACCATACAATGTCGTGCGTTTTTAGTTCTACCAAATCCCAACACCATCCAAAAAAACTACATCTTTTGCTATCCGGCATCGTTTCGTTATTCTCTTCCTTGTATCGTTTGCACTTGTTTTCTACCATCTGCATGGCTAATATCCATCTCACCCATTTGCGGACAGTTTCAGGATGAACCACATTAGTGGTATAACCATAGGCCGGGATATTACGAACACGAATCGCGGTAGATGTGCCATCGGCTTGACGACCATACAGCATGACATCGATACAATTACGTGCACCTCTGTGGCGAGCAGTTGAAATGTGTTGGAAGGTCAGTGCTTTTGACATCTTGTTATAGTAATTGCAGTATTCGTTCTTATAGAATTATATTTTAAAAAACACATATGTTTAAAAAATATTAAAAAAAATTAAAATACAATATTCTTTTGTGTATAAAATCCCGAATTCTCCTGTTCATCCCGTTCATTTAGTGACACCGATGCATATCTACTTTTTTTCTTATCCTTTTGCACACATAAATATTGCCAAGCTGCGAGAACTCCACAACAAGTAAAAGTGGAGACGACAATGATGGCCATATAAACGAACATCGTTGTTAAGGTGAGTCCTGGTATTATTGGTGCTGACCATGGAATGCAACGAGTACTGGCCTCATTTGTTGTTGTATAGTTTCTTGGACACGGTGAACTATACAACTCCCAACCATCACTCGAATAATAACCACTTGCCACCGCTTGACATTGTTTTTTTGCTCCAACATACCCATGTGGACAATCCCAATAATGTACCACTGAATTCACTCCATTTTCAACTATCCAATGTTGTGAATTTGTAGAAAACGCCGTTTTCGGTAGTGTATGACCATTCCCAGACGAATGCTGTTCTCTAAAATCACCCTCAATATCAAAACGATATACTTTACCATTTTTGGGGTCTGCAATAATGACATTACTACCAACGACACCAATATTATCACCAATGAATTTATTTTGAAAATCATTAGCAGGCACTGGCACATATTCCCAAAGAGTTTTCCCATCCAGATATGTGATATCATTGACTCCCAAATATTCGAGTGGATTCCCCGGTATATTATCAATCGAAATACCACCAACTTCGACACAAGATGACACCGCATCCACTTCCTGACGACCACCCGTCGCCAACTCCACATCATTTAAACTCTCTTTACATCGAAACAGAATAACAAACGGCTTATTTGTTTGCTCATACAAAGGATAAGCCGACACAGCCAAGAAATCCCGAGATGCAGAGATATCACGTCCAAATGCTTGATATGTAGCTAACTCCAAAGAGATAGTCAATGGCGTACGCACCGACGGCTGCCACCAAGATAAAGTAGTGTTGCTTTCCTGTCCATCTGGCCACACGATATTGTCCCAGATATAGACTCTACCATAATTGACACCTGCCCCATTTTCCATAAAACGCGTTGTATCACCCGGTGCTGAGATAAACAACGTGGAACCGTTCGTACCCATTGCTCCTGTAAGAGAAACACTGTAACCAAATTGTTGATATCTTTCTCTATGCTCATTATATATTTTATTTGACATCGGCCCTGTTCCCTTGTAGTAAGGTTTTTCAATCGGCAAACATAATTTTTGCACTTGCCGCACATCTGAAATATGAAGAACTTTTGTTTCGTTTGGACCATCTCCCCATGACTTCTGCCATGCCACCTTTTTATATGAAGGAATAAAATAAGACGCCCAATCACTTTTCAATTTACCATAATATTTCAACCAATTCTCCAACCCCGAAACACACCCAGTTGATTCCGGATAACAGCTCATTTCATATATGGAACGACATGAATGTAACTCGTTCTCTTGAAATACAAATGCATAACCTGGTGTCCCGCCATTACCCAAAATACCATTCGGCGTCCCCGGCGCGCCAACCACCCATGTCTGACCCTGAATATCGAGAGAAAAGCCAAATCTATCAACAGTGTTTGAGATGGGTACCCTCGTAACATTCACCAAATTATCGACCGAATAATTTTTCATAAAGAGAGCTTGACTCGCACCACTTTCTGGCAAAGTAACAATATTCTGTGGGACAAAATGAACAACAATGTCTAACAATGGTTTCCACATTGATACTCTATTCTTTTTTGGATATCCAAAAAGAACAACATCACAGTTATCATTAACGACCACAACGTCAGATGACATTACACTGTAATAATCACGTGTTGCCCCGCTTGTAGCAGCACTATGCATAATCAATTTGGTACCACTATCTACAGCACTATACACACTACACCCCGAAGAAACTGCCAATTGACGAACATCTGAAACGTTACTATGAACCACTTCTTCTCGATATGCATCTACAATAACAAAAACGACAAAGAATAGAACACTACCAAACATTTACTTGAATATCAAAAGTCATTAAATACTTATTTTTTTTTACGCATGATACACAGTTCGACTTGAGGTCGACTGACCTCAAACTCTTTTTGTTTGACATCCACCACACGCTTTAAAAATTTGGCAGGCGTCTCTTCAATACCAATCGTCTGACCCTCAAATTGAAAAATATAATCACCCTCACGCAAACCAGTTTGGAAAGCAATACCACCCGAATCCACAGCATTGCAATAAAGCACACCCTGTTTCGTATCACCCACTTGCAGACCCCACGCACCTTTAATTGGCAAATGGAATTTCACAGGGCGACAATCTGAAAACTTGGCCATTCTAGCATGTTCGAGGGCAGCAGATGTGGGTGTAAACTTTAATGTTTCTGCACCGATTTGCGGAACCAATACTTGACACAATCCACGTTTTTTCAACATTTTGGAATACTTTAAAATAATCAAATCGGTCACATCTCGAGTCTTTCTATATTTATTGCGGTCAACTTCCATTTGCGCACCTTCTTGGATGGATGGTAAAGAACACTGGCTTTTTTGTTTTATACGGTGTTCAAACTCTAACACAGCACAATAAAAACAAGCAGAAGCTAATGCAGCACCCCCATGAGGCATTTTCATATTATTGTCGTCTTTTGCTTCACGATGAATGGAATAATAAAATGTTTTCAGTTTTGATTTTGCGGAAAGAATAATGCCGTCAATTCCTTGAAAATGCCAGAAGCCACCAATTCCATCGATTTTTTTTCTAATTCTCCAATAATTACGCAAATGTGAAGGTGCGCGCGCACCGTCACCTGTTTGATTTGCAGCTTTTTTTCTTGGAAATACTAAAGAAGTATCGGTATGGTCCATACCTGGTGTTATGTTCCATTGAGATTTATTTGCTTGTTCATCATCTCCTAAATGAAGCGAACCCATATGAGACCTTTTGGATTTCTGAACCGTGCCACAACCTTGACAAGTAGAATGACCTCTCCTTTCAAATTCAATGAATTGCCATGAAGAACGACCACAGTTAGAACAGAAACGAGTTGGATATCTTTCAACAATGGTTGTTGTGTCAGGCATCTTTCGAAACAACTCCTGAATCATTGCTAACGATGTTCTCTTATTAATATCAACATCACCAATTTTGACAATATGACCCTTCCCAAACTGAGAAAGGTTAGAATTGCGTTTTCGACACTTTAAACTATTGGATGTCAATCTGAACACATTATTAGACACAATGGCACCATTTCTGGCACGGAATTCGCCAATTGTTTCAGTAGAGTGCTCACTTTCAGACATGTTAGTAATATGTGATTTTATTAATGGAATGTATTTAAAAAATATCTTATTCTTAAAGAATATTATTTCTATTCAAAAAATATCAGAAATGGCAAGTGTAGAGAGTAACAAAAGTCGCAAACGTTGTCGTGATGAGATGACTGATTTTGACCCATTTGGTTTTGATTTGGGGGTGTATCTTCGTATTATTAAGGATGATTATAAATTGGGTCGAAGAACTCATCATATTTCTAATTCTATCGTGGGATTTGAGAATGGTCAGCCCGTTTTTAAAGAAAATGGTCGGGCATTGTCCGTTGTCTCTACTCTTGGATTATATGCATATTTGGGCAAGAGCGAAGGGAAGAAGCCGATTTCGGAACTTCATAATAATCATACTGTGTCATTATATGCTGTCGCTGCTCATATAAGAAAAAGGTTAATGGCAATGGAGTCTGTTCATATGAGAGATTCTGAATCGTCTGGTTTTAAGTATCTTGATATGAGAAAGGCGCGGCATCAAAAACGACATTCGGAGAAAAATGTTGTATGGATGAATGCTCGACATTTGTCACGGGTTGTTGTGTTAAAGACTACCACTGACCATTCGACACAACTTAAATATATTTTAGATGCAGTCATTCATAATCATGTCTTTCGTATTTGTCCAAATTATTTGCCAAGACTTCATTTTGTAGGATTTGCTGCTGGTGGTCGTCTTGTTGTGTGTTCGGAACAATTGACATCGCTTCCTGTCGCTAAAGTTGTGCAGCATGTCATGTCTGACAGTACGGCACTCCTGGAATATTTGGTCAAGGATGTCTGTCTCATGTTGAAAGCAATGCAACAAAAGGCACGATTCACACATCGTGATTGTCACGTGTCCAACGTGTATTACGACGTTGCAAATAGGAAGGCACAATTGATTGATTTTGATTGGTCGTGTGTAAGATTAAAGTATGGACATTTATCAGTGCCAAGATATTTGTACGATACCACAAGAAAAATGTATTGTCAGAATCAGTCGATAGATGTCTGTATTTTTTTAAGGACACTTGGACCAATATTGCCAGATGATTTTCATTATAATGTTTATCAACCTTTGATGGATAGATATGAAAAACAAAGTGCGGAGATGTTAAGGAGAAAGTCCAAGGATGATGCTGCTGCCATTCAATTATATAAAATGGCGACAGATGATAAAACTATGAGGGGGAAATATTCGCATCAAACTGGGTTGGAGAGATTCCCAAAAGTATTTGAGTATGCTATGGGGTATTACGAGTGGGAATGTATGACACCAGATGCTGTTTTACAGTTTATCAGTCAATAATTATTATTATAATAAAAGTTGTATTTTTTCATATCTCTTTTTATTCTTAAGTTTTTGGATTCTCGATATTGACTCCTTCATCTCCTTTTTACGTTTTTTTTCTTCTTCTTTCTTCATTTTTTCTGCCACTATCTCGGAAAGTGCTTTGTTGCTACATATTTGGGAACATATTTTGTATGATGTGCATGGACAACAACATATGAGGAAGAGGATGAATATCGATATCGTTAAGAATCCAATAATCAGCAGGTTCATACAAAAAATATTGTGGTGTTCGCCAAACATTAATCCAATATCGAGAGGGTAACACATTATTTGTGAATAAGGTTCTAATATATACAGTCATCGATTCAACTGTTGTTGGTGCTTCTTCCACATTTTCGATAGAAGACCTTTTCCTTTCCTAGCTTTTTTCTTTGATTTTTTTTTATCGTTGCATTTATAAAGTGTTTCCCAGTGCCCAGAACTGTTCTCTTTCATGTGTAAAAACAATTTCCCACGGGATAGAACCCTTAATGAGGTCATACGTGTAGTATTTAGTGTGGATGCTCTCGGTGATGTTATATGTGAAGGCATTTTCTTTCTTTGATGTTATCTCTGCGCAAATATGTTCATGTTTTTTTGGTAAAGAATGAAAGAGATGAATTCTAAAAATTTAATATGAATGGAATATGTGATTTTTTTGATGGTGCTACAACACTCTTTCTCTCACGTTGAGTATTGTGTTTCGTCGATTTGGCCCCGTCTCCAGTCAAAAGTGTATTACATCCATTTCTTGGTACTCTTTGTAAAGCTTCTTGTTCTTTTTTGACAGTTCTCCTTCTGCTTTTTTTTGTTGGCTTTTCAGCGTCTCCAACTCTTTTTCAAGTGCCTGTATCTTTACATCTCTTTGGCGCATTTTACGTTGACGTTCCTTCATCAATATGCCGTACGGTAGTTCTTTTAAATTGGACAATTTCTCTTTCACGGCTGAGACGCGCTCCCCCAGTTCGAACAGTAAGTTGAACCTCTCTGACTCATGGGAATCGTCCATCTTGTAGGTCACCTCGGCCAATCGGTACAGTCTTTCTCGTTGTTGTTCTGTTAACTCCAAGACACCACTGTACATCTTTTTGTTTGCTTCCATTGTTTCTTGGTAGGAGTCGACTTTGCTCCTTTGCATTGCTTTCAACTCGTCGTACTGTTTGCCATAGAGTCTAGTAGCAATAAAGTCTCTGTCGCAGCTAATGGTGATGTCTTTGTCAACACTGTCACTATTGCCCATATTGTTGAACGAATCCAGAGGTGCTTTTATAGTTGCAAAATATTACAGTTTCGACTTCCATGCGTCCCAATATTTTGGGGCCATTGGTGGGTTGATTGCGATAGTCGCATTTTAGTATTGATGAATAATAAAATACAAGAGGGTACTATGGTAGTGGAATTTAGTAAAATATATTTGAATTAAAATATGAGGGAGCTTTTTCGAGAGTTCTCGTGGGGAATATAATCGATGATTTTTCTTGCAATTCGACTGTCCCCATCGACACCTCTTCGAGTTTTATTGCTCACGATTTTGCCGATGTATTGTTCATATCGGCTGTGTTTTTTAAGTTGTTGTTGCATGGCCTGTGGTAGACTTTGCATTCCTCCGTTTTCCACAAGAAGTACACCGATATTAGTAAAGTGCTTTTGAACAGCCAAGTCTATCGCATTGTCTCCTCTATTGTTTGCTTGATTTATTCGGCCTCTCTTTTTATTAGGGTCATTATTTTTAAAATAGCCGATGAGAACCCGGACGATGCTATAACTATTGCACAAGGCAGCCATGTGCAGAGCCGTGTTTCCAGTCGACGTTCTTATATCGACGTCAATCCTGCTGTCCGACAGTAGTAATTTAACCAATTCGAATTTCAGTGGGTTAGAGCAAGCCTCGTGCAACGGTGTCCAGGACGATTTGACGTCGTTGGCAGGCGTTATCTTCACGGACTTGTTGATGCGGATGTCTGTACGAGTTAATAAAGATTGGACCATTCTCAGGCTCGCTGGTGAGATATCCTCGTTACAAGCTACGTTACAAGCTAAGAACAACGCGGTTGCTCCCCAGACATTGGAGTCATTGACTTTCACATCTTGTCGAGCCACCAGCATTTCGACAATTGGCAACAGGCCGCGTCGGCAAGCTATGTGTAACGCAGACTCCGGGTCTCCCAGAGTTTTTTTGTTGATGTCGATATTAGGATTTGAAAGCAAGAGGGCAACGAACTGAGCGCCTAATTTAATGTGTACAAAAATGTCCGCATTTACATTTTTGCACACAGCAGTTAACGGTGTTTCTTGTTCCGAATAGTAATTGAGGTCAATGGGATATTCAAGGATGCTCTTGGCAAGAGCATAGAACTTCATCACAGCTCCGTTTGTGGAGCAAAACTTTAGGATGGATTTGTTCAACAAGTACGGCAAATCGGACATTAATCTCGAATATTTTTCTATCTTCCCCATCATAAAATTCAAAACGTCGAAATGCCGGAGACTTGGAACGCCATCATCGACAGCGTCAAAGGCCCAAAACAGTGGTGTTTTCATTCTCACTGTGTTGTCACCCCTTGTTTCAGACATGTGGATATCGCTCCTTTCCATAAGTAGCTTGACTTTATCGAGCCGACCTGTTTGAATCGCCATTATTAATGGCGTTTGCCCTCCTTGGTCGCTCGGTACATTGACATCTATCTCTGGTCGTTTCAACAGCATTGAGATTATTTCCGGCGAAGCCTTATGAGCACTACACGCATAGTGCAGTGCCGTGTATCCCGAGTCAGTCGATTTCGCGTTAACGCGAATGCTTCTGGTCTGTAGCAGCTCTTGTACGATGTCAATAGAGTTCGCCATACAGGCTTGGATTAACGGTGTCCATCCAAGCGTATCTTGTTTATTGACATTGATGCCTTCGCGTTTTAGCAGAATGCGGACGAGCTCCAAGGAAGGAATTGCTTCGGTCAGTGGAGTAGTGCCCGTGCCATGTGGTCTGTCGAACGGTTGATTGACATTGACATCTTCTCTGGCCGAGAGCGCAGTGACTATTTTCGGCAGATTCTGGTTGCATGCTTTATAGAAAAAGCTGCGGTTGTATGGTCCGAAAACCAGCAATCTTTTCAAGTTTTCGTCCTCGTCCAATTTGTTTTCAATGATGTTTGCTATCTCGTTCTGGCGTGTCATTACTTGTCGCATGCTACTCATTATTACCCATGCAGCTTCATCCACTTGAATTTCGTCAAACATTAACAATAAAACGACGATGTCCCAGTTACCCTTCTTGCACGCGATGCACAGCGGCGTTTCTCCGTCTTTCGTTGCTTTATTGACTAAAATGCCCGGCGCGCCGAGTAAAGCCTCGACAACCACAGAGCTTCCCTTGTAACACGCGTTGTACAGTGGTGTCTTCCCGTTTTTCTTTGCTTTGTTGACGTTGATGCCCTGTGCGCGGAGCAATAAATGGACGGCCTCCAAGTGTTTACGATTACACGCGATGTACAACGCGGTTGCTCCGTCATTCTTTGACTTGTTGACGTCAATGCCTGTTGCGCCGAGCAATGTCTCGATGCACGACAACTGGTCCGACTGCGCATTTGCCCTATCACACGCAGCAATTAGTGGTGTCCACCCATTTGCGCTTTGAGTTTCATTGACTAAAATGCCCGCTGCTTTGACCAATTGCTTGACGTTGGAGTCTACTCCGTATTCGCACGCAACGTACAGTGCCGTGAGCCCTTTAGTGGTGAGGAGATTGACATTGATGTGTTTATTCCGGAGTAACTGTTCCACGATTCCCGACTCACTTTTGCACGCGACATGTAGCGGCGTTGTTCCGTTGGACGGACAGATTATATTGACGTCGATGTTAGGCACTGCCAACAACAAAATGACGATGCGCAGGTCTTTATTCGAACACGCCCATAACAGTGGCGACCAGCCATCTTCGTTGCGTACATTGACGTCAATGTCCTTTACTTGGAGAAGTCTTTCGACTTCTTTTGCATTTCTGGCAGCGACAGCGAGCAGCAGCTGCGACGAATTGTCGTCGTCGTCGTCGTCAGTGTCCGAGAAAATTTGGTTACTGGAGGTGTTCGTTGTTGAGGTTCTTGGAAGGCCGTCAGCAGCAGGGGCGGCTTTTAGTTTGCTTGCTTTTGTTTTGCTATTTTTGGTGTGTTTGCCGTATATTTTTTTGCATTCGTCCGCACTTAGTCCATGAACACCTGACATGTCAACACTTTCTGCGACCCGCTTCCATCTTTTGGCGCTCATGTATTTCCAAGGTCCTTCTTTTTTAAGTCTATTCACTACACTGACAACTAAGCGTACAGTGTTGTCGTCTACCTCGGACATTTTTTGTATTCTAGCGTGTCTTAAATAATGTAATTTTGTTAATAAATATTTCAGGACTATTCTAAAAATTCACCAAAAAAATAACATATTCTAAGAATATAACAAAAGCCCAATATCAGAGCCCATCTATTCCAAAAAAATAATGAGTGCATTAAATCATCCAGAAAGTATGGAAATCGACATTGAAGACGAATGGGTAGACACTGACGAGCTCCAAATGGCCATTCCTGCACTTTCTAAAGAAATTCCCAAAAATGCTCCAATTGTGAAAAATACTATCGAAAATGTGGATTGTCCTTGCCTTGAATTTGACCAGGTGCGCAACATACCTGTGAGTGATATGCTTGTCAATTTTGTCCATGATTCAAATGGGAATACTTTATACAGGGACGAACCAGTCAAAAAGGAATATCCTGCTTTAAGATTGAGCAATAAGATGTCACAATTTAAAAAAGTTTTTGTGTGCATATCTCTTTTTTTTGAGAACAGTCAGCGCGTTCTTGTGCGCGTTCCTGATATCAAATCTAAAACAATTTTTAGACTGCGTCGAGAAAATGGTATATTCATATCACCATCCGATTTGGAACAATCTCACCTTTACTTTAAAAAGAAATGTGTGAATAAAAAAACAGGTCAAGATAATGCTTTTGAATTAGGTATTAACTACTCCTCCCATACCAACGGTGTTCCATCACAATTTGTTTTTGTATTGATTCCATTTCACAACGGCAAACTTGCAATAGACTCGGCCGAGCGTTCAGAAAAATTTTACGTCAAAAGTAAACGCCAGGAGAGATTTTTAAATACAACTAGTAATAAACGCATCAAAAAAAGTACTGAAGCTCTTAAAATTGAAACGGACATTCAATCTGCCAAAGAAATTTATAATGAATTGCTGCAGAAACTAAAAAATGTCCAACACGATAAAATTCATTATCTGAATATGGTCCAAATGGTTCAGGACACACTTCCTCGGATGCCAGAGTGCGCAGTTAAAATAGGATTGCAATATGGTTCCAGAGCAATAGTAACTGAAGATATAGCAGTATTATAAAAAATTCCTCCTTTTTTTTATAACGTTTTAATATCCATTCCAAATTTAACTTGAACAAAAAATTAAAAAGTAATCTTTTCATAAATATGTTTCAATTTGTCGTAAATGTATGCAACGGCAATGACGTCATTCGCAGCATAATGAATATGCTTATCCTTGAACTGCCATTTCTTATCACTCCATCCTCTGTGATTTTTCAAATGTACTTTAACTTCATACCCTAAAAAGCATTTGGCCATATCATCCAAACTCCATACATTACGACTGATTTTGCCATTCCTTATTCGCTTATTTTCTTGCACATTGCCGTTTTTATCAAGTGGTTCATAAGACGCCACTTTTTCTCTCTCTTCTTGTCCTAATTTATTGAACATTTCTTGTTTAGAAATAAGCATTTGTAAGTCGGTGACTTTATCTATGATAAAATGTCGTTTTGTTTCGTCCTGTTCGAGACGTGTGACGTCATTGGAAGTTGCCCACCCAACCATCCGAAATGCCTTGAAAATGTTTCTAATCGATGACATCTCCATTTCCGTACAATCAACAATGATAACTTTGCACTTGGACACGCCGGTAGCGATTTGAATCAATCCAATACCATTATCCCATCTCGACCATTCACAATCAAAAAATAATTCCCGTTCATCTTTAGTATTTTCTCTTATCCATTTATCCATACTCTCTATTGTGTCAACAAACGAAACTTCCCATACATCGTCATTCCAATGCACTTTCAGATGACATTGACCACCCCATGGCCAATATCGATGTGACTCTCTGCCTTCTGGACACTCGCTACATCGTTCCACCAATCCAGAACTGACAGAAATAAAAGACATATCTAATGATTGGATAAGGCAAGTTAATAGTATTATTCTACAAAACTCTGCAGCGTCCCAAATCTTGGCCCTCGGCATCGTCCCAAATCTTGTCTCTGTTACATGGTAAAAAATCTTGGCCGTCGTCCATCCGTGTCATACCTTTTCCACATGAATATCCTTGTAGTAGTATCCACCAAAGCAATAATTAACCAAATATCCAATCTTGTCACAGCTACTACAATATGTAAAATTGTTCCCAACCATCTGTAGAAATTATGACATGATAAGAATATTAATTCGAAATTTGTCCATTCGTGTTTTTTCATATGTCTTCTTTCCACATCCCTTCCAATAGTTTCTTCGATATAAACATGTACGACCTGATAACATATAAGCAAAGTGACATACAGCCACCACTTGAACCATGTTTCAATGACAATGTTACCAACTTTGAATGGTGGCCCCCAATGATAAAAATCATCGAGAATATTTTCTTCCCATAAAATAACTAATAAAGCAGTGGTGATAATAGTGACCACTACAATTGTCAGAGCTTTTTTGAAATCATATTTATTCTCATCCGCTTTGATATTATTATAAATTTGATTTACCACTACATTCGGCATTGATAAATACTTATGATTATATTGTATAAATACTCTATCTACTCAGAACAGAATGCATGGTGATAATTTATTCAAAACAATCAACCTTTTTTCCATTTTTGGTGGTCTTGCTCTCTTAATGTCAGGCCTTCAAAAAATGCAAGATTCTGGTTACCGCCCACCACAAACACCGGCAGGATGGAGCTTTGGCATCTTATTCATATCTTTCGGAGGAATATCTTTTCATTTTTGGTTTGTACATACGATTGCAGCACTGGTCCATCAAAAAAACAAAAGGCGTCAACGTTGGTCTTTCATACAAATAATCACCTCGTCAATGTTGTTATTTGGTGCAATGTCATTTGCTCTCTTTGGTGTCTGGATGACATGGAAATATCCTTATATTATCGGCCCTTGTGAATGTTCGGAAAATCAGTGGGGTCCACAATGTTCACCTTGTGAATGTGGCTCTCATGGAGTCTGTGACTGGGGTCAATATGGTACGGGTAGTTGTAATTGTGACCCACAGTGGGCAGGCGTGACATGTTCCGTCTGTAATGAACGATGGAAACCGGAACCATCTGGGGATGCGCCGGCGTGCAATAGATGTAGGACTGGGTGGACAGGTGATAACTGTGATGAGTGTGCGAAAGGATATGCTGGTGAGGATTGTTCCGTCTGTGCTGAAGGATGGCGGCCATGGTCGAATAGTTCTGAACTCTTTCCAAATACAATCTCGCCTGATGATGGTCGACATATTTGTGACGAATGTAAAGAAAATCACTTTGGATATTATTGTAATCGATGTCCGTATGGTACTGATGTGCCCACGAAAACAGTAGAAAAAAACGATAGGATACAAATGGGTACCATGGTCAAAACATCTTCGGGTAAATATGGTACTGTTTTTGACATACAAACTATCCAAAATGGTCAGTGGAGTAATATTCAATATGACCCGTTCAATCAGAATATATTAACAGAAACGCGTGTTTTATTCAGTGATGAAACAACAAAAAGTCAAGTATGGAAACTATTATCGGAGATATCCGCAGTCAAATGTAATAACCGTGGTATTTGCATGGATGACGAATCACACCTTCGGCAGAATCCCAAAGATGCTTCTGGGAAATATCCATGGGAAAAGAGATGTACATCGAATGGACAATCCTGTTCCCTCCATACCGATTGCCTCACCTCTGAAAATTGCCGAGGTCAATGTAAGGGGATAGATATCCCCATAGACGCGACCTGGAATTCCAAATTTGGCGGCCAAATATGTGAGAAAGATAGCGACTGTCAAGACAATGGCAGTTATAATGGAGGACGATGTCTGGCCAAAAGCTGTTGCGAAGAATCTTGGCATGGAAGCGGCCAATGTCAATGTCAAGAACAATATTTTGGCGCCAAATTGAATAACGGTGAACAGGAACATTATCAGAAGTCTCCAGCATGTGATTTTTGCCCGGGATACGATTGGATTTCTGGCAAACAGAATTCAATCTGTTCGGGTAATAAAGGTACATGCGCTCCATCTTTTAGCAGAACTGCCATTGATGGAAGAGGAGGCATTTATCAAAAAATGACATGTGCTTGTGGTCAAAATAAATATGTAGACCCAGTCACCAAAATTGTCTTTCCTGATAAAATAATCTCTTGGTCGGGTTCTTTGTGTGAATGTGGTGATTGGAATCAAGATAGTAAATGTGATGTTTGTGCTGATGGCTTTTGGGGAGCATCCTGTCAAATGTGTCCCGGGGGTTCGGGATTAAATCAATGTTCGAGGAAAGGTAAATGTGACTCGGGGGTGGATGGAACTGGAAATTGTAACTGTCTAGTCACTGAAAAAAGTTCATGGATGTTAGCACCATTTGTTCCACGGTATCCAAATGAACCGATTGGATTCAATTCGCAAAATTCCAGTTGGTCTTGTACAGATTGTGCACCAAACTATTGGGGAGAATCGTGTCAACAATGTGAGGGTATGGAAAAGGGTTCGGGTGGTGGAACATTTCCACTCTCGCAACTATCGGATATTTTTCAACCAACGAGTTCCTTTGGTCAGTCAAGTGCATCTAAAAAAGCAACAACGATTTGTAATCGAGGATTTTGTTATATGGCATGTAATGGTGGTGGTTGGTGCAATTGGGGAATTAAAGGGGATGGGACATGTACATGTTGGTCAAATATGATGGGTGCCGATTCTACTTGGAATCCACTTGACAATGTCTGTATGGGTAAGACGCGTGGAAGAAACGCATCCAATGGCGAGGAATCTTGTCCATCTTTCGGTTGGTGTTCGGAAGGGAAGGGTTCGAGTAGAATTGAGGGTCAGTTCGATGCATGTGGTGGTGATGAGGAGTGGATTGGTGGAAATAAAAGTGCTCAGACAAGTTGGAATAGAAATGTATATGTGAATGACCAGACACAATGGTCACCTTTTGATGATTGGAAGAAAAATAATTATGATGTGGAGTGTCAAAATAAAGGTGTTTGTAGAAAGTGGCAGCCTGTCTCATGGACAGTGGCGAATAGCAGGATTGGTTGTAAAAAATCGACATAATCCGGAAAAAAAAAGGAGGTGAAATCCAAAAAAAAATGTAGATTAGATATATATGAAGGTGTGAACAGTCTAACAAATGCTTAAGTCTTCTACTTCTCTCTCATTAGAAACAATGACATCAATGGAAACGAAAAATGCCCAAACGTCAGAGGTTGTAGAAGATAACAGTGTCATTATTGAGAATAAAATATCAAGTGAATATAGATTTGCTAAACGTGACGGTGTTGAGTTTGATGTCTTCTCTATGGTTTTTGAAGAGCCATCAGAAGTGGATAATTGGATGGCTGTTAAAACGAAACATAATGTGATGATAGACCCAGAGACATTTCGAAATCTCAAAGGGGAACGCATTGAATGGATTTATAACAGTGAAAATGCCATTGTAGCTTGTAAAAAAATATACAGTAAGTAATAGAGTATGATTTAATGTTTTGTAATCATCACTGAGCTAGAATGAACATTTTAATGAGAATATATACACTATTGACTTCTGAAATTCTGGTATATGCTTGCAAAGAGTCCACAGACTCTTGCGGTCCAGTTTTTTGGACGAATCATCGCGGTCAGAACAAACTACAAATCGTGAACAAATGCATAAATCAATGCATATGCAAGCCACTCGAGGAACCGCATTCCGCCGGATATTCCAATCATTCATTTGGAAGACCAGCATAGTAAATCGTGTTTATCTTCTCAATCTTTGTTCTGCATATTGGACACTTTCCAGACGTCTCCTTTACTCGTTTTGCACATCCATGACACATGCAAGCATGGCCACACGGTACCAGTACATTATCGACGCAGCTAATCATGCACACCACACACAACTGTCGCGATTTGTCATCGCACGGCTCCGCTTCATCCTCAGTCGTATCCTCGCCCGCCAACGTGTCGAACGTCAGCGGCTGGTTGAACGACGTGGCACCAGTAAACATACCCTCCATATCCGTCACCTGCGACGTGTCGAACGTCAGCGGCTGGTTGAACGTTGTGGCACCAAGAAACATGTAACTCATATCCGTCACCTTGGACGTGTCGAACGTCAGTGGCTGGTTGAACGCTCTGGCGTAAGAAAACATGTCCGTCATATTCGTCACCTGCGCTGTGTCGAACGACAGCGGTTGGTTGAACGCCCTGGCATCAGCAAACATGTAACGCATATTCGTCACCTGCGACGTGTCGAATGTCAGCGGCTGGTTGAACGCTGTAGCACCCCGAAACATGGCAGCCATGTCCGTCACCTGTGAGGTGTTGAACGTCAGCGGCTGATTAAACGCTGTGGCATACTTAAACATGCTACGCATATCTGTCACCTGGGACGTGTTGAACGTGAGCCGTTGGTTGAACGCGGAGGCAAACGTAAACATGTTCCTCATATTCGTCACCTGCGACGTGTCGAACGTCAGCGGCTGATTGAACGACGATGCATTCTGAAACATGTTTTGCATAGTCGTCACCTGCGCTGTGTCCCATTCGAGCGGTTGGTTGAACGCGGAGGCACCCCAAAACATGCCACGCATATCCGTCACCTGCGCTGTGTCGAACGCCAGCGGCTGATTGAACGCCATGGCATTAAAAAACATTTTCACCATATCCGTCACCTGCGCTGTGTCGAACGTGAGCGGCTGATTGAACGACTCGGCACCCTGAAACATCATAACCATATCCGTCACCTTGGACGTGTTAAACGACAACGGCTGATTGAACGCCCTGGCATCACGAAACATGTAACTCATATCCGTCACCTGCGACGTGTCGAACGTCGGCGGCTGGTTGAACGACGTGGCACCAGTAAACATACCCTCCATATCCGTCACCTGCGACGTGTCGAACGTCAGCGGCTGGTTGAACGTTGTGGCATTATAAAACATGAAATTCATAGTCGTCACCTGCGCTGTGTTGAACGTCAGCGGCTGATTGAACGACTCGGCACCACGAAACATGTACTGCATATTCGTCACCTTGGACGTGTCGAACGTGAGCGGCTGATTGAACGCCATGGCATTCCCAAACATGCCACTCATGTTCGTCACCTGGGACGTGTCGAACGTCAGCGGCTGATTGAACGACTCGGCACCCTGAAACATTCTCTCCATATTCGTCACCTGCGACGTGTCCCACTGGTCAATCGGCGCATTAAAAGTCTCCAAACCCAAGAACAGTTCCGACATGTCTGTCACAAGCGTGACGTCCAACGTGTTGGGTGCTACGTTAATGTACGTTGATGGTGAACCAAAAAACTTGGATGGTGTTACATGTTTCAAAATCACAAACTTTCCGTTCTCATCTGTTATAAAATTTCCGTTCTCATCTTCCAATTGAATTACAACCTTTCCTTTGTTGGCCTTACTCTTGTGTATCTTCGTGACTTTGCCTGTGACTTTACCTTTGTACTTACCTGTTTTTTTTGAACCCTTTATTGTCATGCCTTTCGAAATTAAATCAAAATTCAATATTATTCCATGCTTTGTTTCTACATACTTTTTAAGCCATGCTCTGAGTTCCTGTTTTGATTGGGGTTGATACATTTTGCAATATGAATATACTGTTATATAGCATCGTTTTGTAAAGCAAAAAGTATGTAGAAACAAAGCGATATATTAGAAAATTATAAAAGGAACCCACATTTGTCTGCAAGTGAGAGCAACTTAGTACAAGATGCCACAAGTGGTGCACAATTATCTACCATACAAGATGCATTATCTCAATGTTATGGTAATCTAGAGAAATTACAAAATACAGAAATTGATGCGATTGTGACCGGGGAAAATACAACAAGCACATTAAAAAAACACTTATCAAAAAGAACAGTAACTCTTTTAGACACAATAGAAGGATTGGTAACTAAAATTAAGATTCGTAGAAAAAAATAGGAATCATCACTGAGCTAGAATGAAACCGTATAAAAGGCCGAACAAAATAAAGAATGTCCACTCTTCAAAAACGTTTGGACGAGACCTTAAAACAACTCGCCTCTTTTGAGCGGCAAATGGGTGAAATTCAAGTCATGCCTGTTGAAACGCAGTTGGACAGAACCAAAAAGAATTTGACGGTCGAAAAATTACACGTGCGCATTCTAAAACACATGCTAGACAGTTGCAAAGATGCGCGAGAAACTGTACAAGCTGAATTTGCAAAGCTGTTGGCGGCGGTGGAATCCTTGCGCGAACTTATATTTTAATACATTGTTTCTTGCAGAATCTCTTCCCGGTGGCATGCTCGCTTTCTTCCTCAAAGACTGCAGAGATAAGTTTGCCCATGTATACACTATTAATGTCGCGTTTTGATATCGTTTTTATTAGCATGACATCGTCCAACGATACTTTTTTGATGAGCTTACGACCAGAGATGAGAACATGATGTTCGTCCAGTCGACATTTAATACGTTGGAGCAATGCCCTCCCTGACATGTTCGACTTTGGAAAGACATCATCTGCAAAAATGATGTCGAAATGCCCCTCTGAGATTTGTGAAAAAGCATGTTCAATGTTATCAATAGATATAATTTGTATTGGATGACCATGAACATTTGTATATTTGATAAGTTTCTTCAAATACAATGTGTAACCTTTGCTATCATCAATGATAAGAATAACGAGTGGACGACTCATAGTTGATTGACGACTCATCAATATATATAGTCATATATCTTTCATATTAGAGTCTCATATATTATTCCTTTGCAATAAATTAATCTGAATACCTTGAACAATCAATTTGACTCCGTTTTTGATATTGTATGCTTTTTTGATAAGATTGTCCAACTCATTCAAGGTTGTGCCGTATTTGATTTTTATATTTTTATTAACGCCAACAAATGTTTTTAAAGTAAAGTCGATGTTTTTTCTGTTCCCATTCCTTCTTTTTTGTTTTTGTTTTTTTCTGAATGGTCGCGACTCTGTCGACTGGAAAGTATGGAACATAATACAAAAATAATATGTTCATACTTATACATCCATTTTTTGATTACAATAAATCGAAAAGAACAAAAAGATATTCTTTACAGTTCGTGACACATCACCACAAACCACTCTCTCCAAAGATTTTCTCTACTGACCACCACCCCCGTCGGCTTTTCAGGAGCAGCACCCCCAACATTCAACAACGGCACACTACGAAAGCCAACCACACAGGTATCATTGGTCACGCTTGGGAAATACATAAAATGTTGGGCCTGTCGAGACCAAAACTCTCTCTCGTATAGCACGCTCTCTGACTGGCACCGCTCGTGGCAAAGAGTCTTATTCACGGGGTAGAAGGGGATGCAGTGCCCCATTGCATTTCTGTGAGACCAAAAACAAGTATGAAAGCGCGGGCACTCGGCATCTTCTCGGCAGGTGTTAGAACTGTTCGCCAACAGGGAGGAAAAGCGAATACAGATAACAATCAATATTACACCAAAGACGGCATTTCGTAAGTAAATAATAGACATTAATGGGTACGACTGCAGTGGTGCATACTCTTAAATAGCTGGAACGTCCACACTTTAATTGGGATTTGGTATGGAGATTTTTTTTTCCAATAGTGTATTCAACAGCAAAAAAAATGTAAATAAATGTAGTGAAATTTCGAAGAAGCTATATATGAATATTTTCGAATGTGTGTGGCATTGCTTTGTGCCACAATACCGCAACTGTATGATTTTGATGAGTATAGTTGATACAGATGTTTGTATCATAAAAAATTGGAATGTGATAATCCAATGAATGTACAAGCAACAAATGTTTGTAATGTGACGTCATGAAATAATCCATTTCGTTGTTCTTTGCCACGAATCTCACTCTTCTCGAACGATATGCTCTATTTTTAAAAACAAATAAGTCTGCCTTTTCATTCATAAATTTCCTTTCAAAATACCGAGGATGTTTGTCACCAGTATATGCAATCATAACGGGTGACATTCTTTTACTAAAAAAATGAAAGTAGTAACTATACATTGTAACAATTATAATACAAAGAAACAACAAATATTGCAACATTAACACACACACTACCTAACTAAATACTCCGAAACAAATTAAAATCGCACTCCAGTTATTTTACAACTTGTTTGTAACTCCTCTTCATTAAATTGGATTTGACTTTCACGACCAGAAACAGTAATGACAAGCCCCGGCATATGTCTATGATATGACACATGATAAGCCATAACGACATCACCCTGTTCAATCGACGTCTTTGTTATATTTTCGGACGCATTAATTCTGAATTTGTTACCACCACGCGTAACCAAATATCCAGCTTCTTCAATTTCGACAATTGTAAATTTAGTATGACGGTCACCCTTTTGTACTGTCACGTGTTCACCACTAGAGAATGTAGGACTCATTAAATGTTTAATTTTTAATGCGAGTCCGTCAATAGCAAAATAGCTTGCTTCTTCACAAAGTTGGAACAATTCAGGAGAATTTTTGCGAGGCAATACTTCGGACCCTCTGAGATGATTCAATATCCATCGGAAAATTTCAGGGTCTCTGTCGATAAAAAGTGCACCATCAACCAGTTGAGCAGGATTCGCATGCTCAACCATTACAGAAAGCATTGAATCTTTATTAGTAATGGTCTCTTTACTTGTGATGAACAATTGACCACCTACATTTAATTTAATAATCATTTCTTTCTATATGACATTATACTTTTATACGATGTGTCAAAGAATCTTACGAGAATAATCCACAATCGGGTGAATTATTCTCTTCCAAAAAATGAACTTGTCGTTTGTGTCAAAGAATCTTTTACGAATGTTTCATCACATTTGGTGGTGAAACACTATAAATAGATTCTTTGTTGTTGCACTGACATGGCGCGCAACAATATCATTTCCGCATTTGTCGAACTATTGCAGGCCGAAGGAGTGGGGGAGCTCTTCGACCCAAATTCGGATGTATCCATGCAAATGTGCGAGGAACACAGAGATTTGGATGACGAGGAACACAGAGATTTGCATGACTGCCTGGCAAAGCGGTGCTCCCTAGATGTGGTTGAATATTTGAAAGAGTTGCGTGTGGCACCAATCAGTATCTTTACTGTCCAAATGGTGACCTTTTTGGAAACTATGTTTCGGTCAGTCCTTCGGACACAAACATACACTGCTTTGCCATCGCCAACAGAGTGGTTACGTACGAAAATCGAAATGTGCATCGATGCTGTTTTTCTCAGTTCCTCGGGTCTCTTGTATCATATGGATGAAATGCTAAAAAGAACAAGCATTGGGCGGAAAATACAGAGTGATTACAAAGAGATGTACAAGCGACACAAAAAAGAAAACGAGTTGTGGGGAGAAAGAAAAAGACTCTACCACGAGAATAGCAGAAAGGCCGAAAAACAAAAAGAGATGTTGAAACAAGCATGTCGCAAGAATTTGAGCGAGTTGGGAGGTGCAATCTTCTTTTCGGCCGAAGGTAGATTTACACAATACGTCCACACAAGATACACTGAATAATTAGGGGGATACATTACAAGATATGTTCAGAGCTATCTTTTTTTCTTCTTCTAATACGTTTAATTAACCCACTGTTATCAAACGACGGACTCGTTGGCCTACTTTTTCTATTTTTTTTCTTCGTGCTGCTTTTGGGTCCATCATCGACAGAGAGCTTCGAACCACGCAAACGCACAAGCACAAACACACCAATAAAAAGCAACGAAGCAATGATAACAACCCACAACATCAATTCTTCCATTTTCATATACAACATTACACTAATACAGACAAAAAATAAAATATGAGTAACTTATATGATTTGATGTATTTACATCTCTCTCTTTCAATATATTCGACCAAAAATGATGTCAATGTCTATGCATGTTGACCACAAGGAGAGTGTAAATCATAGTTTGACTATTCGCCCTCGTGTACCAAAGACTTGGATTCCAGATGCTCACGTGTTGACTTGTTTTGACTGCAATGTGTTTTTTAATTTTTTTAAAAGAAAACACCATTGTCGTTCATGTGGTCGTATATTTTGTGATGCTTGTTCTCGAGAACGTGAATGTATGCCGTTTGTAGAATGTAAGAATAGGGTGCGTACTTGTATTTCTTGTGCTGTCTCTATTCGCCAAATCTCTCGTATGGAATGGTTAATTAAATCATTGGCAGTTATGCCAGTAACATTTGGTGAGTTGTTTCTTCTTCGATTGTTGGATAAAGATTGGAACTATGCTGTAAATACAGTCTTGGGTATTTATCGCGGACTTCAATACAAATTGCCCTGTCGTCGGTATTTACAGATAGAATGTGATTTTTTAAAGAGTCATTATCGAGAATTTGATGGTCATATTCAATGGCAACTTCATAGTGTTTTAAGCATGTCTCAACAAAAAAATATAATGTCAATGCCAAACGAACACGTCAGTAAAAATACTTGCCGTCAATTACTTTGTAGTCGCACGTGTCGTAAAACACTGTTCGTCAGTGATATTCTTCGATTAACACCTCTATTGCACCATGTTCGTCTCATGAAACAGGTAATTAAAACATGGAATCGCATTCAACCCGTTGTTCATGTCAATATGATGTTTTGGTGGGTTCACATGTGTCTAAAATATCCACCTTTGTACGAACATGGTCTTTTAAAAATATCTCTAAAAAATCAAAGTATGACATATGCCCTTTGGTTTGAATGTGATATAGCCAAAAACAAAACTCATTTCAAGACGTTAATTCAAATGCAGAATCGTTTATGTTCGTTAATGAGTCCAAATCTATTGATGGAATTAAAAAAATCGATATTATTTCAAGCTGTCCTGAAGCAATTGATTCTGGGCATATCACCACATTTATTTTTCGCGCGCTATTCGTCAGTGCGATTGCCTTGGAATCCAGCACTATCCGTCAAAAGCATTTTTAACATGAAAAGATTACAATCGTCCACACGACCAGTCAGAGTCTCTATGCAATTGACAAATGGAGAGAGCTTACACTGTTTGTTGAAGAATGAAGATGTGCGAACAGACCGTTTAGCTATGACTATCGGATATTGGATAAACAATTTGACTCAAAATCTCTTCGTTCATACATACACAGTTTTTCCACTGAATGCCGGTTGTGGTTGTGTAGTGATGATGGACAATGCCAAAACATTATATGATATACGACGTCAGACAACATTAACTAATTATATCTTATCTACCAATCAAAACGATTCAATCAAAAATGTTCGCAGTCGATTTGTCAAATCATGTGCAGGCGCATGTTTATTAGCATTTACTATGGGATTGGGTGACCGTCATTTAGAAAATATTATGGTTACCCCAAAAGCACATCTTGCTCATGTTGATTTTGGATATATACTTGGTGAAGACCCTAAAAACATTCAAAAATCCATGCGCATCACTGACGATATGGTGAATGCTATGGGTGGTCGAAACTCGGCTACTTTCCGTACTTTTATATCTATAACACGGAAAGCGTATGCATCCATGAGACTGTATTCCTCCTTTTGGTATCTGCTGCTTTCAACTGAAAATGTTATATTTCAAGATAAGAAACGTACCATTAGTAAGATTCGTAATCATATCCATGATTGTTTTGTGCCTGGCGAATGGAATGATGAAGCGGGAATCCGCATCAATCAAATTGTGGAAGATGCGTCACATACATCATGGAGAGAATATGCAGCAGATATTGTACACGGCACATCCAACCATTTAAACGCCTTTCTTAGTCACAATGGCCTATAAAAGTATTCTTCTTTTATGAAAATGTCACATATAAGTAATGAAAATATACAATCCTTCTGCGCACCACTCTCAATCAGTTCCATCAAAGTCACTGCCTCCGGTTCCTGGTCTAGAATTCGTACACCATCTTTACATGAGATTCTTGTGGCACCAGAGATACAAATAATAAGAAAATTGCATTCATGGAAACAACAATACAGAAATAATGTTTTCGACATGACACTCAACTGGCTTGAGAACGAAAAAAAAGCACAATTTTTATATTTACATGTCTCAAAAAGTATTGTAAATATTGATGTCGATACTTTCGGACCATATATACAAACAATATTGGATGATTTGCACAAAAAGATGTATGAAATATATCAACAAGCACATCCAGGTGCCGTTCGAAGTTGGTCAGTGGCTATGAGTGTAGGTAACGAAGGCGCATCCCAATCAAATTGGTGAACTTTAATAGCAGTAGCAATTTGCCCAAACAACGATTGAATACCCTCACCATTCACCACCGATGTGTAAATATGGTCGAATTGATTTTGTTCAATCCAATTTTTGATATCATTTTGACAGAATGGACTTAAATCAGTTTTGTTTGAGACAACTATCACAATAGGTGTATGTCGAGCCGCTTTTTTGTCAACAATGCGTTTATACCATTTTTTGAGGTCGGAATCCAGCTCTTTTTTAGAGATGTCATGTACAAGGATAAAAACATGTCCGCGTGAAAAATATGAACTTGATAGTGATAGGAATCTCTCTTGCCCACATGTGTCCCAGACCGAGATTTCGTAGTCGTCGACTGTCATTTGGATGAAATCGACCGCTATTGTTGACTTTGTTTTTGTGTTGTGTGTGTCGTTGTGATATTTCTGGATGATGGAAGTTTTGCCAGCTCCAACCGAACCTACAAATACTATGTTGTATCGCATTTATTTTAGGAATGTGATAATTGTTAAATAGTCATTTTGAAGCTGGGTGTTTTATGATGGTTGCATTTGAATGAACAAACTTGTGCATTGTAGTGTTGGGAAAATATTGTCATTCTTCGGAATGTGGATAAAATAAAGATTTATATCTATTCAAAACCACTGTATCGATTTTTTGTTCTCTATTTTTCATATACTTACCACATATATTTTTCATAATGACCCCAAATACTATATAAGAACAATTCTATTGTGGTAAATATGTCCGAAGATTTAGCAATCGATATTGGATTAATGAATGGTTCTGATGAATTTAAAGATTTTGTTCTGTGTGTGGAAAATATTCTTGACTATGGTTGTAAATATTCAGACTCTATAAGAGAAAAAATTATTTCACAATGTCGCGGTTCCAAATTAGAGATTGCCCGAGATGTCATTTACGAGTGCCGGAACAACCGGGTGCACAACAACCGGGTGCACAACAACCGGGTGCACAATGGTAAATTAAAGTGGTGGCAAAAATATCATTCCGCTTTTACAACCCCCAAATCTTCGGAAAGAAAACAGCAGCCACCGTCGGTCCAAAGAAAAGAACGTTTCAATGGCAATTCACGTAGAAATGCTCGGTCGGGGAATCGTCGTCCTATGAACCTGACATTTGAACGTGATGGAGATGCTCCTTCTTACTCACGTAACTCCCGCCGTCCGTCACAGAACTCTTCTCATGGACGTCGCCGCAGAATGAATTTGTCATTTGACCGTAAGAGAGGCAACGATGATGACTATGAAAAGTTTGGACACCGTGAAGAAGAGGAAGAATTAGATGAAGAGTCGGATGAGTATCACTCGGATAATCAACATGTCAATAGTAACAATAAAAAAAGAAAAAGAGCAATGTCGCCTTTATTCGAAGACAGTAAATACTGCAATGACGTACCAGAATGGCCTGTAAGAAGAAGCGAACGTAATAAATACAACGGAAACAATACTCATCGGGGTAAGCGTCGACGATAATGTTGTACCCACGCGAGAGGCAAATGTTTGCGCATCATAGATGAGATGCGACCATTTCTGAGCTAATATAAATGATTAGATGTTATATGAAAGCTTAGATACAATATGAAATACATGAATACAATATGAAATACATGAGAATATTGAGAATGTTTGAATTAGAATATATTTTGTATTTACTTTAAAGTTCATTCTTACCAGAATCTGGCTCATTATTTTTCTTCATTTTTTGCAGAAGAGCCTTCACAATACCAATATTAGAAGATTTTTTCAAATTTGCCGAATCTGCATCTCTTTTTACAACCAACTCTGAATACCGACTCTGCAATTTTTCAACAGAAGATGCAAATTCCGTTTCAATACCCGTCAATTTCTGGTCAAAATCCGAAATTCTTCCACCCAAATCAAATTCAGAAACATCTTTCAACTTTTCAATAGCTTCAGTCTCACTTTCATCACAATTTTCAAAACTATCAACATTGCAAGGTGGCTTAAGGCTTTTTGCAAATTCTTTCAAAGTATCCAGCTCTCGACCACCTTTATAATCTTGCAACTCGGCAGGCGAGCCATATTTCACGCTCGGGAAACCTTTGACACCATTTGCCTCGCACAGTTCTTTACCACTACCAACACAGTCCACATCTCCAATAAGAATTTGTTGATTATTTTCGTACTCTGTCATCAACGAATCCCATGCCGGTTTCATAGCTTTGCAATGACCACACCATGGTGCAAAAAATTTCAAAAAGACACTTTTGCCATTGGTTTCCGATTCCCAATTATCGGGAGTCAATTCAATAGCAGATGAAGCAGTGAGTGCAGTTAACAATAATATTTTTGAAAACATTTTAGATGTGTTCAAGACACAACCTTAAATACGCTGCTTTTCGGTTGTTGTTTGGGATTTTTTCGAAAAAAAAGAAAATAATTTTGGCTGATATATATAAGCCTCTGACTCGTCATGATATTTGATGTCACGGACAAAATCAATGAGATGTTCGATATGGAGAAAGAATTTAATGGGTAATGTCGACGACATTTTATCAAAGCGTCGTGTCTACTATGAATTTATTCATAATCGTACAAATGTCAGTGACAATGTACGTCATGATATTGCTGCAGATATACCACGAACTTGGCCTGAACATCCAGAACTTGGTGGCGATGTCGTTCAAGAACTATTAATCGAATATGCTGCAACAAATCAAGGAGATTCTTATTTACAAGGATTTAATTACAGCATGACTATATTGTGGAAGGTTTTTGAGTCGACGGAGCATGCGCGTGCCGATACTTGGTGGTGTTTCTCTAGAATTGTTGGCATGATTCGTCCATTGATGCCAGATTTTAATACAAAATGGTTTGAATGGTATCGTATACATTGGTTTGGGGAATTTAGAAAGAAAATATATCGAACGCGGCCTATCATTGCACAAATGTTAACAAAAGAGATGGAAATGTTCTCTTCTCTAATCACTGTCAAATGGTTCATGCTTTGGTTTACACAAACAGTACCATTTGAAGAAATATTTCAGTTGTGGGATTTCCTTATCTCTGTTCCACCGTCGCAATTAATGAAAGTGTATACAATGATAACCGTTGAAATTATTCAAGAAATCGCACCAACAGTAACATATAACTCGCTTCACAATTCCACCAACGCAATACATCAAATATTAAATTTCAAAGTGTCTGGGGTAGAAAATCTCATTCAAAAGGTACAGAAATTAATATAACATTTTTTGCATTTGATATATTTCATATATGTAGGTCATAAGATAAGTATATATAATCTCTACTATTGTCATCGAATAAAAAAATGGAAGATTTTAAGGTTCTTAAACAGATGGGTGAAGATGGTGCGCAGGGTGTCGTGTCATTGGTAATTTTTCCAAATGGCTTGAGGTCGGCTATGAAACAGTTTAAGAAAAGTAAGTCTGCTGCTCGTATTCAACAAGAGGCCGAATTTCAAAGGAAAGCTGCAGAGGCGGGGATTGCGCCAGAAGTGATGCATGTTGATTTGAAGAATCGGCGCATATTTATGGAACCTATGGAATCTAGAGTAGTTGATGTGTTGAAAGGTCGTTCTGACAAATTGCGAAAAGATTTGGAGTTTATTATGGTGAAATTGGATGAATTGGATATTCTTCATAATGACGGTAATGCATTGAATCTGATGGTGGATAAGGATGGTTGTCTGAGAATTATTGATTTTGGGTTGGCGAAGAAAATTACAAAGACTGTTCGAAAAAAGTGGGATGGTGAACCTAATATCAAAGTTACTTTGTTCATGATTAAAAAAGGGTTGCGTAAATATAATATACAGATATAATATAGTATTGTTTTTATTTTCGTATTTTTGTTTTATGATTTAATCATGCTACAAACGGCAACAAAACGCCAAAAATGCAATTTGTCAATGGTGGTTCCGGCTCTCCTTCTTTTTTTAATAATCTTCTACTGTATTTGATAATTGGTTCTGAAAGACTTCCACTTTGCAAGTCGGACAAGGAAATCCGTATGTATCACAATTTCTACACATCATTATATCTTGTACAATTGTTTCACCATGTTGCTCACATCCACAGTGACCAGTTGAGTCCATAATATTATCACAATTTTGATAAAGACATGTTGTTCCCGGCTCCACTTTCCCTTGTATTATTTGATGTAATGTGGACTGAATCGGTTCACTTAATAATGGCAATACAGCCAAACGCTCTTCTAAAAATAAATTACGATATGAATGTGGATATTTTCTTCGACAAGTTGCAGCAATGAGATAGATTTTTTCTAAAGCATCCGGTGAAAACATTTCTACCATGACAATATTATTCATAATGAAAAACACTTACGTTCCACATATATTTGTATATCGCGAGGCAAAGGAAAGTCCGTATTAGGGTTATTCATTATGTTTGTATTGACATTAATAACAACGATTGTGACTCTTCTATGGAGTGTGCAATTTTTTACTAGTATTCATTCTACATCTGTACTACTATGGTTGAATATGATAATGATAATAACATGGATAACATTATGCGTTCGCTTTATTCATGTCCATCGATGCCCTCAACAAAAATGCGACTGTCATTTCAAAGATTCCGATACAAAATATAGAGAATTAGTACATACGAAACACAATATTCCAAGTTCGTGATGTCAGAACAAAGCCCTGCTCAAATGCCAACGGCACCACAGCCATGTCTAAAAGACACACCAATCGCTTCCAACCGCGATTCTGACTCCAAAACGACCACCGATACGCCATTTGGTGTCATTTTATCCAACGACGGCGTTTGTGCCAAAGAAAGTGGTGCTGCCATCGAAGAAATTTCCACGGCGGTCAAAAGAAAAGTTGAACAATTGCAAGCAACCGATGCAAAGAAGCCTGCGAAGAAGCCACGGGTTTCCTCCGAAAAATCTGTAATTTCCGAAGATGTAATATCTAACACAAACCCGCTTCACGAGGGTATAGTCATACCGACGGATGGCCCTTCTCAAGAATCTAAATTGAATGTTACCATTTTAGCAACGTATGAGTCGGAAACTATTACGAGAATGGAAGACGGCTGGAAAAATAGGCGTGTTAGCGTCATTTCATGGGGAAGTATTGAAAACGTAAATGCACTTGTTGGAGATGGTTTGCTTTCGACAGCAACTAACTGGGCACTCATACCAGAGCAATTCAAAGATGCTCTGGTCACGACCGCCATTGAAAAAAACCGATGGGTGTTAGAATTTTTCAGTGAACAGCGGAAAAACGAACTCGACCATTCTGTACTTGTATCAGCAATTGAATGGGACTCACTACATTACACAAATCTGAGTGAGCAGCAAAAACAACGCAAAGATTTGGTCATTCTCTGTATAGACGTTGGCACTGATGAACCAACAGAACAATCGGAAATCGTCGAAAACATTCCAATCACGTTCAATGACGACATTGATGTTGTCCTCCGTCTTATTCGTAACTACGGTCAAGCAAGATGCGAGTGGTTCCATAGCGACAGAACACGATTTAACGGGTTTCGAAATCCATATGAGTGGTGTGCACCGGGCCTCTTCTCCGACCCTGTGTTTGTGATGCAGGCGGTCAAGCATGATTTTGGCATTATGTTGCATGTTATGAATCATCATACTGAAATTTATAAAAGGTTAAAAGACAACAAAACGTTTGCCATGCTGTTTATTGATATATACACAAGACAATGCCATTCAACATACGATTTCAATCCTCTGGAATACGTGTCAGGAAGATTGCGTGATGACCCAGCTGTGCTCAAAAAGGTATTTGAGAACTGGGCGGAGGACAATTACTGGGGACATACTCTTGACTACGCTTCCAAACGTCTTTGTGAGAGTCCCGATTTTGTCATTGATATTTTGGAATATTTGCCAATAGATGATGTTGACCCAGACGAAGTGCGCGAGATGCTTGCCACTAACTGTCCGTTTTTAGCTTGTGATATCGATTTTATTAAACGCGTGATTAGGGACAAGGGTGCAGAAGCCATCTGTTGGTTTGACGAGTGGTTTCGTAACGACGATTCTACTGTGAAATCTTTACTTTAAAATCTTTAATGGCTGCCAATCCCCTTGTGATGGAACACGTCTCAGACGGATATAGATAAAATGTAATAAACAAAAAATATTTTTATACACACTGCTTCTTCATATCTTAATAGTGGTAGGATTTTCTTGTTTTAGAATTGTAATTTTATATTGCGTTCGAGTTGCTTACGAACTGCATGGTCAATGGCTGATACACCGAAGTATTCGTCGATAAATCGTACTACAAGTTTTTCTCGTTCTCCAATCTCGGGTTCTCCGTTTTTTTGAATCCATTCCTCGATTTTTTTTTTTATAAATCTGTCTCGTTTAGCCATTTTAGTAGGAGTGCCTCCCATTCTTTAGAAAGATATGACTCGTTTATATATGTTCACATTCTTAATGTCTTATTCTCGTTGAGCCATATCACCATCTCTATTATGCGCTACACATCAAACAATCACTTTCTTCTTTTTCCATAATTTTTTGCCTTTTCGTCGCTACCGTAAATTGCATAGCCTTTGCCTTTGGCTGAGTGCGCAAATAGTACTGACCAGTTTTCAACCCCCTTGACCATGTATGAAAATGCACCGATGTAAGCACAGCCGGCGTCGGTTCTTCAATATGCAAGTTCAATGACTGTGACTGGTCAATATAAATCCCACGGTCCGCCGCCATATCAATAATAGACCTTTGAGATATTTCCCATACAGTACGAAAAATCTTTTTAATGTGAGCCGGAATGCCCTCAATATTTTGCACGGAGCCTCTGTGTTCAATCAAATCTCTCTGCATTTTTTCAGACCAAATTCCCAACTTGGTCAATGTTTGTTGTAAATATTGATTAATGACGATGTACTCCCCCGAAAGAACTCTTCTTGTATATAGATTGGATGTCCTTGGTTCAAATGATTCCGTATTTCCCATAATCTGCGCAGTGGATGCGGTGGGCATTGGCGCAGTCAGCAACGAATTTCTTGCCCCATATTGTACTAATTCTTGTCTCAACTGTGACCACGGATATCTTTCATCCGAATGTTCTACTCCCCACAATTCAATTTGCGTTTTTCCCTGTGAAAATGGAGAACCTTTAAAGGACTGATATGCACCATATTCTTTTGCTAATTTGACACTTTCATGCAAAGCACTATAATAGATAGTTTCAAAAATATTTTTATTCAAAAGGCGCGCTTTTGGACTATCATATGGCAGATTCATTTTTTGGAACACATCTGCCAATCCCTGAACACCAATCCCTATAGGCCTGTGTTTCGTATTAGATACACGTGCTTGTTCAATGGGATAATAATTGACATCAATAGTTTTATTCAAATTGATAGTCACTAATCTTGTCACTTGTTCCAATTGTTCAAAGTCGAAAAGACCAGAATCATTGACACAAACTGGCAAAGAGAGAGATGCCAATGTACAAACTGCGGCCTCGTCTGGAGATGTATATTCAACTATCTCGCAGCAAAGATTCGAACCCCGTATGGTCCCCAAATTCTGTTGGTTTGATTTCCGATTGCAATGGTCTTTATACATCATGTACGGTGTCCCTGTTTCAATCTGAGACTCGAGAATGGCAAACCAAAGTTCTCGAGCCGAAAGGAACGTCTTAATGACATGACCGGAATCTTCGCATTGAATGTATAATTTTTCATATTCATCAGCAACGGCATCTTGTAATCCCTCGCACTGAGTTGGACAAATGACTGACCATTGCTCATTATTTTTAACTCTCTTCATAAAGAGGTCCGATATCCATAATCCATAAAATAAATCACGTGCCTTCTCCGAATCCACACCATGATTTTTCTTGAGCTCTAAAAAGCCCAAAATGTCAGGATGATGTGGTTCCAAGAATATGGCAAACGAACCCTTTCTTTTTCCACCACCTTGGTCAACAAATCTCGCGGTATCATTAAAGACACGAAGCATTGGAGCCAACCCATTTGAAACACCATTTGTACCTAATATACGAGAACCAGTGGCACGAATATTAGAGACGGATAGACCAATGCCACCAGCTCCCTTCGATATCAAAGCACAACGCTTCAATGTTTCAAAAATGCCTTCGATGGAGTCATCTGTCATAGTCATCAAAAAACACGATGCCAATTGTTGTTTGACCAACCCAGAATGAAAAAGAGTGGGTGTAGCATGAGTATATTTTAAAGTAGATGTTGCTTCATACGTTTGGCGAACCATGTCAATATCATCTCCATGTAAAGCAACTGCTACACGCATCAACATATATTGTGGTCTCTCTACGACGATTCCCTGTTTTTTGAGTAAATAAGAGCGTTGCAAAGTACGCAATCCCATAATGTTATACTGATAATCTCTATCATTTTCAATCATCTCATCAAAGAGTTGACCATTTCTACGACAACATTCCATGAAATCAACCGACAAAGTATCTTGAAGCATCGCCATGCATTCAGTAAATCTTGAAGGTGAATTCCTATGAAGTAGTGACACCAGAATGCGACCACCTAATGTACCATACTGATAGTTTTGAACGGTAAGAGACGCACAAATTTCGGCAAGGTGTTCAGCCAATGAGACAGTACTCATATCATTTCCCATTGTAATCTTGTTCGTCAATTGTTTAATGTCGATTTCTTTTAAAGGTGGTGTTTTATGTGTTAATTGCGTTATAAATCGGTGCAGTTTGGCGGATGAAAAGCGCTGACCACTTCCATTTCTCTTAACGACTGTTACTCTATCGTCAACGGAATTCAACATTGTCTGTAGAATGTGAGAGTGCTTATAGTGTAATATGGAGATTTTGGTGTATCGGGATTTTCGAACAGTATTACAAAAAAAATAGGAGGCTGCAATAAGATGGTGGTCATTTATAATATGTTTGGTATATCAAGTCATTACAAAAAGATTATTTTTAAATAACATGTTCATACAAATAACACTTTATTCCATATCCCAGTCATCACAATCATCACAACATGGTAAGATAGCATTCTCGTCACTACTACTGGATTCTTCTGTATAAATATTTCTATCCGACTTGAATGCAACGAATGGCAGGCTCCAGGAGGCATTGCATAATGAAGTGTTTCTATGTGATGCTTTGGATAGGATGCATTCGGTATTCGATGAACCCTCTTCATACACAATACATTTGACCTTTGCCCTTGAGACAGCAGTGTAAAATCTTTCACGCTTATCACCCCACCCAGAAGAACTTTTCACGATAACATACTCATATTCACTACCCTGTGCTTTATTGACGGTCAAAGCATATGCCGGTCTTAGAAAAAGTGAGAACTCATCATATCCAACATATCTCACATATCTCATATTATCATCACTGCCATCAAAAGCAACTGTAATTGCAGTTCGCTCACCTTCGGGTGTACTAAATGACGGATTAATACGAATAATAATACCCACGTCACCATTTGCCGATATGAGAGTACTTGGAACACATTCCGTATATTTGTTTTTGACACAAATGACCGAATCTCCTGTAGCAAAACGCCATTTTGGATAAAGGTATACATTCTTTGAAACATAATGTAAATTGAATGCACTTGTCTTTTCATGCGTCGCCTTCGTGTCCAATGGGTTAAATTCTGCACGCAGTAGAGTATTTATAGCTGCTATTTCACGATTTGTATTGCATAACACAATTGCTCTTTTTTTTGTCTTTTTTTCAATCTCTACCACTCTGTCAACAATCGCTTGGTCAGTTGTATACGGAATAATCTCGAAAGATTCCGGTGATGTATCCAGATGGACATCACCAGTGCGAATTTTAAAACCATTGGAAGCAATAAAAGATGTAGGACCACAGCGATAAATCCGAGTGAGTTCTAATGATGGAATATCACTTTTACATATATCTTTGAGAAACTGCCCCGGACCAACCGATGTCATCTGTCCCGTATCTCCCACAAAAATCAGTCGCTCAATTTTTAATCCTTCATTGCAATCAACATACCTATGTGTTGTGTCACTCTCATCCGAATATTTAGGCGTGTTCAAGTTGTTGGTCACAGTGCCAAACATCAAATATTTTTTTAATAGTTTGGCCAAAATCTCGGGCTCTTGCATTGACTGTTCATCGAACAACAGCGTTGGATGAACTGGAATACTTTTGGAATAATATAACCGGTGTGCAGTCACAGCTTCGCAACCAGTGACTTCGGACATACGTTTACTTGCTTTTCCAGTCGGTGCGATACACGTTACTTTTCCCTCAAAACATTTCACAATTTCCTTACAAACTGAAGTTTTACCAGTGCCCGCCCCTCCAGTGAGTATAAATAAAGGATTTTCACATGCCATTTGAACAGCTTTACATTGAGTTTCATCCAACATAGTTGTTGTTGTTGGTGGTGTGCACAACAAATGACTTCTATTAAAATTTTCAACTACTTGTTCAAAACTGTTTTCAAGCGAGCGCTCAACTGCATAATATTTCTTCAGAGTGACTTTATCTCCGTATTGGATGATAGGCCATCTCTCGTCAGAAGTTGGAACACATAAT